>Ga0134126_10001450_pt1 | contig 30198 bp, 23 predicted proteins | sample KB31752_FD_96881 | JGI IMG/M metagenome (GOLD analysis project Ga0134126, IMG submission 96881) | Terrestrial soil microbial communities with excess Nitrogen fertilizer from Kellogg Biological Station, Michigan, USA - KB3-175-2 | ecosystem: Environmental > Terrestrial > Soil > Unclassified ... | reverse complement strand
GGTGTGCCCGTCGACGACCCGGGCAGGAGCTCCGCAGACGTGCAGCGCTGCACGGACGTCGCCCTGGACAAAGCGGACATCCGGTTCCAGTTCGACAATCTCAAGGCGCGTCGGCGACTGAGCGGCGTGGCCTCGCCCGATGGAGTGGTATTCCAGCAGTCGAAGGAGGACGGTCTGCTTGCGCCGCCGGTGCGCTTCAGAATGTACAGCAACTACGGGGCGTTCATTGACCGGGCCGAGGTGAGGATCTTCGCCGCCGGGAAATCCGTCGAGGACGAACCGCTGGCGATCGTTGGAGTCGACACCGACGGCGGCGCCGAGTGGCTGCCCGAGCCGCGGCAAGCCGTTTCGGCGGCGGGGCAGGAGCTGAAATTCGTCGTGCGGGCGTTCGACAAGGACGGGCGGTTCGACGACACGAAGCCCCGATCACTGTGGCTGGTCGGCGACCGGGGCGCCTACAGCGGCCCGGAGCCTGTGAAGCATGCGGAGGACGAGCGGCCCACCGGGGCCGCGAGTGGTATCACCACCAACTTCGAGGCTGATGAGTCGGGTCCGGTGCAGATACCGTACGGGTCAGTCGTCAACTTCGGTGTCAGCGGGGTCACGACCAATTTCGAGGCGGTTGCGCTCGTCCCGGGGCCGGCGGCAGGACCGGCGCCAACACCCGCGCCAGGGCCAGCGACGGCGTCGCTACCGAACGCTCAGCCCGTCGCGGACTCCAGTGCCAGCGGCGGCCTTACGACCAACTTCGAAACTCGTGCGGAGCTGGCGGCGCTACGACAAGGCGCGCGGGATGATGCGGCCGGGCTGCCCGTCGCCGCTCACGATGCCGATCTGCAAACGGTGGCCCCAGAGCAGGCGAACCAAAGTGCCTCCGATCCCCCCGGGGCCTCCGATCCTCCCGGCGTGACCGCCCCTTCACCCCATCAAGCCGATCCGGCTCCGGCTCGGGACACGAAAGGCGAGCAAGAGTTACTCGCCGGCTACGGCGAAACCTCCCTTGCGATTCAGAACATTCGCGTGAACGGGGGCACGGTCACGGTACGCGGCGGTGGGATTCCTCCGAAGCACACGGTATGGGTGGCGGGTCACCAGGTACCGGTCGATGCGAAAGGCAACTTCATCGCCCAGGAAGTGCTGCCTCCAGGCACCCATACGGTCGAAGTGGCGGTGCTCGATGCGGATGGTAATGGCACGCTCTACCTGCGCGACCTCGAGTTCAAGCCCAGCGATCGCTTCTTCGTCGGCATGGCGGACCTGACCCTCTCGAAGAGCCATACGAGCACTACCGAGCAGCAGATGCAGGGAGCTGATGCACCGTATGACTACGACGCACGGGTCGCCGGCAGCCTGTCATTCTTTGGCACGCAGAAGTTCGGTGACGACTGGCGGGTGACCGCGAGCGCGGATACTCGCGAAGAGCCGATCAAGGATCTGTTCAGCGACTTCCTGAACAAGGCGCCCGACTCGCTGTTCCGCCGCATCGATCCGGATTACTACTACCCCACCTACGGGGATGACAGCAGCGTGCAGGAGCTTGCTCCGACGCTCGGCAAGCTCTACGTGAAGCTCGAGCACCACGAGGACTACGGCCTGTGGGGCAATTTCAAGATCAACTACTTCGACAACGAGCTCACGCAGGTCGACCGCGGCCTGTATGGCGGAAATCTGCACTGGGTCTCGGACAGTACGACGAGCTTCGGCGACAAGCGAATCGCCATCGATGGGTTTGCGGCGCAGCCGGGGACGGTCGCAGGCCGGGACGAGTTCCTGGGAACCGGCGGCTCGCTGTACTTCCTGCACGAACAGGACATCCTCACCGGCTCGGAGCAGCTGCGCATCGAGCTGCGCGACAAGGATTCCGGGCTCGTGACCGGGACGGTGAACCTGCAGCCCTCAGTCGACTACGAGATCGACTATCTGCAGGGCCGGATCGTCCTGAATCAGCCGTTGTCCGCGACTGCGGCCGACAACATGCTGGTCCGCACCAGCGGGCTCAGCGGGCAGCTGGCGTACCTGGTGGCTCGCTACGAGTACACGCCGGGGTTTGAGGACATCCACACCTGGACGACGGGCGGGCAGGGAGATGTGTGGCTCAACAACTACGTCCGTCTCGGCGTCACCGCCAGTTCCAACGATGACGGGGCCGACGGCAGCAGCCTTCGCGGCGCCGACCTGACGCTGCGCAAGAGCGCCGACTCCTGGGTGAAGCTGCAGACCGGACGAAGCAATGGGCTGGATTCCTCGTCGTTCTATTCGAGTGACGGTGGCTTCGGCTTCTCGAGCTATGACCCGAGCACCTTCACGAACGCGAGCGCCTCGGCCTACCGGGCCGATGTCAGCATCGGACTGGCTGATTTTCTGTCGGGCAGGAAGGGCAGCCTGACCTACTACACGCAACACCTCGACGCCGGCTATTCGGCGCCCGGCTTCGACACGCTGACCGCGACCGACTACTACGGCGGCACCTTCAAGCTTCCGGTGGGCGAGCGCTGGAGTCTGAACGCCAAAGCCGATCGCAGGGCCCAGGAGGAGGGGCTCACGACCACGGCCGAGGAGCTGGACGTCGCTTACAAGCTGAACAGGAACTGGAGCGTGAGCAGCGGCGTCCGGGAGGACAATCGCGAGGACAACTCTCCCTTCATCGCTGCCACCCAGCAGCAGGGCGAGCAAACCAATGTGGTGGCGCAGCTGGGGTACGACTCGCTGGCGACATGGCGCGCGTATATCTTCGGTCAGGACACGGTCGCGAAGAGCGGTGATCGCGACGACAACGGACGTGCGGGTGTCGGTGGATCATACCGCCTCACGAACGCTCTGCAGCTCAATGCGGAAGCGTCCGAGGGAAATCTCGGCCCCGGTGGCAAGCTCGGTGCCAACTACCTGGTCTCGAATCACACCACTTTGTACCTCAACTACTCACTCGAGAACGAGCTTGCGGACACCGGCCTGTTCCAGCGTCAGGGTACGCTCGTTTCCGGGATGAAGGAGCGCCTGTCAGACAGCAGCACGGTGTATGTCGAGGAGCGCTACCAGGATATCGACTCGGCGTCGGGCCTCACACATGCCACGGGCGTGACGCTCGTGCCCGACGAGCAGTGGAACTTCGGCGCCAACGCCGAGTTCGGCACTCTCGTCGACAGTCAGACGGACGCCCAGACCAAGCGCAAAGCCGCCGGTATCCGCGTCGGCTACAACCATGGCCAGATTCAGGCATCCAGCGGCGTCGAGTATCGGGACGATGACATGCAGCAACCCGACACAGCCACCTACACCACGCTGACGACCTGGCTGTTCCGCAACAATTTCAAGTTTCAGCTCACGCCGGACTGGAGGCTGGTTGGCAAGTTCGACCACTCGCTGAGCAATGATTCGCAGGGGCAGTTCTACGACGGCGGCTACACGGAGGCCGTGCTCGGCTACGGCTATCGCCCGGTGCAGAGCGATCGGCTGGATATACTGGCGAAATACACCTACTTCTACAACGTTCCCACGGCCGGGCAGGTGACCCCTCAGGACACCGCGGCGCAGTTCATCCAGAAGAGTCACATTGCCTCCGTCGATGTGAGCTATGACCTGACCCGGGACTGGTCGGTCGGCGGCAAGTACGCCTACCGCCTCGGGGAGGCGGCGCTCGAGCGGGTGAACCCGCAGTTCTTCGACAACACTGCGGAGCTCTACATCGTGCGCATCGATTGGCGCTTCCAGCAGGAATGGGAGGGAACGATCGAGGGGCGCGCCCTGCGGATGCCCGATCTCAGTCAAACGCGTTCCGGGGCGCTGGTCGCTCTGTATCGCCATCTCGGCAAGCACGTGAAGGCCGGGCTGGGATACAACTTCACGAGTTTCTCGGAGGATCTGACCGACATGAGCTTCAGGAGCCACGGCATCTTCGTGAACGTGGTCGGGTCGATGTGATCGACGCTGACCTGCGCGGGGAGAGGAGAAAGCATGCCCTTGCCCTCAGAGATCGCAGCGAACGACGCGGCCGCAGATGCTCGCCGGCCGCAACACCCCGCCGGAGGGCGCTTCATCATCACGCTGTGCGAGGAGGCGGCGCCGGTGACGATTCCGAAGGCCCACCTGGCGCACCTGAACGCCTTCCGATTCTTCGGTTCAGGCGTGCGGGGTGACGGTCCGCCCTATTGCGTTCACATGGGGTATTTCCCGACGCGCGCGGACGCGGAGAAATGGTTGCAGGTTCTGCTGCCCCTCTACCCGAAAGCGAGAATCGGGGAGTTGCCGCCGGAACGGCCTCGCAATCTGACGGACACCGGCGTCATGCGGATTCTGGAGCAGCGCCGTACCTCCGATCGACGCACCGGCAAGGAGGAGTCCGGTATCCGGAAGATCCCGCTGTTGGCGCCGGAAGAGACCGCTACTCGACGAACGCTGAGGGATGCAGTGATACGCGGCCTGCCCGTGTCGTTTGCCGTACAACTGCAGCTGTCCGAGACGCCGATTGACCTGCGCACGACGGCCTGGGACCCGATCTTCCGCTTCTACAGCGTGTACGCCACCACGGTGCGCCATGAGGGACGCGAATGGTCCTGCCTGCGACTCGGCTTTTTCAGCGACGCGATCTCTGCCAAACAGGTGGCGCTCTACCTGCGCTCGAGCTACGAAGGGGCGGCAGTCGTCCCGGTCGGTGCGAATGAGAAGGAGGCAGCGGAGCGGGTCCGACGGTAGCGCCGGCTCGATCCGCTCCGGCAGGCGGTCCAGGCACTGGCCACGCGCGTCGAATTGCCGGCCTGTCCCTCCTTGCGGGTTTAACCTTCCGGACAGAGCTCGCCAGTGGAGGTTACAGACCCATGGATCCCGCATTCACAGCCGTCTTCCGGGAATACGCGGAGCGCGAACAGCGTGAGCACGCGGCGCGCGTGGCTGCAAAGACCCAGCAGCCTCTCGCCGTGCGCAACGAAATGCTGCTGGGAATCGGGGAAGACACGGGGCGCCTGCTCAATATCCTGATCAAGGCCAGCCGTGCCCGGAGCATCCTGGAGATTGGAACCTCATTTGGCTATTCCACACTGTGGTTAGCCGAGGCTGCTCGCGCGGTGGGAGGACGAGTCGTCACTCTCGAGCTGGCACCCCAGAAAGTGGCCTTCGCTCGGGAACGCATGCGAGCCGCCGGCCTCATCGACTGGATCGATTTCCGCGTCGGGGACGCCCTCGCCAGTCTGGCATCGCTGGACATGAAATTCGACTTCGTTCTGCTCGACCCCTGGAAGGAACTGTATGTTCCGTGCCTCGAGCTGTTCTACCCACGCCTGAACCCCGGAGCCCTGATCGCCGCCGACAACATGCTGTTGCCGGAGTACAGCCGTCCGGATGCGGCGAAATACATCGCCGCCGTGAGAAGCCTACCCGGCATCGAGTCGGTGACCGTGCCGGTCGGAAGCGGCGTTGAGCTCTCGCGCTGGAGCGCACGCCCGCCCGAGCCTTGAGCCCCCCCGTCCATGATCGGCCGACGCAGGAACTGGGGCTCGTCCGGTACTCGCCCAATGCTGGCCGCGGCTCGACGAGCGAACCGCCGGAGCTCCTGCAGATCGCGCGGATGAGCACAGACCGGAAGGACGCACAATCTTGTGCCAGCCTGCCAAAGCCTTGTCTCAGCCTGCCAAGGTATCGACACAGCGTCCCTTGCTCGAAAAGAATGCCCACCTTCCTCAGGGCGGGGACACAACACCGCTCACGTGTGAGGATGAGCATGCGTCGACGTGAACCGCGCCAGCGCTGATGCTCGTTCGGGAGCGTCGTGGGCGCATGCTCTGCATCTCGTTGGCGCGTGTCCGCAGCGCTCGGTATGGCTCTGCAGACGATCACTGCATTGACATTGGCTGTTAGGAGAACGTGATGTGGCGAGGCTTCTCGGTCGTTATTGTTGGGATGGCGGCGCTATTGCCTTCCACGCGTGCGCATTCAGCGACGCAAAAGGCCCCGCAGGTTCACACCGAGTATGGACAGGTCGAAGGCGTGAGGGCCGGCGAGCTCGCCATCTACAAGGGCATTCGATTTGGGGCCTCCACCGCAGGGGAGGGGCGCTGGCGGCCGCCAGCACCCCCGCAGCGATGGACGGGAATCCTGAAGGCCGACCATTTCGCACCCGGTTGCATGCAGATCTTCTTTCCGAGCACCGTAGTCCGGCCGCGACCTCGCTACCCGCGTAGCGAAGACTGTCTGTTCCTGAACGTGTGGACGCCTGCCAGGAGCACGCATGACAAGCTCGCCGTGATGGTTTGGATCTACGGCGGCGGCTACGATATCGGCAACCCGGAAACGCCGGTGTTTGATGGTGCCGCGCTCGCGCGCAAAGGCGTCGTGGTCGTGAGTGTTTCGTATCGGGTGGGGCTGCTCGGGTTCCTCGCGCATCCGGCCTTGTCGGCTGAAGATCCGCACCATGTTTCTGGCAATTACGGCATTCTCGATCAGATTGCCTCTCTCCAGTGGGTCCAGAGAAACATTGCCGCCTTCGGGGGTGATCCGCAGCGCGTGACGATCTTCGGTCAGTCGGCTGGCGGTATCTCCACGAGTATTCTGGCCGCCTCACCCCTTGCAAAGGGGCTGTTCGCGCGTGCGATCTCCCAAAGCGGCGGCAACTTCGGGCCGCCCACCATGCCGGGCAACCGTTACCCGGGCGAGAACATGACCCGCCTCCGGGATGCCGAGCAAGCCGGCGTGGCCGTGATGGCGGGAATCGGGGCCACGACGCCCGAGCAGATGCGCAAGCTCTCCGCTGAAGCGGTTCTGGGGGCGGACAAGTTCGACAAGCCCCCCACTTGGCCTGTCATCGACGAGTATGTGATTCCGGGTGATCAGTACGAGCTTTATGCGGCAGGCAAGCAGAACGACACTCCGATCCTCGTAGGCTTCACTTCGGACGACGCGGGCAACCTGCCTCTCTCTCGGGTCGAGGACTACAGGCACTACATAGAAAAGCGCTTCGGCCCGATCGCCGCGCAGGTCGAAGCGGCCTATCCGGTCCAGGAGGATGTGCAGGTGCCGAGGGCGGCTCTCGACCTGGCCCGCGATGTCGGCTTCGGCTGGCATGAATGGACCTGGGCACGGCTGCAATCCCGCACCGGCCGGGGCAAAGCCTATGTGTACTATTTCTCCAAGCGCCCGCCGTACCCGGACCTGCCCGCCTTCAAGGGGCTCGGCGCGATCCACACCGCCGAAGAGCCTTACATGTTCGACAACCTGGTGCTCGAGGGATACCAGTACACCGATGCGGATCGTGCGCTCGCGCAGGAGATGTCCAGTTACTGGGTCAACTTCGCCAAGACCGGCGACCCGAACGGCGCCGGACTGCCTCACTGGCCGAACTTCACCGAGGCCGAGCCGTCCGCGATGTTGATCGGTGATTCATCCCAGGCCGGCCGGCTTCCCGATGAGGCGGGACTGAAGGCGCTCGATGCTTATTTCGCATGGCGCAGGACACCGGCAGGGTCGCGCTGAACCGCAGCGCTCGCGGGTTGCTCGAAAACTGCCCGGGCAGAATGACCGAGTGTTATGTGCCTGCGTGGCCCCGATTCTCCTGCTCGAGAATCGTCTCCACCCTCACGGGCGCCAGCAAGGGCACCCGATGCACCACCTTCGTCCACACCAGCGCATACAGCGCGGTAAGCCCCAGCATGATGCCGAAAGGAACATACACATCGCTCCGGCTGGTCCCGATAGGAGCGATGTAGGCGAGGGCGACGGCGATACCGACGATCGACACGATCTGCGGAAGCGGGTACCAGGGCGCCTTGTAAGGGCGGGGCAGGTCAGGACGTCGAATGCGCAGAGACACGACCGAAAGCGTCACGAGAATGTACGCCACCGCCCAGGCGCACACCGCCGAGAGCACCAGGTTCCCCAGCCGAGACACATCCCCGTGAATGATCCAGGCATGGATGCACGGAATGGCGGCGGATACGGCAATTCCCACCAGAGGCGTCTTCAATCGCGGATGCAGATAGGTGAAGGCCTTCGGCAACGCCCCATCGACTGCCATGCCATATAGAATGCGGGGCAGTCCGGCCATCAGGGTATTGATCGTAGCCGCGCCGGCAAACAGCAACCCGATTCCCAGCCAGACGCGTCCAAGGGGCCCCAACACTCGCAGGGCGAAGGCGGGGACTGCCGCAGGTGTATCGAGCAAGTAGGTCGTCCCCTGAGCATCCAGGGGCACGTTCGCTACCTGCCGGTTGATGGCCGATCCGTACAGCAGCATGCACAAGGCGACGGCCCAGAGCCCCAACGCCATCGCCTTCGGGATCACTCGGGCTGGATTGCGCAGCTCCGCCGCAAGTGGCGTGACGAACTCGAAGCCGACGAACATGAACATGGCCGTGCCGACCAGTGACAGCACTGCGGTCAGGCTCGTGCCGATGCGCGAGGGCCCAAACCAACCGTGCAGGTCAACGGCCGGGGCATGCAGGATACCGGCGATGCCGAAGAACATGAGCGTCACCCACATCCCGAGGGTCAGCACAATTTCGACACGCCCGTAGACGCGGATACCAAGGGCATTCGTGGTTGCGAACAACACCACAAGCCCCACGCCCACCAGCCATGACGAGTGGCTGCGTTCCAGCAGGGCGTTGAGGGTATCGAAGTTCACAAGGGCCATGATGCCGCTCAGCACAGTCTCTGCCGTGCCCGCGAACACGTGCACCAGCAGGTAAGCTGAGATCGTCCCGGTGATCGCGCAGAAGCGTCCCAGGCCACACGAGATGTAGTCGTAGACCGACCCCGTGGTAGGCAGGATCGCGGAGGCTTCCGCAAAGGAGGTGGCCTGGGCGAGCATGACGACGAAGGCGATCGCCATGGCGGCCACGAACGCGGCCCCACCCATTCCGAAGCCGCTCGTCACCGTGAGAATGACGGGGCTCGCCATGATCAAACCGACTGCGGTGGCGAGAGCCGTCGGGAAGCCGACGACGCCCTGTGCCGTCGCCGCCGCTCCAGAGGGCATCGTGCCGGATGCGGCGGGGACAGCATCCCCGCGTTCAGCCGGACCCAAGCCTACACTCATTCGACCTCACGAAATCCAGCATCCAGTGCGGCCACGAGCGCATCAACCTGTTCACGTCCAATGACCAGCGGCGGTGACAGGATGATCTTCGTACCCACTGGACGCACCAGCGCGCCGGCCTTGCGCGTAGCAGCCGCCACTGCATTGGCATAACCGTCTGTCGGGTCGATGGACTCGCGCGTCGCCCGATCCTTCACCAGGTCCAGCGCAATCATCAAGCCCTTGCCGCGCACTTCGCCAACAGCGCGATACCGCTCCTGGAACGGTTTCAACTGCTCCAGCAGATAAGCCCCTCGAGCCGCCGCATTCGCGGGCAGGTTTTCCTCGGTCACGATCTTGAGACTCGCAATCGCCGCAGCGCACGCGACCGGGTGACCGGAGTAAGTGTAGCCGTGCATGATCGCGCCGGTAAAATCCTTGTTCTTCTTGAACGCGCTCTCGATGCGCTCATTGACTGCGGTAGCTCCGAGTGGCACGTAGCCCGAAGAAATGCCTTTGGCCAGGCACATGATATCGGGTTTGACACCCCAACCGCGGCAGCCGAACATCGAGCCGCTGCGACCGAATCCCGTCACGATCTCATCGGAAATGAGCAGCACCCCGTACTTGTCGCAAACCTTGCGCACCAGTGGCCAATAGCTGGGGGGCGGGACGATCACCCCGCCGGCCCCCTGGACGGGCTCGGCAATGAACGCAGCCACGGTATCCGGGCTCTGGAACTGAATCTCCCGCTCGAGCAGTGTTGCACAGACGTGAGCCAGTTCCTCCGCATCCTCCGTGAACGGGTTGCGATACAGCCACGGCGTGTCCACATGGAAGCATCCCGGCAGCAGCGGCTCGTAATTGCGGCGGAATGCCGTATTGCCGTTCACCGAGGCGGCGCCGAAGTGAGTGCCGTGATAGCCCTGCTTCAGCGCAATGAACTTGATGCGATCAGGCTGCCCCTCGAGCTTCCAGTATTGCCGCGCGAGCTTCAGTGCGGTCTCCACCGCGTCCGAGCCGCCAGAGTTGAAGATGAAGCGGCGCATGCCCTCCGTTTGTGTCAGGCCAAACAGGACGTTGGACAACTCCTCGGCCCGCGGATGACTGACGCCGTCGAATAGCTGAAAGTACTCCAGCTCATCGAGCTGCGCGACGATCGCGGCTTTTACTTCGGGGCGATTGTGTCCCACATTCACGTTCCACAAACCCGCGACACCGTCGACCAGCTTCGCCCCTGAATCGTCGTATACATAACAGCCGTCCCCGCGCACGATGCGAATGGGCTGGCGCTGCGACATCTCGTTGGGGTGCAGCATCGGATGCCAGAAATGGTTTTCCCCCGCGGCAGACTGTGCCCCGGGATCGCGAGCTGTTCGCTGAGCCGTCACGGCGTTTCCCCCTTGTGAGCGCCTTGGGGCGCGCGATACACGATCTCTCCGTTGATCATGGTTACTTTCACGTGCGTGTCGTGGACCTGAGTGATCGGAATCTTGTACGGATCCCGATCGAGCACGATCAGATCGGCCAGCATCCCGAGCTCCAACGTGCCTTCCTTCGTGCGATCTTCCATCTCACGCGCGGAGTTGACTGTAAACAAATCGATGGCCTGTTGCAGGGTGATGCGCTCCTGGGCGCCCAGCACCTCACCTCCGCCACCGGGCTTCTGGCGAGTCACCAGGGTCTCGATCGCAATCCACGGGTCGACCGATGGAACCACCGACCAGTCCGAGCCGGGAACGACCAGTGCACCGGAATCAATGGCGTCCTTCACTGGAATCCACCGCTTCATACGCTCGGGACCGATGGCTTTTGCAATATCGGGAATGATCGGATTCGGATACCAGATGTAGGGAGACATCTCGAACGTCGCCGCGATCCCGCGGGCTCGCTTGATATCGCTCATTTGCACGAAGCTGTTGTGCGCGACCTCATGGAGCTGACCACTGAAGCCATTTGCCTTGCGCGCGGCCTCGATCGCATCCAATCCCTCACGCACCGCGGCATCGCCGGCGGCGTGCATTTTGACTGTGAATCCCCGCTTGTCGAAATCGATGAGAGCGGCATTCAGCGCCGCCGGCGGGACCTGCAGGAGGCCCCTGGCGCGGGCTGCATCCATTGAGCCTGCGTCCGCGTACGGCTCCACCATTGCCGCGGTGTGGCTGTCCGTCGGCACTCCATCCAGGAATATCTTGATACAGGTTGGCGAGAAGCGCTCCCGGGCATAGAGGTTACGCATCTCGATGTACTCGGGCTTGCTCGGGTTCGAGAGCGCGGGCATCGCGCGGCTCCAGACCAGGCAGCCTTTGACGCGTTGCTTCAGCTCCCCTTTGTCCGACAGCGTCGCATAGGCCTGGGCAATGTTCCCGTCCACGACGGCATCGGTGAGAGAGGTGATGCCGTAGGAGAGCATGAGGTCGAGCGAGGATTTCAGGGCCTGGACGTTCTGCTCGGGCGTGGGCGGCGGCACTATGCCTCGCACGAGCGAGGCTCCAGCCTCGCGCAGCAGTCCGGTCGGCTCGCCCTTGGCGTCCTTTTCGATAATGCCGCCGGGCGGGTTGGGGGTAGCGGCCGTGATGCCCGCCATTTGCAACGCCTTGGAGTTCGCCCACGCGCTGTGTCCACTGATGTCAGTCAGCACGACCGGGTTGTTCGGCGCAGCCGCGTCCAGGAACTGCCGATTCGGGGGTGTCGCGCCGAAGGCTGATGCTTCCCACTGACCCCCCGTGATCCACTCACCTGGTGCGTGTTTGGCGGCACACCGCTGCACCGCGGCCCGAACGACCGCGGGGCTCGATCCTTGCGGGAAATTGCAGGCGAGCTTGGCAAGCCCGGCTCCCATCGGATGCACATGCATGTCGTGCAGTCCAGGGAGAACCGCGTCCCCGTGCAGGTCCATGACCCGGGTCTTTTGACCCTTGTGCGCGTCGACGGCGGCTTCGTCGCCGATCGCAATGATCACCCCGTTCTTGATGGCAATAGCGCTCACTACGCCGGAGGGCGTGTGGATCGCGCCGTGGTCCAGGATGAGGTCTGCCTCGGGTGTGGCCGCCGCAGCCAAGGAGGCATAGGCGGTTGCTACCACCATCGCACAGAGGGAGTGGGCAAGTGTTCTTGAATTCATGTTCGCCTCGAGCAGTGAGCGCAGACATTCATCGTACGGTCGCGTGAAAGCGCGGCGCTTGCTTCGACACGCCAGAGAGTTGACTGGGGTTGCCAAGGACCGGAACCATCCGCTGCACGGGCACGGCTCATGCTGTCAGGCCGGCCCCGCCCCGGCTACGGCAACCTTGCCCCGGCGGCCTCCCGAACGATCCGGCGGCCGTCAGAAGGGGTGATCCGTCGCTCTTTGACTGCACGCCGAGTCGCCGCTGCCACTTTAGCCCGATAGTCCGAGGCGGACCGGTAGAGATGATGCAGAGTATCGGGGGGCAGGGGCGTCTGATAGCCCCACAATTCACAGATGCCGGGGCCGTCCATGTAGGCGGCGTACCGCACGAGCGGGACGTCCACATACGGGGTTCGCAGCCCGCCACGGGCATTGCCGAACTCATCCAGAGCCAATGTTGCACGGGCGTGTGCCGGATCGCCGATCTCCAGAGGGGCGGCGCGCGGCGGCGGAATCCCCTTCCGGGACCACAACTCCAGGTTGGCGAAGGCCGCATCCAACACATACTGCGTCGGAAACTCGCTCCCCGCCGCTGCGTGCTGTACACAGGGCGCGTTGGAGAGAAAGCCCGCTGCGCCGGTCTTCGCGACATCCTGCGCATCCGCACCCCACTGCAGCACCCACTCATGCACGTGCGCTGCGCCGGCAATCTCGTATCCCCGATACAGGTCAGGCGGCTCATCGCTGTCAGGGCGACGATTCAAATAGCCGAGATCGGTCTGGTTGATCAACCGGATGATGGGGACACCGCGTGGCTGCATGACCAACCGGGGATCCCCGGGACCGGCCTGTGGAGCACATTGGTTCACCGGCACCCCTGGCCCGCTGGCGGAAGAGGTGAGATAGCCGTCGTAGATGGGTTTCCCATCGGCGAGGGTGGCAAACGGATGAATCGCATTCGCGTAGATGAGCACGAAGGCCCCGCTCTGCGAGTCCCCTGTCAGATAGACACGGCTTACGCGCAAGTCCCGCAGCGGACCGGCAGGGCTGCGCACCAGCGCACCCGTCTGACTGAGAATATCCCAGATCAAGCCGTTTTCGGTAGCCGGAGAGGACTCCGGCGGAAGCCCGCCCGGCGCGGCCGGTAGCTGGGACTGCGGACAGGTTTGCGATGGCGGCAGCGGGTTCTTCATCGAGAGGGGCGCATAACGCTGCGGATCGAACCGCTGCAGCGAGTCGATCGCCACGGGCTTTACCGTCACGCCAACATACACGTCCCCATGTTCGACAAAGTAGTTCTGCGACTCGATCCACATGATCGCCGCGTCGTAGCGCAGGGAGGGATTCAGGGCTTCGACAATCACCGTGCCGCTGAACTTGGCCGGGTTCCGAGGACGTCGGACGAGAATGCGCGTCGTGTAGGGGCCCTGGGCAAAGCTCTCCAGACGTCCCACCGCGGGCCAGTTGTACACACGAGCCGTTCCGCTGATGAAGTACTCCTGCTCCTCGTAGCCGTCCCGGCTCAGGTCTCTACGCGTGACAGAGTGCTCCGTGGAGGCGAAGGGCCAGGTGCGGTCGGTGGTTGCGACTGGTCCTTGGACGCTCGGAAGCGCCACGGCGGATCGCGCGACCGGCTCACCTGCGGGAAGAGCTTTGACGGACGTCGTCAGCGCGACGAGCAACCCACCAAACAATACGGCACGAGCTTTCATTACGCGCACAGCATAAGGTTGGCGCAGTCGAAAGTCTTGCCTCCTGCGGACAGTTGATTCCTCTCGCCCGTGTGCCTGGCACGCGCAGTCAAAAGGCTGGCGAGTGGGGGCAAGCAGCCGAACAACGGCGCCTCTAGCATTCCGCCGGCCCTCCCCTTCCTGAGCGCAACCAGATGAGCGAGCCGTCCGCCTGGATTTCCGTAGGTGATCTGGGCACTGTTTTCCAAAGTGGTGCCTACCGCCTGCGTACCGTCGAGCCGCTCGTGGGCCGCACATTGGCCCTGCACCTCGAGAACCGGGGGATCGTGGATTTCACCTTCGAAGCCAACTCGCAGCTCACCTGGTCCGGCATCGGCCTCGGTATCGAGAAAGGCAGGGCACCCTACGAGGCCACCGAGATTCGGCCCGGCATCGTCTTCGTGGACTTCGTGCCCCCACGCGAGCGAGCGATTGCCGTCTCCCTGGTCCTCGACCTTGGGAAAGGCATCTGCACGGCGCTCGTGGGCAGGCTCCCCACGGCACAAGAGGCTCGAACGCCTCTCTCCGAGCGTCTCGAACACAACAGCGAGCTGACCGGAGTCACTTCAACGTTCCTCGCCGGAGCCATCGACCGCTCGTTCACGGAAGAGTCACCTCGCCACGCGCTCACACGTGACATGTTGGGAAAGCTCATCGAGTACTCGTATAGCCCGAGTGAGCGTTACCAGCACATCTATCTGAACGAGAACCTCTACTCGTGGTACTGCCTGGAAGGCGCCGAGAAAGGACTGGCAGACACGGATCGATGCTCCTACCGAAAGCTGTCGGGCCGTCTCTACCTCTTCGTGTGGCGAGAAAAAATAGTCCCGACACTCGGAGTGGTGATCGTCGATCTGCACCAGATGAAGACCACAGGCAAGATCTTTGGTTACCGCGACTTCCGCTTCGACGCAGTGAGCAACTTCGCCATCGGCGCGTGGGCGCGGATTGTGAACTCGCTATGAGCTTGAGGGGCAAAGTCGCCCTGATTACCGGCGCAGGGACGGGCATTGGTGCCGCGTGCGCACGACGTTGTGCCTCCGAAGGCGCTCGAGTAGCTGTTCTCGGGCGACGCCGAGAGCGGGTGGAGGAGGTCGCCGCCGAGATAGACGGTGTAGCGTTCGTCGCCGATGCCTCGCAACCACGCGAGATGAAGACCGTGGTGGGCGCAGTCCAGGAGCGATTCGGTCGCCTCGACATCCTCATCGCCAATGCCGGAGGGCACGGTGTCAGTGCCGCGCTCGAAACTGACGACACCGCATGGGCGCTGGCCCGGACAGCGAACCTCGATACGGCGTTTGTCTCCGCACGCGAGTCTCTGCCGGCTCTGCTGCGGGGGCGCGGCTCCATTGTCTTCGTTGCTTCCATTGCCGCTTTGTCAGCCGGCCCGGAGGTCTGTGGCTACACGACTTACAAACACGCTCTCATCGGGCTCACACGATCGCTGGCGAGGGACTACGGACCCCGAGGTGTGCGAGTGAACGCCGTCTGTCCAGGATGGGTGCGTACGCCCATGGCAGACGAAGAGATGCTCCCGCTCATGAGCAAACGCGGGCTCACCCTCGATGAGGCCTACACGGCAGTCACGGCAGACGTGCCGCTCCGCCGTCCGGCAACAGCAGAGGAGATTGCAGCGGTGTGCCGGTTTTTGGTTTCCGACGACTCCTCCATCGTGACGGGTGCAGTCATCGTTGCAGATGGCGGTTCGAGCATCGTCGACGTTCCCACCCTGGCTTTCCAGAGGTAATCGCATGCTCACCAGTCGCCCTTTGCTGAGCGATTCCGTGGTACCGCTCGATTTCTCGGGTCGCGCGTGTGTGATCACTGGGGCCGCACGCGGAATAGGGCGTGCAATCGCGCGCGCGCTGGCAGCCCATGGCGCGAGTGTCGCAGTTGCGGACATATCCAAGGAGAGTGCAGCTCAGACCGCCAGAGAGATCACCCGTGATGGCGGTCTGGCTCATGCGATTGAGGCGGATATCGCCGAACGCGATGCGGTCATTCGGCTGATGGATGAGGCGCGTCATTTCCTCGAGCGTGTAGACGTCCTCATCCACAACGCCGGTTTCTACCCCCTGCGCCCGTTCGAGCAGATCGATCCCGAGCTGCTGGATCGCACGCTGTCGGTCAACCTCAAGGCTGCTTTCTGGCTCACCCAGGAGGCACTCCCGATGCTCAAGCAGTCCGGTCGTGGCCGAGTCGTCGTGACGTCCTCCGTCACGGGCCCGCGCGTCGCCTATCCGGGGCTGGCGCACTACGCAGCTTCCAAGTCCGGTCTCAATGGCTTCATTCGGGCCGCCGCCCTCGAGCTGTCCCGCCACGGGATCAACGTCAACGGCGTAGAGCCGGGCATGATCGAAACGCCGGCGTCCGCCAATCTGGGCGGAGACGAGCATCACCACGCACTCGCCAAGCGCATTCCGCTCGGTCGCCTGGGTCGACCCGAAGATATTGCCGCCGCGACCGTATTCCTCGCCTCCGACGCAGCCTCCTACATCACCGGACAGACGCTGATCGTGGACGGTGGATCGCTGCTTCCCGAATGCGGCTGGATGCCCGAAGGCGCCGGCCCCTGTTCCTGACCCCCTCGCAGAACGCCTCCATCCAAAAAAGGGTGAGTACCATGCCATCCCCACAGAGATCGCTCATGACATCGGCCCTCCTGTGCTTGGGGCTGATCCTCGCGATGCCTGCGCCGGCACAAGACACAGGCGGCGCGACGCTCGAGGAGGTCACCGTCACCGCACAGCGGCGCGAGCAGAACCTCCAGGACGTCGGCACGTCGATCACCGCGTTCGGCGCCAAGGATATGCAGAGCCTGGGCCTGACGGACGTGACCGATATTGCCGCCCAGACCCCGGGCCTGCAGTTCAACCAGTACGGCGCCACGATTACCGTCTACAACCTGCGCGGAGTCTCGCAAAATGATTTCACGGATCACCAGGAAGCCCCGGTCGCAGTCTACGTCGACGATGCGTATGTAGCTTCAATGGGCGCGCTCTCCGGCACGATGTATGACCTGCAACGCGTGGAGATCCTGCGAGGTCCGCAGGGCACACTGTTCGGTCGCAACGCCACGGGCGGCCTCATCCACTACATCACCAACAAGCCCACCTTCGATACCGACGGCTACCTGCAGGTGACGGGCGGCAACCTCGGCACGGTCGAGTCCGAGGGTGCTCTCAACGTGCCCTTCTCCGACTCCGTCGCCGCCCGCCTGTCCTTTGCGACCGACAAGCACGATGGCTACCTCCGCAATCTGATCGGCCCGGATGTCAATGATCAGAACCAGTATCAGGGACGGCTGCAGGTGCTGATCAAAGCCGGTGACAACGGCGAGATCCTCCTCAAGGTGCACGGCCTGCGCAACGACCACGAGGTCGAAGGCAACTACTCCTGGGGAGCCTCCCTGCCGAACGCCTTGGGATTGGGTGAATTCCAGCCCGCCGGCAGCAGCGACTTCTTCGGCTATGCCGGTACGGGCAGCACCGATCCCTTCACCCAGGAGCTCGACCGCAAGGGCTTGTTCGATCGCACCGTCTATGGCGCGAGCGCCAATGTCACGTGGCACTTCGGTGGGGTGACATTGAGCTCCATCACCGACTATCTGCACTTGAAAAAGCGCTACGGCGAGGACAGCGACGTCAGCCCGAACCCGGTATTCAACTATGACGTCTGGCAGACGTTTCACCAGTTCTCGCAGGAAGTGCATTTGAGCGGCGATCAGGGCCCGTGGCGTTGGATCGCCGGCGTGTACTTTCTGCACTACCACAGCGATGACCAGAACGTGATCTCCACCGATCCGTCCGGGAATTTCTTCCCGCTGTATCCGGGGACCGATCCGTTCTACACGGGCCCGGGTTTCTCCTCGGGCGCCCGGTACTCGCTCGGCACCGGCTCGGCGGCGCTCTTCGGACAGACCGAGTGGGATTTCTCCCCGGGTTGGACCGCAATCCTCGGCGTGCGCTACACCGAAGACCGCAAGACCTACCACTACCAGTACCAGGCGGCCCCCGAGCCGTTTCCCGAGAACTTCAAGTTCTACGATGCGCGCCCGTTCGTGAACTTCACCGCCAAGGGAGAGCTGGACTACAAGCTCGATCGGGACAAGATGCTCTATGCGAGCGTCAACCGCGGTGCCAAGGGAGGAGGGTGGTCGGCCGTGACCGGTGGAGACATCGTGAGCTCCCCGGATCTCGCGCCGCCGCCGGGCGATGTGGCTTCAGTGCTGCGCTTCGACCAGGAGACGCTCACCAGCTACGAGGTCGGCTCCAAGCTCAGCTTCCTGAATGGCGCTGCGCGGCTGGATTCCGCTCTGTTCTACTACGATTACCGCAAGTACCAGGGCTTCTTCCTGGTCGGCCTCGCCCAGGCGGTCAAGAATATCGATGCCTCCGTCAAGGGAGGTGAGCTCGAGCTCGCGTGGCTCCCGATGAAAGGCCTGACGACCGGGCTCGGCATCTCAGGCCTGGATACACGAGCCTACAACGTCCCCATGCCGTGCGGCTGCGCGCTCATCGACACGCAGATGCCACAGGCGCCTCATTGGAGCGTCAACGGTTCGGTCAGGTACGAGTGGACGACCAGCCTGGGGCGCTGGGCCGCCGGAGTCGATGCGAAATGGGAGACGGCGCAATACTTCGAGTTGATCAATGCTCCGGTGGATCTCGAGCCCGCCCATATCGTGACGAACGCGCGATTGGGCTTTACCTCACCGCAGGGCGATTGGGATGTCATTCTCGGAGTGCGCAACCTGACGGACAGACGCTATCGTGTCTACAATCTCGATCTGTCGGCCACGCTCGGCTCGGACCAGTCCGTCTTTGCGCCACCACGGCTGTGGAACGTGACGGTGGCCTATCACTGGGGAAAGTAGCCAAGGTCAGCTGACAGCTCATGAGGGGGGACATCGGCATGCGTCTGACCAAACTCACTGCGATCGCCATTGCGCTCGCGGCCGTCGACTGCTGCGCCCACGCGCAGACCAGGCCGGTTGCGCAATGCGAGTCACTCAAGTCGATCGCTTTGCCCGGGCTCGTAGTCACGGAGGCGAAGATCGTGCCCGCAGGTCCGGTCGGGCCACCTCCGGACGAAGCGCCGGCGCCGGCCCCCGGCACGATGCTCCCCGAGCACTGCCTGTTTCGAGGCAAGCTCAATCCTCGTACCGGTCCTCATGGTGAGGTCTTCGGTATCGGCATCGAAATGCGGTTGCCGACCCGCTGGAACGGGCGCTTTGCCTTCGAAGGCGGCGGCGGTCTCGATGGGATTCAGCGCCCCAGCTACGGCTCGGTGTGGGGCACGATCCGTCCGCCGGCGCTGGCGCGCGGCTTCGCCGTTGTGGCCACCGATGGCGGACACCGCAGCCCCAACATGAGTGATGCCCATTTTGGCCTGGATCAACAGGCGCGCATCGACTATGCCTACAACGCTGTAGACAAGACGACGTTGGTGGCCAAGGCCTTGATCGCGAAGTTCTATGGACGAGCTCCGCAGCACTCCTACTTCGTCGGGTGCTCCAACGGCGGCCGTCAAGCGTTGATCGTCGCTCAACGCATGCCCCTCGAGTTTGATGGCGTCGTCTCCGGAGATCCTTCGCTGCGCCTGGCGTGGACCAACGTCGATCAGGCCTGGAACGAGATCGTCCTGGCAAAGGCGGCACCGAAGGACCCGCAGGGTCAGCCTATCGTCAGTCAGGCCTTGTCCGCCGCCGATCTGCAGCTGGTCTCGGAGACGATCGTGAAACAATGCGATGCCCAGGACGGTCTCGCCGACGGCATTATCAACGACTATCCGGCCTGCCATTTCGACCCTGCTGTCCTCACGTGCAAAGGCCGGAAGACGGCCAGCTGCCTGGCCCCGAAGCAGGTCACTGCGCTCAAGGATCTGATGGCCGGGCCGCACGATTCCCGAGGCCACGCACTCTATGCCGCCTTCCCGTACGACCGGGGCATTTCCGATCCTGCGTTCCAACACATGCACTTCGGGACCTCCCCGACCGCCGTCAACAACTCGGCCGATGCGCTCCTCGGGTTCGGCTCGATGAAGTACTACACCATGACGCCTCCGGATCCGCAGTTCGACCCCATGCACTTCGATTTCGACCGCGACACGCCGCGGATGCTCGAGACCTCGAAGTTGAATGACGCCGACGCTGCCTACCTGCAGAGCTTTGCTTCCCACGGCAAGCTCATTCTCTATCACGGCATGAGCGATCAGGGTCTGTCGCCGCTGGACACCGCTGCTTGGTACGACCGGCTCCAGTCGACGACGGGCGGGCACACGCAGGACTGGGCGCGCCTGTTCCTCGTTCCCGGGATGACGCATTGCGCAGGGGGTCCCGCGACCGACAAGTTCGACATGCTGACAACGATCCAATCGTGGGTCGAGGAAGGGCATGCTCCCGATCGCATCATCGCCCGGGGCAAGTCATTCCCCGGAGTGACTCGGCCCCTGTGCCCCTACCCGCAGATCGCCCGCTACACGGGTGGCGACCCGAAGAGCGAGAAGAGCTTCAGCTGTGTGCGCTCGCAGGCGCAGGCCCAGTGATGAGCCGAACACGCAGAGCTGTTGACGCGGTGTCTGCCATCATCTTCGGCATGGCGACGTCAGGCTTTGCAGGCGCTGCGCAGACCGAGCGCCCCTCTCTGCCACAGGTGGGCGCCCCGCTGGCGACAACGCAGACATCGCATCCGTTCTCCGCAGCCGCCTATCAGAAGAAACCGCTTCGTCTGGACGAACTGGGATACGTAGAGTCCGAGTACCTGGTGCAGGGAAAGGCTAGAGTCTTCGAGAGGTCCCCTAAGGGGCCGCGTGCGCTCGCACAGGGCTCGTATACGACACGCATTCTCGTGCGCCGCCCGAAGGATGCGCGCCGCTTCAGTGGCACCGTTATCGTCGAGCCGATGAACCCTTCCGAGGATGCGGATCTGCCCATCATGTGGGCCGAATCCTATCAGCAGTTCATCGCCGACGGCGACGCCTGGGTCGGGATCACCATCAAGCCCAATACGATCGCCGCCCTCAAAGCGTTCGACCCGGTCCGCTACGCCTCAGTGGCCATGCCCAATCCGCGTCCCGCTCCGGCCTGCGCCGCCTCGGAAATCAACGCGTTCTCCCGCCCCACGACCACCGCCGATGAGAGCGGACTGGCGTGGGACATGATCAGCCAGATCGGCATGCTCCTGAAGAGTCCCGCCGCCGCAGAGCCGCTCCTCGGCCGACCCGCGAAGCGTCTCTACATGACCGGTCAGTCGCAGACGGCCGGCTACGCTCGCCTCTACGCGAGCCTCTTCAGCCAGCACGAGGTCGGCCCCGACGACAAGCCGCTCTACGACGGATATCTCTACAGCGGCAGTCCCCCCTGGCAGGTGCCGATCAACCAATGCCAGAAGGATCTGCCCGCAGGGGACCCCGGTCTCATCACGGCACCCGCCGGCGTCCCGGTACTCGAGATCTTCACCCAGGGGGACATGGGGACGAACGTCTCCACCCGCAGACCCGACAGTGACACGTCGGAGGATCGCTTCCGACGGTGGGAGGTTGCGGGAGCGGCGCATGTCGATCCTTGGGAAGCGCTCTCGTTTGCGAATGATGCAGACATGGCACGAGCCCACGGGAGGGTGAATGACAACGCCGACGAGGTTTGCTCACCCCGCGGCACGACGGCAACGGACTTCCCCGTGAGATACATATTCGACGCTGCATGGCGCGATCTCGACGCATGGGTCCAACACGGAATTGGCCCGCCGCATGCGCCGCAGCTGCAGACTGTCCCGAATTCGGAGTCCCTCCCGCCGGACCACATGTTCGTTGTCGACGCCCACGGCAATGCTCTGGGAGGCGTTCGATCGTCCTACGTCGATGTCCCCACGGCACGCTGGATAGGTGCCAAGAGCGGTCCCTTCATCTGTCTGTTTCATGGTTACAAGATCCCGATGTCGCACGCGCAATTGGAACAGCTCTACAAAGACCATGCTACGTATGTAGAGAAGGTGCGCGCCAGCGTGCGTGGTCTGGTCTCAGGCAAATGGCTGACGCCTGCCGATGGCGCCTCGATCCTCCGCGAGGCTGGGACTTCCGCTGTGCCTTAGGGCATCTCGCCGTGAACGGCGACGGTCCTACGCGCGTACCAGCAGTCCGTCGCTCACGCTGTTGCGGTAGGCGCGCCAGGCTGGGAAGCTTCCGCTGAGCAGCGCTGCCACAATCACAGCGCCGAGAATCAGCCCCTCCGTCCCCGACAGCGGCTCCGCCGGAATGAAGACACCATAGTGCTGCTCGAGCAGCGGCCGCGCCACGACCAGCCCCACGTACATGAGTCCGATTCCGGCGATCGCACCCAGGGCGGCGAGGATGCCTGCCTCGAGCATCAGCAATCCGAAGACATGCGCCGGCCGCGCTCCCACGGATCGCAGAATGGCCATCTCGCGGCGTCGCTCATTCAAGCTGGTCAAAATAGCGGTCAACATCCCCAGCAAGCCGGCAACGACGACGAACGCAGCGACGATCATGAGCGCAGTATCCGCAACTCCGACCAGCTGCCACAGTTGATCCAATGCCACGCCTGGCATGATGGCCAGCAGGGCCTCCTTGTCGTACTCGTTAATCGCCCGCTGCATGGTGAAGGCCATGACGCGTGAGCGCATGCCGACGATGAAGGCCGTGATACGCATCGGCGTCAGATCGTGCTTGCGAGGATCCTCGGCCTTGGGAGGCGCCACCGCAATCCTCCTCCCCGTCTCCCATCCTTCATGAATAGCGGTAATCGCTTCGAGGCTGACGTGGACGGTACGGTCGACGGGCGTTCCTGTCTTGGCCAGAATACCCACCACGCGAAATGGCTTGTCCTTGTGCTGAGTGAAACTCACGTCCCCCAATCCATGGGAGAGAATGATGACGCTGCCGAGGTGATAGTGCAGATTGCGCGCCACGTCCGCTCCGAGCACGGCATCGTACAAATCGTGGAAGGGCGTGCCACTGCTGAACATCAAAGGCCGGGACGAGCCGTAACGGAAGTATTGGAAGTAGGCATCGCTGGTGCCGAGTACGCGATACCCCCGGTGTGAGTCTCCCAGCGACAGAGGAATCGTCCAGGCGACATCGCGATGCTTCGCGATCTTCTGATAGCTCTCCCAGCTGACCTCCGTCGTCACCTCGCCAATGTGGAACACCGAGTAGAGCAGCAGGTTGAGCGGCCCCGTGCGCGCTCCCACGATGAGGTCCGCACCCGAGACCGTGTTCGAGAAGCTCTCCCGCGCCCCGGTGCGCAGGCGCTGCACACTCAAGACCAGAGCGACACTGATCGCAATGGCACAGACGGTCAGTGTGGCCGCGACCCGGCGATTCCACAGACTCTGCAAGGCGAGCCGAAACATCGGCTCAGGCGCCAGAGCCAGCGGCGCGATTCAGCTCGCGCAGCGCTACCGAACGGTCGAACAACGCTGCGAGGGAGAGATCGTGACTGACAAACAGCAACGTCGTGCCGGCTGCCCGGCACTCGTTCATGAGCAGAGCAAGAAAGCCTGCACGAGTGTCGCTGTCCAGGGCCGATGTGGGCTCGTCTGCGATGATCAGCGCGGGACGACCAATCAATGCACGAGCGGCGGCGACCCGCTGCTGCTGCCCGATAGAAAGCGCCGCAGCAGGGCGGTTCGCAAACTCCGCCCCTAGACCCAGGGCCTGGAGCAGCCGCGCGGCTTCCTTCTCAGCCCCCACTGAGGTCAGTCCTCGTCCCCGAGCGGATGAGAAGCGCAGGGGCAACAGCACGTTTGCCAGCACGGACAAATAGGGCACGAGGTTGAACATCTGAAAGATGAACCCGATGTGATCCCCGCGATAGCGATCTCGAGCGCTCGGGCGCAAGGACTGCAACTCGGTGTCCAGCACGCGAATGCTGCCGGACCTCGGCACCAGCACTCCCCCAATCAGGCTAAGCAGGGTGCTCTTGCCACTACCGCTCGGTCCGTGCAGGAAAGTGCGCTCGCCCCGGGCAATTCGCAGCTGATCGATCAGCAGCAGGGAGGGATGGCCCGGCCAACTGAAGTCGAGCGAACTGATGTCTACCGCAGGTCCGTTCACGCGTGCTTCTGGCAATAAACCGAATTTAAGTCGAGTATAAGACAGGAACGGCGCAGTCAACGACCCCCTGATGGACACGTGGCATCGACAATTGTTGTACGATGTAACCATGCGGAGGGCGGCTAGGTTCGCACTCTCCTGGCGGAAATGCCGTGGGATTACTCGGAACACGCAAGAGTACACTCAGAGTCAGAGGTATCGCACGCCGCAAGGTGCTGCTCGAGGCGGCCCGTGCGCTGCTGGAAGAGCACGAGCTCGACGAGATCAGTCTCGGGGACGTCGCAGCCCGCGCCGGTGTCCCGAAAGGTTCCGCGTACCACTTCTATGACGACATCCGCGATCTGTACGCCGCACTCCTTGCAGAAACCGAAGAGGAACTGCTCGCTGCGCAACGTCTGCCGATCACCGAGCCAATCCGTCGTTGGCCGGATGTGGTGCGGGTGCTCATCCATCGCGGTGTCGCTTTCTACAACAGCAACCGCGCTTCCCAGCAGCTGCAGATCGGCCCAAAGACCCCTCCGGAGCTGAAGCTGCGCGATCGACACAGCGACGTCACACTGGGTGCCATCTATCGGCAGCAGCTGGAGACCTTCTTCGAGTTGCCATCCAATGCCAATCTACCGCAGGTCTTCTTCCGGTCCGTCGAGATCGCCGATCTGATGTTCTGCCTGTCCGTGCTCGAGACCAATACGATCACGCAGGAAATGAGTGACGAAGCGGCCCGCGCCTCGATTGCCTATCTCAGTACCTACCTTCCGGAGAAGCTTCCCCGCAGACGCCGCCGTTCCAACCCGCGCTAGACGCACTACGGGTTGTGGTACTCGTACACTTCCAGCTTTTCACCGTCGAGCGTGTACGAAGCGGCCCCCAGAGAAGTGGTCTTGGAGGCGATGTGTAATATCCCTGTCACCCACATCGCATCTTCGATCGAGCGCAGGCCGCCGCCGCTGCGCATCTTCACATACACGATCTGATTTGGCGGCGGGGGCGGAACATGAATGCAGGCGCCGAAGTAGGGCACCAGGAAGAATTCACTGAGCAGGCCATCCTTGGACCGCTCCAGCGGGACCACGAACCCGGGCACCTTGACCCGCACTCCGTCGAGCTCCGGATTGGCCACAAACGAGCCGGTCTGCAACGCAGCCGGATCACCTTCGCCCAGGTACGTGTGGATCGGAGGGGGCGGCGCCGGATTGTAGTTGGCACGCTCCTTTTCCGGTAGCAGCGTGTCCCAATCGATCTGTCGGGCGGTACCGGACGCTCCCCCATTCTTCGGCGCGACCGCTGCGGGAAGCTCGGTGCTGACCACCAGTATGGCCATGATCAGCATAAACGTGCGCAGCAGGCGAGCCGGATTCTTCACTAGCCTCAAATCCTAAAGCCCTGCAGGGCAGAAGTCTTGCCCGTGTGCGCCATGCGCATGATCGACAGTGCCAGCGCGCCGGGCATGGACGTGGCCGTGCGGCCCTGATGAGCGTGGTGATGCAGGGGCGAATGCGCCGGTTCACACTTGGGAGCGACGAGCCAGCCTGAATCGCCGGTGACGAGCGGGACACGACCGGCGTCATCCGGGCCATGAGCGGCCGTCCGCGCTGCTGGGCCCAGTCGCCGTAAACCCGCCATTGATGTAGAGTTGAACCCGGCAGAAAGCCAGAGACCCTGTCATTTGTCAGGTCGACGCGTGGTAATATTGCTCATGACGGAGGCATCACATGAGTCAGTTGCTCATCTTGTCGGCTGTTTCGTTGCTCGCTACCTTTTCTGGGATTTTAGAAGGCAGAGCCGACACGATTCGTGGACAGACCCTGCCGTTTGGACCTCGACGAAAAGACCTACTTGACGGCCTCCTCAACTCGTTCTTCCTGATCGCAGTTCCGCTGAATTTCTTTTGGATCTGGCAAAGCACTCCCTGGTACGCGAGCGTCGTGGCGTTGGTAGCGATGATGCTAACGTCGCGCTTTGTGATCACGCATCGCACGATTGGACGTTGGATCGGAGTGCGGCCCATCCTCGCAGCCGCTGCAGGCATCTCGGCCGCGCTCTTGTGGCTTCTGTTTCCGCCACCCTGAAGCGCAGAGTCGACCGCCTCTGGTGAGCTATGTCTCGGTTCACAGGCGACGCCCGTATGCGGAGAGGGCCTGCGTCGAATGGGACACGAATTGCTGTCACCGAATCTTCCAGCGCAGCACTAAGGCCGCCCGGAAACGCCGATTGCCGAACGTCCGTTCGTTCGATTTCGAGCGGCGGCTATGGAGAAGTTCGGAGGGCAGCTAAGGGTCGATGGCGGACGAACAGGAACCCATGTATCCCAGGACTCATCGTCGCCTCGGCATTCAACCGACTACGACACCCCGGAGACATCTTTGTACCGCGCGCCGTCTCACCCCGGCCGCTTGAACGCCGCCGCGAGCTCCTGAGCCGCCCGCACCAGCAGCGTCGTATCCGCTCCCACCGCCACGAACACAGCGCCGAGCTCGAGATGCTTGTGCGCCACAGCCCGGTCCGTGCTCAGTACCCCCGCCGCCTTCCCGCACTCACCGACAACTTTGATCCCCTCATCGATGGCCTTTTGCACCGCAGGATCCGTCGTGCGCCCGATCATCCCCATCGAAGCCGACAGGTCCGCCGGCCCGAAGAAAACCCCGTCGATTCCCTCAACCCCACAGATCGCCCGCAGGTTCTGCATCCCCTTCAGGGATTCCACCTGCACCAGCACACACAGCTGCTCGTGACAGCGCTGCAGATACCCCTCCACCTGATTCCATCGTGAGGCGCGCGCCAAGGCGCTCCCGACGCCGCGTACGCCGGCCGGCGGATATCGGGTCGCCGCCACAATCCGCGCCGCCTGCTCGGCGGTCTCGACCATCGGAACCAGCAGCGTTTGTGCGCCGATGTCGAGGTACTGCTTGATCATCGCAACGTCGTCCGAGAGCGTGCGCACGACCGCGCTGACAGGGTAGGGCGCAATCGCCTGCAGTTGGGACAGGATGCTGCGCAAGTCATTAGGCGAATGCTCGCCATCGATCGCCAGCCAGTCGAACCCCGTCCCTGCCACCAACTCGCTCGTGTAAGGGTCCGGGAGGCCTTTCCACAACCCGATCTGCGGGCGTCGCGCACGCAGCCCCTCTTTGAACGCGTTCACCGGCAACTGCATCGATAAGTCCCCTCACACCAAGCGGAACGTGACGTTCCCGAGTCGACCGTAGTCGGCGTGCAGCACGTCCCCCGCCGCGGCACTCGTCGGGCGTGTGAACGAGCCGCTCAGCACGAAATCCCCGGCATTCAGCTGCTCATCATAAGGTGCAATCTTGTTGGCGAGCCAGGCGATGCCCGTGCAGGGATGGTTCAGCACGCCCGCTGCCAACCCGGTCTCCTCGATGACGCCGTTCTTGTAAAGCATCGCCCCGGCCCAACGCAGATCAATGCTGTCCGGCCGCATCGCTCGTCCGCCCATGACCACACCGGCATTGGCGGCAAAGTCTGCAATCGTGTCGAATACCTTGCGAGGGGCGCGCGTCTCCCGATCGAACTGCTCGATACGCGCATCGATGATCTCCAGCGCAGGCACGACATAGGCACTCGCCCGAAGCACATCGATCAAAGTGACCCCGGGACCCCGCAAGGGTTTCTCGAGCACGAACCCCAGCTCCACCTCCACCCGAGGCGCGATGAATCGCGTCGCCGGCACATCCGTTCCGGTGTCGAAGAACATATCGTCCATGAGCGGGGCATAGTCCGGCTCGGTGATCTGCGAGGATTGCTGCATGGCACGCGAGGTGAGGCCGATCTTGCGGCCTTTGATGACCCGACCGTCTGCCTGCTCCAGCTTCACCCATGCTCGCTGAATGGCATAGCCGTCCTCGATGGTCATCTGAGGATGCGCACTGGAGAAGTGTCGCAGTTGCACGCGACTCTTGCGTGCCTCGTACAGTTTGCGGGCGAGCGAGCGGACGATTTCAGGTGAGAGCATGCTCATTTTTTCGCGAACAGCGGATGAATGGTGCTGTGCTTGGCGTCGAAGACCTCCTGGCCTTCGTCCGCCTGCAGAGTCAATCCGAGCAAGCGCTTCGCAAACAGCGGCTCGAAATGCGCCTTCGCCGCGGCCAGCAGCGCCTCTCCGGCGCGCTGCCTGGTCTCAGCGGATCGCCCCCGGCCCATTCGCAGGTTCAGCCAGATAAAAGCGTAGTCCCGCTTTCCATCAGCCACCGCGTAGTGGGCGGCCGGGTAAGCCAGCACTCGCGCCCCGCCGGTAGGAAACACTTGCCGGCCCTCTTCATCGTGGACCTCCAACATCGTGTCCGCCAGCCGGCGGCACAGCTGATCCATGTCCGTTTCCTTCTCCAGATTGCCCGTATATAGGATGACAAGGTGAGGCATGAGAAGGTCCTTCGAGCCAGGCGTCAGGCCGCCACGTCCATGACGGCGACCGTGCACCCTACGGCAAAGATGGGAATGGGAGCGTAGTGCTGCACAGACCCAAGCCCGCGAGCCGCAGCGGCCACACTGATGAAGGTTCGGATTTCAAAGCCCCCCTGACCGGCTTCGCGATAGGTCTCCCGGTCCGAGTAGGAGAGCAGGGCGGCCTTGTCATTGCGCTGCCAGCGATCCAGCAGCTCTCGATCCCAGGCTTCGTTGATCTTGCCCGAGTCCGGCGTGGCCGGCCAATGCGAAATGCCGCCGGTACCGACGAGAGCGATGCGCTGCGGCACCGAATCGGCCGCCCGCCGCAGCGCCTCGCCAAACGCCCAAGCCCTGTGAAGCGGCGTGAGCGGCGGACCCTGACAGTTGATGTTGACGGGGATGACCGGCACGTCGAATCGCGGCGTCAGGAAATGCAGCGGCACCATGATGCCATGATCGAACTTCCACTCCTCCGCATAGGAGACATCGACCGTCTGCATCACTTCCTGGATCAGCTGCCGTGAGAGCGCGGCGTTTCCCGGAATGCTCGTGCGGGCGATCCCGAGCCAACCCGGATCCTCGATAGGCCCGCTGTAGCTGTCCGCCATGCCGACCGCAAAGCTCGGCATGTTGGTCATGAAAAAGTTGGCGAAATGCTCCGCCGCCACCACCACCAGGGCATCCGGCCGGGCCTGAAGGAGTTGCTCCCCCATGCGATGATACGCAGCGTGGAAAGGATCCCGCAGTCGTGCCTCGGCCAGGTTCGCACGCCCTGTGATGCCCGGCGCATGACTGCAGATCCCGGCGAACACGAGGCTCATACGCCGGCCACCTTCTCATCCATCTGAGTCGTCATTGCATAGATTCCGTCACGCACCGGTCCGTGCTTGGCGACCCCGTCCCGCATCGCCTGAATATAGTCCGCCCATGGCAAACCGAGGAACGCGGCGAAATGCATCAGCAGCTGCCCATTGGCGCCGAGCACATAGATCAGACCGATATCCCCACTCGCAAGAGCCGAGCGCTCTTCCGCACTCAGATCGTACCCATCCAGAAGCCCCTTCACGTCCGAACGGAATTGCTGCTGCACGCGCGGATCCCGGTTGAGATCGTAGAGAACCTTCTGAAGGGCGAACAAGCTCATCTCACACACCCCAATGAGGAATGTGATGGGACCCGAGGCTCACGCACACATTCTTGGGCTCCAGGAACACCTCATAGCTCCAGGTGCCGCCCTCGCGTCCGGTGCCCGAAGCCTTCGTGCCTCCGAAAGGCTGCCGCAGGTCACGCACGTTCTGACTGTTGACAAAGCACATGCCCGCCTCGATGGCTGCGGCTACCCGATGCGCACGTCCGAGGTTCTCGCTCCAGACATAGCTGCTGAGCCCGTACTGGATGTCATTGGCCTTGGCGATCGCATCCTGTTCGTCCTCGAACGGGATCAAGCACGCCACCGGCCCGAAGATCTCCTCCTGCGCGATTTTCATCCGGTTGTCCACATCGGCAAACACGGTGGGCCACACGAAATTCCCGCGGCGACAATCGGCCGGCAGCTCCGGCGCATACGAGGGGCGATCGAGACCGCCGCACGTCATGGTCGCTCCCTCCTGCACGCCTTTCTCGATGTAACCGCGAACCTTGAGCAGATGCGCCTCGCTGATCATCGGTCCGACGATCGTCGCCTCATCCAGCGGGTTGCCGACCGGGATGCGCTTCGCTCGTTCGGTGAAGCGAGCGACGAAGTCCGCATAGATCGACCGTTGGACCAGGATTCGGGAGCCGGCCGTGCAACGCTCGCCGTTGTTGGAGAAGATCATGAAGACCGCAGCATCCATCGCCCGGCTCAGATCCGCATCCGCAAACACCACGAACGGACTCTTGCC
>Ga0134126_10001449_pt1 | contig 30206 bp, 21 predicted proteins | sample KB31752_FD_96881 | JGI IMG/M metagenome (GOLD analysis project Ga0134126, IMG submission 96881) | Terrestrial soil microbial communities with excess Nitrogen fertilizer from Kellogg Biological Station, Michigan, USA - KB3-175-2 | ecosystem: Environmental > Terrestrial > Soil > Unclassified ... | reverse complement strand
CGCAGGGGAGCCGGAACAAGCCCCATGCGCTGGCTGATGCTCGTCCTTCTCGTCTCGCTGGTGGCGCTGTTGATCGCAGCGGGCGGGCTTGCGCATCACATCTGGCGCGAACACACCCGGCGCCACGCCAAACCGCCGGCGGAAAAAGAAGACGCCGAAACGGAGGAGAGACCTTGAACAACCCCACGCACCCGTTAACCGGGACCGCTGTAATCGCGCGTCCGGCCTCGCTGCTGCGCAACGCCGGCATCGTGCTCGCCGCAACCCTCTTCGTTGCCATCTGCGCGCACGTTTCAATCCCGCTCGGGTTTACGCCCGTGCCATTGAGCATGCAACCGTTCGCAGTGATGCTTCTCGGATTCGTTCTTTCGCCCGGTCTCGCCTCCGCCACCATGGCCGCATACCTGGCGGAAGGCGCCCTTGGCCTTCCCGTATTTGCCCCGAGTGCGGGAGCTCTCACCGGCTTCGCTCACCTGTTCGGGCCGACCGGCGGATACCTGCTTTCGTATCCACTTGCCGCGTATGCCATCGCCGCCATGTGGCGCAGCAGCCGCCGTACTTTACCGTGGGCTCTGATCGCTGCGGCTGCCGGGAGCGTCATCATTCTGGCCATTGGGGCCGTTTGGTTGAGCATCCTCACCCATGCCTCCGCTGGAACTGTCTTGTCGGAGGCCGTGGCGCCATTCCTGCCTGGCGATGCCCTCAAGGTTGTTCTCGCCGCGAGCGCCGGATTTGGCTGGTTCCGCCTCCGCCGCTGGCCTAACCTGTAGTTCCTGAAAGGACCTCTCCACTCCGTGAGCACTCAACAAACCGGGCACGCCACCGCGGCCGCCGTCCGTGAAATCTCCATCGCCCATAGTCCCGACTCCGACGACGCTTTCATGTTCTATGGCCTGGCCACGAACAAGATTCGCGTGCCCGGCTACCGCTTTACCCACACGCTCTGCGATATCGAGACACTGAATCGCCGGGCGCAGGAGGAAGCCTTCTACGACGTGAGCGCCATCAGCTTCCACGCCTATCCCTATGTGCAGGACAACTACACGCTGATGGGCTGTGGAGGCAGCGTTGGCGAAGGTTACGGGCCCATGGTGGTGTCGAGCAAGAAGCTGAAACCGGAAGAGCTCAAGGGCATCAAGATCGCCATGCCCGGTAAGCTGACCACGGCTTACCTGGCACTCAAGGTATTCAACCCGGACATCGAAACGGAAGTCGTTCCTTTCGACCAGATCATTCCCGCCATCCTCGCCGGCAAGTACGACGCAGGCCTCATCATCCATGAGGGCCAGCTCACCTACTCGTCCTCCGGGCTGTACAAGGTCATCGATCTCGGCGTGTGGTGGCGCGAAACCACCGGTCTGGTGCTTCCTCTCGGCGGCAACGCGATACGGCGCTCGCTTGGCGCCGAAGCGCACAAGATCATCTCGCAGGCGCTTCGCGATTCCATTCAGCACGGGCTCGATCACCGCGAACAGGCGCTGGAGTACGCCATGCAGTTTGCCCGTGACCTCGATAGCAGCCTCGCCAACCGCTTCGTCAGCATGTATGTGAACGAGCGTACGCTCGATTACGGCAAGGACGGCCGCGAGGCCATCCGGAAACTGCTGCAGGTTGGCCACGAGAAAGGGATCATTCCCATTGAACCGAAGGTGGACTTCGTCGATTAAGGTGTGTACCGGTTTCAATTCAGAAGGCGCGACTCGCTCGCGCCTTCTGCTTTTGAGATGAGCTATGCGGAATTGTCTCTCAGGGTGACCAGGCGCCGTGGTTGTTATACTCGGCGGACATGGAGGGTCCCACAAATGAGTCATCCCCTAAGACTCCCTCGAGTTGCGAAGCGGCGATTGGCTTCCGACACCCCGCAATGGCCTAGTTACACCGGCACTTCACAACTGGTCGGCACCAGCCCATCCGGGAAAGTGACCGTATATGTCGACCCATCTCTAGGCGCGCAGGCCCTGCAGAATGCCCAGGACCTGTTAAACGATGCTGATCGCGTGGTGAACGCGAACGATGCGATCTTCGGAACCACAGGCGGAGCGGTGAACGTGATTGTGTTCGCGCTCGGAGGCGCCACGGACGGCACCGGCGGAGCGGATCACGGCGGCTGCGACTACACGTCCGGAAACTCCATTGAAGCGGATGCGTGCTTCGGGAATTCGAACCGCGTTTCCGCGCTTTTCGAGGCGGAACTCAGCGAATGCTCGATGAACGGGAACCTCTGCGGCCTCAGTACCGGTGAGGCGCTGTCGCGCTGGTGCGCCGCGTCAACCAGCAACAACGCATTGTCCGATTTTGCCACCGCCCCGCAATGGTTTCAGGATGGGATGCCGGACTTCGTCGACCAAACCGATCCAACGGATCAGAACCCGGACAGCACGGGATGCGGGATGGCGTTCCTGTCGTGGCTCATCAGCAAAGGTTACGCCCTTAACCAAATCGCCCCGGCGATGGTCGCGCTGGGAAACAACGGAACCCTGGCACAACTCTACGAGAACCTTACTTCCGATTCTGCGTCGAATGCATGGCCATCCTTCCAATCGGCGGTTGAGGCCTTGCCCAACGGAGTAGCGAACGACGATCCGTTCGGCGGGTGATGGTTCCACGCCATTGGCGAGGCGTCACTTCGCCTGTGACGGCATCTTTTCGTACTCGGTCCAGGCAAACTTCTTCGAATCCAGCGACCAGCCGTTCGTGTTGCCCGAGCCCTGGCCGCCGAAGAAGGTCCTCACCGTGGTCAGTTCCGCGCCCTTGGCGGCCACGCCGTTTTCGAGGCGCAACAGCTTGATCTTGATGCCGTCCCCGATGAAGTCGTGGTCCGGATGATCGAGCGGATAGGAGATGGTGTAAAGCCACTTGCCATCGGGAGAGATGTGGGGGAACCAGTCCTGCGTGTCCGTACCGTTGGTAATCTTCTCCGCCATCTTGTCGTCTGGACCGGCGCCGTCGGCAGGCATCCGCCACGCGTCCCACTTGCCTGAGCGATTGGAGCAGAAGTAGACCCATTTGCCGTCGCCCGAATACTCGGGTCCATCATCGGAGCCTTTGGCGGTGGTCATGCGCAGTTCGCCGCTGCCGTCGGGTCGGATTCGGTAGATGCTGGCGCTGTCCTGCAGCGTCCCGGTGTAGACGAGGTATCTCCCATCGGGCGACCAGCCGTGCGCCCAGCCCATGTGCACCTGATGCGGAGCGCTCCCATCCGCGCCCATCACCAGAATCGGATTGGGAATATCCGCCGCGCCGCGAATCTTCGCCGGCATGGGCAGCTTGATCACTGTGTCCGCCACCTGCTTGCCATCCCAGGAGAGCGCATGATCATTGGTGGCAATCATCTTCGCGTTTGAATAAATCTTCTCCGGCTTGCCTTTGCCGGCGCCGCTCACCGGAATCCGGTAAAGCGCGTTCCCCATGTCGGAGACGATGTATTTTCCATCCGGCGTCCAGTTGGGCGCGTGCCACTCCCCATCGAGAGTAAACAGGGTGGTCGAGGCCTTCTTCTGAACGTCGTACACCACGAAATGGGTGCGATATTTCGGAGAGGAACTTTGCGCGGCAAGGGCGGCGGATGCAAACAGCCCCACATACAGGCCGCATAACAGCAGGGTAATCAAGCGCACAGTCTTCACGATGGGCCCTCCGTGGCAAGAGCTAACCTGCCATTATCCAACGCTACGGCGTTGGCATGCACCAGGTAATCGGTTTTCCACCGTGGGCAACTGCCTGCCTTTCGTATGACACTTTGTATATACAAAGTGTCATACGAGGCAGGGGGGTGGGGCACCTGTGCCTTGAAACGGCGAACTCCCGGATTTCTCCGGGAGCAAAGCTACGTTAGCACGGTTTGGCATGAGCGATTGTGACGGCTGTCACGGGTGTCGAATCGTCGGCAGATTGAGTCTGGCAGCGGCGAGGATGAGGATGCCGCGGGATTTGAGGCGGTCGAGGAGTTCGGGAGCGGGAAGGTCGAATTGGAAGCTGACCATGGGCGGGGCAAGTTCTTCCATGAGGGCGCACGTTTGCTCACCTTCGCTGCCGCTATCCGGCACCCTCGCTGCTAGTTCGCGAACGCTTCCTTGTTCACCACGTACGGCATCTTGGATGGATCGCCGCCATAATTCCTCTCCAGCACGTCCATCAGCGCCTGCACGCACCGCCCTGCCATGCCGACATTCGGGTCCACGCTCAACCGGGTCTCTTTTGTCCCGCTGGCGAAGTGATGGTAGATGCGGCAACGGTCCTCGATGTCGGGATCGCGCAGCGGCGAATCAGGCGGTAGCGGTTCCTTCTCGAACACATCGAGAGCGGCCCCCGCAATCCAGTGCTCGCGTAGAGCCTTAGCCAGCGCGGCCTCCTCCACCACCGGCCCACGTGACGTGTTGATCAGGAACGCGGTTCGCTTCATCTGTCGAAGTGTGGTCTCGTTGAATAGGTGAAATGTGGGCGTCGGCGATTCGCCCTCGCGCAGCAGAGGCACGTGAACGCTGACAAAATCTGCGCCGGCCAGCACCTCGCCCAAATTGCCATAGCGGATCCATGTTGCTCGCTTCTGAATCCCGTTGCGATGGCGCACGTCCATCACTTCCTGAATGCCCGCAATGTACGCCTGGTTCTGAAACATCGGGTCGTAGCACAGGATGTTCATATCGAGGCCCGTGCACTTCTTGATCACCGCCAGCCCGATGCGCCCCGTGCCCACGATCGCGATGGTCTTGCCCGTCACCTCATCGCCCAGCATGGGCAGAAACGGATGCCAGGCGCCCCAGCGGTTCTCCCGCACCATCCGCTCGCTGGGCCACATCTTCCGCGCTACTCCGCCGATCATGAAGAACGCGAACTCCGCCGTGGCCTCGGTCAGCACGTCGGCAGTATTGGTAAACGGAATCCCGTAGCGGTTCGCGTCAGCGCGGTTGATGTTGTCGAATCCGACCGCCATCTGCGCGACCACTTTGAGCGTGCGCTTGCCTGCCTCGAACACCTCGGCGTCGATGGAATCGCGCAGCGTGGTGATCAGCCCGTCAATTCCGCTGCGCACCTTCTCAAGAATCAGCGCCTTCGGCGGCGGATCCGGCTCCGGAAAGACTTCGAGTTCGTATCCGCGCCGGCGCAGAACATCCAGCGCATCGTCCCCGATATTGCATGTGGCAAAAACGCGAAAGCCCATTTGCGACGCGACCCCTTACACGTGCTCGTTCACCCACTGCTCGATGCGGCCGAGTGCCTTCTGAATATTCTCCGGCGAGTTGGCCACGCTGAATCGAATATACCCCTCACCATAGCTGCCGAACGCCGTGCCCGAGAGGCAGGCCACGCCGGCTTCATCGAGCAGCGCATTCGCGATCTCCTGCGATGTGCGGCCGGTGCCCCGGATGTTTGGAAACACGTAAAACGCCCCCTTCGGCCGCAGGCAGCGGAATCCCTTGATGTGGTTGAGGCCGTCTACCATCAGATCGCGTCGCTCGCGAAACGCCTGGCACATGCGTGTCACCGCGGCCTGGTCGCCCGAGACCGCTTCCACGCCCGCCATCTGCGTAAAGCTCGCCGTGCACGAATTCGAATTGGTCATCAGCCGCGCAATCTGCGCGGCAAGATCCGGCCGCATAATGCCGTAACCCATGCGCCATCCGGTCATGGCGTAAGTCTTCGAGAACCCATCCAGCAGGATCGTCCGCTCGCGGAATTCGGGAATCGACATCGGCGAAAAATTCTTCCCCTCGAAAATCAGCCGGCTGTAGATCTCGTCCGAGAGCACCATGATGTTGCGGTCGCCGATCGCGTCTGCCAGTTGGCGAATGTCCTGCTCTTCCAGCACGCCCCCGGTCGGATTGGCCGGCGAGTTGATAATGATCAGCTTCGTGCGCGGCGTAATCAGCCCGGCGAGTTCCTTGACGTCCAGGCGGAACTGCCTCTGTTCGCGCAGCGGAATCGGCACCGCACGCGCGCCGGAAAAATTGATCATCGACTCGTAGATTGGGAATCCCGGGTTGGGATAGATCACCTCGTCGCCTTCGTTGGCCAGCGCCAGCAGCGTGAAGAAGATGATCGGCTTGCCGCCGGGCACCACGACCACTTCCTCCGGGCTAACCTCGACGCCGCGCATGCGGCCGGCGTCGCGCGCAATCGTCTCTCGCAGTTTGGGCAGCCCGGCCGCCGGACCGTAATGCGTCCACCCGCTGCGCAGAGCGGCAATCCCAGCGTCGATCACGTTTTGCGGCGTATCGAAGTCGGGCTCGCCGATCTCCAGGTGCACGATGTCGCGGCCCTTCGCCTCCAAAGCCCGCGCGCGAACCAGGACCTCGAATGCCGTCTCGGTTCCCAGGCGCTGCATCCGCTCCGCCAAGCGCAGCGGAAATCGTGTTTGCGGCGTTACTTCCTTTGATATCCGAAGCGCTGTCGCCATCTGCTGCCTCCCGCAACGCGGAACCGTCCGGCGCACACAATTCCCCGGGCCATTCCCGTGGCCATCCAGAGACTCTAGCGCCAACCGCCGCACTCAGGAAGGAGCAGGATGAGGTTTGAAGCAGGATGAACCTAATGTCATTAACACGAATGCAGCTTCCAGCTAACAACCTGCTGGACCAGATCCTCTGACTCCCTTGTTCACTTCACTCCCCGGGCTTATAGGTCCTCTGCGCATGTCCCTTCAGCTGGTCTGGATAGAAATACACGTCGCGCAGGTTGCCCGACACATATCGCTGCGCCTCATCATCAAAGTGCGCCGTTCCTGGGTGCCCGCTTTCGCCACCCGCGGTCAGTGCTCGAGCCCGCACTCTGGGTCCGAACTCCACCACCGCCACAAACGTGTTGCCATAGTTGCCGTACCAACGCTTCGTCCCCGGATACGGTTTCGCCACGTACGCCGCCAGAGATCCCCACATCGACGGCACAAATGGAACGGGAATGCTCGGTCCCGCATCGGTGAATTTTCCCGCAAGATCATCATTCAGTCGCTGAAATCGATTGATCTGCCCCCAGGGCGTGCGCCAGGTGCCGAAATCCGCGGTCAGCCGGTCTGAAGCCGCCGCGAGCGCCTTCAGCAGGTCGTCACCACTTATTCGCGTGGCCACCCACTCCTCGCTGGGCACCTTTGCCTCACGTGCCGGCGGACCCGCCGTCTTCATCAATTCCATGCCCCAGTTGATAGCCAGCACCGTCTCGATGGAATCCGCGCCCCATCGATCGTCCCACCCGCGCAGCAGCTTGACCTGGGCACCCAGTTTGGCTTTCAATTGCGCATCCGCCGGCAGCGCATCATAGGCCTTCGTCAGTGCCGGCACGGTGCGCGCGAACCAAGGCATGTACGAATCGAATGCCGCATGCATCAGGCTCTCCAGGGTGAAGTCGCGAACCGGCTTGCCGTCAGGATCCAGCAGCCGCATCGCATGCAGTCCGCGCGCTGATTCGATTCCCATCTCTACATACGCAGGGTAATCCTGCTTGCGCAGCGAGCTCTCACCCGCATCATTCCATGGCGAATCATTCACATTGAACAGAAACCCGCTCTTCGGGTTCAGCAGGTGAGGAACTTCGTCGAGCGTCAACAACCCGTGCCAGTTGGTTGCGGGATCGCTCCCGTCTACCGTCTTGGTATAGTCGAACCGCGCATCGCGCCGCGGAATGAAATTTCCCTGCCAATAGGCGATGTCGCCATCCGCATCGGCATAGACCGTGTTGTTGGACGAGTTGGCCATCAGTTCCATCGTCTTCTTGTACTCGGCATAATTCTGCGCCTTCGTGCGCAGATAGCTCTGCTCCAGCGCAGGAATCGGCGTGTTCATCAACTGAATGGTGACGAACTTGTCGCCTTCCCGCGCAATTACCGGCCCGTGCAGCGAATATAGCGCCGTGAATGTGCGTGATTTCATTCCCTGCGGCGTCTTGTAAGCAATCGTGATGGCTCGCGACGTGAATGGCTTGGTTTCCGCGCCGTAGCGATACGAAAGCTTGCCGCCGGCATGCACCACGGTCTCGAGATACTCGTCCACCGCGTCCACGCCGCTTGACGTGTGCATCCATCCCACGCGATCGTTGAATCCCTGGTAAATGAAGAATTGCCCCCATGTTGCCGCGCCGTATGCGTTCAGGCCCTCGTCGCTCGTCATCTGCAGTTCGCTGCGAAAATAAAACCACGTGTGCGGATTGATCAGCAGCAGCGCATGATGATCCCGGGTATTGGAAGGGGCAATCGCAATGCCATTCGAACCGCTCGGCGGCGGCTCCATCCACAACGCGCTTGCGGACCCGGTCCGGGTGCCTGTTTCCTGTTCCCTCTTTTCTGCTTCTCCGTTGCCTGTCCCCTGTTCCCTGTTTCCTGCTTCATAGAACGCCTGCAACCGCTTCAAATCGACGCGTTCAATGTCGCCACCAATGCTGCCCTCGCTGAACGACAGTGCCATCCACGGCTCAAAGTGCGTCAGCACCTTCGGCGTGGTCTGGGGATGCGTTTCCAGGTATAAGTTGATCCCGTCCGCCCATGCATCCATCAGCTTCTTGAGCCACTCCGGGCTGGCTGCGAACTCGCGCTTCAGTTCCTCAGGATCGATGAACAACTGCTGCCGCAGATCCTTCCACAGGGCCGCTTCGCCGTCCGCCTCCGCCGTCCGCCCCAGCGCGGTCAGGTAGTTCGCCTCCACCCGGTTGAAATCGTCCTCGCACTGCGCGTAGATCATCCCGAAAACAGCATCGGCATCGCTTTTCCCGTGCACGTGCGCAATGCCCCAGTCATCGCGAACAATTGTCACCCGCGCGGCTTCCGCCTTCCATCGCGCCTGCTCCGTAGCCGAACGGCTTTGCGCCACGGCCATCCCCGCGCACATCACCCAGACACTCGCAATCCAGAAGCCCCTTCGCACTCTCGCCTCCCCTGGCCCGATGAACTCGAAATTCCCAGTCTCCCAATCTAGCACTCGCGCACCGTTTTCAGGTTCGTGCGCATGCCGTACCATGGCCCCATGAGCGAGTTTTATCTGTTCAAAACCGAACCCGATGCGTACTCCTTCGACGACTTCCTCCGCGACAAAGAAACCGTTTGGGATGGTGTCACCAATCCCACCGCCGTCAAGCATCTGCGCGAAATGAACAAGGGCGCGAAGTGGATCTTCTATCACACGGGCGACGAGCGCCGTGCGGTCGGCACCGGCACCGTGGTGGGCGTCGACGCCAGCAACCCCAAGGTTCCCATCGTGAAAGTGAAAGTGGGCAAGCGCCTCAAGACGCCAAAGAGCCTGGACGACGTAAAGGCTGCCTCGATCTTCCGCGAATCGCCTCTGGTAAAGATCGGGCGGCTGTCCGTCGTCCCCCTCACCGAAGCACAGTGGGACTGGTTCCTCGCCTGATGTCGTACATTCTCCGCATTGGCAAAGTTTGCCAACAGAACCCTATAATCATCCTGAGGTGCGTATGCCCACCCGCAACGTCAATCTGACTCCGGAGATGGACAAGTTCATCGCGTCCAAAGTTGGCAGCGGGCTCTATTCCAATGCCAGCGAAGTGATGCGAGCCGCTCTTCGCCTTCTTGAACGCGAGGAGCGCGAAAACGAAGAAAAGCTGTCCGCCCTGCGCAGCGCCATTGCGAAAGGAATGGCCAGCGGCGTAGCGGCGCCCGGCGTCTTCGACCGCATCCGCCGGAAACACCGCTTGCCACACAAGGAAAATCGATCTTGACGGCATTCGCGGTCTCCGTCCAGGCTGAGAATGACCTCGACGAAATCGTTGGGTTCACTCTCACGACCTGGGGACCGCATCAGGCGGACATTTATCTCACTCGTCTCGAAGACGGCTTCCAGTTACTTGCGGAACATCCAGCCGTAGGCCGGCCGGTGGATTCTCTTCGCAAAGGGCTGCGTCGGTTCGAAATTGGCCGGCACGTCGTGTTTTACATGCCGGAAGCCAACGGGATCCTGATCGTCAGAGTCCTGCATGAGAGCATGCTGCCTGGAAATTATTTCTAAGGACGTGCGTTGCCAACTCACGATCGTGAGAGCTGGCAAACCAATTACTGCCAGTCACCGTCGTAGCCGCCATTCACACCCCGAACTGACTCAGGTGATGATCCATGTGCAGATAGCCCCACCGCATCCAGTCCTTCTCGCTCATCTCGCCGAACATAGGATGCGGACGGAAAGCGAATCCCCGCGGATCCGCCGTGAATGCGTTTATCACCGCCAACAATCTCCGCACGTCTGCCGCAAACTCCGCGGGGGGTGTCCCGCCAAGTGTCTGATCGAGTTCCGGCCGGGTCGGCACCCCGGCCGGCCACTTGAAGGGCGCATACAGCACCCACATTTTCATCAACGGCCACAGGTTCAGTCCACGCACCGGTTGCACGGGCTTTTCGCCCATAACCGCGAGAAACGCGTCGCAAAGATGGCAGACCATTTGCGCGGCGTTCATGCGCCCCCACCGGCGGGGCGTCTGCGGACCGACATTCTCCACGCGCGCGCAAATTTCGCGTCGGCATTCAACATCCGCCAGAGTCTTCATTCTTGTCCCGTTTCCAATCGCAGGCCTTCTTCGCCGCTCGGCTGGCCCGCGCTGCTGCTCTCCCGCAGCAGGACGGCTTCGCACGTCCGGCATTTCCGCCCGCGTGCCGCTATTTGTTCCCGAAGAGCAGGCCCACCGATCCTTGCGCGGCAGTCTCCGCCTTCTCAGGCTCTCCGCCGGCCAGCCACGCTCGTGTATGCAGCAACTGCCGCTGATCGAGGGCCCAGACTTTGCCCGTCATCTCCTGGGGACTCTTCCCTTCCCGCGCGCACTTGTCGAATTCGCCCTGAATAGCCTGCATCTTCGCATCCAGGTCGTCAATGAAGTTGAGCACCAGCGCTTCGGGAATCATCGGCAATTTCGGCGAGCCGAACTCCAGCTTTCCATGGTGCGACAGAATCATGTGCAGCACCAGCGTCTTCAGCCGCGGCGGGAAATCCGCAATCGCATCCATCGTCTTCTCCGCCAGCGACGCCCCCATCTGGATGTGCCCCAGCAGCACGCCTTCGATCGTGTACTCGAACCCAATGTCCCAGGCCAGCTCCTGGATCTTCCCGACGTCATGCAGCATCACGCCTGTCAGCAGCAGGTCGCGGTGCAGGATGGGATAGTGCGGGGCGACGCGGTCCGCCAGCTTGAGCAAGCTGATCACATGCTCCAGCAGTCCGCCCAGCCACGCGTGATGCAGTTGCTTCGCCGCCGGGGCCTCGCGAAATGCCGCCGCAATCCGCGACTCATGAAAGATATTGCTCACCAGCAGCTTCAAGTGCGGATCGGTGAAGGAGTCGATGAACCCCAGCAGGGCGTGCCACAGTTCCTGCACGTCGTACGACGTGGCCGGCATCAGGTCGGCTTTCTCGATTTCCCCGGCCTGGGCGGTGCGTAACTGCTCCACCTTCATCTGCAACTTGTCGTTATAGCGCGAAACGCACCCGCGCACTTTCACCACGTCCCCGCGTTCAAAGTCCTTCGCCACGCGATGATCGTTCACGTCCCACACCCTGCCCTCAAGCTGTCCCGTCTTATCGCAGAACACGATGTTCAGGTAGGCCTTGTTGGTCTGGGTGGTGCGCTGCTGCCGCGACAGCACGAGAAAATAGCCGTCGAAGAGCTTGCCTTCTTCAAATGAAGCCAGGTCGGAAATATAAATGTCCTTCATGCTGAGCGGAAGCATAGCAGGACCCGCGCCGCTTTACACGCCAGCATCCTCGCGGTTTGCCGTCTCTTGATCATGAGCCCCGCGAAGGACGCGCCTTTTAGAGCCAGGACCTCGGACAAAGCCGCTATCCTGAACTCGTGTCGCCTGACATCCATATCCGCGCCATGCAACCCGCCGACGCCGATGCTGTCGCGCAACTCACCACGCAGCTCGGCTATAACCGCACGCCGCAGCACATCGCAGATTGGCTATCCCACCTTCACGCCAGTCCAGCCGAGCAGGCCGTCTTCGTCGCCTCTCTCAATGACGAAGTCGTCGGCTGGATCGAAGTTTCCATCGAGCGCCGTCTGCAATCACCGCCATTCGGCATGATCGGCGGTCTCGTCATCGCCGACGGCTGCCGCGACCGCGGCATCGGCCGCCTGCTCTGCCAATCCGCCGAGCAGTGGACGTGGGAGCACGGACTCGATACGCTCCGCGTCACTTCACGCAGCACACGCCCCGGCGCGCACCGCTTCTATCTCCGTGATGGATATCAAGAAGTCAAGACTTCACTCGTCTTCGAGAAGCACCGTCCCGGAGACGCAGGCCGTCCCTGAACCCATACCATTCAGCGCGGATTCGCCGCGACCTCAGTCTTCTCGCAGCAGGACCAGCGGTTCCACCGCAAGCGCCCTTTGCGCCGGGATCCACGTCGCCACCAGTCCCAGCAGCGCCATGGCCAGCACCACGCCCGCCAGCACCAGCGGATCGCGCGGCGTGGCCTGATACACAATGAACGACAGCACCCGGCTGGCCACGAGCCCCAGCACCAGCCCCGCGCCCGATCCGATTCCAAGCAGCGTCACTGCGCGTCCCAGGGCTGTTCGCAGAATCGTGCTTCGGCGCGCTCCGAGCGCCACGCGAATACCGAGTTCCTTCAGCCGCTTCGATACCGAATACGACGCCATGCCGAAGATGCCGATGATCGAAAGCACCGCCCCTAGCCCGCCGAGGACCCCCAGCGCAAGTGTTGCCATGCGCGCGGGAAATAGCGCAACCCCGAGAAGCGTATTCCACGGCTCAACGTCAGGCGGAAGGCCGGGCTCGATCCTCCGTATGGTCTGGCGAATCAAAGGAGCAATCTGCTGCGGGTCCCGCGCGGAGCGCACGATGATGAAGGAACTGATCGCCGGCCTCTGCAGCGAAGAAAGGAACACGGCGGGCTGGTGATCTTCCGTCACACTCAGATACTTTCCGTTCTCCGAGATTCCAACCACCTGAACCCGCGTTCCGTCCTGCAGGCGGAAGAAACGGCCGAGTGCGCCATCAACTGATCCGAACATGGAACGAGCAAATTCGGCGTTGGCGACCGCGACTGCCGGCGCTCCCTTTTCATCGTGCCGCGTGAAATCTCGCCCAGCCAGCAGACTGGTTCCGGCGGCGGCAAAGTAGCCCGGAGTCACCTCGTATCGGAACGGCGTGACGGCGATATTGGACTGCGTCAGTTCGCGTGTCTCGTCGCGGAACACATTCGTTCGGCTCGCCGCCCCGTATGCAAGCGGCGGATAAAGATTGACGGCTCCCACCTGCTTCACTCCGGGAAGGTTGCGCATCGCGTCCATTAGCCTTCGCTGCTCCGGGAGCACGTCCTGCTGTTTGTATCCGAGGACCGAAAAGTCAGTGCCCAGCAGCATCGTATTGCGCGGCTCGAATCCGTAATTGCTGTGCAGTGACCGGATCAGGCCGCGTACGGCGACCATCGAAGAGGTCACGAGCACCGCGCAAAGCGCAATCTGCACGACGAGCAGGACGTCGCGAATCGCCAGGCGATAACCCGCGCGCCCCGCTGAGCCCGCCTTCACGATCTCATACGGATTTGCGCGGAGGACCTGGCGAACCGGCACAATCCCGAAAAGGCAGCCGCTCACCACGGCAAGGATCACGGCCACCAGGTAGAGCCTGCCATCCAGGCTCACCGGGATATGTATGGGAGCGCCGGCGAAGGGCTGCCAGGTTGCCAGTTTGCGCAGCAACGCAACGCTGCAGGCGAGCCCAAGCGCGCCACCTGCAGCGGAAATAACCAGAGCTTCCGTGATCAGTTGACGCAGAATCCTCTGGCGCGTGGATCCCAGCGCAAGACGCAGCGCCACCTCGCGAGAACGATCGGCAGCATGCGCGGCAAAAAGCCCCCCGAGATTGGCGCACGCAGCCAGCAGGATGAGCCCGGCAAGCATGGCAAGTCCGCCGACAAACGCATGCGCGGCGCCTGTAAACGCCGTGAGGCCCGCGTGATTCACCGTGATTTGCCGATGGTTCACCAGCTTCGGATAAGCCTTCTGCAGGGCCGCCCCAATCGCGTTCACGTCGTCGCTGGCCTGTGCAGGAGTCACGCCGGGCTTTAAATGACCGAACGTTTCGAAAAGCTGTCCCGAACCACGTTCCGTCAACGGAGTTCCACCAATCTGCTCCTGGTTAACGATGGGCATGAAAAAGTCGGGTGAGGCAAACAAGACCGTGCCGACGAATCCGCGTGGAGCAACTCCGAGAATGGTGAACGGGTGCCGGTTGATCAGCACAGTGCGCCCGACAACGTTCGTGTCATCGTGAAATCGGGTATGCCAGAAACCCCAGGCAAGCACCACATAGGGTGCGCTGCCCGCACCGTGTTCGTCATCGGCATGGAAGAAGCGGCCGAGGAAGGGCTCAATCCGCAGCACATCGAAGTAGTTGCCTGTAACTGCAAAGCCGGTGGATATAGCCGGTGCGTTACCGGTGTCCAACCCGGCGAAGGCAAAGTTGAAAGCGGCAAGATCCTCGAACGAATGATTGCGGGCGCGCAGGTCCACGTAGTTCGGGTAGGACTGGAACCCCGACCCATCGCCATAAGTCGTGCCGTACAAGTTCTCGGCATGGGGCACATTCAGCGGCCGCAGCACAAGCGCATCCACAATGCCGAACACGATGGCATTCGCCCCGATCGCCATCGCGAGCGTAACCACCGCGGCCACCGTGAAACCCGGACTGGTATGCAGAACCCTCAAACTGTAGCGAACATCAGTCAAGACCGTGTCCAGCGCGCTGCCGCCCATCTCCGCAAAACTCGCCTCGCGATACCGCTCCCGGCCGCCGAACTCCACGCGCGCACGCCGTTCCGCTTCAGCGCGCGGTAGCCCTCCACGTTCCAGGTCGTCGGCGCGCAGTCCGATGTGCGCAGCGAGTTCTTCTGCTACATCGTCGGCCACGGCCGAGCGATGAATAAATCGCGCGGCGACAGAGCGAAGCGAACCGAGCAAGTTCATACCGACTCTCCGATCCCTGGTGCGCGATTACTCCTCGCGCAAAAGCAACATCGGGTCAGCTCTCAGCGCGCGCATTGCCGGAACCCACGCGGCGAGGAGGCCCAGCAGCAGCATGGTGGCGACAACACCGGCGAGCACGAACGGATCGCGCGGCGATGCCTGGTACACGATGAACGAAAGCAGCCGCGTCGCCGCCAGTCCCAGCACGAGGCCGGCAGCAGATCCAATCGCAAGCAGCCGGAACACGCGGCCAAGCGCGGCGCGGAGCACCTGTTTTCTGCGCGCGCCCAGCGCAATGCGAATACCAAGTTCGCGAAGACGGCGGCTGACCGTGTACGCTCCCAGCCCGAAGATGCCTGTAAGCGCAAGCATGGCTCCCAGCGCGCCGAGCACGCCCAGCGCAAGCGAGGCCGCGCGCGCAGCGAAGAGCGCGGTCCCCAGTTCGCGATCCCAGGTGCTGATGATGAATGGCAGCCCGGTGTTCATGCCGCTGAGCGTGCGCTCGATCGCTGGTCCGAGTTCCCCCGTGCCGCGGCTGGAGCGCACGATGAACCAGGTGTCGCTGGAGGGCGCCTGCAGGATGGAGAAGAAGACGGCGGGCTGGGGGTCTTCACTGAGGGTTTTGTATTTGCCGTCTTCAACGATACCGACCACCTGCACGCGCTTGCCGCCCCAGATCTTGAAGTGACCGCCCATTGCGTTTTGTTCGCGGCCGAAGAGCTTGCGGGCGAACTCCTGGTTGACGACCGCTGCCATGGGGGCGTCTTTGCTGTCGTCCCATGAGATGGTGCGGCCCGCGCGGAGCGCGGTGCCGGCGGCCTCAAAGTAACCGGGCGAGACGGAGTAATCCATGGCATCGGCTGCTATGTTGGAGGGTTTGTAATCCGTGGTGGAGTCGGCGTAGATGTAGGAATCGCTCCAGCCGATGTTGAGCGGGATGCGGTCGGTGTACCCGGCGGCCGTGACGCCGGGGATGGCGGAAACGGCATCGAGCAGGCGGCGCTGCATGGCCGGGCGCTGCTCGAGTTTGTAGCCACCCATGTCGATGTCGGTGTTGACCTGCATGGCGTCGTGGGGATCGAACCCGAAGTTGCTCTGCAGCGAGCGGATCATGCCGCGCACTGCAACCAGCGAAGAGGTGACGAGCACGGCGCACACAGCGATCTGCAGCGCGAGCAATACGTCGCGAAGCGTGACGCGGCGCGACGCGGCGAGCGTGTTGCTGCCGGCCTTGATGGCCTGGTAGGGATGTGCGTGCAACACCTGTCGCACAGGGACGATCCCAAAGAGCAATCCGCTGATCAGCGCGAGCAGGACGGCTACCGCGTACGTGCTGAGGTCGGGATTCACAGGAGCGTTGACGGGGACATCGGGGATCGGCTGCCATGCGCTGAGCCAACGCAGCAGCACGATGGAGCCGGCAATTCCGGCAGTGGCACCGCCAAGCGAAACCAGAACCGCCTCAGTAAGTAACTGGCGGAGAATGCGGGCGCGGGTGGAGCCGAGCGCGAGACGGAGGGCCACTTCGCGCCAGCGGTCGGCGGCTCGTGCGGAGAAGAGGCTTCCAAGATTGGCGCATGCCGCCAGAAGGATCAACCCCGATAGCAGCATCAGCCCTGCGACGAAGGCGTGTACCGGGGCACCGAGCATGTCTCCGACCAGACCGGGTTTGGTGAGAGCGAATGACATGCCGTCGTCATCCGAGGGGTAGGTTTTGGCGAGGTACGCGGCGACGGAGTTCAGGTCTGCGGTGGCTTGCGCTGGAGTGACGCCGGGCTTGAGAGGGCCCACCAGCCACTTGCCGCGATTGCCGCGATTGGGAAGAGTATTAAAGCCGTTGAGCTGTTCGTCGTCCACCATGGGCGCCCAGAACGCAGGGGCGAAGAAAAGTTCGGTGCCGCGAAAATCGGGCGGGGCTACGCCGAGCACGGTGTAAGCAAATTTGTTTACGAGAACGACGCGGCCGGCAATGTTTCGGTCAGCGTGAAAGCGAGTTTGCCACAGAGAGTAGCTGAGAACCAGGTAGGGTGCGCTGTTGTATCCGTGCTCATCCTCGGCGTGAAAAAACCGGCCAAGATACGGCTTGACGCCCAGCACATCGAAGTAGTTCCCGCTGGCCTCGTAAAAGAATGTCTGTGCAGGCGTGCCGTCAATGTCCAGGCCAGCCTTGTCGATCTCGTACGCGGCCAGTCCATCGAACGACTTGTTGCGATCGCGCAGGTCGAGATAATCCGCGTAAGACTGCGATGGAGCATGATCGCGGCCCTGTTCGATCTCGTACAGTTCGCCGCCATGAGGGACATTGACGGGCCGTAGCACCAGCGCATTCAGCAGGCTGAAAACAATGGCGTTCGCCCCGATTCCAAGCGCCAACGTCACAATGGCGACCAGCGTAAAACCGGGAGATTTGCGCAGCATGCGGAAGGCGTATCGAACGTCCTTGAACAGCGATTCGATCCCCGTCCCGCCGCTGGCCTGATGGCACTCTTCCTTGTATCGCTCCCGCGCCCCGAACTCGACCCGGGCGCGGCGTTCGGCTTGTGCGCGGGGCATCCCTTCCCGTTCCAGGTCATCTGCCCGCAAGGCAATGTGGGCCCTCAATTCCTGTTCCATCTCTTCCGCAACGTCTTCGCGGCGCAAAAATCTCCCAGCCACGGAGCGAAGGTAAGAAGGCAATCTCATATCTCCTCCGGACGTGCGGAGAGCGCAGCAGCCATCGCGGCGGCCAGCCGGTTCCATCCATCTTCTTCTTCACGCAGGCGCTTGCGGCCTCCAGCCGTCAACTCGTAGAACTTGGCTTTGCGATTGTTTTCGCTCGTTCCCCAGTTCGCCTTCAGCAGCCCCTGCCGCACCAGCCTGAACAACGCCGGGTACAGTGCTCCCTGCTCAATTTCGAGCGCCGAGCCCGAGATTTGTCCGATGCGCAGCAGAATGCCATAGCCATGCAGCGGTCCAAGCGATACCGCCTTGAGGATCAGCAGGTCGAGCGTGCCGGGAAGAATCTGCGCCTGTTCGCCCATCGAGGACTCTCCTAATGTGATTAGGAGATTACCCCCGCTCTCCTAAGCTGTCAAGGAGAAAAATGCAATCTTAATTGCCGCTTTTTTTACTCTCCCCGGATCGCCTGCATTGGGTTCACGCGCGCGGCCTTTAGAGCGGGAAGCGCAGACGCCGCAACCGCCAGCGCCAGCACGGCCACCGCGGCCAGCGTCAGCACCAGTGGATCGAACGGGCTCACGCCGAACAGCAGCGACCGCATCAGCCCAGATGCCGCTACCGCGCCGGCCAGCCCGATTACGCATCCGACTGCCGCCAGCTTCGCGCCCGACTCCAGCACAAGGCTCATAATCGCCTGCCTTTGCGCTCCCAAAGCCATGCGGATCGCCATCTCCTGTACCCGGGACGCCACACTGAACGCAATAATGCTGTAGATCCCCAGCACCGCCAGCAGAACCGCCGCAAATGCAAAACTAGAGATCAGCGCGGTGTTGAAACGCCGCGACGCCTCGCTCTGCGAAATCGCCTGCTCCATCGTCTGCACCTGTGTCAGCGGCAACAAGGGATCGAGTCCGCGCACCGTCGCTCGCAGCGCATTCTCCATCTGTTCCGGCGGAACCGTCGTCCGCATCACAATGTACCCGCCGTTGCCGTTCAGGTCGCTCGGCGAGCCCAGTGAGCCCAGATCCGATTCCGTCTGATCGACGGGAATGTAGTACTGTTCCTTCGATGGTTCGTCCGGTGAGGACAGCTTCACGTCGGCCACTTCGCCCACCACCGTGATCCACGGAGTCTGCATCTCCGGTGTGCCGATTCGCATGCGCTTCCCGATTGGGTCCTGCCCCGGCCAGAAGTGCTGCGCCAGCTTATGATTCGCAATTAGCACCAGTTGCTTGCCGGCGCGATCGTCGGGCGTGAAATACCGCCCCCGTTCAAGGCGAATTCCCATCGCCTGAAAGACGTTCCCCTGTACCTGCGAAACCGTCGCGAGATTCATGTCAGCGCCCTTCGGCGGCGTATAGCCCTCCACCACAAAGGTCTGGTTGTTCTGGTTTCCGCCCGTCGGCAACACCGATGTGAGCCCCGCCGCCGTCACTCCCGGCAACTGGTTCAGCCTGTCCAGCAACTCACGGTTGAATGTGTCGATCTGCGCCTGCTTTCCATACTGTTTCTGCGGCAGGCCGTAGGCAGCGGTCGCCAGGTGATCGGGCCGGTAGCCCAGGTTCACCTCGCGCATTTTTGCAAAGCTCCTCAGCAGCAGCCCCGACGCCGTCAGCAATACCAGCGCGATGGCAATCTCTGCCACCACCAGAGCCGAACGCAGCCGCGCATGGGCCCCGCCCGCCGTGCCGCTGCGCCCGCCTTCCTTCAGAACGCCGTTTACGTCCGTGCGCAGCGCCGCAAACGCCGGGGCCATCCCACACAGCAGTCCGGTCAGAATTCCAAGTCCGATCGCGAACGCCACCACCCACCAGTTCAAGCCGATCTCGCCGATGCGGGGCAGGCTCTCCGGCAGCAGGCTCCTGCCCACATACAGCGCCAGCGCTGCCAGGCCGAGCCCCAGCGCACTGCCCGTCACACTGATTACCAGGCTTTCCAAAATGGTATGCCGCAACAGCGCCACCGCTCTTGCGCCCACCGCCATCCGCACCGCGACCTCGCGCTGCCGCCGCAGAGCGCGCACCAGCATCAGTCCCGCCAGGTTCACGCACGCAATGAGCAGCACCACCGCCACCGCCAGAAACAACGTGCGCAGCAGAGGCCGTGTTTGCCCCACGACTTCCTCCTGCAGCGGGCGCACCACCGCATTGATGTGCAGATTCGCCATCATCGCCGGATAGCCGCGCATGATTTCCTGCGCCACCACCTCGGCATCGGCTTCGGCCTGCTTCGCCGTGTAGCCTGGCTTCAGCCTGCCTACCATCTGGTAGCTCCAGTTCGAGGCCGCGCCCGGCGTCAACTCGCCCTCGGTATAGCTCATCGGAACCCACACCTCGGTGCGGTAAAGCTGGCCGGAAATAAGGGGAAACTCGAACCCGCGGGGCATCACTCCGATTACCTCGTACGGCTTGCGATCGAGCAGAATCTTGGTCCCAAGCACATGCGGATCGGAGTGGAACCGCTTCACCCAGGCGCCGTAGCTCAGCAGCGTCACCTGCACGCTATGGTCTTGCTCATCCTGCGTGAAATAGCGCCCCAGCATTGGCTGCACCGCAAGCGCGGGAAACACCCCAGCCGTCAGCCGCGCAGCACTCACCTGCGCCGGCTCGCCATTTCCGCTCAGTTCGTAGCCGGCATACTGGTATCCGCCGAGCGCAGCAAAGGCGTGGGTATCGCGCGTATAGGCCTTGATGTCCGGCACCGTCACGCCTACTTCGCCGTTTCCGCCAACGTTCACGCCCGCAAGTTTGTCTCCCAGAACCACAAGCCGGTTCGACTCGGGAAACGGCAGCGGCCGCAATAGCACCGCTTCCACAATCGAGAAGATCGCCGTCGTCGCCCCGATACCGAACGCCAGCATCAGCACTGCCGTGATGGCAAATCCAGGAGACTTGATGAGCTGGCGCGCTGCTACGCGCACGTCAAAGAGCAATTTCTCCATGAGTCCGTCCCTCGCACAATTCGGCTTGCCGGCTCTCTTGCACGCCCCGGGCCAAATGAATTTCCGGATAAGGTCTGCGAAATCAGCGGGGTGATCTCACTATCGGGCACCCGCCCATGTCCGCCCGCACGTGCCGTTGTCCGCAATCGAACACGCTGCTATCCGATCCGCGTGTTGGAGTTACATACGCGCCAGCATTCTGTCTGGTTCGCACTAAATTCCAAAAAAACGATCCACAGCCGGCGCGGCCATGGATCGATTTCAGAGGCAGGTTTGCATTTCGGCCGAGCCTAAGCTATCGCCTTCTTCTCAATCTTCGACCACGAATCCTTCAGGGCGAGCGTGCGATTGAACACCAGCTTCTCCGCCGTCGAATCCCGGTCGAGACAGAAATATCCCACGCGCTCGAACTGGTACGTCGTACCCACCTTCGCCTCGCCCAGCGACGGCTCCAGCTTCGCATCCGCCACCACCTCTAGCGACTCCGGGTTCAAATTGTCGAGAAAGCTGCCGCCCTCGGGATAGTCGTTCGGATCGGCCTTTGTGAACAGCTTGTCATAGAGCCGCACTTCGGCCGAAATCGCGTGCGCCGCCGACACCCAGTGCATCGTCGACTTCACCTTCCGCCCATCCGGCGAATTGCCTCCGCGGCTCGCCGGATCGTACGTGCAGTGCACCTCCGTCACGTTTCCGTCCGCGTCCTTCACCACAGATTTCGCAGTCACGAAATATGCATTGCGCAGCCGCACTTCCTTGCCCGGCGACAGACGGTAATACTTCGGGGGAGGCACCTCGCGGAAATCGTCCTGCTCGATATATACCTCGCGCGAAAATGGAACCTGCCGCGTGCCTGCCGCCTCGTCCTCGGGATTGTTCGCGACTTCGACGTACTCGGTCTGTCCCTCGGGGTAGTTATCGATCACCAGCTTCAGAGGCCGCAGCACCGCCATTGCGCGCATCGCCCGCCGGTTCAAATCGTCTCGCTGGAAGTGCTCCAGCATTTCAATGTCCACGATCCCATTCGTCCGCGAAACGCCCGCCGTAGCCACAAATGCGCGCAGCGCCTCGGGCGTAAATCCGCGCCGGCGCATGCCCGATAGTGTCGGCATTCGCGGATCGTCCCACCCGGTCACGCGGCCTTCCTGCACCAGTTGCAGCAGTCTGCGCTTGCTCAACAGCGTGTACGTCACGCTCAACCGGTCGAACTCGATCTGCTGCGAAGGAAAGATCCCAAGATGCTCGATGAACCAGCGGTACAGCGGCTGGTGATCGGCAAACTCCAGGCTGCACATCGAGTGCGTTACGTTCTCAATCGAATCCGACTGTCCGTGCGCGTAGTCGTACATCGGATAAATGCACCACTCATCGCCCGTCCGGTGATGCGACGCGTGAACGATCCGATACATGATCGGGTCACGCATGTTCATGTTGGGCGATGCCATATCGATCTTCGCCCGCAACACGCGCGATCCATCCGGGAACTCGCCTGCCTTCATTCGTGTGAAGAGATCCAGATTCTCCTCCACACTCCGCTCGCGATAGGGGGAATTCTTCCCCGGCTCGGTCAGCGTCCCGCGATATTCGCGAATCTCATCGGCCGAGAGGTCGTCGACATACGCCTTACCCGCTTTGATAAGCGCAATCGCCCACTCGTAGAGTTGCCCGAAATAATCTGAGGCGTAGCACAGCCGCTCCCAGTCGAACCCCAGCCAGCGCACGTCCCGCTGAATCGCGTCTACGTACTCCTGCTCTTCCTTCTCGGGATTCGTGTCGTCGAAGCGCAGATTGGTCCGGCCGCCAAATTCATCGGCCAGCATGAAGCTGATGCAGATGGCCTTGGCGTGCCCGATATGCAGGTACCCGTTCGGCTCGGGAGGAAACCGCGTCTGCACAACCGCATCGCCATACTTCTTCGTGCGCACATCCTCGGCAATCATCTCGCGAAGAAAATTCGAGGTGTTGCGGGGCTCCGGAGCTTCAGCATTAGAGGTAGGGATTTCGGCCATATTCCTATTTTTTCACGAATGCCGGGTGCCCCGTCCAAGCTCTGCTTGGGCGGGAGGCTCAGCTCAACGCGCAGAGCCTTTCGATTCCCAGATCACAGGATTATCTGCTGATGGAGGAAACCTATCACACGCGAGTCAAGGCCGCCCGAATCCGGTCCAGACAAACTTCCCGGCCCAACACCGCCATGGTTTCGAACAATGGCGGGGCATTCTTCCTCCCGCACACCGCCACGCGAATGGGCTGGAACATCGGCCCCGCCTTCACTCCCAGCTCCGCCGCCGCCGCGCGCAGCGCCTGCTCCAGCGCATCGTGCGTGAACTCCACGCCCGGCAGCACCTCGAGCGCCTTCTCCAGGACCCGGCGCGCCATCGCCGCATCACTCTTCTGCGGAATCAACTCCGCTGGATCGTACGGCGCCAGCTCCTTCACGAAGAAGAAGTCCGCGGCCTGCACGCCCTCGCGCAGCAGCTTGATCCGCTCCCGGATCAACGGTGTCACTTCCCGCAGCTTCTCCTCCGGCGCCTCCAACCCCGCCTCGGCAAAGAAGGGCGCGAGCAGTCCTGCCAGTTCCTCCCCCGGCAGCGCCCGCAGATGCTCCGCATTCAGCCACACTGCCTTCGCGTCAAACGGATCCTCTTCCGTGAAATTCACCACCGCGTTCGCCCGGTTCACACCTTCCAGCGTGAAAAGCTGCGTCAGTTCCTCAATCGACAAAAACTCGCGATCGTTCTTCGGCGACCACCCCAGCAGGCACAAAAAATTGATGAACGCCTGCGGCAGAAACCCCGCATCGCGATACGTCGTCACGCTCACCACCGGCCCGTGCTTCCGCTTTGACAGCTTCGTCCCGTCCGGCGCCACCAGCAGCGGCAGATGCGCAAACCGCGGCGCCTCAGCCCCCAGCCCCTCAAAAATCAGCAGGTGCTTGAACGTATTCGTCAGGTGATCCTGCCCGCGAATAATGTGCGTAATCCGCAAGTCGGCATCGTCCACGCACGACGCCAGGTGATACGTCGGCATCCCGTCCGACCGCAGCAGCGCAAAATCCTCCACCTCGTCCGCGGCCTTAGTCTGCTCGCCGTAAACGCCGTCCACAAACCGCAGCGTGCGCCCATCGCCCCGCGGCACGCGATACCGCAGCGCAAACGGCTCTCCCGCCGCCGCCCGCCGGTCGCTCTCCTCGCGCGCCAGTTCACGCATTCCGGGATTGAACAACCAGGCGCCCTGCGCTGAAGACGCCTCACCCTCCGCGGCATGCGCCGGTGTGAAGTCCCGGTATGCAAGTCCGTTCTCGAACATGATGTGCGCCGCCGCCTGGTGCAACGCCAGCCGCTCTGACTGCTTGTACTCCTCGTCCCAATCGAGCCCCAGCCAGCGCAGCCCGTCGAAGATCGACTGAACGCTGGCGTCGGTGTTGCGCTCCACGTCCGTGTCGTCCAGGCGCAGCACCATGGTCCCGCGGTTGTGCCGGGCAAAGAGCCAGTTGAAAATGAACGTGCGCGCGCTGCCGACGTGGAGAAATCCGGTGGGCGATGGCGCAAATCGGACGCGGGGTGTTGTAGAAGTATTGGTTTCAGGCATCGTGAGAGAGGTTCCTCTACGATGCTACCAGCCGCATGGACCCGGTCTGCAGGTGTGCTTGGGCACAGTTCTCCCGACATCGCAGTCGAGGCCGGGATGGCGCATTCCTGGATTTTCCCAAAATGCCGTTGGTTCCCCGAATTGCCGCAACTCCCTGATCCTTTGTGCCTTACCCTATGCCGCCCAAAATGGTGCTACGCATGGGGTTAAGGGAGGGAATGAGTAAGGATAACGAACTCTGTAGTTTAGGGGAAATTTAATTTACGCCGCTTTTTGCCTCTTCCTGCAGAATGCCGCGAGACCAGCCTCCACCACAACATCGGAGAGCCGCATCCGCACCATCTTCCCTGCACGTACCGCAAAGCCTTTGTCACCAATTTGAATGGGAGACGCTCGCTCGCCTCCCATTTCCTTTTCTGCCGGTTTACTTGATGAGGATGACGTTCATGCTCCAGGGAGCGAGCGACAGACTGAGCGGCAGGCTTTCCGAGCCCAAGTCCGTCGTGGTCGGCGGATCCCACACGTTGTTCTTCGTCTTGTCATAGATCGCCTTGCTGTACGTGATCATTGTGACGCCGCTGGTGGTGCTCTGCCCTGAAAGCGTGATCTTCACTGGTTCCTCCGTGGTCGGATTCAGGTTGAAGAGCACAATCGCGGTGCCGCCGCTGTGCGTAGCCGCATACGCACGCACATTCGTGTTGTCGCCGGCCACCGTAGCCGGCAGCACGCTTTCCCCGTCCACCGCCACATTGCTGAACAACTGGAACGCGCGAGCCGTCGCCGACATGGTCCCGTCCGGGCCGGAATTCACGCCGCAAGGCCCATCGGTCGGACCATCGGAAAACACGTTGTACGCGCCGAACGTCTGCCATCCATACAGCGACGCGCTCATGTTGCCCAGCGCCTTGCCCGTCTTATCCTCATCGCAGTCGCCGAAGCCGATCCACCACGTGAGGCGCGACACACCCTCATTCATCATTTCGCCCAGCGCCTGGCCCGCATACAGGCTCTGCGTAATCGACCAGCTCTGCTTGCCCGGCTGGGTATAGACCGAGCCGATCTCGCCCACGTAAATGGGTGTATCGGGATTCCCCGCCGTTTTTAGCTCGCCCTTCAGCAACTCGACTTGCTTGGTCAGTTCCTGCGCCGCTTCTTGCGTGAGGTAGGTATCGTCCTCATTTCCCGGCGCTTGAGGATAAAAGTGGTATTCCACAAAATCGTACTTCGCGTTCGCAAGCACGGTCGTGTCCCAATCCGGCATGTTGCCGGGGTTCACCACCACGCCGACCAGCACGTTCTTGTCCACAGCCTTGATATCCGGATAGAACCCATTAGCGGTCGCGGCCGCATAGGTAGCTGCATCATTCGGCTTGCTATGGAGATCGGTCTCCCACGTGCCGTAGATCTCATTGCCCACGGTGATGTGGCTGACTATGCCTCCATGTGCCTCGGCATATGTGATCCAATCGGCGGCCTCCTGCGGATCGCCGCCCTTGGTGCAGGTGGAATCGGTTCCGTAGTTGGCCGTCAGTGCCACGTCCAGGCCGCCGGCGATTTGCAGGTCATTGATGATGTTGAGGTAGACGCCGTTGGGATGCGCCCACCCTCCCGGCTGAAGCGGCGCTCCGGTGGTTGGGCTGTAGCACATCGAATTCGTCTTCCAGTGGTAATCGTCCGACCACGAACCGCCCGGCCAGCGCATTGCCTTGATGCCCGCAGCCTGAAACGCCGGCACAATCGCCGGATCCGTCGGGTCATACCAGTCCGCAAGATTCATGCCCAGCAGCTTGTCGCTGATTTTCGGCCCGCTGATCCCCTGGTTCACCGTGATTGTGCTGATGACCACAACAGAAATGCTTGATGACGTTCCCGAGGCGCCGGCATAGATTGCGCCTCCCGCAGAGTCTGGCGTGAAAGCAGCGGTGACGGTGATGCTGCCCGCGGCCAGGGTGTTCGCAGGAATATCGATGGTCGTGCTTCCCGACGAAAGCGCTGCCGCCGCGGACTTGTAGCTTCCGCTGCTCAACACCACCGAGCCCGTTGGCACCGCCTGTCCGCTGGGGCCGGCCACTGCAACGGTCACGTTCAAGTCCTGATCCGGCGCCACCGAAGTCGCGGCGGGCGTGACGGTCACAGACGGCGTAATCTTCGTCACGCTGATGTCCGCCGAGCCATTCGCGCTGTTATAGCTCGACGAACTCGCCGAATCGGGAGCATAGCTGACGCTCAGGGTATCGCTACCTACGGCCAATGCGCCCGCCGCGATCTGGATGGTCGCACTGCCCGCTGAAAGCTTCGTCGCGCTCGAACTATAGGTGCCGCTGGTCAACGTGACGGTGCCCGTGGGGACGGCCCCCGAGCCGGATACCTTTACCGTAGCTGAAATTGAATCTGCAATGGTGAAGCTGGCGGCGGACGGCGTAACCGTCACCGATGGCGTGGTCGGATTCGATGGCGGCGGGGTATTGTTGCCTCCGCCGCCACCGCACCCGCCCAACAGGAGACTGAGTCCGCTCGCAACCATGAGCGTGAATGTCCCACACCTTCCTGTCATGTTTTTCACCTTCAAAATGGCGTTCACTTGCCCGGAATCTAACCGCAGAGACGGATTCTTCCATCGCCATGCAACCGATACCACAATCCCGAATAGGGAGAATCGTATCGCACTGGCAGCATTTCTCCGAGAAGAGAATTAGGCCACCTTCGCAGGTTTGGCAGATGTGCCCGGAATCACAGCACGTCAACCGGACGAGTCCCGGCGCGCGTTCCTCGAGCCGAGGTCCGAGATTCCCCGCGAACTTCCATCGCTGACGCTGCGTATCACTATCAGTCCACTCAGTTGACCCGTGGAGCACTTTAAACCCGGCTGGAGGTATCCCAGTGACGTTCTACGACCACATCAGGCAGGTGTTGCGGCGGCTTGGAAAGGCGCCGTTGTTTACATCCATCACTTTGCTCACGCTGGCTGTGGGCATCGGGGCCAACACGGTCGTCTTCAGCGTCGTCGAGGGCGTGCTGCTCAAGCCCCTCGGCTATCCGCAATCCGACCGGTTGATCGGCATCTGGCACTCCGCACCCGGAGTCAATCTGCCGGAACTCCCCATGGGCGCGTTCCAGTACTTCACCTACCGCGACCAGAACAAGACCTTCGAAGACATTGGTTGCTACCGCACCGATTCCCTCACTGTCACGGGCTTCGGCCAGCCGGAACACCTCGACAGCATTGACGTAACCGACGGCGCTCTGCCGCTGCTCGGCGTCAAGCCCGTCCTCGGCCGGCTCTTTTCCCGCCAGGATGACCAGCCCAGCGCGCCAAAGACCGTGATTCTCTCCTACGGCTATTGGCAGCGCCGGTTCGCGGGCTCCAGCGCCGCCCTCGGCCGCAGCATCACCATCGACGGAACCACGCGCGAAATCATCGGCGTTCTGCCACGCTCCTTCCACTTCCTCGACCAATACGAAACTGCCATCTACGTACCCATTCAGTTCGACCGCAGCAAAACCTTCCTGGGCAACTTCAATGAATCCGCCATAGCCCGCCTTAAGCCCGGCGTTACGATCCAGCAGGCCAGCGCCGACGTGGCCCGCATGATCCCCATCTCCCTCCACAGCTTCCCGGCCCCTCCCGGATTCAGCGAGACTGTATTCGAGTCCGCCCGCTTTCAACCCCTCCTCCAGCCACTCAAGAAAGTCGTCATCGGCGACGTGGGGAACGTGCTGTGGGTCCTCATGGGCTCCATCGTGCTCGTCCTGCTCGTAGCCTGCGCCAACGTTGCCAACCTTCTACTCGTCCGCGTGGAAGGACGCCGCCAGGAACTCGCCATCCGCGCGGCCCTGGGAGCCGGCCGCAAACAGATCACTGTCGGCCTGCTTCTCGAGAGCCTGGTCCTCAGCGCAACCGGAAGCCTCATCGGCCTCGGCCTCGCGTTCGGCGCATTGCGCATCCTCATCGCCGCCGCGCCCACCGGCCTGCCCCGCCTGCATGAAATCGGTGTCAACTTTCCAGTTCTCCTGTTTACGCTGGCCCTGGCGCTGTTCGTGGCAGTGGTCATCAGCGCCATCCCCGTCGTTAAGTACTCCGGTGTGCGCATGAGCACGGGCCTGCGTGAAGGCGGCCGCGGCCTCAGCCAGGGCCGCGATCGCCATCGCGCGCGCAAGGCGCTGGTCGTCGTGCAGGTGGCGCTCGCCCTCGTCCTGCTCATCTGCTCCGGCCTCATGATCCGCACCTTCCGCGCGCTGGTGCAGGTCTCGCCCGGATTCACGGATCCCAAATCCCTGATGTCGTTCTTCGTCTGGATCCCCGACACACAGATCCCCGGCACGCAGCCCGAGCGCGTTCTGCGCATGGAGCAGGCAATCCAGCAGAAGATTGCCGCCGTTCCCGGCGTTCAGTCCGTCGCCATCTCCACCGCCGTGCCCATGGACGGATCGCAGTGGTTCAACCCTGTCGCCGCCCAGGACCACACCTACAAGCAGGGCGAGTTACCTCCGCTGCGCCGTTTCCGCTTCATCGGTCCTGGACTGTTCTCCACCATCGGCTCGCCCCTCGTCGCAGGGCGCGACTTCACCTGGGACGACGAATTCGGCAAGCATCCGGTCGTCCTCATCAGCGAAAACTTCGCCCGCGAATATTGGGGATCGGCTGAAAACGCGCTGGGAAAACGGGTGCGCGAGACTGACACCGAAGACTGGCGCGAAATCGTCGGCGTGGTCAAGCCCATCTTCGATGACGGCGTTGACAAGCCGGCTCCCAGTGCCATCTACTGGCCGCTCTTTCAAGACAACCTCAATGGCGATAAACAAATGATCCGCCGCGGCGTGAACTTCATCATCCGCTCCCCGCGCGCCGGCTCGGCCGCATTTCTAAGCGAGGTGCAGCAGGCCGTCTGGTCTGTTGACGCCGACCTCCCCCTGGCCAACACCACCACCGTCAGCGAACTGTATCGCAGATCCATGGCGCGCACTTCGTTCACGCTGGTCATTCTCTGCGTCGCCGGCGCAATGGCTCTGCTGCTCGGCATCATCGGGATCTACGGCGTGATCTCCTACGCCGTATCGCAGCGCACCCGGGAAATCGGCATCCGCATGGCCCTGGGAGCGCAACGCGAGGACCTGACCGCAATGTTTGTGCGCCAGGGACTCACCCTTGCCATCATCGGTGTCCTGGCCGGAGTGGCCATCGCCGCGGGCGTCCTCCGGCTGATGTCGTCCCTGCTGTTCAAGGTCAGTGCCGTCGACCCATGGACGTATGGCATTGCCACCGCCTGCATCCTGGCCATTGCCTGGATCGCCAGCTATATGCCCTCCCGAAGCGCCGCCGCGGTGAACCCGGTCAACGCCCTCCGCGCGGAATAAGGCGCTGCCCCGTCCTTTTTTGTGAAGAGGGTGCTGCGGAAAAACGATCCTGTCGCTCTGTTTTGAAGGGGCACGGCTTCAGCCGTGCCGATACCCACCCCTGAAATGAGGAGGGCTTCAGCCCCTGAGGGATGTTCCCGGCCACTCTCTCAGCCGACGGGGCAGATCCCGCCATTCAAGACTCGCTCCCTCATCCTGTGACCTTCCGCACAGGCTAACCTGCCCTTTTAGGGCGAGAATTGTTCTTGAAAGGCCGGATACAATCTCTGTTATGCCGGCCGGGAGAGAACACCTCATGAGTGACCTTGCACCTCTTGCCGAGGCCGTTGCCGTCGATCCGCTGGTTGGCCACCCTGCCGATTTTCACGTCTTCCATCAGTTTCTGGACCGCTGCAAGCACCTGCCGGCCATCACCACCGCCGTCGTCTGGCCGCTGTCCGGCGTTGCCTTGCGCGGCGCGGTGGAAGCTGCCGAAGAAGGTCTGATCCAGCCCACCCTCATTGGCGACGAAGCGGAGATGAAGGCGCTGGCCCGGGAGATCGGCCTCAATATCGACAGGTATCCAACACTCCAGGCCGACACCGAGGCCAAAGCCGCCGAGCTGGGCTGCATCATGTGCCGCTCGGGAAACGCCCTGGCGATCATGAAGGGCAGCCTGCACACTGACGAGCTGATGCGCGCCGCCATGAACAAAGACACCGGCCTGCGGACCAATCGCCGCATCAGCCACGTGTTCGTCATGGAT
>Ga0134126_10001448_pt1 | contig 30210 bp, 33 predicted proteins | sample KB31752_FD_96881 | JGI IMG/M metagenome (GOLD analysis project Ga0134126, IMG submission 96881) | Terrestrial soil microbial communities with excess Nitrogen fertilizer from Kellogg Biological Station, Michigan, USA - KB3-175-2 | ecosystem: Environmental > Terrestrial > Soil > Unclassified ... | reverse complement strand
GGCGGCCGGGGCTGGAGCGGGCCGGGTCGGCTCCATCCTGGCCGATGCGCCGTCGGCGGGGACGGCGTCGCCGTCGCCGTCGGCGACGGCGGCGGAGGCGCGGAGGGCAGGCTGGCGCTTGGTGCGGGCGGTTGCATGAGATTCCTTCCCGAGTAATCGCGGTAGGGAGTGGCCGGTCGGCCCGCGGGTGGCCGGGAGTGGCCGGGACGTCAGCCCGGAAGGTCGACGATGATGCGGCAGCCGGCGGGCCGCCGCGGCTCGGCCCGGATGGAGCCGCCATGCAGCTCGATGATCGACCGCGCGATGGCCAGGCCGAGTCCCGCGCCGCCGGATCCGGGGCGCGGCCCGGTCTCTACCCGGTAGAAGCGGTCGAAGATCCGCTCGACGGCCTCGGTCGGCACGCCCATGCCCTGGTCGGCAACCTCGATGCGGACTCCGCCGGCGGGGGTGGCCGTCGCGGTCACCGTGACCTGGCCCGCGGCGGGACTGTGCCGGACGGCGTTGGTGAGCAGGTTGGTCAGGACTTCGTGGATCCGCTCCGGGTCGCCCGTCGTGACCAGGCCGCCGTCGACATCGGTCACGATGCGGACCTCGGGGCTGACCGGGCTGACCTCGGCCGCCGCGTCCGCGATGACCTCGCCGACCGCGAACTCGCTGCGGTCGATCCGGATGCCGCCCGACTCGAACTGAGCCAGCTCCAGCAGCTGGTCGACCAGCCGGCCCAGCCGCTCGGTGCCCTTGAGCATGGTCGCGACCGCCTCGTCGTCCAGCACCTCGACGCCGTCGGCCAGGTTCTCCAGCCGGCCCCGCAGGGCGGCCACCGGGGTGCGCAGCTCGTGGCTGACGTTGGCCAGCAGTTCCCGCCGCTGCCGCTCGGCCTCGTCCAGCCTCGCGGCCATGGTGTTGAACGAGCGGGCCAGGCTGCCGACCTCATCCTGGCTGGTGGCCCGGACCCGCTGGCTGTAGTCGCCGCTGGCCATGGCGTCGGCGGCGGCCACCATCTCGCGCAGCGGGGCGACCATGCCGTGGGCCAGCAGCTGAATCACCGCCAGCGAGACGACCAGGCCGCCCGCGAACGCGTACCGGGTGTGCAGGCCCGCGTAGACCGAGGCGAAGACCGCTCCGATGGTGACCGTCACCGACCCGACGGCGACCAGCCCGAGCTTGACCTTGATCGACCTGACCCAGTCCAGCGGTCGCCGGGCCAGGTGCGTGGCGGCCATCAGCTCCCCTGCCCGTCGGCGGCGGCGTACCCGACGCCGTGGACCGTGCGGATGATGTCGGCGCCGACCTTGCGGCGGACTGAGCGCACGTGCGAGTCCACCGTGCGCGGCCCCGAGCCGTCCCGGTAGCCCCACACCTCGGCCAGCAGCTCGGTCCGGGTGCGGACCACGCCGGGCGACAGCAGCAGGTAGACGAGCAGGTCGAACTCCGTGGCCGTCAGCCCGACGAGCTGACCGTCCCGCCGGGCTCGGCGCCGGGACACGTCGACCTCGACCGGGCCCGAGCGCAGCACCTGGTCCGGTGCGGCGGGCAGCCGCTCGGCCCGCCTGAGCAGCGCCCGGACCCTCGCGGTCAGCTCCCGCATGCTGAACGGCTTGCACAGGTAGTCGTCGGCCCCGACCTCCAGCCCGACCACCAGGTCGGTCTCGGAGCCGCGAGCCGTCAGCATGATCACCGGGACCGGGCGGTCGCGCTGGATGCGGCGGCACACCTCCAGGCCATCGAAGCCCGGCAGCATCAGGTCCAGCACCACCAGGTCGGGCGGCGCGGCGGTCATAATCTCGACCGCGCCCGGCCCGTCCGGCGCCACGGTCACGCGGTGACCCTCGCTGCGCAGCCGGGCCGCGATCGCCGCCGCCAGCTCGGCCTCATCCTCCACCACCACGATCTGGGCCATAGCCAGAAAATTAGGGGATCGGATGTGCAGGTTTCGACCAGGTAGCTGTGAAGATCTCGTGCAGCCCGCGTATAGCCAGCGCATAGTCGGTCCGGGTTACGCCGGCGGGGGCTGGTTCAGGGTGAGGCCGCGGGCCCTGGCCTTCTCGTTGACCAGCTCGTCCAGCCGCACCCAGGACGGCGGGAGGTCGGCGGTCCTGGACATGACCAGCGCCATGGCGACCTGGTCCTCCATCGGTGACCCGGCCGAGACCTGCTCCAGGTCGATCTCGTGGCGCTCCAATTCCTCCCGGTGCCGCTCGCCGAAGTCGACCAGCGTGTCGGCGATCGTCTCCAGCCTGGGGTCGTCCGCCGCGTAATCGTAGGCCTGGTGGTAGAGCCGGTACAGCTCCTGGAAGTCGGGGTCAGACAGCGCCTGCACCTTCTCCCTGGCCCACTGGCGGGCCTGGTCGGGGTAGCGGGCCGCGAGCAGGATCCAGCCGTCCCGCTCGATCTGGATCGCGTCGGGGTTGAGGTCCATGAGGCGGAACAGGTCGAACAGGTCGGCGATCTCGGCCGGCACGTAGAGTCGGTCGCCCGCGGCTAGCTGCGAGACGCGCCGCCGCTGCTCCTGCAGCTCTTTGATCCGCTGGCCGAGGGCCTTGTCGATGTGGGCCAGGGCGCCGGAGAACTCCTCCGGCCCGGCGCCCAGCACCTCCTCGATCCGGGCCAGCGGCACCCCGGCGTCGGCCAGGGCCTTGATCCGGATCAGCTCGATCACCGCGTTCGCGTCGTAGCGGCGGTAGCCGGACACGTCGCGCTCCGGCTCCGGGATCAGGCCGCGCTGGTGATAGTGGCGGACCGCGCGGACTGTGACGCCGACGTAGTCCGCCAGCTGGCCGATGGTGAGCAGCGCCGGTCCCGCAGCGGCGTGATCGGTCCGGTAGCTGTCGGTGTCCATCGTCGCCATCCTCCTCTCCTTCGCGGCCCGGTCGGGTCAGCCGGACGCCGGGCGGTTGAACCCGCGCCTGGCCCAGGCGTACCCGGCCAGCGCCAGACCGGCGCACCAGGCCAGGGCGATCCAGCCCTGGTACCCGATCGGCGTGCCGAGCAGGTCGCCGCGCAGCGCGTTGATGATCGGGGTGAACGGCTGGTACTCGGCGAACCAGCGCAGGCCGGGCGCCATCGACTGCGGGGGGACGAACGCGCTGCCCAGGAAGGGCAGGAACACCAGGGGCGTGGGAGCGTTGCTCGCGCTCTCCGGGGTCTTGGCCGAGACGCCGAGCGACACCGACACCCAGGTCATCGCCACCGCGACGGCCAGGACCAGCCCGAGAGCAGCGAGCCATCCGAGCGGGCTGGCCGCGGGCCGGAAGCCCAGGCCGATGGCGAGGGCGGTGATCAGCACGGCGGCGATCACGCTCTGGATCACCGCGCCCAGCACATGGCCGGTCAGCACCGACACGCGGGCGATGGCCATGGTGCGGAACCGGTTGATAATGCCCTCGGTCATGTCCATGCTGACCGACACCGCGGTGGCCACCGAGCCCGCGGTCAGCGCCAGCACCAGGATGCCCGGGGCCAGGAAGTTGATGTAACCGCCATGGACCGCGTGCACGCCGGCCGACAGCGTGTCGCCGAATACGAAGCGGAACAGTAGCAGCATGAGGATGGGGATCAGCAGGACGCCGACGCTCATGCCTGGGTAACGCAGAGCGTGCAGCAGGTTCCTGCGGAGCATCGTGGTCGAGTCACGGAGTGCGTAGCTCTGGGTAGTCATCTTCGTTAATCCTCTTCTTGGTCTTTATCGCGATGCGGGCTGGGTGGGTGCGGTCTCGGTGACGGGGTTGCCGGTCAGGGCGAGGAACGCGTCGTCGAGGTCGGGGGTGTGCACGGTCAGCGCGGTGACCTCGATGGAGTGCGCGTCGAGCTGGTCGAGTACCGACCGCAGCGACCCGACGCTGCCGTCGCTGGCGATGCGCAGGTGGAACGACTCGCCCAGCCGGCCCTCCTGGCCCTCCTGGCTCTCCTGGCCGGCCTCGGGGGCCTCCCGGCTCGCGCCCGGCAGCGCGGCCGCCGCCGCCTCCAGTTCCGCCGCGCTGGGGAAGTCCAGCCGGATGTGGCTGCCCGGGACCAGGCGCTTGAGCTCCTCGGGTGTGCCCTCGGCCACGATCTGCCCGTGGTCCAGGACCGCGATCCGGTCCGCGAGCTCGTCCGCCTCCTCCAGGTACTGGGTGGTCAGGAAGATCGTGACCCCGTCGGTGACCAGGTCGCGGACGATCTGCCACATCCGGCGGCGGCCTCGCGGGTCCAGCCCGGTGGTCGGCTCGTCCAGGAACAGGATGAAGGGGGCAGGGGAGGAGGGCGGGGGCTTGATCATTAGCGTCATCGCGATGTCCAGCCGGCGCTGCATGCCACCCGAGTAGGTCGCCGCGGGCTTGCCCGCCGCCTCGGTCAGCTCGAACTCCTCGAGCAACTGGGTGGCGCGCTCACGGCCCTCGTCGCGGCTGAGATGACAGAGGTCGGCCATCAGCAGCATGTTCTCGCGGCCGGTGAGCAGCTTGTCCACGGCCGAGAACTGCCCGGTGACTCCGATCGCCGAGCGGACCGCGTCGGGCTCGGCCTGCACGTTGTGGCCGGCCACCTGGGCCTGGCCGCCGCTGGCCGGAATCAGCGTGGAGAGGATCTGGACGGTGGTGGTCTTCCCGGCGCCGTTGGGGCCGAGCAGGGCGAAGACGGTGCCTTCGGGGATGGTCAGGTCGATGCCGTCGAGGACGGTCTTGTCTCCGAACGCCTTGCGCAGGCCGGTGACCTGGATGGCTGGGGGGCGGTTCTGGTGTGTCATGCCCCCATGCTCGAACCCTGACGCAGGGTCAAGGTCAAGCCGTAATTTCAGGTCATCATTTCAGGCCATCTGAAGAGGCCCTGGGCCGAGCTCTGAGGGCCTTGACGGTCAGGCGCCGACGACCCCGTCGATGCCCTCGCGCAGGAAGTCGGCGTGGCCATTGTGGCGGCCGTATTCGAGCAGCACGTGGACCATGACCATCCGCAGGGAGACCTCCTCTTCCCACCGGGGCTGATATCCGGCCAGGTCCAGCGACTCTGCCTCCCGCTCGATGCGGCGCGAGTTCTCCGCCTCGGCCTCCCAGGCGGCCAGCGCCTCCTGGCCGCTCGCGGCACTGACGTCATAGGCCGCCTGGAAGTCCATGGCGCGGTCGGACCAGACCATGGGCGCGTCGTGGTCGTCGAACACCCGGCGGAACCAGGCCCGTTCGACCTCGGCCATGTGGCGGACCAGGGCGAGCAGCGAGAGCGTGGACGGCGGGCTTGACTGCTCGCGTAGCTGGTCGTCGGTCAGTGCCTCGCACTTCATGGCGAGCGTGGCGCGCTGGTAATCGAGGAACGCCCGCAGCATCTCGCGCTCGGTGCCGAAGTTGGGCGGGCCTACCCGGTTGTCGGTGGTCATCAGCTGCAGCTCCTCGGTCGGGCCTACTTGCCGAACGCAGGACCGTACCACTGAAGGCCACAGGAGCCCGACCACATTTACCGGCGGTAGTTCTGCTTGTCCTCGAGAATCGGCAGTTCGAAGGCTCCATCAGCTGCGGCGGCGCGCACCCGGGTCAGAGCTAGGACGCGACGCCGGTTCTCGAGCACCTCGCGCAACGCGGCGTTGACGGTGTCCTTCGCGGACCTGGTCCCCAGGGCCGTAGCCGCCTGGGCCAGCAGATCGTCTTCAAGCTCAAGAATGATCGAGCCCACTTCTTCGCCTCATTCGATGGCCGGATCTACAAACGGATGCTTAGGCTCACGACTGCACTGTAGCGCACTTGAGCTACGTTTGCGGTACACTGTCGCATAACGAAGGAGGCGGCTGTGGCAGCAAGCACATCGTTCCGGATCAGCGACACCGCTAGGTCCTGCCTGGCTGGGCGGGCCACCCGCGAAGGTACCAGTGCAACGGCGCTGCTTGACCAGCTCATCATCGAGGGTGTCAGGCAGCTGGACTACCCGGGAATCGTCTTCCGGGGTCCGGCGCATGACCGCCGTGCCGCGCTGGCTGCGGGCTCGGATGTATGGGAGGTTGTTGCCCGCTTGCAGGAGCTCGGTGGCTCGGAAGAGCAGCGGATCAGCTTGCTAAGCGAGGAATCTGATCTGCATCCGCGCCTTATCCGGATCGCTCTGGATTATGCCGCCGAGCACTCCGATGAAGTTCTCGGGCGGATAGAGCGGAACCGGGAAATGACCGCGCGCAGTCAAGCCATAGCGCGGAAGCGTGAGGCGCTGATGCGGTGACCGCGTTCCTCATCGACGAGATGTTCCCGTCGGCCGCAGCGGTGCTGCTGCGCGAGAAATATGGTCATGATGCGCTCAACGTATCGGAGGCTGGGTTGCAAGCGGTCGACGATTCTCAGGTCGCGGCGGCGGCTCGTGCTGGCAACCGGACGGTAGTCACCGAGAACGTCGCCGACTTCGCTGCGGAGCGTGACGTCCTGCTGGTGTTCGTGCTCAAGCGGAATCTGCCTGCGGGTGGGGCGCAGGCAGTCGGGCTGGCGGCGGTCCTTGATCGGTGGGCTCAGGACTACCCCGAGCCTTACCTAGGCCCGCACTGGCCAGTCACCTAAGTCGAGCCAGGGCTACAGCCAGCCGTTCTGACGGGCGACGCGGATGGCGTCGATGCGGTTCTGAGCCTCTACCTTGCTGATGGCGCTAGACAGGTAGTTGCGGACCGTGGCCGGGGACAGCGACAGCCGGGTGCCGATCTGATCGGTGGGGATGCCGTCCGCGGCCTCGCGCAGGACGTCAGTCTCCCGGCTGGTGAGCGGGCACTCGCCGGTGTCGAGGGGGGCATGACCGATTTATGACTAAATTTGTATATTGGTGAGGAGAGCGACGTGGGAATCGGTTCGCTGCGTGATCTCTCAGGCGAGTGGGAGCTGGCGCTTATCGGCGGGCTGATGTGAGCGCCGCCGACCCGGCCCCGCAGGGCCCGGCCGCCCGGGACCGAGCGCAGACGGTGCGGGACATCATCGAGGCCAGCCGCTACCTCGTCCTGGCCACCGCCGACGCGACGGGACGACCGTGGAGCTCGCCGGTGTACTTCGCGCACATCGACCTGACCGAGTTCTTCTGGGTGTCCTCGCCCGACGTGACCCATTCCCGCAACATCGCGGTGCGGCCCGAGGTGGGCATCTCGGTCTTCGACTCCCAGGCGCCGATCGGCACCGGGCAGGGCGTCTACATGTCCGCCGTGGCCAAGCTCCTCGATGTGGACGAGGCCGGTGCGGGGATGGAGGCGTTCTCCCGCCGCTCGGTGGCCCACGGCGGCGGGCTATGGACGAGCGAGGACCTCCGGTCCGGCAGCGGGCTGCTCATGTACCGGGCCACCGCCGATTCGCACTGGATCCTGGCCAAGGACGGAATGCCCGACCATCGCATCCCCGTGCCGCTCACCTGACCTGACGCCCGCCGGCCTGGGTGCCTGTCGGCCCCTGGTGCCCGGTCAGGCGGCGGCCGCGTGCCGTTCGAGCGTCAGCATGGTCGCGTGATCGTCCGGCGCCGGTGCGTCGGGATCGGCGGCGATGGCCTGCTCCAGGCGGCGGAACCCGGTTTCCAGCTCGTCGGGAGTGAACTGAGCGAAGCTCGAGTGGGTGCACAGCCGCAGCCGCTCGAGCATGTCACCGCGGGTGCCCGAGGACGGCTCGGTGACCCGCCCGAAGCCGACCACGCGCCAGCCGGCCGACGTGAACGTCGAGATGACCTCATGCAGCGGCTGAAACAGCGACGCGTCCGCCTCGAACCCGCGGGGGAAGTGCTCCAGCCACCATCCCGACGGGGGTATGTGGTCGCTGAAGTTGGAGCGCAGCAGCAGCCGCCCGCCGGGCCTGAGCACCCTGGTCAGCTCCCGGACACCGCCGGGCTTGTCCAGGACGTGGTGCCAGGACAAGAACATCAGGGCGTAGTCGGCGCTTTCTGACGGCACCGGCAGGTCCTCGGCCGACCCGGCCAGGTAGCGCACACCGGGATGCCGGGGCTGCGCCTGCGCTTGCTCGCGCATGCGGACCGACGGCTCGACGCCGGTCACCGGCCCGAACGCCTGGGCCAGTGCGGGGGTGAACCGGCCCGTCCCCGAGCCGATGTCCAGCCCGGCCAGCGGGCGGCGCTCCGGCAGCAGGCAGGCGAAGGCGCTGATCCAGGCCCGTAGCTGGTCCTCGCTGAGCGCACGGCCGCGTGCGTAGTCCTGGTACTGCTCGGTGTCGTAGTCGATCCGCCTCATCGCAGCTCCCGGGGGTCCGGCGGGCCGCGCACGAACCGTCGGCCCGATATATCGAGTTGATACATCGGCACGATATGTCGCGATGCGTCTGGCCGCAAGGGGGCATGCCAGGCGAGGGTGGCCTGCTACCGCGCGTCTGACGTACAATTTCCTGTACGTCAGGCAGTTGGCTGACGCGGAGGAGGGCCACCAGATGAAGACCATGACCTACTCGGAGTCTCGCGCGCACTACGCCGAGACCCTCAACGCCGTCGTCGATGACCGCGAGGAAGTAGTCATCACCCGCGCCGGGCACGAGCCAGTCGTGATAGTCGCGCTCGCCGACTACGAGTCGCTCAAGGAAACGGCCTACCTGCTGCGCAGCCCGGAGAACGCGCGGCGGCTGCTGGCATCTATCGACCGGCTTGAGCATGACGGCGGCATCGAGAGAGACCTGCTGGAGTGAAGCTCGTCTGGGACGAGTCCGCCTGGGCGGACTATGTGTGGTGGCAGGCACAGGACCGCGAGGTGCTCAAGCGCATCAACGCGCTGATCATGGACATCCAGCGCAACGGCAACGAAGGGATCGGCAAGCCTGAGTCGCTGAAGCACGGCTTCCAGGGCTACTGGTCGCGCCGCATCACCGACGAGCACCGCCTCGTGTACAAGATCGCCGAGGACGAGATTCGCCTAGCTGCCTGCAGATACCACTATCAGCGCTGACCTGGGGCTCCAGGCAACGGCGCCGTCTCTGTGTGAGGCCGTAAACCGCCGGCCGGATCGCCGTGCCAGCGGAGGGCTCCAACAGGCGTATTGCCTGGTCAGAGCTGGCGGAGGATGCGAGATTCGAACTCGCGAGGCGTTGCCACCAACACGCTTTCCAAGCGTGCGCCCTAGGCCACTAGGCGAATCCTCCGTGGGCAAGCCTACCGACTCGCGGCGGCGTCCTGTCCACAAACCCGTCTGTGCGGTGGGAACCCCGGATCCGGGGCCTTGCGCGGGGTTGCTGGAGGGATAGCTGGCGCCAGTGTCCCCGGGCCTCGCTAGACTGGCTGACAGACCCCTCGCACGGCGTTTATCCCGCCAACCCCCCCAGGGCCGGAAGGCAGCAAGGGTACGCGGGCTCTGACGGGTGTGCGGGGGGTCCCTTTTTCCCCTCCCGGCGAGGATGAGTTCATGACAGGTGACGCCCCCAGTCCCGGTCAGAGTCCTGGCCCCGCAGCCGAATCGCAGCACGCTTCGGCCGCGCCGCTGGCGCTGTACCGCAGGTACCGCCCGGCCAGCTTCGCGGAGGTCAAGGGCCAGGATCACGTCACCGAGCCGCTCCGCCAGGCGCTCCGCAGCGGCCGGGTCAACCACGCCTATCTGTTCAGCGGGCCGCGCGGATGCGGCAAGACGTCCAGCGCGAGGATCCTGGCCCGGTCGCTGAACTGCGAGAAGGGGCCGACCCCTGACCCTTGCGGGGTGTGCGCGTCCTGCGTGGCGCTGGCCCCGGCCGGGCCGGGCAGCATCGACGTGATCGAGATCGACGCGGCCTCGCACGGCGGCGTGGATGACGCCAGGGACCTGCGGGAGCGGGCGTTCTACGCGCCGGTCGCGGGCCGCTTCAAGATTTACATCATCGACGAGGCGCACATGGTGACCAGGGAGGGCTTCAACGCCCTCCTGAAGCTGGTCGAGGAGCCGCCGCCCCACCTGAAGTTCGTGTTCGCGACGACGGAGCCGGAAAAGGTCATCCCGACCATCAGGTCACGGACTCACCACTACCCGTTCCGCCTGGTGCCGCCGGCGGTGCTGCGGGAACTCCTGGAGGAGATCCTGGCCAGCGAGGCCGTCAGCTACGAGCCGGCGGTCCTGCCGGTGGTGATCCGGGCCGGGGCGGGCTCGGCCCGGGACTCACTGTCGGTGCTGGACCAGCTGATCGCGGGCTCGGACGAGTCCGGCCTGACCTACGCCGGCGCGGTGTCGCTGCTGGGCTACACCGATGACCGGCTGCTGGACGAGGTGGTGCAGGCGTTCGCGGCCCAGGACGGCGCGGCGGTCTTCGGTGCCATCGACCGGGTGGTGGAGGGCGGCCATGACCCGCGGCGGTTCGCGGCCGACCTGCTGGACCGGCTGCGGGACCTGATCGTGCTGGCCGCGGTGCCTGACGCGGCGACGACGGGACTGCTGGACATCCCGGCCGACCGTCTGGACTCGATGCGGGCGCAGGCGGAGGGCTTCGGGCAGGCGGAGCTGGCCCGGGCGGCCGAGCTCATCAACGCGGGCCTGATCGAGATGCGCGGGGCGACGTCGCCGCGGCTGCTGCTGGAGCTGATGTGCGCCCAGGTGCTGCTGCCCGCGGCGGGCGTGCGCGAGTCGGACCTGCGGGTCCGGCTGGAGCGGCTGGAGCGGCGGCTGGAGTCGGGCGGGCCGCTGGGCGCCGGATCGCTGGGTGCCGGATCGCTGGGTGCCGGATCGCTGGGCGCCCGGTCGCTGGGCGCCCGGTCGCTGGACACGCCGGCCGACCGAGATGACCGACCGGCTCGGGCGGCGGCTGGCTCCACCCCGGAGCCGAGTCGGCCGGAGCCGAGTCGGCCGGAGCCGAGTCGGCCGGAGCCGGTCCCGGCCAGCGCCGACTCACCGAGCGAAGCGCCCGCGACGCGCACTGGCCGACCCGCCGGCCGGGGCGCGGACAGCAGGCCCCCGGAGCGTACGCCGGCACCGGCCGGGCAGGGCCCAGCCGAGTGGGAGCCCGCCGCCGCGGCGACGTCGGCCGAGCCGGTGACGGCCGCCCCCGCTGCCGCGGTCACGGCGCCCGCACCGGGCGGCGGCCTGACCGACGCGGCCCAGTTGCGCGAGCGCTGGCCGGACGTGCTTGAAGCGGTACGTCGCGAGCGCAAGGTGGCCTGGATCCTGCTCACCAACGCGACCGTGGAGTCCCTGATCGAGGGCGTGCTGACCGTGGAGTTCGCGCGGGAAGGCGACGCCAAGGGGTTCTCGAACAGCGGCCACGACCGCCTGCTGGGCGAGGTGCTGCAGCAGATGTTCGGCATCTCCCCGCAGGTGCGGGCCACGGCCCGGCCGCCGGGCGGCTCGGGCGGTGGCGGCGGCTCGCGTGGACCCGCGGGCCCCGGGCCTGGCCGGTCCGGACCGGCCAGTGGCCCGGAAGCGGGCAGCCCGGCCCCAGGTGGTGCCCGCGCGGTGGCCCCCCAGGCCAGCCAGGGCACCCCGAGCGGAGCGAACGGGGCAACCAGGGCCAGGGAAGCGGCCAGCTCGGCCCCGCGTGCCGCCGAGAGCAGCGCCTCAGCCCCAGCCTCCGCAGCCCCAGCCTCCGCCGGACCCGCAGGGGCGGCCGCCGAGCCTCAGTCGGGAACCGGCAGTCCGGCCGGCTCCTGGGAGCCGGTGGATCAGCCGCCGCCATCCTGGGATGACCCGTCGGAGGCCTGGGACGACGGGCCCGAGGATGAGGAAGACAGCTACAGCATGCCGGCCCCGGTCGTCTCAGGGGATCTGAGGTCGGGCCCGCCAGGATCGCCGGGGCCGATGGGCCAGCGTGGGCCGGTGCGCACGAGCGGGATCGACCTCATCGTCCGCGAGCTGGGCGGCCGGATTGTCGAAGGCCTGGACTCCAGCGGCGGGCCGCTCGCCTGAGGCGCCCGGCCGCTCGGCTGAACCACCCGCGCCCCTGAGCGGCCCGCCCGGATGCCGGAGCGGCACCCAGGCCGTAGGCTCGGAAACGACAGGGAACGCGCCACGCTGGGCCAGCGGCGCGGTCCGCAGCTAAGCGGCCACCCCCGCGAACCGAGGGTGCCAGTACGGTTTGGGGGCATCGTGGAGCCAGGCGGACAGCTGGACATGCAGCAACTCCTCGCAGCCGCGGCGGAGATGCAGAACCAGCTCATGAACGCGCAACAGGAACTGGCCGACGCCACGGTCGAGGGCTCGGCCGGCGGCGGCCTGGTCAAGGCCGTCGTCAGCGGCCAGGGCGAACTGCTGGACATCACCATCCAGCCCGAGGCCATCGACCCGTCCGACCTCGCCGAGACCGCGCAGACGCTGGCCGACCTGGTTTTGGCCGCGATCCGCGACGCCTCCACCGCGGCCGCCGACCTCCAGCAGGAGGCCATGGGGCCGCTGGCGGGCGGCTTCGGCGGCGAGGGCGGCGGCGGCATTCCCGGCCTGCCGGGCATTCCCGGCCTGCCGGGTGCGCCGGGCGGGCCAGGCAGCACCGGACCGGGCACGCTGCCCGGCCAGCAGTAGAACGGCACGCTGGTGTACGAGGGCGTCGTCCAGGACCTCATCGACGAGCTGGGCATGCTGCCGGGCGTCGGGCCCAAGGGCGCCCAGCGCATCGCGTTCCACCTGCTGGCCGCCGACCCGGCCGACGTGCGCAGGCTGTCGTCGGTGCTGCTCGAGGTCATCGAGCGGGTCAAGTTCTGCCGGACGTGCGGAAACGTGGCCGAAGAGGAAGAGTGCCGGATCTGCCGGGACCAGCGGCGCGACCCCTCGGTGCTGTGCGTGGTCGAGGAACCTAAGGACGTCGCGGCGATTGAGAAGATTCGCGAGTTCCATGGTCGCTACCATGTCCTCGGCGGCGCGATCAGCCCCATCGACGGAGTTGGCCCTGATGACCTGCGCATCAAGGAACTGATGACCAGGCTGGCCGACGACACCGTTACCGAGCTGATCCTCGCGACCGACCCCAATCTGGAGGGCGAGGCCACCGCGGCCTACCTGGCGCGGCTCATCAAGCCCATGGGGATCCGTGTGACCAGGCCGGCCAGCGGACTGCCGGTCGGCGGCGAACTTGAGTACGCCGACGAGGTGACCCTCGGGCGTGCCTTTGAGGGACGGAGGCTCCTGGATGTCTGACGGCGAGGAATGGCGGCCGCTCGCCGACCGGATCGCGCAGCACGCCAGGGATTATCTCGACGGGGTGGCGGCCCTGGCCCGCGGCGAGGCCGGAGATGAGACCGTGCCGCTGCTCCTGCTCGAGGTGGCCCAGGTCATGCTGGCCGGCGCGCAACTCGGCGCGAGCGAGGACGTGATCGCGGTCGGCAACCGGGAGCCCGACGTCGGGGCCGACCCGGACCTGGACGCGCTGCGCACCGGGCTGGCCGCCCGGCTGCCCAGCGACGACTATGCCGAGATCTTTGACCCGTACTCGGCCGACACCAGGGCAACCGCGTTCCGGCTGTCCGACGACCTGGCCGCCGTGGCGGCCGACCTGATCCACGGGCTCAAGCACTACGAGGCCGGCCGGGCCGCCGAGGCACTGTGGTGGTGGCAGTTTTCCTACGTGAACCACTGGGGCACGCATGGCGGGGCCGCGCTGCGCGCGCTGCACTCGGTGGTGGCCCACGCCCGGCTGGACGTGCCCGAGGGCGAGGCGGCCGCAAGCTAGCTGGCCGCAGCCCCCGGGTAGACTCATGCTGCCCGCCGTCGTGCAGCTTTGTCAGGACCCCGAGTAGGACCCGGGAGGTGGAGGCCCGCCGTGGCCCTCGTCGTCCAGAAGTACGGTGGATCCTCGGTCGCGGACGCGGACGGGATCAAGCGCGTCGCTCAGCGCATCGTGGCGACCCGTAAAGCCGGTCATTCCGTCGTCGTCGCCGTGTCGGCCATGGGCGATACCACCGACGACCTGCTCGACCTGGCCAGCCAGGTCAGCCCGGTGCCGCCGGGCCGTGAGCTGGACATGCTGCTGACCGCCGGCGAGCGCATCTCGATGGCGCTGCTGGCCATGGCCATCGCCAACCTGGGCCTGGAGGCCCGGTCGTTCACCGGCTCGCAGGCCGGGGTCATCACCGACTCCGCGCACGGCCGGGCCCGGATCATCGACGTCACGCCCGGCCGGATCCAGTCCGCGCTGGACGCGGGCGCGATCCCCATCGTGGCCGGATTCCAGGGCGTCTCTCAGGACAGCAAGGACATCACCACGCTCGGCCGGGGCGGCACCGACACCACCGCCGTGGCGCTGGCCGCCGCGCTGCGGGCCGACGTGTGCGAGATCTACACCGACGTGGACGGGGTGTTCACCGCTGACCCGCGGATCGTGCCCACCGCCCGCCGGCTGCCCCGCATCGCCTACGAGGACATGCTGGAGATGGCCGCCTGCGGCTCCAAGGTGCTGATGGTGCGCTGCGTCGAGTACGCCCGCCGGTACGGCATCCCGATCCACGTCCGGTCCTCGTTCAGCAACCGGGAAGGCACCTGGGTCACCACGGCCGTGGAACCCGAAGAATCGGAGGAGACCCCGATGGAGCAGGCCATCATCTCCGGCGTGGCGCACGACACGAAGGAGGCGAAGATCACGGTCGTCGGCGTGCCCGACAAGGTCGGCGAGGCGGCCCGGATCTTCCGCTCGGTGGCCGACGCCTCGATCAACATCGACATGATCGTGCAGAACATCTCCGCGGCCGCCACTGGCCGGACCGACATCTCGTTCACGCTGCCGCGCGCCGACGGCCAGGCAGCCATGACCGCGCTGGGCGCGCTGCGCGATGAGATCGGCTTCGACTCTCTGCTCTACGACGACCGGATCGGCAAGATCTCCCTGGTCGGCGCGGGCATGCGATCCAACCCCGGGGTCAGCGCCACGTTCTTCGGCGCGCTGGCCGAGGCGGGCGTCAACATCGAGATGATCTCCACGTCCGAGATCCGGATTTCCGTGGTCGTGGACGAGAACGACGTCAGCGTCGCGGTCAACGCCACCCACGAGGCGTTCGAGCTGGGCGGCGATGAGCAGGCCGTGGTGTACGGAGGGACGGGCCGATGAGCTACCGACCGACCTTGGCCATCGTCGGCGCCACCGGCGCCGTCGGCACCGTGATGCGGGACATCGTGTCCACCAGGGACGACGTGTGGGGCGAGGTCCGCCTGATCGCCTCGGCCCGGTCCGCCGGGCGCCGTCTTCCGGTCCGCGGCGAAGAGGTCGAGGTCCAGGAGCTCAGCGCCGACGCCTTCGACGGTGTCGACCTGGCCATGTTCGACGTACCCGACGAGGTGTCCGCGGACTGGGCGCCGGTGGCCGCCTCCCGCGGCGTCGTGGTCATCGACAAGTCCGGCGCGTTCCGGATGGACCCCGAGGTCCCGCTGGTGGTGCCCGAGGTCAACCCCGAAGCGGCCAGTAACCGCCCGCGCGGCATCATCTCGGTCCCCAACTGCACCACCCTGGCCGCCATCGTGGTGCTCGGCGCACTGCACCGCGAGTTCGGCTTGCGCGAGCTGATCGCCTCCTCCTACCAGGCCGCCTCCGGCTCCGGCCAGGCCGGCATCGACGTGCTCTACGACCAGCTCGGCCAGGTGGCCGGCCAGCGCGGCCTGGGCCAGCGCTCGGGCGACGTGCGCGGCGCGGTCACCGACCTGGGCCCGTTCCCGGCCCCGCTGGCCATGAACGTGGTGCCCTGGGCCGGCTCCCTGCGCGACGAGGGCTGGTCGTCCGAGGAGCTCAAGATCCGCAACGAGACCCGGAAGATCCTCGGCCTGCCCGACCTGCGGGTCGCGGCCACCTGCGTCCGGGTGCCGGTCGTGGTCGGCCACTCGCTGGCCCTGCACGCGGTCTTCGACACCGAGGTCACCAGGGCGCAGGCGCAGCGGGTGCTCAGCGAGGCGCCCGGCGTGGTGCTGACCGACGACCCGGCCGCCGGGGAGTTTCCGACCCCGGCCGACGTCGCGGGAACCGACCCGACCTGGGTCGGCCGGGTCCGCCAGAGCCAGGACGACCCGCATGCGCTCGAGCTGTTCGTCTGCGGCGACAACCTGCGCAAGGGCGCGGCGCTGAACGCGGCCCAGATCGCCGAGTTGCTGGTGCCCGAGTTCTCGGCCCGCGCCGCCAGCACGCCCGCGTCCTGACCCTCAGTCCTCCGCCACCAGGACAAAGTCAAAACAGACATCGAAGAACGGTCCCGGTACATCGAACCGCTCGATGTCCGCCGCTTCTGAGTTTCTGGTGAACTCAAGGACCAGCCCGTCGCGGACGCCCCAGGCCGCGTCCGAGTCGAGGTACTGGTCGCCGGCCACGAACAGGTGCGTGGTCAGCGGCCGGTATCCCGGCGCGAGCACCTGAGTGTGGATGTGGGCCGGCCGCATGGGGTGGCGGTTCATCGCCCGCAGCAGCTCGCCGCCGGCGCCGTCTACGGGCACGGGGTAGCTCGACGGCCGGACCGTGCGCACCCAGTAGGCTCCGTCGGCGTCGGCCGTGAACAGCCCTCGCAGGTTGCCCGTGTCCTGGGCGTCGTCCTGCACGTCGTAGAAGCCGCGGTCGTCGGACTGCCAGACGTCGATCCTGGCACCCGGAACCGGCGCGCCGTGGGTGTCCAGCACCCGCCCGTGCAGCACGGTCCAGCCGCCGCGCTCCCACTCCGAGCCGGTGGCGATGATCGCGCCCAGCTCGCGCGGCGGCGCCGGGTTGTGGAACGGGCCCTCCACGGTGGTCGGCGTCATCGCGTCCGGCCCGGCGTTGTTCAGCGCGTCGACCAGCGCCGACAGCCCAACCAGGTCGGACAGCAGGATGAACTCGTGCCGTTCCGGGGTGCAGAAGGCGCCGGCCCGGGCCAGGAAGTCCAGCCCGTAGCGCCACTCCTGCGGCGTCGGCCGGGCCTCGCGCACGAACGCGTGCAGATGGGTGATCAGCGCGCTCAGCAGCTCGTTGACCCGCGCGCTGTCGCCCTGGACCTGGTCGAGCACCGCTTGGGTCAGCCGGTCAATGTCGCCGGGCGCCTTGATGTCCGACATGCCAGATCCTTCCGCACGGCCGGGCACGCCGCAGTGGTGCCCGGTGCCAGATTAGTCCGGTTCGGGGCTGGCGGCCGGCCGGCCGGTGGGCAGTGGCTGGTCCGGCTCGATCACGATCCCGGCCTCGCTCAGCACCCCGGTGATCGCCGCCCAGATCAGCTTGGTCAGGTACTCGACCACGTTGTCCCGGCTCATCGAGCGCCGGCTCATCCACCACTCGCCGGTGCTCTGCACCAGGCCGGTGAGCCCGTACCCCCAGGGCTCGGCCGCCCCGGAGTCCAGCCCGTAGGCCCGCAGGTAGGCGCCGAACACCGCGGACAGGCTGGCCGCGATGAACTCCCGGTTGCGGTGCACGGGGTCGCCCTCAGGGTCGCAGCCGGCCCCCGCCTGCCGGGCCAGCAGCCAGTACAGGTTCGGGTGCTCATCGATGACTGAGAAGTAGGCGGCCACGCCGTCCCTGATCCGCTCGAGCGCCGGGCAGTCGTCCTGGCCGATGGCCGGCAGCAGCCGCTCCTGCAGCAGGGTCGAGCTGTACTCGCCCAGCGCCTCGACCAGGGCCGCCTTGTCCGCGAAGTAGCGGTACAGCACCGGCTTGGTCACCCCGGCCTCGGCCGCCACCGCGTCCATCGGCAGCTCGGGGCCCTGAGCGGCCAGAACGCGCAGCGCCGCGGCCACGAACTCCTGGCGGCGCTGGGCGCGGTGCGCGCTCCAGCGGTCCCGGCGCGCGTCCCGCGCATACTCCTGCGCCTCGGCGCCCCGCTTGACACTGCCGTCCATTGCGCTCATGATGCTACCAGAAGTAACTGTTACTCGAAGTTATAGGAACTGCGAAGTTGCCGGGACCGCACTGCGCGGGCCGAGGAGGAGACATGCGGCAGGCCGAGCTGATACCGGAAGACACCCTGAACCGGGAACGCACGGCCGACCGGCTGCTGCGCTCCACCGCCGCCCGGTCCTACGACCCCGATCTCGATATCGACTGGTCCGCTCCGCTGGTCGCCGGCAAGGGCTTCCTGCTCGAGCACCGGTGCTCACTGTACGGGACGCCGGAATGGCAGCGGCTCAGCCCGGAGCAGCAGCTGGAGCTGAACAAGCACGAGCTGGCCAGCGTGGCCGGGTTCGGCATCTGGCTGGAGTGCATCCTGCTGCGGCTGCTGGCCAAGGTGGCCTACCAGGGTGACCCGGCCAGCCGGCACGTCCAGTACGCGCTGGCCGAGATGGCCGAGGAGTGCCGCCACTCGACGATGTTCGCCCGGATGATCGAGTGGCTCGGCACCCCCGTCTACAGCCCGACGGGGTACGTGCACCGGCTCGGGGCCATGCTCTCCACGCTGGCCCGCGGCCCGGCCATGTGGGGCGCGATCCTGCTCGGCGAGGAGGTCACTGACCGGATCCAGCGCGAGATGGTCGTCGACGAGTCGGTCCAGCCCCTGGTGCGCATGGTGAACCGGATCCACATCCTGGAGGAGGCCCGGCACATCGGCTTCGCCAGGGCCGAGCTGGCTCGCACCGCCGCGAACCTGTCCCGCGCCGAGCGCGCCTACCACCGGACCGTGCTGGCCCGCGTCGCCTACATCGTCGGCCGCAGCCTGGTCAGCCCCGAGGTCTACCGCTCGGTCGGCCTGGACCCGGCGGCCGGGCGCCGGGCCGCCCTGGCTAACCCGCACTTCCAGGAGACCCTGAGCTTCGGCGGCGAGAAGATCGTCGCCTTCCTGGACGAGCACGGCCTGATCGGCGGCCCCAGCGTGGCCCTGTGGCGCAAGTCCCTCCTGATGCCAGCGCGACAGGGGTGACTCTGCCCGGCCAGCTCGATGATCATGGTGCGGCCGTCCCAACGACGTGGTTGTTGCTCTCACGTCGCTGTAACGACGTGGCTGCAACAGCCACGTCGTGCGACCGGGCCGCCCGGCGGGCCGACCGGCGGGCGCGGGTGGGCTAGATGCTGGAGCCGCCGTCTACGGAGACGATGCTGCCGGTCATGTAGGCGGCGGCCGGGGTGAGCAGGAAGTCGACCACGGCCGCGATCTCACTTAGCTCGCCGACCCGGCCCGCCGGGATGTGGCTCAGGATCTCGGCCCTGGTCTCGTCGTCGGCCAGGTAGTCGGCCGTCATGCGGGTCGGGAAGTAGCCCGGGCACAGGGCGGTCACGCTGACGCCGCTGGCGCTCAGCTCGAGCGCGAACGACTTGGCCATCACGGCCACGGCCGCCTTGCTGGTGTTGTAGTCGAGGAAGTTCGGCTCCGGCCGCAGGCCGCTGACCGAGGCGTTGAACACGATCGCGCCGGGCCGGGCCAGGTGGCGCAGGGCCGCCCTGGCGACCAGGTAGGCGCCGATGACGTTGACGTCCAGCACCCGGCGGAAGTGAGCCAGGTCGAGCTCGGCGGCCGGGACGCCCTGGCCGTCGATGCCCGCGTTCACGAACACGCCGTCCAGCCCGCCCAGCTCGCCCGCCGCCTGGTCGAGCGCGGCGTCCACGGCGGCGGTGTCGGTCACGTCGCAGGCGCTGGCCCCGGCCAGCGTCAGCCGCCCGGCCGCCTGGGTCACGGTGGCCGGGCTGGCGCCGAGGATCCACACCCGGTCACCGGCCGCGCCGAGCCGCTCGGCGCAGGCCAGGCCGATCCCGCTGGTCCCGCCCGAGATCACGACGCGGCGCGGCCGCGGGTCCGTGCTCATCGACGATCAGGGCTCATTGCTGGTCCTCCCGCTGACGCTGGTTAGCCAGCACGACGATGTCATCGGCGTTCTCGCGCAGCTCGGCCAGCGTCCGCACGCCGCACAGCTGCATGGTGCGCCGCAGCTGGCCGGTCAGCAGCTCGAGGACCCGGCCCACGCCGAGCTCGCCGCCGGCGGCCAGCCCGTACAGGTAGGCCCGGCCGACCATGCACAGGTCGGCCCCGAAGGCCAGGGCGATCAGCGCGTCGGCTCCGTGCCGGATGCCGGAGTCGGCCACGATCGTGACGTCGGCCCCGACCCGCTCGCGCACCGGGCGGATCAGCTCGACCGGGGCCACGGTCCGGTCGAGCTGCCGGCCGCCGTGGTTGGACAGGTGGATGCCGTCGGCCCCGGCGGCCACGGCGCGAGCCGCGTCGTCGGGCGCCAGCGGACCCTTGACCAGCAGCTTCCCCGGCCACCTGGACCGCAGCTCGGCCAGGTCGTCCCAGGTCAGGGCGGGATCGAAGAGCTCGGACAGGTCGGCCAGGGTGGCCGGGCCGCCCTCCACCGACGAGGCGATGTTGACGAAGCTGGGCGCGGTGCTGGTGACCATCTGGGTCCAGTAGCGAAGGTGGACGCCGATGTCGGCCAGCGTGGTCAGGGTCAGCGTGGGCGGGATCGTGAACCCGTTGCGCACATCGCGCAGCCGCCGGCCAGGCACCGCGGTGTCCAGGGTGACCTCAAGCACGGGCAGGCCCGCGGCCGCCGCACGCTCGACCAGCGACCAGGTCAGGCCCCGGTCGCGCAGGATGTAGAGCTGGAACCAGAGCGACGGATTCGGCGGGGCGAGCCGGCCGGTGGCGGCGAAGTCCTCGATGGTGGTCGTGCCGACGGTGGACAGCACGTAGGGCACGCCGTGCCGGGCCGCCGCCCGGGCCACGGCCACCTCGCCCGCCGGGTGGACGATGCCGGTGTAGCCGGTCGGGGCCAGCCCGATGGGCGCGCTGAGCTCAGCGTCCAGCACCCGGGTGGCCAGGCTCACCGTGCCGACGTCCCGGAGCAGCCGGGGCACGAACCGGTACCGGCGGAACGCGGCCCGGTTGGCGGCCAGGCTCACCTCCTCGTCGGCCGCGCCGTCGATGTAGTCGAACACCGACCGCGGCAGGCCTCGCCGGGCGACAGCGCGCACGTCGTCGATGCTGTGGCAGTGCGAGAGCCGGCGCCGGACGGGGTCCGGCTCGACCGGCGCCATCCGGATGAGCTGGCGGATCTCATCCAGCTTCATGCCGCTTCCCGCGAATCATTCAGCGAATCTTCCAGGGAATCGAGCAGGCGCGACACGGGGTCCTCTCCGTTGACGGGCTCGCTGCCGGCCATGACCGTGCGGGCCAGGCCAAGGTAGCGGATCGGCTCGGGGCGCCCGGCGGCCAGCTTGCCCGGTGGGCCCAGCAGATTGGTGACCAGCAGCGGGCAGCAGGCCAGTGCGGCGCGCACCGTGGCCCGCCAGTCGGGCGGCAGCTGGCCGCGGCGGGCCAGCTCGCGCAGCAGCGGCACCCACACCAGGCCGGCGATCGAGTCGCCGATCTCCCGCCGCAGCGGTGGCAGGCCGGCGTCGTCGCTGACCTCGATCACCTTGTCCCCGATGCTGACCTCCACACCGATCCGCCCGGCCGCCTCGCTGGGATGGTAGAGCCAGAACGGGTGGGCGAACACGTTGTGGAACGTGGCCTTGACCGGCGCCAGCAGCGCCGGGAGGTCGGACCCGGCGAACGCCGGGTCGAACAGCCGCAGCTCAACGGCCTTGCCGCCTCCGGCGGCGCGGGGGGGATAGGGGGGTCGTCCACCCTGGGCAGCACAGTGCCGGGTAAGCACCCACACGTTGCCCTGGTGGTCGTCGCCGTGCGCGGTGACCACGGGGCCCGCGGCCAGGACGGCCGGGTCGAGCAGCCGGGCCGCGTCGGCGGCGATCTCGCCCAGCGTCCGGGCGTACTCGACCCCGTTGATGACGAACCGGCGGCCGGCCAGCTCGGCGTAGGCCGGGTCGCTGGAGTACCAGGCTCGGTACCGGCCGCCAGGGAATCGCCCGGCCGCATCGGTCAGCCGCCGCCAGAACAGCTGGTGGATGGCCGGGCGCGCGCCGGGATCGCCCGGCCTCAGCGTGCGCACCGCGACCTCGCCAGTGACCCGGTCCAGCGCCCGGCGGGCGACGGCCAGCTCGGCCGGGAGCCGGCCGTCGCCCCGCTCTAGCTCCGCGCACACGTCCGCCATCCGCGGCTCGGTGCGCAGCTCGTACAGCGCGATCTGCCGCCCTGGCGCGCCGGCCACCCGCAGCGGCAGCTCCACCGGCAGCCCGGCGTCGGCCAGCAGCTGGGCCCGGTAGTACTCGGTGACGTGCGCCTCCTCGCCCTCTTCCGAGTGGAATTTGAAGAACTCGAGGTGGCCGTCGGCGAACCGGACCCGCCCGCTGACGGAGTTCAGGCTGTACTCGTCCAGGGTCAGCTCGACCGCCGCCACCGGCAGCCCGAACGCCTCGGTGATCAGGCCCGCCGCGGCGTCGGCCGCCTGCCCGATGGCCCCGGCCCGCACCAGGGCCCGGATGCGAGTCGTCGGGGACGAATCGATCACGGTAGCCGGATGGTCACGGCGGCCTCGTGGGCCGGGAAGCCCTCGTGCTGGGTGAACGCCGTGATGGACGGGGCCATCCGGGTCAGCGACCGCTGGTCGGCCCTGGCCACCGCGGTCCGCTTGCGGAACGCGTCGGCGGTGATCCCGCCGCTGACCACCGCGAAGCCGCTGGTCGGCAGCGAGGCCGGGCAGCCGATGATGAAGTTGGCCGCCGACACCGGGGTCCACTGCCCGACCAGGATCTCGCCCGCGTTGGTGAGCCGGGCCAGCATGGCGTCCTCGTCGCGGACCGCGATCTGCATGTGCTCGGGCGCGTAGGCGTTGGCCACCTCGGCTGCCTGGGGCAGGTCGCGGGCCAGGATGGCGCCGCCGTTCACGCCGAGCGAGCTGGCGGCGTAGCCGCGCCGCGGCTCGGGCAGCTCGGCCAGCTGACGGGCCACCTCGGCCTGGGCCGCCGCCAGCAGCGGCTCGCTGTCGGTGACCAGCACGCTGGAGGAGTCCGGGCCGTGCTCGGCCTCGTTGAGCAGGTCGGCGGCCAGCAGCCGGGGGTCGGCGCTGTCGTCGGCGACGATCAGGCTCTCGCTCGGGCCCAGCAGCATGGTGGTGACGGTTCCGTAGCGCTGCACCTCGATCTGCGCGCAGGTCACGGCCGGACTGCCGGGGCCGACGATCTTGCGGACCCGCGGCACGCTCTCGGTGCCGAAGGCCAGGGCGGCGATGCCGGCCGGGCCGTTGGACCGGAACACCTGGGTCAGGCCCAGCTCCTGGGCCACGACCAGCACGGCCGGATCGACCTGGCCGTCGGAGCCGGGCACCGGGGGCACGATCACCGCGATCTGCGGCACGCCGGCCACGATGGCGGGCGTGGCCAGCTGGACCAGGACCGACGGGTAGGAGGCCTTGCCGCTGGGCACGAACAGCCCGGCGCTGGCGATCGGGGTCACCTTCTCGCCCACGGTCAGGCCGGGCTCGGACTCGAAGCTCCAGTCGCCCCTGGCGGTGATCTGCTCGTTGAACCGGCGGACGTGGTCGATGCCGTCGCGGATCGCGCTGAGCAGGGCCGGGCTGACGGTGGCCCGGGCGGCGGCGAACTCCTCGTCGGTGACTCGCAGCCCGGCCGGGTCGACGTCGCAGCCATCGAACGCCTTGAGCGCCCGGACCAGCGCCGCGTCGCCGTGCTCGCGCACGTCCTCGATCAAGGCGGCGATGTCCCGGCGCAGGCCGGGGTCGAAGATCTTGTCCAGGCCGCGGGTGGTGGCGCGCTGGCGCTCATCCGGGCTGAGCTCGTCCCACCGGCCGATCAGCCGGATCGGGCTCTGCTCATTCATGGTCAGTCATCTCCTTGCTTGCTCGGCTTGCTGGTGGTCAAGTGCGCCGGCCTGGCTCAGCTCGCGCAGGACCGCGCGCAGCGCGGTCATCTGCGGGGCCCAGCCGATGCTGATCCGGACCCAGCCGGGCAGCCCGAGGTCGGCGCCGGGCCGAACGGCCAGCCCGGAGGCGGCCAGCGGCGGGCCGATGAGGGCGGGATCGAGCCGGGCGGCGATGAAATTGGCCTGGCTGGCGAAGAAGTCGACGCCCAGGCGACCGAGCTCGTTGGCCAACAGCGATCTTTGCTCCCGGACCCTGGCCACGGTCATGGCCTGCCAGGCCCCGGCGCTGGCCCCGCCCTCGATCGCGGCCAGGGCAACCGCGTTGACGCTGAACGGCGGCCGCGCCCTGGCCAGGACCTCGACCAGCTCGGGGGCGGCCAGCGCGTAGCCGACGCGCAGGCCGGCCAGGGCCCAGTCCTTGGACAACGTGCGCTGCACGACCAGGTTGGGATGGGCGGCCAGCAGCGCGGCGATGTCGGGCTGATAGGCCGGGTCGGCGAACGCGCGGTAGGCCTCGTCCAGCACGACCAGGCAGTCGGCCGGGACCTGGCGCAGAAAGGCGGCCAGGTCGGCGGGGGGCACGGCGGTGCCGGTGGGGTTGTGCGGCGACGGCAGCCAGACCACCGCGGCCCCGCGGGCGGCGGCGGCCATGCCGGCCAGGTCGTGTGCGCCGTCGCGCAGCGGCACCCGGACCAGGGTGGCACGGGCCAGCAGGCTGGCCGTGGCGTCGATCTGGTAGGGCGGGTCGCCGACCACGGCCACCCGGCCGGGGGCCAGGAACACGCTGGCCAGCAGGTAGCACAGCTCGTCGCTGCCGTTGGTGAGCAGGATGGAGGACGGCGGCACGCCCGCCCTGGCGGCCAGCACGGCGCGAGCCCGGTACTCGTCGGGGTAGTGGCCCACGGCGCCAGCGGCGGCAGCCATGGCGGCCCGCACGGCCGGGGCCGGGCCGAACGGCGACTCGTTGGACGACAGCTTGCCGGAGGCGGGGCCGGGACCGGGGCGGCCAGGGCGGTAGGCCGGGATGTCCCGTAGCCGGGCCCTGGCCGCCGTGACCAGCGGCGTCGCGGCGGTCACGGGCGGATCAGCACCTTCCCCGAGGAGGGGGCGGCCAGCAGCTCGCGGAGCCGGCCGGGCGCGTCCTCCAGCGGGACGGCCTCGGTGACCACGGGCCGGTACCGGTCGGGGTCGCGGGCCAGGGCGGCCACGGCCTGGGGCAGCTCGCCGGCGAAGCCGATCGAGCCGGTGATGGTCAGCTCCCGCTCGGCGATCTCGGCCGGGAGCAGCTGCGCCTTCTCGTGGCCCAGGGCCACGGCCAGCACGGTGCCGCCGGTCGCGGTCAGGGCAACGGCGTCGGCCAGCGAGCCGGGATACCCGGCGGCGTCCACGACCAGCTGCGGCCGGCGCGCGGCCGGGAGGGCGGCGACGTTGTCGAAGTCGGTGACGACAGCGCCCAGCGCGGCGGCCAGCTCGCTGCGGGCGGGCGCGGGCTCGATCACGCAGACGTCGGGCGAAGGCCCGCGGCCGGCCGTGAGCGCGAGGTGGACCAGCGCACCGATCGGGCCGTAGCCGATGATCACCGCACGCTCGGGCGGGCCGGCCACCCGGCCGATGGCGTGCAGCGCCACGGCCAGCGGCTCGGCCAGCACGGCCACGGCCGGCTCGAGGTTGGCCGGGCAGGCCACGGCGCCGCTAGCGGGCAGGACCAGGTGCCCGGCGAACCCGCCCGGCTGGGCCTCGCCGACCCAGGCCAGCCGCTCGCAGCGGTTCGGGCCGGCGGCGCAGCCCGCGCAGCTCCCGCACGGCACCCGCGAGTCGATGACGACCATCGTGCCGGGGAGCAGCTCACCGCCGGGGCAGTGCTCGACGGTGCCGGTCACCTCGTGGCCCAGCGTGGCGGGCCAGTAGGAGACCCAGTCGCCGGTACGCAGCACGTGCAGGTCCGAGCCGCAGACGCCGGCCCACTCGACGCGCACCAGCACCTCACCGGGCTGGGGCTCGGGCAGCTCGAGCGGGCCGGTGCGCAGCGTCAGATCGCGGTCCAGCAGCAGGGCATGGGTCTTCATGACGGCCGCCCCGCGGGTTCGGCCTGCGGAGCGGGACCCGGCCAGGCGCCGCCGAGCTGGGCCGACACCCGGCTGGCCGCGCCGACCAGCAGCTCGGCGATGACCGGCAGGTCAGGGCCGCCGTGCAGCAAGTAGCTGACGCCGATGGCGCCGCAGCAGCCGCCGGGGCTGAACACGGGCGCGGCCACGCACTGGATCCCGCCCGCGGTCACGCCCTCGTCGACCGCGTAGCCGCGCTGGCGGATGACCGGGAACTCGGTCGCGCTGGGCCGGGCCGGCGCGGGGAGCGGGTCGGCGTGGGCGAGCTGAGCCTTGCCCACGGCGGTGGTCCAGGCCGACAGCCGCGCTCCGAGCGAGCTGGCCAGCCGCACGCCGGTGCCGGGCGGGTCCTGCTTGGCCAGGTAGACGACCTCCTCGCCCTCCAGCACGGCGAAGTGCGCGGTCATGCCCAGCCGCTCGGTCAGCGCCCGAAGCTCCGGGGTCACCGCGCCGACCGGGGTCACCGAGCGCAGGTAGGAGGTGCCGACCTCGAAGCTGCGCAGGCCCAGCGAGTAAGCCCCGGTCTCGTCCTGGCGGATGAAGTTCCTGGCCGCCAGCGCCCGTAGCAGGGCCAGGCAGCTCGACTTGGGGATGCCGAATTCCTTGGCGATCTGGGCCAGCCCGAGCGGGCGCTCGGTGGCGGCCAGCAGGTCCAGGATCTCCAGGGCCCGCAGGACCGAGCGGCTGCCCGCGGCCGAGTCCGCGGGCTCGCCCTTAGCGACCGGCATTCGGGGTGAGTCCCTCCTGCGCTCCGCGCGCCGAGGCGCCGCGGCCGCGCACGGCCAGCAGGTACAGCGGCACCGTCACCACCGCGCCGACGATCCACGCGATGTCGCCGCTGCCCAGGGCCTTGGCCGCCGGGCCCTCGTACACCAGGGTGTTCATGAACGGCACCTCGATGGCGAAGGCGATCAGGTAGACGATCATCGTCCGGACGTTGACCTTGCCGAAGCCGCCGTTCTTGGCGTAGAAGTCGGCGGTCCGGTAGTTGCCGTGCCGCAGGTAGTAGTAGTCGGTCAGGTTGATGACTGACCACGGGATCAGGATGTAGAGGATCACCGTCAGGTAATTCTCCAGGTTGGTCATGAAGGCACCGGCGCCGGCGGTGGCCACCAGCGCACCGAGCACGGCGATCACGAAGCAGACCACGATGCGCAGCCGGCGGGTGGAGCGCACCTGGTCGGAGACGTTGTTGGCGATCGACATCGTGGTCATCATGCCGCCGTAGACGTTGGTCGAGTTGGGCGCGATCAGGCCGATGGCCATGAGGATGGCCAGCACGCCGCCGACCGGGCCGCCCAGGTGCTTGATTTCCAGCAGCATGGACGGGCTCTTGGGGGCGAGCGCGCCGATGGCCGCGCCCAGCCCCATCAGCCAGATGCAGGAGATGGTGGTGGCCAGGTAGGTGCGCCAGAAGACCTTCTTGACCGCGCTGCGGGGCAGGTACCGGGTGTAGTCCGACACGTAGGGCGCGTAGGTGATCTGGTAGGCGGCCACGATCGACATGCTGAGCAGGAAGTTGCCGAAGGTGAAGCTGCCCGCCGACAGGCCGCCGTGCGGCACGCCGTGCACGAACATGTAGACGGTCAGGCCCAGGAAGATCGCGATGAACAGCCAGGTCTGGTACTTGTTGTAGCGGTTGATGAAGTCGTAGCCGTAGATGGCCAGCAGCAGCATCGGGATGGTCAGGATGATCATCCAGCCGTTCAGGGACCAGCCGAACACGACCTGGAAGCCCTGGCCCGCCAGCACGATGTCCACGGCCAGGAACGCGATGTACATGACCCAGGTGATGGCCAGCGGCAGGATCGCGCCGTAGTAGCCGAACTGGGCCCGGCTCTGGATCATCTGGGGCAGCCCGAGCTGCGGGCCCTGGGCGGCATGGAACGCCATGAACAGGGCGCCGAGCAGGTTGCCGATGACGATCGACAGCAGCGTCCACCAGAAGCTCAGCCCGAGCGTGATCCCGACGAAGCCGGTGACCAGGCTGAAGATCGTGGCGCTGATGCCGAACCACATGTAGAACACTTGCCGCGGCTGGCCATGGCGCTCGTCCTCGGGGACGTGGTCGAAGCTGCGCTCCTCGATCGAGCTCAGCGCGCCTGCGGTTCCGGTGTCGGACTTTACGCTCACGAGCGGCCTCCCTGGCCGGGGTCCGTTCATATATAAGTATGGCGTTTCTGCATGTGAACGTAGAATGTTCCGCAGGGTTGGATCTTGTCAAGACTTGAGTGGACACGGCGGGGTCTGGCCGCGAACTGGACCACTCGACCGGCAGGGAATTGGAGCTTACTGGTGATCCGCTTGAGTCCTACCGTCGAAGCATGACGACGACAAGCGTGACCTCTGCTCCTGTGATCCCGGCCGTTCCGGCGCCGGCCGACGGCGGCCGGCCGCGGCTGGTGACCGGCCCGCTGCTGCTGCGGTTCGCCGTGACCCTGGGCGCCTCGGTCAGCTTCTACCTGCTGCTGTCGGTCGTCCCGCTGTACGCCCGGCTGGCCGGGTCCGGCGGAGGCGGTGCGGCCGGGCTGGCCACCGGGGCCTTGATGTTCTCCACCGTGGCAGGCGAGCTGGTGACCCCGCGGCTGACGGCCCGGTTCGGGTACCGGCGCACGCTGGCGGCCGGGCTGATCCTGCTCGGTGCGCCCGCGCTGGCGCTGACCGCCTCGCCGGGGCTGCCGATGATCCTGGCCGTCTGCATCGTCCGCGGCCTGGGGTTCGCGGTCACCGTGGTGGCCGGGGGCGCGGTGACCGCGTCGCTGATCCCGGCCGAGCGGCGGGGCGAGGGGCTGGCCCTGGTCGGCGTGGTCTCCGGCGTGCCCGCGCTGGTCGCGCTGCCGCTGGGCGTGTGGCTGGCCGGTCACCTGGGCTACGGTCCGGTGTTCGCGGCCGGGGCCATCGCCGCGCTGGCGACGCTGCCCGCGCTGCCGGGCCTGCCCGACCGCCCGGCCGGACAGCTAGCGCGACGTCCGGGCCGTCGGCAGGCCCCTGACCCGGTCGGCGGCGGGGAGCGGCCGCTGGGCGTGCTGGCCGCGCTGCGAACCGCCGCCCTGGTCCGGCCCGCGCTGGTGTTCGCCGCCAGCACCGTCGCGGCCGGGATCCTCGTCACCTTCCTGCCGCTGGCCGTGAGCCGCGGATCCGGCGGCGTGGTCGCGCTGGCCCTGTTCGCCCAGCCCGCCGCGGCCACCGTGACCCGCTGCCTGGCCGGCCGATGGGGTGACCGCCGCGGCGCGGGCGCGCTGGTCATGCCCGGCCTGGTCGCCGCCTCGGCCGGGATGCTCATCCTGGCCCTGACCGGCATGCCGCTGGCCGTGGTGGCCGGCAGCGTGATCTTCGGGGCCGGGTTCGGCGTGGCCCAGAACGCCAGCCTGAGCCTGATGTACGCCCGGGTGCCCGCCTCCGGCTATGACGCGGTCAGCGCGCTGTGGAACCTGTCCTACGACGCGGGCATGGGCCTGGGCGCGGTCGGCTTCGGCCTGCTGGCGGGCGGGACCGGCTACCCCCTGGCCTTCGCGGTCACCGCCGCGGCCATGCTCATCGCGCTCGTCCCGGCCCGCCGCGACCGGCGGGCCTAGTTACTGGTCGGCGGCGTGAGTCCGACGATGCCGCTAACGCTCCAAGAGGCTCAGGCAGTCATCGCCGGCGGGCACGAGCGCGCCGCCAAGATAGGTGCACTGGTCACGGTCGCGGTCGTCGACGAAGGCGGACACCTGCAGGCCCTCGGCCGCATATACGGCGCGGCACCGTTCTCGGCGCGATGTCGGTAAGCGGCGGAATGGCGCCCGGGCAAGACGACGAATGCTCAGAAGCCGGGCTGGCTGTTCTCGCTCCCTAATGACCGGTCGGCCTGGCATCGGGCTGCTGGCCGGGGGTGACCAGGCCGGTCTCGTAGGCCAGGACCACGACCTGAGCCCGGTCCCGCGCCCCGAGCTTGGTCATGATCCGGCTGACATGGGTCTTGGCCGTCAGCGGGCTCAGGTACAGCCGCCCGGCGATCTCCTCATTGGACAGCCCGGCGGCGACCAGCGCCATGACCTCGCGTTCCCGCGCGGTGAGGCCGTCAAGGACGTCGCGGCGCGGCCGGGCCTCGGTGGCCGGCCGCCGGGCGATGTCGGTGATCAGCCGCCGGGTCACGCTCGGCGACAGCAGCGCCTCGCCGCGGGCCACCACGCGCACCGCCTGGAGCAGCTCGGCGGGCTCGGCGTCCTTGACCAGGAAGCCGCTGGCCCCGGCCCGGATGGCCTGGTAGACGTACTCGTCCGACTCGAAGGTGGTCAGGATGATCACCTTGACCCCGGCCAGGTCGTCGTTGGCGGCGATGCGCCGGGTGGCCTCCAGCCCGTCCACGCCGGGCATCCGGATGTCCATCAGCACCACGTCGGCTCGCTGACGGCGGGCCAGGTCGGCGGCCTCGGCGCCGTCGGCCGCCTCGCCCACGACCTCCAGGTCGTCGGCCGATTCCAGCAGCACCCGGAAGCCGGCCCGGATCAGCGCCTGGTCGTCGGCCAGCAGGACCCGGATCACTGCGACGCGCCGTGCTCGATGGGCGCCGTCCCGGCCGGGCTGGCGGTGTCGCCGGGAGCGGTGTCGCCGGGAGCGGTGTCGCCGGGAG
>Ga0134126_10001447_pt1 | contig 30211 bp, 27 predicted proteins | sample KB31752_FD_96881 | JGI IMG/M metagenome (GOLD analysis project Ga0134126, IMG submission 96881) | Terrestrial soil microbial communities with excess Nitrogen fertilizer from Kellogg Biological Station, Michigan, USA - KB3-175-2 | ecosystem: Environmental > Terrestrial > Soil > Unclassified ... | reverse complement strand
TTACTGAAGGCCAGACTCGCCGGGAAGAGCAGGCCACGCGCTAGACCGTTCGGGCCGATGCCCCCGAAATCACCGAGCTTGGCGATTACCTTTCCGGTCTTGTCAATGACGACGATCTCGTCTTCTTGATTGGCGCAAACCCACAAGTTGTCATTGCCGTCGATCGCGATACCGTCGGGTGCGTTGATGCCGGTGATAAAGATCGATGGCGAGCCAGCATCCCCACCAGAACTCACGGGGATCTGGATAATTTGATGAAACGCGGTGTTGGCCACGTACATCATCGTGCCCGCATTGTTGAACTCGATGCCATTGGCGCCGAATGGCGGCGTAAGACCGGCGCCCGGCCCAAGCAGCGGACTCGTGGACCATGGTGTGGCCGTGCCGCCCTGGGGACCGGTTTTCCAGATGACGCCATTGAAAGAATCCGAGATATAGACGTTTCCAGTCTTGTCGAATGTCAGAGCATTAAGGCCTGAACCAGAAATCGGGCCCATAAACACACTGGACTGTCCCGTCTTCGGGTCAACCTTCAGGACCTTCCCGGCCCCGAAGTCGAGGACCAGAAGATCGTGGGTCACCGGATTAAAGCCGAGCCCCAGCGTGTGCGCGCTTGAGTTCTCGATGACGACTTTTCGAATCAAACTCCCATTTGGACTAAAGACGAAGAGAGCGGCCGGTCCGTTGATCGCACCTGCAGTATTGAAGCCGAAGGTCGACACGTAGATGTTTCCGTCTGGCCCGACCGTCAGTCCTTCGACGACACTCTGAACGCCGGACGTCACATCCGGCATTACGGCTAACGTCCACGCTGCCTCGCTTCCACGCGCTTGCTGGTGTCGCTGCGAATATTCCAATAAAGACCGCGAGCGCGGTCACGCCGATCTTGAATTGTGCCATATTTTTTCTCTCCCTACTCTTACTTGCCTTGTTAGTTACTGGGTGCAGGCTCATTGTAGCATCACACTGGGTGCGCTCGGAAGCTGCGATTGCATTTGTTGCTCCCGTACCTGCGCAGCCGGCCGCCCGATGCAATAGAAGAGCATTTCCCGCTCCGCCCGCGCACGCCCGACCGGGTCAATCCCAAGTCTAGCGGTTCTCCAACACGTAAAGGAAGAGATCGCCGCCTGCTAAATCCTTGACCCAGCCGGCCGATAATAGAATCATGCGATCTGCAAAGCTACCGATCGGGTCGAGCAGATCGAAATTACTGACCTCGAGCGCAATCAGTAGTTTGGTGCGGGAGCAGATTATGAGCAATCATTGGGCAGCGGTGGTTGCGCGCGACCTAGGCGACGCCTTCGCTTCTTTAGTGCAGAACACGTGGGGCGGCCAGCGCTGTTTCGGGGCAACTCAATGAGAAGTCGTTTTCAACGTCTTCGTCTCATCGATCGAGTTCGCCGAGATGAGTGCGGCAGCATCTTAATTCAAGCGACCCTGATCATTATCGTAATCTTCGGAATGCTCGGATTGGCGCTCGATGGCGGTCGTCTTTTCATGGTCAATAATGATCTTCACGACTTGGCCGATGCTGCAGCGCTGGCTGGTGCGGCAAAGCTGGACGGTACAGTGGGGGCTCGTCAACGAGCCGATTCGGCGGCAAGGACGTTAAATAATAACGTCCGTTGGTGGAATGTTGCAGGTTCGAAAATTCTGCCAGGGATACGCGGCGTCGAATTCTATGAAACGTTATCGGATTTAGATGCGAATAAGCCAGCCGAGAACGATAAAACCGCAAATTATATAAAAGTCAGCACCGGCTCCTGGCAAGTCGCACCAACATTCCTTGGTGGTGTAGGCACTGCCTCGAGTAATGCTACCCGTGCATCGGCCGAAGCCGAATCGCGCACTGCGATGTGTGTGCCCGCGTCCATGATGCTGTGCAACCCGAACGAGCCTTTAAGAGACTCTACGGGCGATACCTCGAATTTCAATCCAACTCCGGGAACGATGTTCGTATTCAGCACCACTGAACACATCGATGATTTCAGACCTGGAGTGTTCACTCTTCTTCAGGACGCAAAACAAGACAATTCGGATCCAGCCATCGAAAATCTTCTGGCGCAACAGACTGCCAATTTTTGCAGTATGGCCGGCACGAGTCCGGCGCATGGCCAAAAAACACGCGCCACACAAATCGGGATAAACGTTCGATTTGATCAACAACCGAATGGGAACCTCGAAGGATTAGATCAAACGCCGGCCCCCATTAAGATCGGCGGATGGGTTCCGAGAAAGGGTGCTAATTTTTGCTCAAGCGACCTCGTGAGCGACACGCCGACGCCCTATTCTAAATGTGCTACCGATCACACCATAAGCTGCGCGTTACCACGAGATCGCTCGCTTATAAGCATCGGCGACTCCCAAATAGGGGCATGCCCGCCATGTGGCTCTGAACCTGAAGATCTCCAAGCGTACTGGTCAAATCATCATCCGGGCACATTGCCGGCAGGAGTTTCTACTCGCTACCAAGTCTATCAGTTGGAGGTTGCGGAGACTGGAAACGCGGGAACGTGGTTGACAGACGCAACGGAGCCTCATGGCCCTCTCTGCACTCCCGCCAGCACGCAATTATCTCCGGAATTCGCTGCTGCACGGCGCGTTGTACCGGTCGCTGTCGTCGACTGCCTTTACTGGGGAGTACGCCGAAACTCCGTAAACAACATTCGGATTAATTCGTATGCCGACTTCTTCTTAACTGAACCAGCGCCGATCGCTGGAATAACGAGAGGCAATATCTACACCGAGTTTGTAACAATGCACCGATTCGACGACGGCGGCAGCGGCCTTCATAGCATCGTAAGGCTCGTCAGATGATTTCTCTTATCCGTCATATGTCCCGACTCGCGCGCTGTACGTCTGGAAGCGCCATGGTGGAAATGGCGCTTATCATGCCAATTATGATGTCTCTTATGTTTGGTGGCGTGGCTTTTGGAATGGCCTTGTCCGCACACGCCACCATCGGAAAATCGGTGCGAGATGCGGCACGCTATCTTGGTGGTTTGCCAAGAGCCGCTGCCTGCAGCAGTTGGGCAATTGCGAACGCAAAAAACTTGGCTGTCTTTGGAAAAGTAAACCCCGGCCAACCTGATCCTGTGTTGATATCAGGATGGAAGATCGATGGTGGGCCTAACAATAATGTAAAGGTAAATTGCTCGAACCCGTCCATAATTGTTGTCTCCGCGAGGGCTCCTTTTCGGTTAGCGATGCTTGATTCAGTTTTGTTTCGTGGCCCAATTACATTGTCTGCTCAGCATGAGGAGGAACGCATTGGTGATTAAGTGTTGGCGTGAGCTGCGAGGTTCGATACTTGTTGAGTATACGATCGTATTTCCGATGTTTCTTTTAATGGCGCTGGGTACTCTCGATGTCTCATACATGCTTGCTGACTGGGCCGCAGCTAATAAGGCCACATATTTGGCTGTACGTTACGCCATCGTTTCGAATCCGGTTGCTAAAGAAATAACATCCCCTTCCTACAGCGAATTCCAACAGCGGCAAATTGGACAGCCCTGTTTTGATCGTGCCAGCGGGCTTGCCATTGGCAATTGTCCGTCTGTCGATTCTATGAGTTCGGATTGCACGGGTACCATTCATGGAGGAACCTGCACGAATGGCTACATGTTCGATGATACGGCCGCAAACTCCCTCCCCTTCACGAATATTCTAACGCGAATGCAGGCGCTATTTTGCCCTCACTTGGCCCCGCCATACGCGGGCTGTCCGCTTCAGCGACAAAACGTGACAATTTCTTATGCGGCCACTGGGGCGGGTTATGTGCTTCGACCCGGCGGCTTACCAATGACCGTAACCGTGAGTCTGAAATGCATGACCCATCAGTTCTATTTTATCGGGACCCTTTTGCGATGGACTTTTGCTCCGCAAAGGGATTGCCCCAGTCCAGTATCCGGTTGGCCAGTGCCGACTTTTGCAAGCACCCTGACAAGTGAGGATTTGCAGACAAACTAGGTGTGTTTTTCCCGCTTGCGTAAGCCCACCTCAGGCAGCCGTTCTCGGCAATGGAATCGAAGTCCGGGCCAGTACCAGAATTTTCCGAGTAGCGTTTGGTGGTGAAGTTGGGCCTGGCGGATTCGTATGAACGACCGCAATTGCCACATTGCTTTAGCGAGTACATTTCGGCAAGATTGTTCCCTGATAGGGAGCCTGCTCTCGATGCGCTATGCAAATTTAAGTCCATCCACTCAGTTGCTTCTGATCGGTCTCATTGCCCTCCTCTCGGCATCCCTTTTTACGCGCGCTGTTGTCTTCTTTTTTCGCGAAAATACCGGGGTCCGGCCAATCTATCCTGGCACATGGAGCCAGGCGCAATGCCGAGCGCTTGAAAATATTCGGCTACTGATTGGCCTCGCACTTATATCATTTTGGGGGCTCTTTTTTTTCTTAGCTCCATCACTTCCGACTAACTGGCCGTTTGGATATTTGCACGCAATATTTTTTATTATACTGCTGCTCATAAGTAACGCGTGGGTTCTGCTTCTTATCCCACGGGATTGGAAAAAATTCGGCGCCATTTCGCGATCTTTTTGGATTACGATCGCCTTCCTTGTGATTTGGTGGGGAGCGATATTTGCGGCAACAGGTTGGATGTTTTCAAAGGCTTCGGCGCCGCCGGTTTTGCACGCGCTTTCTGGGGTCTATGCGATGCAAAACTTCCAGACTTCAACCAAATCGGGCGGCTAGCTATCTGCCTGGGCAGACCAGATCGCTCTCCTGAGTGTGGGAATGAATTCGTAAACCGAGTTATACTCACAGTAATCGACTCCGTTAGTGGGCTTACACTAGACCTTTGTTCTGATCCACAATGACTGCGTCGGTTTGCGAGGGATAAGGCGCAATAACGCGCTCGCTTAAATCGGAGTCATCGAGACCGGATGTAGGCTCAAGCTGACACTCGAAATTTGTTGATCCGAAATTTAGGAAATCCAAAGTGAGCGACGCACGCACCCATCAGGGCTCGCCTGATCGTTTCGGCTACTCTTGGTCGGTTTTTTCCGAAATCCTTCCAGAACACCGCGAGCAGTTCATACGCTGGACTGCAGCACTACCGGTCGAGGCCTGGAAGGGCGCTCGCTTTCTCGACGCAGGCTGCGGGATCGGTCGAAACAGCCACTGGGCCATGTGCGCGGGTGCGGCTGGCGGCGTTGCATTCGACATTGACGATCGCTCACTCGCGGCGGCGCGTAAAAACTTAGACCCCTACCCCACGATCGATGTGCGTAGACAGTCTATTTACGAAATTCCCGAAGAAAATTGCTTCGACATTGCATTTTCTATTGGCGTCATACACCATCTTGCTGAACCTGAAGCAGCGCTACGTCAGTTGATTCGCGCAGTCAAACCTGGCGGCTGTGTTTTGATTTGGGTGTACGGTCGCGAAAATATGAAATGGCTCACGCGTTACTTTGATCCGATTCGACGGTTGTTGCTTAGTCGATTGCCGCTAGGTCTCGTCTATCATCTTTCCCTATACCCGACGGCTGCCTTGTGGCTTGCACTGCGCATAGGTTTGTCGCGTTTGGAGTATTACAAACTGCTGCGTCGTTTTTCATTTGCACATTTGCGTGCTGTTGTTTTTGATCAAATGATTCCACGCATTGCCCATTATTGGCGACGGGATTTTGTTGAAACGTTGTATCACAATGCCGGGTTGGAGAATATTCGTCTTAGACACGTCAATGATATGTCTTGGTCCGCTTGCGGTCAGAAGCGTTACGGATAAACCAATTTAAAAAGATGGCCTGGTAGGCCAATAGAGGTATCTAGTCTTCGGTTGGCAAGCGTGTTGTGTGCGGCTGCACGGAGCCATCGGAACGGCATTGACCATTCGACCTTCCAATTCTCATTCCAAGGGCGTGATTATAAAACCCTTTCCGAACGATGAGCACCGTAAGCTCGCGTGCAACCCATTTGCCTGAAATTGCTGCAGCGCCTCGCCGGGAATCCGCAGGGACCCGAGTGTACTGAAAAGGCCGCGTATTGTACTCTCAGAAACGGAGCTTTCAGCCAACTGCATCCAGACATCGATATCGGCGAAAGGCGATGCGGTCCCCCAACCGATTCTTTAGCCACAATCGAGTTCGAAGTCATTGTTGCTGGCAGCTTGCTGAGGCAGCGGCGCGCTCTGTTTTCCTTAATTCATTGCCAAAGCAGCTTTCCGTTTAGCGATAAAGCTGGACGTCATTAAAAACTGTAGCTGCAACGCCAGTACCGCCCCCACCCAGGTTCGAGAAGCCGATCATTTCTCCAAGGACGTTTCTGGACGAGGCGGAACCAGTAGTCGGAATTGACTCGGTTATGAAAAAACTCGCGTAGCCTGCGACAGGTACGTTCGTTGCAGTTGCTCCACCGGTAATTAAGTCGTGCTGCGCTTCGCAGTTAATAACGGCGATTTCCATCACTCGCCTTTTGGTCTGGGCGGTTCCGACACCGGCACACAAGGCCTGTCCGTTTTCACCCATCGCGCTTGTATATGATACTACAGGAGGACCTGGAGTTGGATGCGCCCCGGCGTTGAGGAAGGTCCCTCTTGACCAGTCTGAAACCAGATTATTGTTGTTCTCGTATGTGTAAACGTCATATCTGCTTAAAGTCGTGGTCGCTGGAGTACCACAGACAGCTCCCGAAGTACCATCGGCTCTCACAGTCGGCGCGGCGACGCCAATATGATTGAAGCTCCAATACGTGGAACAGTCCCACTGGCCATTTCCGATGCTGCCGCCAGAAGCAGAAAGAGGCGTGAATGAGCTGTCTTGTGGTAGAGCCATGGCTCTGGAGTTATTCGTGACGGGGGGCGAAGTGGGACTATCAAGTGACGCACGGCACCAATCAGTTCCTCCGTGGTCGGGGACAAATCCCTTCCGCACATTAACATCGGGTGAGTGGTTAGCGTCCGCGCCAATGTCAAAGCGCACGTTGAACGCTTTTACCGCACTTTCTATCGCGCCCGTGTTAAGGTCAGCCGCGCCGGCTGAAAAGCATGCCGGAGGTGAATTTTCCGAGGTCCATTCCGTCAAACAGCTTGCGCCCTTGCAACCATCAGGTGGCACGAGCCATCCAAAATGACCAGGACCGGTATTTCCATCGTTAAGCACTTTTAATTCCGTTCGGACGCCGACGGTGTCAGGTTGTATTTGACTTATCAAAGCGGCCGTTGCGGCCGCATCATCGGTATTGCCTGTCGTTTCCCACGGATTGCAAATGAAGACGGGCGGTACCTTACAAATTTGTTGACCAGCATTCCCAGCGATTGCCTGACCCTGCGCAGTGAAGCTATTAAGTCCAGCGGCATTAAGAAACCTTACCGGAAAAACGGTCGCCACCGTCGCGGGGTTCACCGTTACGGCAACAAACCTTGCGTCCGAATCTCCCTTTGGAAGAGTCCCTTGAAACCCTGCACTCGCGTCCGGCAACGCGCTATAGAAAACCGGAGTCGCGGCGGTCACGGGGGTGCTGATACCCATTCCAGCTAATCCGTTTGTAACAAGGTTATTTATTGCACGTGTCGCTCGCGCTCGCGCTCCCGTCTTTTTGTCTAATTCTCGGGCGCCCGCGAGCGCTAAAGCATCAGCGGCGTTCTGCATCTGCGATTGCAGACTCAGGTACCGCGACCCATCAACACCGAGCAGAGCCAATCCGAAGATGACAACCAGCATAATCGTCACGTACGGAAGCATGATCCCGCGTGTGTCCTGCCAAAGCGATTTGAACATTCGCAATATTGGCATTATTATAAGTCGCGTCATTGTAGCTTTCTCCCACTCCACGTTAGAACCGGCTCATCCTTGCGTCGATCAGATGCTATTGGAGGCCACAGCTAAGGACGGGGATTATTGTGCAGCCGACGATAAAACCTCTCCCGTCACTGTTGTCGTCGCCGGCGAGATATTGATTGGTTGAAATCCCAAGAGACCGTTTAGAAAGAAAAATTGGAAAGGTAGATTCTGCAGCAGTACCTCGACGGTTGGAACTGGCCCGCCACTGCGGCCAGCAAATCCGAGGCCAGTTTGCGTGTAGCGAACTCTGACGTTTGCTGCGGTTATGCTTGGGTTAATATCGCACATTCCCCTGAAATAATATGTCGTTGCATTGCATTGCGTCGAATAATTACATTGTGTGCTGCTTGTATTGTCACGCCCACAGATAATCTTGTTCATCGCCGCCCAGCTAAAAGTACCCATCCCAGTACAAGTACCCTGTGTGCAAGTGCAGGACGCTGCGGCGCCGTCGCAAGTCACCTGAAAGCTCGGCATGGGATCTCCCGCCGCTACAGTACCCGTTATGAGAGTCGTTGAGAGATTATTGAGACCATCAGCAACCGGATCAGAAACCACCGCTATACGGGCACCTATCTGAAGAGCTTTGCTCGCCAAGTTCCATTGGAAGAACCCGAGTGAGAAATCAACCGCTCCCAAAAGAAATATCAACAGGATCGGTATCAGTACCGTCGTTTCGACGAGTACAGCACCATCTTGATCGCGCGTAAAACACCGAGTGAAAAACATCGTCTTACCCATTAACCGGATCCGAAAGAGCGCTCGGTATGCGACGATGTTAGATTCGGGATGCCTAAACCTAGCATCCCAAAGTAACCCAGTGTCGGATCGGGAAAACTGGTCTGCACTTGTATAAGATAGATGGGATTTGGCCCTGCATAGGTGGAGGCTGTATTAGGAACGCTAGGGCAACTTATACTAACATTTACTGTAGTCCACCCTTCGACCCGAACGCTGCCACTACCATCAATAGTGCCTGTTACTGCGAGATTTTTTGCGGCCGTTAGGTTCGTGGCGTCTAGGCAAGGATCAGTGCTTTCGGTGCTTGCCACAGAGACGTACGGGCCTCGCGCAAGGTAGCGTGCCGCGTCCCGAACCCCAATCTCAACCAGTTGTTGGTTATAAAAATACCACGAAAATTCGAACACGCCAAAGAACAAAACAATTAACAAAGGTGTTAAAACCGTCGCCTCGACGAGCGCAGCCCCGTCAGCGTCGCGCCACAATCCCTTGATGGGCCGAGACGATGGAGAACGCTGCCAAAATTTTAAATTCATGTAGCGCCCTTACGCCTATTATCCGATTAGCCGCATCTAATTTGGCTAGTTCAATAATAGTAAAACTTCGGGAAATCGCCAATAGGCCATTAAAATCAATAATAATAACGTAAATAGCGGAAATAGGTACAAAATCCTACCGAGAATTGAGTAGTCTACATTGGGTGGTCCGGGCGGAGTGCTAGTTAAGAGCTGGCAGTTTCGCCAGCGTAGCCGGCGAATGCGGGCACGAAGACCTCGGGAGCTGTTGGTTTGCAACCGAGAAAGGCGTGAGGGGCGGCGCCAGCTCTCGATAATGATCTGAGCCTCTCTGAGCCTGTAGCCACGAGCCCAGGGCCATTGTCGGAGCGGATAAGCTGCCAAGCAATCAATTACGCATTTCGAAGTCGCCAACTTTGGCGACGCCAAAACCATCCAGTTGCCGTACGAATCCGCCCACTAAACAGTTACGCCAAATGGCGCTAGAAATGATTTATCTAGATCTTCGGCCTGATCGCCGAGGAAGCGTAACGCCGTATCAAAACAAAAATCATTGCGGCGCGGCCTCACCGTCGCGTCGGATAATCCGCTCACTTGAATCCAATAGCTTCAAATTGTTCAGCACAGTCGGATTCTGCGGTTCGCGTTCATAGGCTTTGAGAAATTTATGTCGGGCCTCGACCAGTTTGCCACGCAACATGTATGAGTAGCCCTCGTTATTCAAAATCGCGGTGGTCTCGCCTTCAAGTTTAATCGCTTGTTTATATGCCCGATCGGCAAGATCAAAACGCCCAATGCGGTCATAACTTGCGGCCAGACCGACCCACGCGGTCGCGTCTCTTGGGGCCTTTGCCACCGCATCTTCAAAGTACTTTGCGGCGATCCCGAAGTGCCCGCGATTGAAGTGCTCGAGCCCTAGCTTTAGTGGTTCATCGGAGCGGTAATATTTGACGTCGGCGGGTTCTTGGACGGTAAAGGTCGCCGGTGGTGTCTCGCTGCTGGCTAACGCCACCGGCGTCTCATTGCCGGCTGATGTCACCGGCGTTGCGCTGGTGGCCCATGTAGGCATGCCATTGTTGTCAGTTTCGCAGCCCGCAAGCGCGATACCGAAAACGCAGACACAAACAAATGGACCTTTACGCATAAAGACCCCTCAACCCCCGGACGACATAATGTGCCCGTTTATAGCGGCTATTATCTCCATTGCCACTATCCAAACCATGAAGATCGGGTGGGAAAACGCATCAATCTCTCGCAACCGTTGCAAAATAACAACATTTGCGCCCGTCCCGCATCGCTTGAACAAAAGCTGTATTGAAAAAACAGGAATACTATCCTGAAAATCCCTGCCGCTTAAGCCGCCCTATTGGTGCATTATGGATAATAATCGAATAACAACAGGCACCATGATCACCATTAAAATGACAGGAAAAATGAGAGTGCCCAGCGGCAACACCATCTTGACCGGGAGTTTATTCGCCTTTTCTTCGGCTCGGAGCAATCGTTTGTTGCGCATTTCATCGCTGAAGACACGCAAAGCCTCGCCAATATCGGTTCCCAATTCCAGCGATTGCCTCAGCATGATCGTGAAAGCCCGCGCTTCGTCGATGTTCAATCGGTCTGCAAATGAGCCAAGTGCATCGGCCGTAGACCGGCCCGCACGCGTTTCGGCACCAAGAAAAACCAAATTCGTTCCTAAGGCGTGACTTTGCTTGGTTACTTCAGCTTGAATTCGGGCAAACGCTGCGTCCAAGCTCAGCCCAGCATCGCTACACACAACGAGCATATCCAGGAGGTCGGGGAAGACGAGACGGTATTCTTGCTGCAAACGTCCCTGCTGCCGCGAAATGTAGGCGTCGGGTCCCAGAATCGCGACAAACGCGACCACTGCCACAACCGCGATTCGCGAGAGAAAGCTAATATCACTTATGAAAATTTCCGTGAAAATATACGCAATCGTCGGTAGGACCAAGACGAGCCCTAATCGCGTCAATATATATACGCGAATCGCGTGTTCGGAAAAGTACCCGGCCCGTGTCAGATCCCGTCTAAGTTTGGTCCGAAGCGGACCTTCAACGCCAAATTTTTTCTCATCGAGATTTCCCGCTAACGAAGTGAGGAAAAAATTCGGTACACCAATGTCAGACGGACTTCCACCCTGCGGTGTCGATGCAGGAACAGGAAGCCTTCGTTGCATTGAGGCTTGGGTGGCTACATAGCGACCCACAACAAAAACAATAATTGCCACGCTGGCAAAGGCTATACTGATAACAAGCAACGGTACAAATTCAAACATATAGATTGCTCACACCTTGAAGTTGACCATTCGGTAAATAATGATGTTGCCCAAACCGAGCATTATTAATGCAACAAATGCTATGGGCGCAATAATAGGATTGTCGCTGACCGAAGTATAGTAATCCGGCCTGATCAAGCTTACGATGGCAAAAATCACAAAAGGCATCGCTGAGAGAAAAATGCCAGAAAGTCGACCTTCAGCAGAAATCGCCCGCACTTTAAGACGGAGCATTGCGCGCTCCCGAAGTAATCGGGCAAGTCGCGATAAGATTTCGGCCAAATTTCCGCCGGTCTGGTTTTGTATTTTAATCGCCATTGTTAAGTAAAGAAGGTCTTCATGCCCAACTCTTTCATAAAGATGATCAAGTGCAACGCCCATGTCCGAACCAAAACTTATTTCATCGGAAGCCATACCAAATTCTGTCCCGATCGGGTCGGACATCTCCTTCGAAACAAGGCCGACCGCGACCGTAAATGGGTAGCCAGACTTCACTCCGCGGACGATCACATCAATGGAGTCGGGTAGCTGTTCTGAAAATTTTGCGATGCGTTTTCGACGAACTATTGATAGGAAAAGCACCATTACGATTATGGCGAATATTATTGAAAAACAAAGCGCGATAAATCCATAACCAAAAAAAACTCCGAACAGAACAAAAAATACAAGACCGAGGCAAAACGCAATGGCAATCAATAGCCTTCCCTCAAGGCGCAGGCCCGTTTGAACCATCCAATTATTCAAAAGGACGAATCGCGGATTGTCGAGGCCAATAAGCCCTCGCTCGCGTCTTAACCTGTTAAATACAGCTTGCGAGCTCTTTTCTTCCTTCGCCAATACCAAACGTCGATTTATGGCACCGCGAGCTCGTGCCTGTTCTGCAAAAAACCAATACCCGCCCTGCACAGCTAAAAGAACCGCGCAAAAGATAATGATATAAATAATCCAAAGCTCGTTCACTTCCCGGGCCTCTACAGCGGTTGCGACGTCTCGAAATGGCTGCCAGGAATCTCAATTCCATACGCCTTAAGGTCCTGGAGAAAGCTGGGGCGAACGCCCGTCGCTCGGAAGCTCCCCTGGATGCCCTCGCCGTCGGTACGCTCTCTGACGAACCGATAGATATCTTGCATTTGGAGAACCTCCCCCTCCGTCCCGGTAATTTCGCAAATATTCATGACACGCCGTTTACCGTCGGGGAGTCTCTGAAGCTGAATCACCAGTCTTATTGCTGACGCGATTGTACTTCGGATGCTGCTGGGGCTCATCGAGAGCCCCGCCATAGAAACCATTTGTTCGAGTCGTTTCATCGCGTCACGTGGTGTGTTCGCGTGAATTGTCGTCAACGAACCCTCGTGACCCGTATTCATCGCCTGCAACATGTCAAATGCTTCTTCGCCGCGGCATTCGCCAACAATAATGCGGTCTGGGCGCATGCGAAGGGCGTTCCTGACGAGTTCGCGTTGCCGAATTTCCCCTTTCCCCTCTGCATTGGCTGGCCGTGTTTCCAACCGGCCAACGTGGGGCTGTTGCAATTGCAATTCGGCTGCGTCTTCAATTGTGATTAATCGCTCATCCGCGGGGATGTAGTTCGACAGGGCATTAAGCAAGGTCGTTTTTCCGCTGCCAGTGCCGCCGGAGATAATAATTGAAATCTTTCCGTGTACTGCTGCGTGAAGCAGATCAACCATTGCTGGCCGAATTGATCCAATTTCAACCAGCTTATCCATAGCAAACGGCTTTTCCGAAAACTTACGTATCGAAACCATTGGACCGTCAACCGAAATCGGCCTTATGGCAATATTGACACGTGATCCGTCCGGCAAACGCGCATCGACCATCGGCGATGACTCATCAACGCGTCTGCCAATCCCGGCGACAATTTTATTGATAATACGAAGAAGGTGTGCCTCGTCCTTAAAATGTACCCTCGTACGTTCCAACTTTCCAAATCGTTCCACGTAGCAAGTTTTGTGTGTATTGATCAAAATATCATTGACGGTCGGATCCTTGAGCAGTGGCTCTACCGGACCAAACCCGATCATTTCGTCGACGATTTCAGCCGCAAAGATGTCGATCTCTTTTTGATTGAGTGAGATACGCTCGGTGCGAACGTAGTCTACGACATAAGATCGGATTTCCCGAATGAGGTCCTCGCGCGATAATTTTTCCAGATGCGGTAGATTGAATTCGTCAATAATTTTCGTGTGCAACTTAAGTTTTTCATCGAGAAGAGCCGGTCTTTGGTCTATCAATTCCTGATAGATAACACGAGCGTCATCAACCGAAGTCTGCTGAATTGCAGGTGAGTCAGTCACGTTCGGTATGGGGCCGCGTCTGGTTTTCGGAAGGCTGAAAAAACTCATGGCTAACTTCCTACGCTCATCTCGAAGGCGCGTTAAGAATCGCGCCAATTCCCCTTTGCATTTTTCGATGCAAGTGTCCTATTGAAATGAATAATACTGTATTTTAGTGGTAATATCACTCAATTTCTGCACTGATCGCTAGTTATAGGAATTAATACTAATTCGAATAGAGCAAAACGCCCGTGAAGGATCAGATGGCAACCCCGCGTTTCGCCGTTTGCCCTATACTTGTACAAAATGACGCTAGTTTTGCGAACTGTTTCCCCTGGTTCCCACTTAACGCTGCCGGAGTTCCAGTATTAACTCTTTCGACCATGTGCGAATCCTCCTCAACGTAGAATACCTTTTCGTTAGGAAAGACACTTTGAACGTGCCCTTTTCTTTCGACGCCTCTGACTAAGCGCCGCGTGACCCGGTTCATCACAATAGAAATCTTTGACGACGGAACTTTCGCCTTTGTCACCGCATCCAAGGTCGCTTTCATCTGTCGCAGGCACGGTATTGTGTTGATGCCCGTTGCAATAATGGCATCGGAATTCTCGAGTGTTGGAATCGTCCAACTGAACCACGATACCGGCAGATCAAGTATGATGTAGTTGTATTTTTGCAAAATCATTTCTAGCAAAGGATCCAAAACTGCCGCATCAATTTCGCATGGATCCGTTTTATTACGAGGTGCCGCAAATACATCCAGGCCACTTGAATGATGGCTAACAAAGAGCTCGAAAAGTTGTTCGTCCAAGCGTTCCGGACGGTCGAGTATATCTTGAATTTGAAGTCGCGCCTCGACATCTAAATAATCGCAAACGTGGCTGGTCTGAAAATCAAGATCGACATAACATACTTTCCACGATCGCGTGGCCTTTGATAGTTTGATCTGCAGAGCAACCTCAAGCGCAACGGTCGTATTTCCGACGCCCCCCAAACAGGGCAAGAATGAAACGACAGTGGGTTTGGTATCTGTTTGCGATGACGATTCAGCAGGCAGGGTTTGTCTGTAAATCAATTCTGGAACTTCTTGCAGAGAGCCCTTTGCGGCAACCCAATCGGCGCCTCCTGAACGTATTAAGCGTTTGTAGTCAGCTCCTGAAATCTCGTTGCTGACTAAAACCATGAAAATTCTGTGGCGGTAGCGGTTTGCAACATTGATAATGTTGTCAACGCTTGTTCCGGGAAGAACCGGCGACACAAATATTACGACAATTTTCGTCTCGGTCTTGCCGCTAATCTCGGCGGCGATATCTTCAATACTTGTGATCTTGCGAAGCTCAGGAATAATGTCTTTCAGCTTCGTTTCAATCTCTCTTATTTGATCTTTGTTTCCTGGCGAGTCAGGAATTAACAGATAAATTGGCATGATTTTTATCTTACCAGATTCATCACTTTGTAGATGCGGATCATTGCAGCACCGCATCATAACTGGCGGATTTCAACCAGGTAAGGCAGTGAATTAATTATTCGAATTGAATTTGAATACAGTGTTAATCCACGCGGGCCCTTTTTCGAGGAACCATCACCACCCTTCATATTTTACAAAACACAAATCGATCGCATCATTCATGGGGATTAGGCGCGTTATTGTCCCGCGCCGCCACCGCCGCCGCCGCCGCCGCCGCCGCCGGCATTCGCCGCGCTGGTCTGTCCGAGAGGCAACGGTCGCGGCGCCTGACGTTGCTTTGAAATGTCCCGATATCGCTCTACCGCCCCGGCCATGCGTTCGCCGTTCGCTACAATTTGTTTGTCGCCGACATATCTTGGCCAGGGATCAACCTCCTGGATTCGCGTGTTCACCTCTTGCGCATTGCCTGCACTCAAAGTGATCTTGTCGGCTCTTTGGGTATATTCTTGAACAGAATCGACCGGGTTATAAACCTGCGCAGTGTTCACCACATTTGTGGGTGCGCACCCGGCACCTGACAGCAACAGCAATAATGCCGAAACGGGAATGAACGTTCTCATTTGGTCATACCACCTTTGTAGACCGGTTGACTGGATCCTTGCTCGACCGGAAGTATGTAACCATAGGGACCATTCACATTACCGCCGGTTGTTACGTAATCCGAATATCGCTTCGGAACTTCCAACTGACCGTTGACGAAGAAGTCGGTATCATTACTCGGCAGACGCTGGTCAAGTGGAGTCGCCAGACGATCTACGGGCGTACCCGGCCGAACGATATGCGGCGTCACAATGATGACCAGGTCCGACTCGTTGTTTTGAAAGGCAGAACTGCGGAACAACGTACCGAGAACTGGGACCGATCCGATCCAAGGCACTTGGCTAATATTACGAGCGCCTCTGCTCTGCAACAGCCCAGCTATCGCAAAGCTTTGCCCGTCCCGTAATTCAATTGTAGTTTGAGCGTTACGCACAACCAGCGACGGAATTACGGTTCCCGATATTGTTATCGTATTCGAAAAGTCGAGTTCGCTGACCTCGGGCGCAATACGCAAATTGATCATCCCGCGATTCAATACCGTAGGAACAAAGCCAAGGCTGACGCCGAATTTCTTAAACTCGATGGTAGGTGTTATGCCGGCGCCGGTCGTCGTTGAGACTGCAATTGGCACGGGAAACTCGCCGCCTGCAAGAAAGCGAGCCTCATCGCCAGATAGCGCGACCAAGTCAGGCTCCGCCAAGCGCCGTACCAGCCCCTTGGTTTCCAGCGCGCTCACCATAACGTCGATGTTTGTTCCGCCGTTGACCAAATTGGCCAGGACGACTCCAAACGGTTGTCCACCAGCGCTACTGAGAATAGACCCAGCAGATCCAAATATCGGAACGCCGCCCCCGCCCGTACCAACAGTGGGCGCGCCCAAGCCTGTGCTGACACCCCGGGTACCGCTCGCATTTGAACCAAACCAATTCACTCCGATATCCCGCTCCGCCTGACGGGACGCCTCGAGGAAGCGTACCTTCAACATTACCTGTTGAGAGGGCGCAACTGTCATCGCGTTGACGACGTCAGGTCCCTTGGCGATGCCTCTCGCGATTGAGACCACGCGGTCGGCAGTGACAGCATCAGGCGCCATTCCGCTCAACACCACTTCGCCATTGCTGCTCGACACGCGGATTGAATTGCTGCCGGTACTTGCCCTTATTTTTTCCTGCAGATTTGTGGTATCGACTGTTACTTCCAAGTCGACAATCTCAAGCAATTGCATATTTTCGTCATATATCGAGATATTGGTTGTTCCGAGCGCTTTGCCCTGAATATAGAGTGATTGGGGAGTCCTCGGTATCACGTCGGCAATCGTCGTTGCTGAAGGCACTGCTAATCTAAACGGTTTATCAAAACTGATAGTCCTGGAATGGTTCAATACAACGTCAATGTGGCGAACCGGCGACCCATCCTGCGTGTCAGATCGTCGCGCCGCCCGTTCCACGGCGCCTGATGGGGCGCTAGCGATAAAAGCAATTGCAAAAAACGCCAACAAGAGTAACGCGACCGTCTGCCCCGATCGCCCTTGTTGATTACATCGTCGTGGCACCCGAGACATATATTCGTCCCCCATTAAACCTATACGTTGACTTTCGCCGCTACCGTCCTTGGATGCGTATGATATTCCAGACACGTTACTTCAACGCGTTTCTCGCCCCATTTTATAATCCTGAGAATGGAAATTTCGCTCGACAGATACAATCATATCCGGCGGCGGCAGCACCGGAGCGGGCCGGGGTGGTGCGATGGTCGGCACTACGGGAGCGGAAGGAACTTCCTTCCGGGCGATCGCTTCACTTTGACTTAAATCGGATTCGGTCACCCGGCGATCGGCAACAACGTTCGAATCACCAGCCTTTCGCAAGATTAGCGATAGGTGCCCGACATTAGTGGCAAGTGAAATTTTTTGTGCCTGGAAGGGTGTCACTTCGAGCGTTACCGCCTTTGCAACGGTCGGACGATCTTTCTGCTCCGACGAAATTTGATCAACCGCGATTACCTTGATGTCCTGGAGTAGCAAATCCGAAATATCGCGGCGGCCGGTCGGTGAGTCAGATACGGTGCGAATGAGGACAACGTCAACGCGGTCATTTGGGAGAATGAATCCGGCAACCCCGCGCACGTCGTCGACGCGAATCGTTATTGCGCGCTTGTCTTTATCGAGCAAAGTTGAAAGCGACGCGCGCTCACCCGGTCCCGTTACTTTGGAATTCAAAATTGGTTCATTCTGCTGCAAGATGGCTAGGCTGATGCGTTGACCATCTTTTAGCAAAGCTTGCTTAGTCGCGAATGAGCCCTGGGGGATGGCACCCGCTGCCCACGGGATTACTATAAGGTTATCGTCAGTAAGCTGCGTACCATACGGTATCTGCTTTGCAGCTGCCACGACGGTAGCCGATGTCGTGGCCACCTGGGTTCGACTCAGCAGCCAGCTGCGAGCGAGAAAGGCGGCGATACCACCCAAAACGATCGCAACAACGAGAATGAGAATGCTGTTGGGTCGCATAACACCCCCTACTTAACTACTTACGAGCAGCACAACAGCGACTCAAATGAGATATCCGTGAGATCTCAATAGAATAGTCCATTGCGCCTTCAGGCAGAGAGATACGCAAGCTATTCCCATTCCCCGCCGTGGGCAGTATCATCCGCCGGCTGTGCGTAGTCAATAATACCAATGAATTTGCCACTTATATTCGCGGCATCGGCGTTAATATTGGTCAAATATTCAAGACCCGGCGCTTTTCTCGGCCGACTTTGCAGCAACGCATGCAGTTGCTCTGCGGTTGAAGAGTAACAACCGCAGAGCGATTCTCAATCTAGGGCAGAGCGGCGTTCAAGGAAGACCACTTCCCGTTGATCCAAGTACCAACACCCCCGATAACGGCAATGACCGCGACCAGGAGGATGGCAAGCAGAACAGTATATTCAATCAGCGCGGCGCCGTCTTCGTCGCGCTTGAGTTGCTTCATAAGTGACACGACCGAACGCATAGATAGCTCCCTGTGTTTACACTAGTTAATCCGAAGTCTCTGACGTCATTATGGAATTTACGCCCAACCAGGCGCCTGGACCCTATAGTTGATATTTCCTGTCGACGGTCAACCCAATTTTAATGAATCTTTAAGACAACGTTAACGTCGTTATCGAACTTTCGGATTTATATGCTGTTTTAGGCAATCCTGCTGATCGCAGCCCGTGCGCATGAATTCTAATGACGGTAAGAGGCCCGGCCGATGCGACGCCTTTCGGCGCGGTGAGGGCGCCGGCATAGGCCGCCGGCGTTTTGCGAGGAGTGAGGCCCGCGGTGCTGTAGCCGGTGACCCAGACACTGCTGATCTGGCGAGCCTGATCGAGAGCGACAAACAAGGTCTCGTTGAGTAGCTCGTCACATTCGGGCATTCCGATATTACGCGGTTGCGTTTCGTGTTTTTCGAACTCGACCCTCAGGGCCAGTTCCCATGACAGGCACACTCCGATGTAAGTTTTCCATCAGCGCCGCCATTTCGGTGCTTTTCTTTTTTTATTCTTTACTAATATTGCTCCCGGGTTCTTCACTGCTAATGGATGGAGACACGTTCTGGCATATCCTCACGGGACAATGGATTTTGGACCATGGACAGTTTCCCACCGTAGATTTCTACTCATATACGGCCGTTGGCCGACGCTGGATTTCTGGAGAGTGGTTGTCGGAGATTTTCCTCGCGCTCGCATTCAAATTCGGCGGGTGGCGCGGCGTTGTAATTTTGAGTGCGATAGCCTGCGCTACCGTGGTTTCGATACTTTGCTCATACCTGTTGCAAAACGTTCGTTTTTCTCTCGCGGTTGGATGGGCAGCGATTACAGCTTTTGCAATGGGACCCCATTATCTCGCGCGACCACATTTATTTTCGTATATTCTAATGTTACTTTGGTTGATTGTGCTGCTTAATGCATACGACAGAAAAGATTTCAGGCCGCCGATTATCACACTAGCTATATTAATGATCCTTTGGTGTAATTTGCATGGCAGTTTTACCCTAGGTCTAATTATGTTGTACGTTTTTGGGGGAATTGCTTGCTACGAAAAAATAGTTCAGCAGAATTATATTGGTTTTCGCCAAATACTAATTGCAATGCTTGTGGTGTCCGCTAGTGCGCTAATAAATCCATACGGGATCTATCCAGCTTTGCTAACCTTAGAGGTAGCAAAATTGAACTACATCATGCAGCACATTCCCGAGTGGCAATCGCCCAACTTTCAAATCTACAAATTGCATCTATACTTACTTGTTGGGCTTTTTGCCACAATGATTGGTTTTGGCATTCGTTTAAGGGGTCCGCGACTGGTTCTGTTCTGCATGTTCATGTTCCTCGGACTTAGTCACGCTCGGGGACTCGTCATGTTTTTCTTGATAACACCGATAATTCTTGCGCAACCAGTCGCGAAACTCTCAGAGTTTTGGGGAACTGCAATTACCGACCGATCTTCCAACGCAGCTGGTCTGGCGGATCCGATTTTGTCCTATTTGCAGAAACATCTCGTTTTGATTCCCGCAATGTGCTTGGCAGGCGCTGCGTTCGCTACCACCCTTTCTTGGGCCCGAATTGATGTGGGCCCCCCTGAGGAAATCGCGCCAAAATCGGCAGTGGATTTCGTAAAACAAAACGGGATCACTGGAAATGTTTTTAATAGCTTTTCCTTTGCGGGGTATCTCATGTTTAGAGGTATTCCAACGTTTATAGATTCACGGAGTCCGCCATACTCGGATAACTTCATGCAAAATTACAATGGAGCTGTAAATTTAGTAGACATCAATAAGGCCTTTCAGTTACTTGACGAATACAAAGTGAACTGGGTGATTTTGCACCCAACTATTGAACCGCTGGCTGTGGCGCTTGCCCGAAACAAATTTTGGGATGAGGTTTATTCGGATAAATATTCAGTAGTTTTTGTGCGGCGGCCGTAAACATCGGCAGTAGTTAAGAGTACAAAGCTATTTGACACAGCCAACAAACGATTCGCATTTTATGGCGGTCCGCTGCCTCCAAACTTAGGGCGATTCTGCCCCCGATGTCGTCGAATCGTAGGCTCAGCCCGCGGCGCCTGATCCCCGCTCGTCACCAAGATTCGGCGACGGTTCCTGATCAACACGGCATGCCATAATTTACAATTACTGCGAACGCACGAAAACAACAGCAAATTTATCTGAGTAGACATCATTCCATAGATTGCTTGCAGCAAGTGCCTTGACCAACGGATCTGATGGTAGCAACAGGACCCACTTCACATCGTATTTATCAAGCAACCGAAATGGATTCTTGATGTCGGCAAGCGTTACGGCGTCATCATATTCCTTTAAAAAATCATCAGTATGCGGCGGTAGCCTCCCGTCAATAAACGTCGGAATTCCTTTAAAAATTAGGTAGCCTCCAAAATTGTAATTATTGAAAACGTTTCCGGTAATTCCCGCGTTCCTTACGAAGTCAAGTGCTGCTTTTGGCGCCGCAGAGTCAGGTGGACCAATTCCTGTCAGATGCCACGAAGCTGCGGTTGCAGCGATAGCGACCGCCAAAAACATTGTAGGAATCATTATCGATCGCTTTTGAAGATAAAGTAAAACCGGGTCCATATTGCCCGTTGTTCGTGAGCCCTCAGGCTGGGAGAAATCAAGCTGTGTGGCACGAAACCAGATAGCGTCAGCAACCGGCTTTGCAAAAATGATTGGCGTCAACAAATAAAACATCGTAAGGCCGCGCGAATAGCGCAAACCAAGAATCAGTACTATGCCGTACATAATCAACCTCGGTCCCCGTAGTCGGATACCCAAGCCGGTCATGGTCATCAAGAAGCCAACAATGAGGAATAGCTGGATTCCGTTTTGTTGAAAATCCGGTGCATGCCACTCTCCTATAAACTTCACTGCGTATTTTATATTCATCGTGTGTAAAGTTAGAAGTGCTGAATAAACTCCATAGGGTGTGAACAGGGCGGATATGGTAACAACGATCACAGTAAACAATTCGTCCTTACACCGCAGATACTCGCGCCGCAAAATTTTCTCACAACAAGAGTAACCAACGACGACGCATAATAATGCAATGCCAAAAGTAAAACTCGGATGTAAATTGGCCCAAAGAACCATTAAAACGCAAAAAACCGGGATCGACGATCTGAAGTCGCCAGAGTCATAGCTTTCAAGTAGCTTGATAACCCAAATCGATGCCAGGATGTATGCGAATAAATGTGGCCTCGCTAGAAAGTGAGGGCTGATCGCCACGGACGTTAGCGCTGTCCATCCAATTGCGATGGTAAAGCGAAGGGTTCGCACCAAATAAAAACAAATTATCGCGATGATTGCGGAACAAGCTAGCGCACTCAAAATCACTACACCGCGCCACTCCCCAATCTTGAAAGATAGCGCAAAGAAAATTTCGGCTAACCACTCCGTGGAAATCCAGGGTTTTCCGACCGCTGTGTACGAGTAAAGATCGACTGTCGGAACTCGCGCGTGAGCCAAAATCCATTGTCCAGTGCGGATATGCCACAAGGTGTCTGGGTCGGCGAGCAAGGCGCGCGAAAAAAAGAGAAGTAGAAACGAAAAATAAAAAAGTAGTACGGTAATGGCCACACTGAGATAAAAGTGATTGCGGGCTGCGAATTCTCGCCACCGATACACCGTTGGGTTATGATGTCGGCTACCGCTCATCTTCAATCTATCCTTTCTGTCCAACAAGCACTTACAAATTGCACTCCAGAGAGCACAAAAAACTTCGCACTTGAAATCATAACCGCACGATTCAAAACTTTCGAACGTCTTTGCTTAAAAATCCTGATCGGCTTGCGAGTTGAGGCAGGTCAAATCCTCCATTAACCTCTACCAATAAGGGGCCTACTTGTGTGGTTGCCATATTTAAAGATTGATAGCGCGCGGCGGCGAACAGCCATGCGCAAGCCTCTTTAATTTCTGGCAATTCGCGCCAATGCGAGAAAGCCATGCTGCCAGCATTTACCCGTTTCAGGATGTTCCGTGAGCTCTCAAGGCGAATCCCTTGGGTTAACGAAATATCTTGGGCAGCGCGCGGTCGCAAGATATCTTCCTCAAATCTGCAAGGCGGCAGTTGAAACTGCCTGCGCACGCTCTCAAATTCGACCGGTCGGGAGGAATTTTGCTTTTGCCCACGCGATCTTATGTTGCACGGCCTTGGGGAGCCTTCTCACGAGGGATTTGCGGAGACGGAAGGATAGTGGAGATAGGTCTTTGAATTGTTCGTTGGGCGATAGCACCTTGTCCTGCAGAGTTCTTCCAATCTCCGGCAGCAGATTACGTCGGACGAATAATACCGTGTTGTATCGATACCAATAAGAAATCCTTTTGTCCTCGATGATGATTGGTCTTACTGCATCGAGCGTCGCAAATCCGCGCTGCTCGAAATTTTGTCGCCAGAACTCATAAGGCTGCTCATTAACATGGCATTCGCCGCCTTGGCCGGGCGGAGCCGCCGAGAACAGAATGTAGCTGCCCGCATGACGCGCAAGACTATCGGCAAAGACTTGGGATGCGCTTTCCTCAATATGCTCACCTACTTCGAGGGACTGAACGAGATCAAATTGTCTTTTGAGGTTAAATGTTTCATTTAGGTTTATAGCGGTGAAATTTGACGTTGGAATTTCGAGCGTTTGCCGATCGACGTAATCACCATCAACGCCGTGCATGTCTCTAATTCCGAGCTGGCTCCACGCGTGCAACCACGTCCCTCTCGCGCATCCTACATCCAAAACACTCTTCACTGCGAGTTGTTGATGTAGGATCGAAGTGATGGCTGCCGCTGAATACGCAGACGATTGAGCGGCATATTGCATGAATCGGTTGCTGTATGAGCGGATCGTCATCCCCAATTCTCGCGTGCTACGCTTCTAGCCCAGCAGACCTGTCACAAGGCTGAGTCCAATGCCGATAAAAGCAACGCCCATCCATTGGTGCATATCAATGGCTTCGCCGAACAGAATTGCTGCAGCCAAAATTACGCCCACAAATTGCAAGGTGACCACGGCTTGTGCTGCATACAACGGTAATAGTTTGAGTGCTAACCCATAAAACACCACCCCGGACGCGAAAAAGCAGATGCCTAACACTGATTGCCAGCCGAAAACGCCTAAAATATAGGCGTGTCTGGCATCGACGCTAGATCCTAACTTCATAAAGACGTTGCCAAGGACGTTCGCTATGACAACCATGGCCAATGCAATATATGGCAGTGATCGCAACCCGCTTGCCTCCGTATGATGCGGCCCCTCGTCGCAGGTCAGTCCAAAGCCGATTTCATATAACGGTTGACGAAGAGAATATTCCCTTACAACGAATTTGGCGAGCCAAGGCGCCGCTAATGATCGCCGACAGGATCCGTTCCGCCTTCGGAATTAATCTATCCAAGCTTCAAAGTCTTGGGCGTTCTGTTCCATGAGATCAAACAGCGATTTGCTCCGGTAACGGCCCGGACAGCTTTGGGGATGCATTTACAACAGATTGCAGGGATAGCCAGCTCCAAAGAAACAGGCGATGATCACCTGTATCGGCTCGGTGCTGCGCCCAGCGCTCGACGACTGGCCCCATTCTTACGCCCTTAATGGGCGTAACTGGCGGCTCAGGAGGTGTCGTTTTTAACCAACTGGCGAGCGGAATACCGAAACCCTTCTTTGGGCGCGCCAATACGTCTTCAGGAACGAGACCACGAAGTGCCCGTCGTAACAGATATTTCCGTTGACCCCGGCGAATTTTGAATCGATTCGGTAAGCGCCGGCAAAATTCAACGAGATCATTATCGAGAAAGACCGCCCGCGTCTCCAATGAATTCATCATTGCCGCTCGGTCAACTTTCATGAGAATGCCGTCTTGCAGGTAAAAATTGGTGTAGAATTCAAGCGTACGATCGATCAAATCCTTTCCTTCGCCAGCATCCCATAGTGCAAGCACTTCTTCGTAGAGCTCATCCGTGGGAAGGGGGCATTCGAAGATGTCGAGGATATCCCGGGGCTCAAGCGGAGCAAGCCAAATCGGATTCCATAACGATCGCGGATACGTGAGACCAGTGAGCATGCGGCGCAATTTGAAATCGAAACTCATATTTTCAGTCGACATCGGAATTAAACCAGCGAGTCGCCGAAACAGTAAGTGAACATTCTTCGGAGTGATGCGCTGATATATGCGTGCTGGCAAAAGAGCCTGGAAGGGATCATAACCAGCGAATAGTTCATCGCCCCCATCGCCCGATAACGCCACCTTCACTCTTTTATGCGTAAATTTGCTGAGAAGATATGTCGGAATCAAAGAGCCATCGCCCAGCGGCTCGTCCATCTTGCTGAGCACGATCGGCGCAAGATTGCTCGCTTTTGATATATCAAGCAATTCCTCGTGATGCTGAGATCCCAATGTTTGCGCAATCGATCGTGCATGCTCCGACTCATTGAAACTTGATTCATTGAAGCCAATTGTAAACGTATCTACTTGGCTGTGTTTTCGAAGTTTCGTAATCGCCGCTAGCACTGATGCACTATCGATACCACCGCTAAGAAAGACTCCAAGAGGGACATCGCTCATTAGGCGGCGATCAACCGCTTGAATAAATAATGCGCGCAATTCACTGGCGAGCCGATCGTCATCGGCCGCATTTAATCGTTCATCAGGCTCTAAACTGAAGCGCCAATAGCGGCGTATGTCAGCGGTATCGCTCATCAAATCATAGGTCAGGTGGCAACCGCCGGGGAGCTTTCGGGTATTTTCATAGAGTGCGTTCGGTGCCGGAATGTATCCGTGCGCAAAGAATTTCTGGACTGAGCGGATATCGAGCGACCGACTAGCGAGAGGGTGCACAAGAATGCTGCTGAGTTCGCTCGCAAAGGCAAAAAGGCCCGGCTTTGTAAAATAATATAGAGGCTTTTCGCCGAAACGGTCACGCGCAAGAAATAGCCGCCGGTGCGATTTGTCATAAATAACAAACGCGAACATGCCGTTCAGACGCAAGGGGAGACCGTCGCCCCATTCCTCGTATCCATGGACCAAGACCTCGGTATCCGAATGGTCCGTCCGGAATACGTGGCCACGAGCTATTAGTTCGCGGCGTAATACTGTGTGGTTGTAAATCTCACCATTGAAGACCACGAAGATCGTGTTGTCTTCATTTGGCATTGGTTGATAGCCGCCGGCGATATCAACAATCGCAAGCCGCCTGTGCCCGAGGAAAACGTGCGCGAATTCGTCTTCATAAATTCCCTCACCGTCCGGGCCTCGGTGCTCAAGCGCCCGCGTCATCGCAATCAAATTTCTTCGCTCTCCGGGGCCAACAAAACCGGCGATTCCACACATCGGTATTAATTCTGCTCGGGGAAATTAATTAGCTCCCGCACACGATAAGCGCTGCGACCTTGGCTTTCAAAATATGTACGTACCAGCATTTCTGCCAACAGCCCCATAAGCAAACTCATAAATCCGACCAGGAATGTCAGCGCCGTTAGTAGCGGTAACGGAGTCAAGATCATCGATACTCCCTTCACAAATTTTAAATACAATACCATTGAGCCAAATATGAAAGATATCGCAAGCGTGAACAATCCAAATCCTCCGAACACATATATTGGTTTGACAAAGTGCTGGTCCAAGAATTTCACAACCATGAGATCCAGAATAACCTTCACAATGCGCTCCAACCCGTATTTCGAGTGGCCAGATTGCCGAGGATGATGGCGAACCGGCATCTCGGTTGTTCGCGCCCCCATCCAACTCGCGTAAATAGGAATAAAACGATGCATCTCGCCATAGAGCCGAACATCTTTTAGCACATCACTGCGGTATGCCTTCAGGGTGCATCCGTAATCTTTCAGATGAACCCCCGATATCCGCGAAATAAGTTGGTTTGCAATACGACTAACAAAGTTTCGTCGAATTAGTTGATCCTTCCGGACTTGGCGCCAGCCTGATACGACGTCAAACCCTTGATCTAACTTCGCCAAGAGAGATGGAATGTCTTCGGGATCATTCTGAAGATCGGCATCGATGGGTATGATAATTTCGCCAGATGCGTAGTCGATGCCCGCCATGATGGCAGCTGTTTGCCCATAATTACGGCGAAAGTCGATCACCCTCAATTCTGGAATTTTTGCACTAGCAGCGCGAAGTCGCTGCAAAGATGAATCAGAACTTCCGTCATTTACAGCAATGATTTCGAATTTCCGACCCAGTCCTCGAAGCACCGGCAACAAAGCGCCGAACAACGGGTCAATGTTGTCCTCTTCCCCATAAATCGGTGTGATAACCGAGACCATTTGGTTTTGACGGCCGGCATTCGCGGGCTTGCGCCGCAATTCCATTTGCCGGTAAGGAGCGTTACGGCCTCTGGCTTCGACACTTTTGTTCATCGTAACCAACGTTCCATCATCCGATGATACCGGTGCGGCTCAGTGCATTTTTTACGTCGCCCTAAGAGACTATATTCCTTACAAACTGCAACACTTGGAGATAAAATCAGATTCGCATAGAGCTTGACGAGACAAATCGTGAGATCCTATTCGGATAAAATAAAATGCGCCCGCTTTAGATTCATTCGTTCGCCACATTAGGCATGGATTTGTAAAATGTCTGTCAACAAGATAATGTCAGTAAAAAATTATTATGCACGGCGCATTGTGTTGTGGATGGGGCAGTAGGTCATGGATCGCGCGTTGTAACAGCGCCTAATCGAGGTTTTATGTGGCACCCGTTAACTGCATTTCTATTCCAATGCTTAGGGATCCTTAAAGACGCACTGCTGGTACTAGTACTGCCAGCCGATATATTCGTGGGTTTGGCGGTTATCACCAAAGGCCTTAATCCAGCATTGGCTGCTGCCAAGCAGGCAATTCGTGAAACTCGTGTAAATCTTACAATATACATTTTAGATTCCCTAATCGTTGGGCCGGTGCTTATTATTCTATATGCGCTGACAACAAACTTGGCGGATGCATTCTCACTACGGCTAATTAACTCACATTTCTGGGACAGTTTGCCGACGATCTTCGTCGCTTGTTTCGCCGTAATAGTCGGCGACCTCGTTGGATATTGGCGGCACCGATTGGAGCACACCCGATTCCTCTGGCCGTCCCACTCCGTACATCACAGCGATACCACCATGACGTGGCTCGCCTTGTTGCGCTTTCATCCAATCAATCGTCTATCGACGTTTATCATCGACAATTCAATTCTAATTCTTCTCGGATTTCCAGCATACGCATTGTTGGTGTATACTTTTGTGAAGCACTATTACGGATTTTTCATTCATGCAGATCTCCCGTGGGACTACGGACGCTTAGGTAAGGTATTCGTCTCTCCGGTAATGCACCGGTGGCACCATTCAATTGAACAAGCGGCCTACCAGACGAATTTCGCAACTATATTTTCGATATTCGACCGAGTGTTTGGTACCTATCGCGTTCCGCGAATACCACAGACTTCGCTCGGGGTTGAATCCCACTCAGGAAAAGGCGTCACCGCGCAGCTATTATATCCATTCAAACTATCCGCCTATCGTCTGATCCCTGGCACTTCACGTCATGACGTTTTGCCTCACAAATTAAAGGACCCGGTGGACTTCAATCGAGGCGCTGACAGTTCATTATCCATCTAGGATTCTACGCGGACAAAATCATTCCGATGAACCCGCGAAGGACTTTCCAGAGGTAATCTCGCACACCCTCGATAAGGGGCTAATTTTAGCAACGTGCGCTGCGATTCAGATATAGTCTCGTGGCCGCCGTCTTGCGAAAGGGCTGGAGAAGCGCCAAAATCTGCGTCGGCTCGGGGTTCATCAAGGGAATCCCGGATCAAATGCATCGACGTCAGTATGCTCTAACAAGAGAGAGTTCGACTTCCAAACCGCCAGCCAAGACTGATGATCGGCGATCGTACAAGTGGAGAACTGACCGGCGGTTTTATTGTAGGCTGTAATGGCACTTAAATCGGAAACAACCGAATTCGACGATAATGCTTTTTCCAGCGCTTATCCGTTGGGCGTCGAAAGGAATTTTTGGAACCTTGCCCGCAATTACATAATTACCCGCGAATTAGACAGGGATGTGCGTGCCGGTCTCATTAGTCGAAAGAGCCGGATCTTAGAGATCGGGTGTGGCACGGGGGTGGTGGTAAGACACCTTAGAAATTATAATTGGGATGCCTATGGAGTGGAGCTCGGGGCGCCGAAATTGGTAGCAGGAGCTGAGAAGGTTATTTGGACACGCCGCTGGGCCAGGGATCTCGACGACGATTTTCGAATCTCCGTTTCGTGTATCCTCTTACTCGATGTAATCGAACATGTTGCAGACGCCGAAAGGTTCCTCCGAGAGATTTCTGCCGCATTTCCGTGCTGCAAGTGCTTCATTGTGTCGGTTCCCGCGCGACAAGAGGTCTGGTCAAATTACGATGAATTTTATGGTCACTATAGACGATATGACCGCGCATTGTTTGATCGAACACTGGCAGAGGCAAACCTAAAGGTCATTCGACGGCGTTATTTCTTTCACACCTTGTATATCGCGGCAGTCTTTATAAAGTGTATTGGTCGCAAGCGGCGCGTTTCGATTTTGCCCACGAAGCGGCCCAAACTCCATCGATTGATTGCGCTTATCTTATATCTCGAAGCACGTGTTACGCCATCATTCATACTGGGCTTATCTCTGATTGGAACTGCCGTTCCAGCCGACAATTAATTTGGCACTCAACGTCACTGCTTGGTTGTGCCGACTGACTTGTTATCCGCAGTTGAGTGATGAGTTATTAAAGGACCCATCGACTTCAATCAAAGCGCTGATTGTTCATTATGCATCTAGGATTCTACGCGACAAAACTGCTCCGATGAACTCGCGAATTAGCATTGGAAAGCATCGCCGCCGCCCTGGCGACGCATTGCCGATCGTGTACCGATCTGTTGAAATACGCTATCGAAACTCGGTCTTGCGAGTCTACGGAATTAACTGGAGTCACCTTGGCGCCTCCGACGGAGGCAGCTCAATAAGGGGCGTGTTGCTGTAAAGCGTTATTGCTATCGCTACTATCCTCACCGCGAATCGGTAGCAACATCGCTTGATAGCACGTGGTGTCACTCTGATTAAAACGACCGAAACAGTTCGTGGCCGCTTGAACGCTATCGGCGTTTTCCTTCTTATTGCCGCAGCAATTGCACCAACATTGTCGGTAAAGATTCCGGCAATGGAGGACTACTTAGATCATTTAAGCCAGATGTATATCCTCATGACCGCCGGCACGAATGAGGCTAACCCTTACTACCATGTGTCTTGGGCGCTTTACCCTTATATTGCGATGGACGTAATCATTCCTCTGCTTGCAAAATTTATGGAAGTAGAAACCGCGGGTAAGATCTTTTTTCTTACAAGTCAATTGCTGATAATCAGCGGCGCTTTTGCTATTGAGTTATCTGTAAAGCGCCGACACGAATTCGCTGCATTCTCTGCGCTAATGACGCTTTACTCGATGCCTTTTTCTCTCGGTCTCCTCAATTTTGAATTTGGCACCGGCGTTGCATTGTGGGGAATTGCG
>Ga0134126_10001445_pt1 | contig 30226 bp, 35 predicted proteins | sample KB31752_FD_96881 | JGI IMG/M metagenome (GOLD analysis project Ga0134126, IMG submission 96881) | Terrestrial soil microbial communities with excess Nitrogen fertilizer from Kellogg Biological Station, Michigan, USA - KB3-175-2 | ecosystem: Environmental > Terrestrial > Soil > Unclassified ... | reverse complement strand
CGCAAAACGCCCACTAGGGGCGTTTGCATTTCTGGCGGAGAGGGTGGGATTCGAACCCACGTTACGGCATAACCGTAAACCGGATTTCGAATCCGGCGCATTCGACCACTCTGCCACCTCTCCAGAAATGTAGCGCGCGGAATCCTGGCAGTGCACGCCGGCGCATTGTTCGCATCATCCCTGATGCTCACCCCTCGCTACGCTCAGGGCCAGCCTTTCGGCTGTCCGAATTCGCTCCCAGCGAATTCGTCGACCACTCTGCCACCTCTCCGGGGTTCGTGGTCTTCAGGCCCGCCTGAGCGGGCCGCCCATGATAATTGCGTCGCCGCATGACTGACAACCGCGGGGTGCGGTCGCGCGTGTTGGGAAGGCCTGGGCCCGCCGCTTGAGCATGGGCCCGCAATGCCGTAGCGTGCACGGCAGGCAGACGGAGGGAACACCATGCGCATGCGATCGCGGATCGTCGTTCTGGTGCTGGCGGTTGCAATGTCGATGGCGGCTTCGGCGCAGGATGGGGACCACGCGTCGCCGGCGAGTGGTTTGTCGACCGACTACGCCGGCATTCCGGAACTGCAGCAACGAATGGCGAGCGGCAAGCTGGATTCGCAGCAGCTCGTCCACGATTTCATCCAGCGCATCGGCAAACTCGACCAGGCCGGTCCGCGCGTGAACGCGGTGATCGAGATCAATCCCGATGCGCTGTCAATCGCGAAACAACGCGACGTGGGCCGCAAGTCGGGCAAGCGCGGCGGCTTGTGGGGCATTCCCATCCTGCTGAAGGCCAACATCGACACCGGCGACAGGATGCCGACCACGGCGGGGTCGCTGGCTTTGCTGGGCGCGCCCGCGCCACGCGACGCGACGGTCGCCGCGAAACTGCGCGATGCCGGCGCGGTGATCCTCGGCAAGACCAACCTCAGCGAATGGGCGAATTTCCGTTCGACCCGCGCGAGCAGCGGCTGGAGCGGGCGCGGCGGCTTGACGCGCAATCCTTACGTGCTGGATCGCAGCGCCTGCGGCTCGAGTTCGGGTTCGGCGGCGGCCGTTGCGGCGGGTTTCGTGACCGTTGCGATCGGCACCGAAACCAACGGTTCGGTGATTTGCCCGTCGGCTGCGAACGGCGCGGTCGGCATCAAGCCCACGGTGGGCCTGGTCAGCCGCGCGGGCATCATTCCGATCAGTTCGACCCAGGATACCGCCGGTCCGATCGCGCGTGACGTGCGCGATGCGGCGATCGTGCTGTCCGCGATCGCGGGCAGCGACCCGCGCGATCCGGCCACGGTCGATGCCGACAAGCACGCGACCGATTACACGAAGTTCCTCGATGCGAATGCGCTCAAGGGCAAGCGCATTGGCGTGGTGCGCGAACTGGCGGGCGGCGATCCGCAGGTGAAGGCGCTGCTCGATCACGCGATCGCGGTGCTGCGCGCGCACGGCGCCACGGTGGTCGACCACGTCAAGATTCCGCACATCGACGATTACGGACATGCGGAATCCACGGTGCTGTCGTACGAATTCAAGCACGGCGTCAACGCCTATCTCGCGACGCGCAAGGGACTGAAAGTGCATTCGCTGGCCGACCTGATCGCGTTCGACAAGGCGCACGCGGCCGAGGAGATGCCGTGGTTCGGGCAGGAGTTGTTCGAGCAGGCCGAAGCCAAGCGTCCGCTGACCGACAAGGCGTATCGCGATGCACTGGCGAAACTCAAGAAGCTCGCCGGACCCGAAGGCATCGATGCGGCGATGAACGCCGAGCACCTGGATGCGCTGTTCGCGCCGGCGCAGGACCCCGCGTGGCGCATCGACCTGGTTACCGGCGATCCGGGCGGCACGGCCAGCGCCTATGGGCCGGCTGCGGTGGCCGGTTATCCGTCGATCACGGTGCCGGCCGGGTTCGTGCACGGATTGCCGGTGTGCATGCTGTTCTTCGGGCGCAAGTGGAGCGAACCGAGCCTGATCGGGATGGCGTATGCATTCGAACAGGCTACGCATGCGCGGCGCGATCCGAAGTTCCTGACCACCTTGCCCGGGCCGCAGGGCATCGATCCCTGGACGCAGAAATCCGCCGCCTCGACGCACCCGTCAGGCGGCGCGCACTGAATCGCGTCAAGCCGCCTGCGCTGGCCGCCGCAACTGCTGCACCACCGCTTTCGCCGCGCCCGCGGACGATGCGGGGTTCTGGCCGGTGATCAGGTTGTCGGATGTGACCATGTGCGCCTGCCAATCCGCGGCCTTGGAATAGAGTCCGCCGGCTTCCTTCAACATGTCTTCGACGAGGAATGGCACGGCTTCGGCAAGCCCCGCCGCGCGTTCTTCGGAATTTGTGAAACCAGTGACAGCCTTGCCGCGCACCAGCGGCAAACCAAATGGTCCGCGTGCATCGCGCAGCGCGGCGACCCCGTGGCAAACCGCGGCAACTGGCTTGCCTTGTGCGTACATCACTTCGATCAGGCGCCGCGATGAATCGTCCTCGGCCAAATCCCACAACGGACCATGGCCACCTGCATAGAACACCGCATCGAACGAACCCGGATCCATGTCCGCCAGCTTGTGGGTGCGATCGAGCGCCTGCATCGCTTCGCCATCGGCCAGGAAGCGCCGCGTCGCATCCGTCTGGCCGTCGGGTGCTTCGCTGGCGGGATCGATAGGCGGCTTGCCGCCGGCCGGTGACGCCAGCGTGATTTCGGCGTGCGCGTCCTTGAACACGTAATACGGAGCGGCCAGTTCTTCCAGCCACAACCCCGTCGCCTTGCCGGTGTTGCCAAGCTGGCCGTGCGAGGTCAGCACCATCAGGATTTTCATCACTCCACTCCACGAATCGACGTGCCGCGCAAGGGCACCTCCAGTACTGTGGGGGGGCTCGCGGTGAATGCAAGGGAAAGGTGTGCGACGCGCCGGGAGTTGTTACGCTGCGCGTCACCAACAAGGGTGTTGGCAAACACCCTTGTTGGTGCAGGCCATGGATGGCCTGCCGCGGATCAAGCACCGCATGTGCTTGATCCGCGAAGCCGAGCCCGGGCATGTACCGGACTCGGCGTGTGGAGAAAGTGCAGGACAGCACTTTCTCCACAGTCGACCAAACATGAGTGGAAACCGAATGAGCCTGATCTCCGCACCTGTTTCATACGGCGAGCTGATCGACAAGATCACCATTCTCGAAATCAAGTCCGAGCGCATGACCGACGCGGCCAAGCTGGCCAACGTGCGCGACGAACTGCAATTGCTGAACGCGCTGTGGGTGGGCGATGCGGCGTCGCGCACCGACATTGCCGCCGAACGCGCCGAGCTGAAGCGCATCAACGAAGCGCTTTGGGAAATCGAGGATGAAATCCGCGTGAAGGAACGCGGGCAGGCGTTCGATGCGCGCTTCATCGAACTGGCGCGTGCGGTGTACCACACCAACGACAAGCGCGCGGCAGTGAAGCGCGCGATCAACCTGAAGCTGGGTTCGCGGCTGGTGGAGGAGAAGAGTTACCAGGATTACGGCGCGGCCTGAAGCGCGGCTTCGAGTTTTCCGACCGCGTCATCCATCATGACCAGATCCATCACGCCGGGATATTCGATCTTGGTGCCCCACGGAATTTCCGCCGCCGGTTTGTGCAGGAACTTGCGCGCGGCATCGTCGTAGCGGTCCACGCACCAGCGGCGATCGGAATACGGCCCCGAGCGCGCCGGATTGCTGGCGGCGTGCAGGCCCAGCACGCGCGCGCCGACCGCGTTGGCCATGTGCATGGGGCCGGCATCGGGCGTTAGCACGATGGATGCACGCCGGTACAGCGCGAGTGCGCGCTTCAAGGTGTCCTTGCCGATCAAATCCAGCGGACGTGTTTTCATCTGCGCGAGGATCGCATCGCCCAGCGCGCGTTCCGCCGCCGCCGGGCCGCCCGTCAGAACCACGCGCATGTGCAACGCCTGCGCGGCGTGATCCGCGACGGCGGCATAGCGTTCCGCGCGCCAGTTGCGCAGTGCATGGCTCGATGCGGCGCTGATGAGGAGCGCCGGCTGTCCATCGTCCGGCCATTGCTGCGCCGCCCACGCCTGCGCCTCCTCCGGGATCGGAATGTCCCAGCGCACCTGGATTTGTTTCTGGCCCAACGGCTCGACGAAACTGCCGATCGCATCCAGCACGTGCTCGCCGGTGCGCGCGGGAATGCGTTCGCGCACGAACAAGCCGTGCAGGTCTTTTGCACGCGCGCGGTCGTAGCCGATGCGGCGGTCGGCGTGGACGGCCATGCTCAGAAGATTCGCGCGCAAGGCCACCTGCATGTGCAGCAGCGCATCGAAGCGGCACCCCGCGAGCGCGCGACGCACCGCGCGATAAGCACCGATCCCCGCACTCTTGTCGAACACCACGAACTCGACGCCGGCAATGTCGCCGACGAGCTTGTGTTCCAGTTTGCCGATGATCCAGGTCAGCCGCGCCTGCGGCCACGCCGCCTGCAACGTGCGCACCAGCGGCACCACGTGGGTGACGTCGCCGAGGGCGGAGGTGCGCAGCAGGCAAAGCGATTCGGGGGTATGTGGCATCGGCTTGCTAGACTTGCAGCGTGAACGCATCGACGCTTCCAGACCTCGAACGCCGCGCGATTGACCCGCGCATTGTCGCATCCGGCGACGAGGCCATGGTGTTCGATGCCGGATTGCCGGAAACGCCGACACGCGAGTGGTTCGATCCCGCATGGTGGGCGGGCAAGGGCGCGTTGGATGCGGCCAAGGGCGGGCGCGGTGGTGTCGCATTCCTCGAAACGCCGGTCGGACCGTGCGTGCTGCGACATTACCGCCGCGGTGGCCTGGTCGCGCCGCTGCTGGGCGATCGGTACCTGTGGAACGGACGCAATCGCAGCCGTGGATTCGCGGAGTTCAATTTGTTGGCCACGCTGCATCGGCGCGGCTTGCCGGTGCCCGCGCCAATCGCTGCGCGTTGCGTGCGGCGCGGCTTGTATTACACCGCCGACCTGATCACGCGCACGATCGGGAATGCGCGCACGCTGACGGACGTCATCGCTGCACGGCAGTTCGATTCGGCTCTCGCGGGCGAAGTGGGCGCGCTGGTCGCGCGCTTCCACGCCGCCGGAGTGGATCACGCCGACTTGAACGCGCACAATATTCTGCTCGCGGATGGAAAATTGTGGCTGGTCGATTTCGACCGCGGCGAAATCCGCGGCACCGGCACGGCCTGGAAGCTGGCCAACCTTGCGCGGCTCAAGCGCTCCCTGCTGAAGGTGGGCGCGTGCGATCATGACGAGGCGAAGCTGGACCGCGAGATCTGGACGCCGCTGATGCGCGGATACCAACACCACCTCGAAGTTCGATGATGAAGAAAGCAGCAACCAGAAAACGGGGTGGAATCGCCGCCGCCAAGGCGGCCGGTGCGGACATCTGGTCGTTGCACGTGCTGGGCACGGGCGCGGCCAGTGCGGTCGACCTGGGTGCATCGGGCGCGGTGCTGGAACGCGACGGCAAACCGCTGCTGCTGATCGATTGCGGGCCCGGCACGCTGGAACATTACCTGCGCGGCTACGGCGGGTTGCCACCCGCGGTGTTCATCACGCACGGCCACATGGACCACGTGGCGGGGCTCGAACGCCTGTTCCATTCCGCGTGGTTCGCTCCGGCGCTTCGCGGCAGCGTGAAACTGTTCCTGCACGCCAACCTGGTGCCGGTGCTGCAGGCGCGCGTGGCCGATTATCCCGGCGCCGTCGCCGAAGGCGGCGCGAATTTCTGGGAAGGCTTCCGGCTAGTCGCGTTGTCGCGCGGCTTCTGGCTGGAGGGTTGCTGGTTCGATGTTTTCGCTACGCGCCACCATGTGCCTGGAACCTCCTTCGGCGTCGCGCTGCAGGGCTGCTTCGCGTGGACCGGCGACACGCGGCCGATCCCCGAAGCGCTGTCGGCACTGGCCGACGAGCACACGCTGATCGCCCATGACTGTGCGCTCACCGGCAATCCGTCGCACACCGGCGTCGATGACATCGAGCGCGAATACCCGCGCGCGCTGCGCGAGCAGTTGCTGCTGTACCACTACAACAGTGTGGCGGAAGCCGAGGCGCTGCGTACGCGTGGATTCCGCGTGGCGACACCCGATGGGCGTTATCCGCTGCACGCGCCGCATCCCGCGCGCGCCGAGGCCGGCTGATGCGGCCGCAGGCACCCATTGCGCTGCAGGCCGCGCCGGCGCCGCCGGATGCGCTCGGGCGCACGCTGGCGGACCTGCGGATCTCGGTGATCGACCGTTGCAATTTCCGCTGCCCGTATTGCATGCCCGAGGAGACGTATCCCGCCGACCACGCATTCCTGCGCGCGCGCGAACGGCTGGACTTCGACGAGATCGAACGCATTGCGCGGGTGTTCGTGTCGCTGGGCGTGCGCAAGCTGCGCCTGACCGGTGGCGAACCGCTGCTGCGCCGCGACCTGCCGCAGCTGGTGGCGCGGCTCGCTTCGATCGACGGTGTCGAGGATCTCGCGCTCACCACCAATGGCGTGTTGCTGGAAAGATTCGCACAGCCATTGCGTGATGCGGGCCTGCAGCGGCTCACCGTCAGCATGGACAGCGCCGACCCCGAAATCTTTCGCAGGATGTCGGGCGGGCGCGGCGAATTGGCGCAAGTCGAGGCGGGCATCGCGGCGGCGGAGCGGGCGGGCTTTGCCTCGCTCAAGATCAATTGCGTGGTGATGCGCGGCGTGAATGACGATGGCGTTGTGGATTTGGTTGCGCGCTTCCGCGGTACGGGCCACGTCGTGCGTTTCATCGAATACATGGACGTCGGCACGGTCAACGGCTGGCGCAGCGATCGGGTCGTGCCCGGCGCGGAACTGGTCGCGCGCATCGATGCACATTGGCCGCTGGAAGCCATGCCGCGCAACGCGAGTTCGACCTCGCGGCGTTGGCGCTTTCGCGACGGCGTGGGCGAGGTCGGTTTCATCAATTCCGTGACCGAACCGTTCTGTGGCGGCTGCACGCGCGCGCGGCTGTCGGCCGACGGCAAGTTGTACACCTGCCTGTTCGCACGCGCCGGGCACGACCTGCGCGCGCCGTTGCGCGCCGGCGAATCCGACGCCGCGTTGCGTGCGACCGTCGCGGGCATCTGGAGCCATCGCGGCGATCGCTACAGCGAGCGCCGCGCGGAATTGCGCGCGGCGGGCGTGCTGGAACATGTCGAGATGTACAGGATTGGTGGCTGAATGCCCGCGAAGAAATTGACTCATCTTGATAAGGCCAACCGTCCGCGCATGGTCGATGTTGGCGACAAGGCTGCCACCGCGCGCGTTGCCGTAGCCGAAGCCGTGGTGCGCTTTCCGAAGGACGTCGCCGATGTCCTGCGCGAAGGCGGCATGCGCAGCAAGAAGGGACCGGTGATCGACACCGCGATCGTGGCCGGCACCATGGCGGCCAAGCGCACGCACGAGCTGATTCCGTTCTGCCATCCGTTGGCGATCGAACGCTGCCGCATCGAAGCGGATTTCGTGTCTGGTACCGAACTCGCAATCCGCTGCGAGGTGGCGATCACGCACAAGACCGGCGTCGAGATGGAAGCGCTAACGGGCGCCAGTGTCGCCGCGCTCACGGTGTACGACATGTGCAAGGCGCTGTCGCACGAAATCGTGATCGAACGCGTGCGGTTGCTGGAGAAGTCCGGCGGCAAGCGCGAGGTGAAGGACGGAAAACGGGCGGCACGCAAACCGGGTCGCGCGCGATGAAATACCGCTTGCTGTATTTCGCGTCATTGTGCGATGCCGCGGGCTGTTCCGAAGAATCGGTCGCGAGTGATTCCACCGACCCGCGCACGCTGTACGCGGAACTTGCGGCGCGCCACGGCTTCACCTTCACGCCGGATCGCCTGCGCGTCGCGGTCAACGGCGCGTTCACCGACTGGAACCGTCGCCTCGCCGACAACGACGAGGTAGTGTTCCTGCCGCCGGTAAGTGGCGGCTGAGGTGTTCTCGATCAGCGCAACGCCGATCGATGTCGCGCGCCTGCAGCGCGAACTCGAAGCCAGCGGCGTGGGCGCTGTGGTCTGTTTCGAAGGCCGCGTGCGCGACCACAACGACGGCCGTGCGGTCGACGGGCTTTCATACCAGGCGTATGTCGAACTGGCCGAAACCGAAGGGCAGCGCATCGTCGACGAGGCGCGCGACAAGTTCGCGGCGGAGCATGTCGTTTGCGTGCACCGGATCGGCGATCTCGCGTTGGGTGACATCGCCGTATGGGCCGGCGTGTCGGCGGGCCATCGCGCGGCCGCATTCGATGCCTGCCGTTACGTCATCGATCAGGTCAAGGCGCGCGTGCCGATCTGGAAGCGCGAGCATTACGTCGATGGCGAATCCGGCTGGCTGCATCCGGACGGTACGCCACTTATTCCGTGAGCCTAGCCGCATCGATGCGCGCCAGCAGCCATTGCAATCCGGCCAGGTGTTGCTGGTCGTGGCTGCACAGCAGGTGGACCAATCCAATGGCCGCCACCGCAACGCCGTCGAATTCGGCGGTCCGCCCACGTTGTTGCGGGGTCAGTCCCGAGATCAGGTCGAGCGTCATGGCGCGGGCACGGCGAAACGATGCAAACACCTTCGCCGAATCGGCATTCGCATAATTGCGTTCACGCGCGAGCATTTCACCGTCGAGGTTGAGCAACGTCGGATTCGTTTCCTCCAGCGTGCGCCGGAAGCGGACATGGTAGCCGTCGATTTCGACATCGCGCACATGGCAGATCTGTTCGATCGGCGTGAACGGTTCACTCGGTATGCCGCTCCACGACGCGGGACGCCAATTCGAAAATTCCACCGGCACTTCCGCGTAATACGCTTCGAGCTTGTCGGGGAATTCGGCCAGCGCCGCAAGGGTCGTGTGCATGATTGTGGGCCGCCTTGTCGTCAGCGCCTGAACGTGGGAGCGCGTGCGCGGGTTTCCAATGCCCAAACGGCAGGAAGTTCGTGCGTCATCGAAAATGGCGGTAGCCCCGCCAGCGGATCTCCGGCGCACGAGTCGACCAATACCGTTGCTGCCTTCCGGCCCTGGCGGGATTTTCGATCTATCGTCGCGGAGGCACCGACGGGGCCACCATAGACATTGGCGGAGAGGGCGGGATTGTTCGCATCATCCCTGATGCTCACCCCTCGCTGCGCTCGGGGCCAACCTTCGGTTGTCCAAAGTCGTTCCAGACGAATTTGTCGAACCCGCGGGTTCTCACCCGCCCTTGTGTATCTCCTGAATTTTCTGAAACTGGCGGAGAGGAAGGGATTCGAACCCTTGAAGCGGGGTTTAGCCGCTTACACACTTTCCAGGCGTGCTCCTTCGACCGCTCGGACACCTCTCCGAACCGCGTTGCTGCCCGCGGCGGACTGCGCAGGATAACGGGCATGGGGAATGCACACAAGACAAACCCCGCTCGCGCTTGGTCTCGCCGCCCTTACTTGGCACAATGGGTGGTGAATTGTGCGATCGTCCCTGATCGCTGCTTCGATGAAGTTGCTCGATCCCGCTTGCATCCCGAGTTGCCCACCCCCAGAACGGCCATCCGTGGCCTGACTTTCCACGAAAGCTTCTGCCCATGAGTTATCAGGTTCTCGCTCGCAAATGGCGTCCGAAGCAGTTCGATGAACTGGTCGGGCAGGAGCACGTCGTCAAGGCGCTGAGTCATGCGCTGGATTCCGGGCGCGTGCACCACGCGTATCTGTTCACCGGCACGCGCGGCGTGGGCAAGACCACCATCGCGCGCATCTTCGCAAAATCGCTGAACTGCGAGCGCGGGATGTCGGCACATCCTTGCGGCGAGTGCGCGATCTGCAAGGCCGTCGACGCCGGTCGATTCGTGGATTTGATCGAAATCGATGCGGCCAGCAATACCGGCGTCGATGATGTGCGCGAAGTGATCGAGAACGCGCAGTACGCGCCGGCGCAGGGTCGCTACAAGGTGTACCTGGTGGACGAAGTGCACATGCTCTCGAAGAGCGCCTTCAACGCGCTGTTGAAGACGCTGGAAGAGCCGCCCGAGCACGTGAAGTTCCTGCTGGCGACGACCGATCCGCAGAAGCTGCCGGTGACGGTGTTGTCGCGCTGCCTGAAGTTCGGGTTGAAGCGCTTGTTGCCGGAACAGATCGCGGGACAGATGCGGATGATCCTGGGCAAGGAGGGTGTCGGCTTCGACGACGGCGCGATCGAGGCGCTCGCGCGCGGCGCCGACGGTTCGCTGCGCGACGGCTTGTCGTTGCTCGACCAGGCGATCGCACACGGCGGCGGCGCGCTGCGCGCGGATGATGTGCGCGCGATGCTGGGCACGATCGCCGACAATGACGTCGGTGCGTTGCTGCGTGCGCTTGCCGATGGCGACGGCAAGGCGTTGATGGACGAGGCCGAACGCATTGCCGGCTTGTCGCCCGATTTCGCGGTGGTGCTGGAACAACTCGCGACCGCGCTGCATCGCATCCAGTTGCGGCAACTGGTGCCGGGCTTTGCCGGCGACGAAGCCGAGCGCGAAGTGCTGGACGCGTTGGCCGGCAGGATCGATCCGGCGGACGTGCAGGTCTGGTACCAGTTCGCGCTCAATGGCCGGCGCGATTTGCCGTTCGCGCCCGACGTGCGTTCGGGATTCGAAATGACCCTGCTGCGGATGCTGGCGTTCCGCGGTGCCGAAGCAGGTGGCGACGGCGGCGCAGCACAGCGCGTTTCGCAACCGGTGCACGAAAGTTCTGCGCCGCGCCGGCCGGCAACGATTGCTTCGCCAGCGCCCACGCCGCGCGCGGAAACGCGGGTCGCCGAGCACCCCGCGCCCGCGCAACCTCGCGGCGCCACGCCGCGCATCGACGGTCTCGCCGATTGGGAAGCCTGGATCAAGGTGGCCGGGCTGGGCGGTCCGGTGGGGTTGCTCGCGCAACACGCAGTGCCGAAATCGTTCGAAGGCGACGTCCTGACGCTGGCGTTGAAACCGGAACACATGATTTTCTGCAGCGATGCCTTGTGCAGGCAGTTGCAGGATCGCCTGGGTGACGCCATCGAACGCAAGCTGCGCGTGCGCATCGTGCACGAGGCCGTCACGGAAACGCCGGCGACGCGCGCAGCCAGGGCGCGATCTGACGAGCAGGCCGCGGCGGAGCGTTCGATCGCCGACGATCCCATCATCCAGGACATGCAGCGCCAGTTCGGCGCGCAGATCATTCCCGACAGCATTCGACCCGCAGGTAACCGGACATGAAAGGGCAAATCGGACAATTGATGCAACAGGCGCAGCAGATGCAGGAGAACCTCAAGCGCGCGCAGGAAGAAATCGCGAAGCTGGAAGTCACCGGCAGCGCCGGAGGCGGCATGGTGGAAGTCACCATGAGTGGCCGCCACGAAGTGCGCCGCGTGCGCATCGACCGCAAGATGATGGCGGACGATCCGGAGATGGCCGAAGACATGGTGGCCGCGGCGGTCAACGACGCCGTCAACAAGGTCGCCGAAGCCAGCCAGCAGAAACTCGGCAGCGTCAGTTCGGGGATGAGCCTGCCTCCCGGTTTCAAGCTGCCGTTCTGATTCATGGCCCGCGATTCCAATCTGCTTGCCGAGTTGATCGAAGCGCTGCGCTGCCTGCCCGGCGTTGGCGCCAAGAGCGCGCAACGCATGGTGTTCCACTTGCTGGAACGCGATCGCGAAGGCGGCGTGCGCCTGGCCGGCGTGTTGCAACAGGCGATGCAACGCATCGGCCATTGCAAGTCGTGCCGCAATTTCAGTGAATCGGACTACTGCGCGATCTGCGCGAACGCGTCGCGTGATGCCGCGCTGTTGTGCGTGGTGGAAACGCCCGCCGACCTCTTGGCGGTCGAGCAGGCCACCGGTTATCGGGGCCGCTATTTCGTGCTGATGGGACGGCTGTCGCCGCTGGACGGCCTGGGTCCGTCCGAACTCGGCGTCGAGTTGCTGACGCGCCGGCTCGGCGACGGCGAGGTGCGCGAGCTGGTGATCGCGACCAATCCCACCGTGGAAGGTGAGGCGACCGCGCACTGGCTCGGCCAACTCGCGCGCGCCGCGGGCGTGCGCGCCACACGGCTCGCGCACGGCGTGCCGCTGGGTGGCGAACTGGAATACGTCGACCGCGGCACGCTGGCGCATGCGTTCGGCTCGCGCCATTCACTCGATGATTGAGGTTCAGGCATGACCGACACCATCTTCGACAAGATCATCCGCCGCGAGATTCCGGCCGACATCGTGTACGAGGACGATGACATCCTCGCGTTCCGCGACATCCATCCGCAGGCGCCGGTGCACGTTCTCTTCATCCCGAAGAAGAAGTCGTTCGCGACCTTGAACGATTGCACGGAAGCGGACGCGCCGCTGCTCGGCAAACTGCTGCTGGCGGCGTCCGCCTATGCCAAACGCGAAGGCTTCGCCGATGACGGCTATCGCTGCGTGATCAACTGCAACCGCGGCGGCGGCCAGACGGTGTTCTACCTGCACGTGCACCTGATGGCGGGCAAGCAGATGCCGGAACGCTTGTCCTGAGGCAAGGACGCCCGCTTGCGCGGGCGTCTTGCTATTGAGCGAACCCTCAGCTCTTCTTCGGCGGTGGCGGCGGCGGTGGACGCGGCACCACGATGACGCGCGGCGGATAGGCCCAAGGACCGTAGCCCCAGCCACCACAACCCCAGCCTGACCAGAACGGATCGCAGGGACCCCACGGGCCCCAGGGCGACGGCGTTTCCATGTACAGCGGCCGCTTCGGCCACAGGTAAATCGTGTTGGCGGCCACGCGCGGATAGGTGTAGTCGTACTCGCCGATCTTGTGCTGGACGGTACCGTCGAGGGTGCCAGTCACGGTGATCTCGCGGCCCTTGGCGAACACTTCGGGATCGTAGAAACCCTGCTTGCACGCGACGAAGCGGCCGAGGCCCTGTTCGTTGCTGCGGTCCGGGCGCGCCTGCGAATCGAGTGGCTCGGCCAGCACGTAGAAGCAAGTCTGCTGCTCGCGCGGCTCGGTCTGGATGATCTGCCCGCCCCATCGCACGGGCGCCGAACTGGCGGTGCCGCTGCGCGCCGATTCGAGCGACACGGGCGCGTAGTTGCCTTGCAGCGGCTGGGGGATCGTGGCGCAGCCACCCAAGGCCAACGCGCCCAAGACGGAAACAAACAAGACACGACGTGACATGGCAAGCCTCCGGGAACAAGCTTCCGAGAATCGGTGATCCCTTCTCTCGCTATTTGACCACACGGCGCGGATGGAAATTGCGAATGGCCCGCAGGAACGCACGAATCCGTTCAGGCGGCGGTTCGGCAAGGGCATAGCGCAATTCCAGGTAATCCGTCGCCAGCGCCCGCAACGGTTGCGCCGAGGCGGGCAACGACAGGATACAGCGATGATAGAAATCGCGCGGACCTTCACCGGTGCCGCGCACGATGCCGATGCGCGCCAGCCGGCGCTGCAGGCGCAGTTGCGCGGCAGCCAGCGCGTCGCGTGGTTTGTGGCGTGGGCGCAGCGACGCGAGCAACGCGCCGAAACCGAGCGCGAGGAACACGGCGATGGCGAGCGCAATGCCCAGCATCTGCGCGGTCGCGTGTTCGATGCCGAAGGGGCGGAACAGGTGGCCTTGGTCCAGCGCATCGAACCCGACCACCGTCTGTCCCCACCAGAGGTTGATCACGTCGAGGCGATTTTGCCACGGCATCCACCAGCTGCGGTTGCCGCCGCCGACGTCACCCGCGGCGCCGCCAGTGTCGGCAAGCACCACGCGGCTCACCGCGGCGGTCGGGTCGACGCGCACCCAGCCGCGCCCCGCCAGCCACACTTCCGACCACGCGTGCGCATCGGATTGGCGGATCAGGAGATAGTGCGCGAACGCATTCCAGTAGCCGCCCTGGTAACCCACCACCACGCGCGCGGGAATGCCTGCGGCGCGCATCAGGAACGTGAAAGCGCTGGCGTAGTGTTCGCAAAAACCGGTTTTGGTGTTGAACAGGAAATCATCGATGCTGTTGCGATCCAGCGGCGGCGCGTCGAGGTCGTACACGAAGCCGCCGTCGTGGAACAGCGCCAGCGCGTCGCGGATGATGGCGTCGTCGTTCGCACCGGCTTCGCTGCGCCAGCGTTCCGCGAGTGCGCGTGCACCCGGGTCGAATCCGTCCGGCAGTTCCAATGCGGTTGCGCGGAGGCGCGGATCGAGGCGCTCGGACGCAAGCCGGTAATCGACGGCGGAAGCGACGCGATAGTGGATGGCCTGGTCGATGGGTTTGTTCGACCACAGCGTGTGGTCGGGTCCCATCAGCGCGTCCTCCGGCGCATCGACCGGCACGTCGAGCGCGAACATCCAATGCTGGTGGCTGGGCAGCAGCGTGACGTTGTAATGCGTGAGCGGACCGCGCACGCCCACCGGCGCTGGCGGCCACGGTCGCCGCGCGGCATCGCCGGGAACCCACGCGCGGCCATCGAACGACCACAGCACCATGCCGCGGAAATAGCGCAGGCTTTCCGGTGGCGGCGCACCATCGAAACCGATGCGCATCGCGACGGCGTTGTCGGTCAGCAGCGAATGCATGTCGCCGGGCGCCATGCGCTCGGTCATGCCGGTGCGCGCCTCGCCGTTGCCTTGCGCACCCCACAGCGGCGTCGCCAGGCGCGGTATCAGCACGAAACCCAGCAGCGCGGCGGGCAGGCTGACGCCCAGCAGCACCGTGCCGGTCCTGAATGCAGGCAACCAGCCCGACCATCCTGATCCACCGGGCAAGCCCGGTTCGAGCGCGCGCAAGGTCGCCAGCGCGGGCAACAGCATCAGGCCGACGATGATCGTGAAAGCCAGTCCCTGGTCGAACAGCAGTGCGCTCATCAGGATGAAGCAGGCGAAGCCGATCGCCATGCGCGCGTCCCGCACGCGTTCGCTTTCCAGCAGCTTCACGACCAGCAACCCGCATACGATTGCCGCGCCCGGTTCGCGTCCGAACGGCGTGCCGTACACCGCGATCACGGCGGCCGGAACGGCGACCAGCAGCGCGACGCGCAACCACGCCGAAATGCGTCCGCGCTGGCGCCGGCGTTGCAGCCAGCGCGCGGCGATGATCGCGGCGAGGATCGCGGTGTACCACACCGGCATGTGCGGCGCGTGCGCCGCGAGCACGCAAAGGGTCGTGATGCACAACAACGTGAAGGGCAGCGGCGCGAGTTCGCTGGGCGTGCCATGCGTGCCCGCGGGAATGCGCGACGCCTTCACGGCAACTCCGCCAGCGCGGTCAGGCAGAGGTGGTAATGCGCGGCGTCGCTGCCGGGGCCGAGCGTGCGGCGATCCTCGAGAACCAATGTCCACGGGCGCGCCGCCGTGTACGCGTCGCACACCCAACCCGCCAGGCGCGAGATGCGCGTTTCGCGGTCGAGGCCGGACAGGTCGCGCCAGTCGAAGCGCAGCGGTTGCCCCGGCGCGGCGCGATCGAATTCGCGCACCAGCAGATGATCGTGGCGGGCGCTGGCCTTCCACGCGACGTGCCGGATCGGATCGCCCACGTGGTATTCGCGCAGCCCCGCGAACTCGTCGCCGCCGGCGGTGGTGCGTTCGCGCGGGTCGTCGTGATGCGACGGCGGGCGGCCATCGCGCAGGATGCGCGGATAAACCAGCACGTATTGATCCGGCGTGATCCAGCTCCACGCCCGGAACAAGCCGAACGGCAGCGTGCTGGAAAAGCGCAGGCGCGGGATCGGCATCCAGCCGCGTGCGTCGGTGGGCGCGGTTGCGGTGGCCCGGCTGACGCCTGCGCGCAGCGGACAGGGTTGCTCGATGTCATCGAGCGCGACGTGCAGGCCGGGCCGCGCGCGGCCGTCGTCGGCGAAGGCCATGTGGATGGGCAGGCGCGCATCGCAAAAGCCGTGGTCGGCGTGCAGCGAGCGCAGGGTGAGGTCGTGCAGTTCGCGCCAGGTCAGCAACATGCTGCTGGCAAGCGCGGCGCCGAGCATGCAGGTGAGCAACAGCGCGGCGTTGTTCTGGTAGTTGAGCGCGCCGATCAGCATGGTCGCCAGCAGCACGGCGAAACCGAGGCCGGCGCGGGTCGGCACGATGTAAACGCGATTGCGGTCGAGCGTGACCGGCAACGCTTCCGGCCGCCGTCCGCGTGCCAGCGCGGGCAGCCAGCGCCGGATGCGCGCCGCCAGGCTGTCGCGTTCCCGTATTGCGGCATCCATCTGGTTTTCGCCTACTCGACGGCGACGGTTTCCAGCAGCGACTGCGCCAGCGCGTCGCGCGCCAGGGTGCGGGCCGGGATCAGGCGATGGCCGGCGATGGCGACGAACACTGCCTGCACGTCTTCCGGCAACGTGTAATCGCGATCGCCCAGCAACGCCCAGGCACGCGCGCAGGCGAGCAGCGCCAATCCCGCACGCGGTGACAAGCCGGTGCGGATGTCGGGATGCTTGCGGCTGGCGGTGACCAGCGCCTGCACGTAATCGAACAGCGCGGGGCTGGCGGTGACGGCGCGGGCCTGCTGGCGCAGCGTCATGATGTCGGGACCGGACAGGCGCGCGGTCATGCGTTCCAGCATCACGCCGCGATCCTCGCCGGTCAGCAGGCGGCGTTCGGCATCCGCGTCGGGATAATCCAGCGAGATGCGCAGCATGAAGCGGTCGAGTTGCGAATCGGGCAGCGGATAGGTGCCGGCCATGTCCAGCGGGTTCTGGGTCGCGACCACGAAGAACGGCTCGGGCAGCGCGCGGCTCGCGCCATCCACCGTGACCTGGCTTTCGGCCATCGCTTCAAGCAAGGCGCTTTGCGTTTTCGGCGTGGCGCGATTGATTTCGTCGGCCAGCAGCAGTTGCGCGAAGATCGGACCGGGCTGGAAACGGAACGCGCCGCTGTCGCGATCGAACACGCTGACGCCCATGATGTCGGTGGGCAGCAGGTCGGAGGTGAACTGGATGCGCCGGAAACTCAGGCCCAGCGTGGTCGCCAGCGCATGGGCCAGCGTGGTCTTGCCGACGCCCGGGACGTCTTCCACCAGCAAGTGCCCGCCGGCCAGCAGGCAGGCGAAAGCCATCCGGATCGGCTGGTTCTTGCCGACCAGCACATCGTTGACCTGCGCAATCGCGGCATCGAGGCGCTGCCGCGTCAGGTTGTCGGCCTTGGTGGCGGCGGCGAAGTTCTGGTCCATGCCTGTTCCGGTGATTGAGCGCCGAAGAGTGTACGACGGCGCGCGTCGCGGCCGCGTCAGGGCAGGGGAAAGCCCGCTTCGCGCAGAAGCGTGGCCAACGCGATCAGCGGCAATCCCACCAACGCGGTCGGGTCGGTGCTTTCGATGCGCTCGAACAGGGCAATGCCCGCGGCTTCGGACTTGAAGCTGCCCGCGCAGTCGAGCGGGCGTTCGCGTTCCAGATAGCGGTCGATCTCCGCATCGGTGAGCTGGCGGAAAAAGACTCGGGTGTGGTCAAGTGCCGAGCGGCTGCGCGCGCTGCGCGTATCGAACACGCAGAGTCCCGTAAAGAAATCGACGTATTTTCCGCTGCTTGCACGCAGTTGTTCGCGCGCAACCTCGATGCTGCCGGGCTTGTGCAGCACCGACCCGCCGAGCGCAGCGACCTGGTCGGAACCGATCACCAGCGCATCGCGGAGGTTCGCTGCGGCGGCACGCGCCTTGGCTTCGCTCAGCTTGGCCGCGCGTGCGTGCGGCGTTTCATTCCGCAGCGGCGTTTCGTCGACGTCCGGCCCGACCTGTTCGAAATCATCGATGATGCGACGCAGCAATCCGACCCGGTAGCGCGAAGTCGAGCCGAGCACGATCCGGGGCACGCTCATGGTTGCTGGGAAAGATCTTCGATCTTTTCGCGCACCGCGGTTTCCAGCGCGCGTTGTGCAGTATCCAGCTCGCGCAGTTGCTGGCCCAGCGCGCCGCGTGCCTTGCCCATCGCGGTGACCGCCGCATCCAGTTCGCGCTGGCTGGCGTTTTCGGCTTCGTCGCGCAGCCACAGGCGATGCGCCAGCAACTCGCGCAGCGCGGCGTCGATCGCGAGTTTGGCGTGGGCTTCGCCGGCCGCGGGCTGGCTGGGTCCGAGCGACATCGAGGCGTGCGCGCGCTGCAGGCGCTGCCGGCATTCCTTCAGGTCGTGTTCGATGCCGTCGGCTTCGAGATAGAGCGTGCGCAGGGTACGCTGGTGCCGCATCTGCCGCAGCAGCAGCCACACGACCACCGCGCAGGCGATGACCGCCACCAGCGCGGGCAGGAGGATGGCGAGCAAGGTGGCGGAGGGGGAAGGCAAACGGGAACCGTGCGGACGGGATACCAGGGAATGGCAAGCATGATACGGGCCAATCTGTCGGCGTGCCCGGCGGTTGACTTTGTGCAGTGCGGAATCTAGCATTCCGCGCTTATGTCCGCGTCGCTGCCAGCTTCCGTGGACGCCGAACGCATGGTGTCCGGGCGGCGGTCGTTCCAGGGTGTCCTGCCGGTCGCGGCATTGCCGCGGCTGGTCGAGGCGCTGGCGGAGGATTCCGGCGAGATTGCCTACGATCTCGATTTCGAGCAGGGCGAACTCGGCGACCCCGAGTTGCATGTTCGATTGGCTGCGCGGCTGACGCTGGAATGCCAGCGTACGTTGCAGCCGTTCGAATGGCCCGTCGAGATCGATTCGCGACTGGGGTTGCTGGCCAACGAAGACGATGCGGCGGCATTGCCGGAACAGTGCGAGCCGTTGCTGCTGGAGCATGGAACGCTGCAGCCGCGCAAGGTGATCGAGGATGAATTGTTGTTGGCGCTGCCGCTGGTTCCCGTGAAGCCCGGCAGCGAAATCCCGCAGGGCAGCTGGAGCGCGCCCGTGCAGGCGCCGCAGGATGCGGAACGCAGGGAAGCAGTGACGCATCCGTTCGCGGACCTGCGCAAGCTGCTGGAAGGCCGCGGGAAACACCGCTAAGGAAGGTCTGGTCACGGCCGTTCACCCTTCGATACCTCAGGGCGAACGGCCAAAATTGATCCCTTCGTGGTGAGGTATCGAACCACGAACAGGACCACGCACGATCAGGGCACGCGCCCGGTTCTGCGTGAACAAACCGTCAGGAGAGCCGTCATGGCCGTTGCAAAGAGTCGCAAATCCCCTTCCCGCCGTGGCATGCGCCGCGCGCACGACGCGCTGGACCAGGTCCAGCTCGCCACCGATCCGACCTCGGGCGAGATCCATCGTCGCCACCACATCACCAAGGACGGCTATTACCGTGGCCGCAAGGTGATCGAGGACAAGCAGGCGGTCGTCGACGAGGATTGACCTCGTTGGCCGCAATGCTGTCGACCGACGTACGGCGCTCGCGGGCGCCGTCGCCGGTTTTTGTGTGCACGGTTTTCGTGTGTGCAGCGCCTGACCGCGCTGCCTGAAACAAGGGGTTCGTTTTGAAATACGCCCGCATCCTCGCCACCGGCAGCGCGCTGCCGGAACGCATCGTCACCAACGCCGACCTCGAGAAGATGGTCGACACCAGCGACGAATGGATCCGCACGCGCACCGGCATCCGCGAGCGCCGCGTGGCGGCCGACGGCGAAACCACGGGGGACCTCGCGTTGCGGGCCGCGCAGCAGGCCTTGCAGGATGCCGGCGTCAAGGCCTCCGACCTCGACATGGTGATCCTCGGGACCACCACTCCGGACCTCGTGTTTCCGGCCACCGCGTGCCTGATCCAGAACCGGCTGGGCGCGAATGGCTGCATGGCGTTCGACGTCAACGCCGCGTGTTCGGGTTTCGTATACGCGCTGGGCGTCGCCAACAATTTCGTACGCGCCGGGCAGGTGAAGCGCGCGCTGGTGATGGGCGCCGAAACGCTCACCCGCATGGTCGACTGGAGCGAGCGCGAATCCTGCGTGCTGTTCGGCGACGGCGCGGGCGCGGTGGTGCTGGAAGCCTCCGACGAACCAGGCATCCTCGCCACCTGCCTGCACGCCGACGGCGGCTACAAGGATCTCTTGTACAACCCGGTCGGCGTTTCGGTGGGCTTCAAGGACGAGAAGAACCACGGCGTGCGCATCGCCATGCGCGGGCGCGAAGTGTTCAAGGTCGCCGTCAAGACGCTCGACTCGCTGGTGGGTGAAACGCTGGCCGCAGCCGGCATGCACGAACCCGAAGTGGACTGGCTGATTCCGCACCAGGCCAACCTGCGCATCATCGAGGCCACCGCCAAGCGCCTCGGGATATCGATGGAGCGCGTGATCGTGACCGTCGACAAGCACGCCAACACCTCGTCGGGTTCGGTGCCGCTGGCGCTGGATACCGCGGTGCGTTCCGGGCGCGTGAAGCGCGGGCAGAACCTGTTGCTGGAAGCGTTCGGCGGCGGTTTCACTTGGGCGTCCGCGATGGTGAGGTATTGAATTCGGGACCCGGGACTCGGGACCCGCAAAGCCGGTTCCAAGCGCTGCCGTGTTGCTGCTGGACTGGTACCAACAAGGCGGCTTTGTTGGTTCGCACACCATTCTTGAAAATTTCCATGAACAATTTCAGCGCGCAGCAATCCAATGATCGGGTCCCGGGTACCGGGTCCCCGGTCCCGGGCCTTGCTTTCGTGTTTCCCGGCCAGGGTTCGCAGTCGGTCGGCATGCTGGCCGAACTCGCCGCGGAATTTCCGCAAGTCCGCGCGGCGTTCGACGAGGCATAGGAAGGCGCCGGCATTGACCTGTGGGCGCTCTCGCAGAGCGGCCCCGAAGCGGAACTCGGCAAGACCGAACACACCCAGCCCGCGTTGCTGGCCGCCAGCATCGCCGTCTGGAACGTGTGGCGCGCGCAGGGCGGCCCGATGCCCGCGCAAGTGGCCGGCCACAGCCTCGGCGAATATTCGGCGCTGGTTTGCGCGGGCGCGTTGCCGTTGCGCGATGCCGCGGCGCTGGTCGCGGAACGTGGCCGGCTGATGCAGGCTGCGATGCCGGCGGGCGTCGGTTCGATGGCGGCGGTGCTGGGCGCGGACGATGACGTCATCCGCAACGTCTGCAAGGAAATCTCGAACGGCGAAATCGTCACGCCGGCCAACTACAACAGCCCCGGCCAGTTGGTGATCGCAGGGCACGCGGGCGCCGTCGATCGCGCCCTCCAGCGCCTCGGCGAACTGGGCGTGCGCAAGGTCATCAAGCTTCAGGTATCGGTGCCGTCGCACACGCAGCTCATGCGCGAAGCCGCGCAGCAGTTGGCCGCAAAGATGGCCGAATTGCCGTGGCGGGTGCCGGCAATTCCTGTGTTGCAGAACGCGGACGCCAAGGCGCACGCCGGCATCGAATTCATCCGCGCGGCGCTGGAACGCCAGTTGTACATGCCGGTGTTGTGGACCGACACCGTGCAGTCGCTGGTGAAGAACGGCGCCACGAAGATCTTCGAATGCGGCCCCGGCAAGGTGCTCGCGGGCCTTTGCAAGCGCATCGACAAAGCCATCGACGCGCGTGCGCTGGGAACGCCGGCGGAAATGCAGGCAGCACTCGCGGAGGTCCGGGCATGACGAACATGTTGCAGGGTGAAATCACGCTGGTCACCGGCGCCACGCGCGGCATCGGTGCCGCGATCGCGGACGAACTGGCCGCGCAGGGCGCGAAGGTGATCGGCACCGCGACTTCGGAGGCGGGTGCGCAGGCCATCGCGCAACGATTGTCCGCGCACGGCGGCGAAGGCCGCGTGCTGAACGTCACCGACGGCGCCGCGGTGGACGGATTGATCGAGGCGATCGTGAAGGAACACGGCGGCCTTTCGATCCTGGTCAACAACGCGGGCATCACCCGCGACCAGTTGCTGATGCGCATGAAGGACGAAGACTGGCAGGCCATCCTCGATACCAACCTCACCTCGGTGTATCGCACCTCGAAAGCCGTGATGCGCACGATGATGAAGGCGCGCCGCGGCCGCATCATCAACATCGGCTCGGTGGTCGGCGTGACCGGCAATCCGGGCCAGATCAATTACGCCGCGGCCAAGGCCGGCATCATCGCGTTCTCGAAATCGCTGGCACGCGAAGTCGGCTCGCGCGGCATCACCGTCAACGTGGTGGCGCCGGGTTTCATCGACACCGACATGACCCGCGCGCTCAGCGAGGATCAACGCAAGGCACTGGAGGGCACCATCGCGCTGGGCCGGCTGGGCGAGGCGGCCGACATCGCGCACGCCGTCGCGTTTCTCGCGTCGCCCGCCGCCGCCTACATCACCGGCGAGACCCTGCACGTCAACGGCGGCATGTACATGAGTTGATCGCGGTATTCCGTTCGAAGCGGCTGCTGTGAGAAATCAGGGCATGGAAGGCCGTGGTGGTCTTCCACTGCCGGAAATGGTTTGAGTTCGCGGATAGATCAATGGCGCAGCGATCAGGGATGATCGCACTCGATATGACCCTCGGAACCGGGTAATATGCCGCCTTTCGTGTAGTGATCCACAGGTCAGGGATCACCCCACCGGCCCTTCGGGGTCTTGCTTGAAAACCTGTACCGTGCGGCCCGAGCGGGTGCGCGCGGGTCAAGTGGGGAAGGGTTTGCAGCCCGACCTCGAACGCACATCCCGGGAGGCACTGTCTCATGAGCAGCATCGAAGAGCGCGTCAAGAAGATCGTGGTCGATCAATTGGGGGTCAAGGAAGAGGACGTCACGCCAAACGCCTCGTTCGTCGACGACCTGGGCGCGGACTCGCTGGATACGGTCGAGCTGGTGATGGCGCTCGAAGAGGAATTCGAAACCGAAATTCCCGACGAGGAAGCCGAGAAGATCACCACCGTCCAGCAGGCGGTCGATTACATCAAGGCGCACGTCAAGTCCTGAACTTGACCGCGCATGCCTGCGGGCGGCGCAACGACGTGCCATGCGGCAACCCGAAAGCTGCGCCTCACGTGCGCAGCTTTCGCTTTGTTGGGCCATGGACAATGCGTTGGCGTATGGCGCCCCCTTGCGCGCGAACGTCCTCCAACATCGCGCGAAGCGCGACCTGAAGAACAAGGCAACTCGGAGTTCCCATGAACAAACGACGCGTGGTGGTCACCGGAATGGGCATGGTTTCGCCCGTCGGCAACGACGTGGCGACGGCGTGGAAGAACGTGGTGGCCGGCAACAGCGGCATCGGCCCGATCACGCATTTCGATGCCAGCGCATTCCCGACCCGCATCGCGGGCGAGGTGAAGGGTTTCGATCCGGCGCAGTTCATCGCGGCGAAGGACGTCAAGAAGATGGACACCTTCATCCACTACGGCATCGCCGCGGGCGCCGAGGCGTTGAAGGATTCCGGTATCGAAATCACCGAGGCCAACGCCGACAGGATCGGCGTTGCGGTGGGCGCCGGCATCGGCGGCATCGCCAGCATCGAGCGCACCACGCTGGCGTATTACGAAGGCGGCCCGCGCAAGATCTCCCCGTTCTTCGTGCCGGGCTGCATCATCAACATGGCATCCGGCAACCTCGCGATCATCCACGGCCTGAAGGGCCCGAACATCGCCTGCGTCACCGCGTGCACCACGGCGACGCACAACATCGGCCTGGCGGCGCGCATGATCCAGTACGGCGACGCCGACGCGATGCTGACCGGCGGCGCGGAGTTCTCGGTCACCGCGACAGCGGTCGGCGGGTTCTGCTCGGCGCGCGCCATGAGCACGCGCAACGATGATCCGACCCGCGCCAGCCGGCCATGGGACAAGGATCGCGACGGCTTCGTGCTGTCCGACGGCGCGGGCCTGCTGGTGCTGGAGGAATACGAACACGCGAAAGCGCGCGGCGCGAACATCTACGCCGAGGTCGCGGGCTTCGGCATGGGCGACGATGCGTACCACATCACCGCGCCGAGCGAAGGTGGCGAAGGCGCGGCGCGCTGCATGGCAGCGGCGGTGAAGGACGCCGGCGTCGACCCGACCGAGGTGCAGTACATCAATGCGCACGGCACCTCGACGCCGCTGGGCGACCTCGGCGAAGTGCACGCGGCCAAGCGCGTGTTCGGCGATCACGCCTACAAGCTCGCGATGAGTTCCACCAAGTCGGTGACGGGTCACCTGCTGGGCGCGGCCGGTGGCGTGGAGGCGATCTTCACGTTGCTGGCGATGCGCGACAACGTGCTGCCACCCACCATCAATCTCGATGAGCCCGGTGAAGGCTGCGACCTCGACTTCGTGCCGAACACCGCGCGCGATGGCAGGATCGACGTGGCGATTTCCAACTCGTTCGGTTTCGGCGGCACCAACGGCACGCTGCTGTTCAAGCGCGTTTGAATCGCGCCGTACGCGGGGTCGCGAGCCGCCACGTCGCGGGGCTGCGTGACCTGTTGCCGCTGGCCGCGGCGCGGCCCGAACGCTACCAGGCGCTGTTCGAAAGCGCCGCGCCGGGACCGTCGGCGCGCTGGGACATCCTGTTCGCATTTCCCGAAAGCAGCTTGACGCTTGCCCGCGACGGCCGGGTACGCGACGCGAAGGGAACGGATCGCGGCGCAGGTTTCCTTGACGCGCTCAACGCGGCATGGCTTGCGCAACGCGATGAGGCCGCGGATCCCGCAGGATTGCCCTTCGTCGGCGGCTGGGTGTTTTACCTGGGCTACGAACTCGCGGCCGAAATCGAACCGTCGCTTGCGCTTCCCGCCGCTGAAGATGCGCGCATGCCGGTCGCACTCGCGTTGCGTTGTCCCGCTGCGATCCTGGTCGACCGCGCCGAGCGCTGCACGTGGCTGGTCGCGGAGCCGGATCGCGGGGACTTGCTGGATCTGATGCAGCAGGATCTCGATGCGGTCGCCGGTGAGACCTTCGATGCGCCACTTCCGCCGCTGCGCGACTTGCACGAAGACGATCCGCAACGCTTTCTCGATGGCGTCGCGCGCGTGCACGAATACCTCCAGGCCGGCGACACCTTCCAGGTCAACCTGTCGCGTGCGTGGCGCGCGCACTTCGAAATGGCGCCCAAGCCGGCAGCGCTTTACGCGTTGTTGCGCGAGGCCAATCCCGCGCCCTTCGCGGGACTGCTGCAGCAGCCGGGTTGGGCGGTCGCGAGTTCCTCGCCCGAACGCCTGCTGCAGGTTCGCGACGGCATTGCGCAAACGCGTCCGATCGCGGGTACGCGTCCGCGCGTCGCGGGCGATGATGATGCGGCGCGCATCGCCGAACTGCTGGGGCACGCGAAGGAACGCGCCGAGCACGTGATGCTGGTCGACCTCGAACGCAACGATCTCGGCCGCGTCTGCGTGCCCGGCAGCGTATGCGTCGACGAGATGATGACGGTCGAGAGCTACGCGCACGTGCACCACATCGTCTCCAACGTCAGTGGCCGGCTGCGCGCGGACGTGAGGCCGGGGCAGGCGATCGCGGCACTGTTCCCCGGCGGCACCATCACCGGTTGCCCCAAGGTTCGCTGCATGCAGATCATCGCCGAACTGGAAGGCGTTGCGCGCGGCGCCTACACCGGCGCGCTGGGTTATCTTTCGCGGAATGGCAACCTCGATTCAAACATCCTCATCCGCACGATGGTCCTCGAAGACGATCGCCTGGTCTTTCGCGCCGGCGCCGGCATCGTGGTGAATTCCGAAGCCGAGTGCGAACTCGCCGAGACGCGCGCGAAAGCACGTGGCCTGCTGCGCGCCCTGGAAATCGCCGCGGCATGACGGCACGCATCCTGGTCAATGGCGTCGAAACGGATCGCGTGTCCGCGCTGGATCGCGGACTGGCCTACGGCGATGGTCTGTTCGAAACGATCCGCGCACTCAACGGCTCGGCGCCGCTGTGGGCGCGCCACGTGGCGCGCCTGCACGAAGGTTGTGCGCGGTTGGGAATGCCTGCGCCGGATGACACGCGGCTCGCGGCAGAATGCAGCCGCGTTGCTGAAGGCATTGGTGACGCCGTGCTGAAGATCATCCTGACGCGCGGCATCGGCGAGCGCGGCTACGCGCCGCCGGCGACGGCGGATGCCACGCGCATCGTCGCTGCGTTTCCGGCGCCGCGGCTGCCGGCGGATTGGTACCGCGATGGAATCCGGGTACGCTGTTGCGCGTTGCGGCTTGCGGCACAGCCGAGGCTCGCCGGCATCAAGCACCTGAATCGGCTCGAACAGGTGCTCGCGCGCGCGGAATGGTCCGACGCAGACGTGGTCGAAGGCTTGTTGTTCGACCAGCGCGACCAGCTGGTATCGGCGACGGCGGCCAACGTGTTCGTCGCCACCGGTGGCGTGTTGCGGACGCCGCCGGTCGATGCATGTGGCGTGGCGGGCGTGTTGCGCGGCGCGTTGCTGGAAGCTCTGCCGGATGTTCGCGTGCAGGCGATGACGAAGGAAGACCTGATGCAGGCCGACGAAATATTCCTGACCTCGAGCGTGCGCGGCGTGCTGCCGATACGCCTGCTGGACGAACGCAAGCTGCGGGTCGGCCGGCAAGCGCGTGCCGCGCAGGCGCACTGGCGCGCGCTGGGATTCCCGGGAGGCGAGGCGTGAGGCGATCGCAGCCGACCGCGAAGGTTTTCAGCCACGGCGGCGTGATCGTGCGCAGCTTGTCGATCCTCATCCTGCTTGCGATCGTCGCTGCGATCGCGTGGGCCGGCATCACCTACGTGCATTTCACGCGCACCCCCCTGAACGTGCGCACGACCGGCCAGACGCTGGAAATCGCCAAGGGCGAAGGCTTCGGCGGCATCGTCGCGCAGTTGCGCCAGGAAAACCTTTCGGATGCGCAGCCGCTCCTGTGGCGCGCGCTGGCGTGGCGGCTCGGCGTCGCCAACCGGTTGCACGCGGGCGAATACGCGCTGGCGCCGGGCATGACGCCCACCGTGCTGCTGGAGAACATGGCGGCGGGACGGGTGCTGCATCATCGCGTCACGCTGGTGGATGGCTGGACCTTCGCGCAGGTGCGGCGGGCGCTGCAGAAGGCGCCGAAGCTCGCTCACGACATCGGCACGCTGAGCGATGAGCAGGTGATGGCGAGGCTGGATGATGCCAGCCAATCGCCCGAGGGCGAGTTCATGCCGGATACCTACGACTACGTGCTCGGCATGTCCGACCTCGATGTGCTGACGCGCGCGCGCAAGGCGATGCAGGCGTTTCTTGCGCAGGAATGGACGCAGCGCGATAAGACCATCTGGCCGCAGCAGCCGTACCAGGCGTTGATCCTCGCTTCCCTGGTCGAGAAGGAAACCGCGGTGCCCGCCGAGCGCCCCGAAATCGCCGGCGTGTTCGAACGCCGCCTCAAGCTCGGCATGAAACTCGAAACCGATCCCAGCGTCATCTACGGCATGGGCGCGGCGTACGCCGGCAAGATTCACAAGGTCGACCTGCAAACGGATACGCCCTACAACACCTACACGCGCTATGGCCTGCCGCCCACGCCCATTGCGCTGCCCAGCCGCGCGGCGATCCACGCGGTGCTGCATCCCGCGCAAGGCGATGCGCTGTACTTCGTCGCGAAGGGCAACGGCACGCACGTGTTTTCGGCGACGCTGGCCGAGCAGACCGCGGCGGTGAAGAAATACATCCTCGGGAAGAAGAACCAGTGAGAGGCCGGCTGGTCACGCTGGAAGGCGGCGAGGGCGCGGGCAAGAGCACGTTGCTTGCGGGTCTGCGCGAACATTTCGTGCGCACCGGTACGGACGTGGTCTACACGCGCGAACCAGGCGGCACGCCGGTGGGCGAAGCCGTGCGCGCGCTGGTGCTCGATCCCGCGCACCGCGGACTCGCCGCGGAAACCGAACTGCTGCTGATGTTCGCGGCGCGTGCGCAACTGGTGCGCGACGTGCTGCAGCCCGCGCTCGCGGCCGGGCGCTGGGTGCTGTGCGATCGTTTCACAGATGCAAGCTACGCATACCAGGGCGGCGGCCGCGGCGTGGATGCGGCGCGTATCGCCGAACTGGAACGCATCGCGACGGCCGGTTTGAAACCCGATCTGACCCTGCTGATGGATTTGCCGGTGGCCGATGGCCGCGCGCGTGCAAGCCAGCGCGGCGGCGCCGACCGCATCGAAGCCGAGCGCGACGATTTCTTCGAACGCGTGCGCGCGACGTATCGTGCACGCGCGCAGGCGGAACCTGCACGGTTTTGCGTGATCGATGCCTCGCAGCCGGCAGATGCCGTGTTGCGCGATGCCGTTGCGGCGGTCGATGCGCTGCGCGCAAGGGCAACGGCATGAGCGAAGAAGAGTCCGCCGCCGTCGTCGCGATCGCACCCGGCGATCCGTTGCCGCCATGGTGCCGTCCGCAATGGAACGTATTGGCTGCACGTGCCGCCAACGGCACGCTGCCGCATGCGCTTCTGCTGTGCGGGCCATCGGGCCTGGGCAAGCGTGCGCTGACCGAAGCCTTCGTTCGCGCGCGCCTGTGCGAGTCGCCGCTCGACGGACATGCCTGCGGACATTGCCGCACCTGCAAGCTGCTCGCGGCCGGCACGCATCCGGATCGCATGCTGGCGACATTCGAGGTGAACGAGAAAACCGGAAAATTGCGCAAGGAAATCGTGATCGACCAGATTCGCGCCTTGTCCGCGCGTTTGGCAATGTCCAGCCAGCTCGGCGGCTGGCAGATCGCGGTGATCGATCCCGCCGATGCGATGAACGCGGCGGCGCAGAACGCGCTCCTGAAGACGCTGGAAGAACCGAGCAACGCCAGCCTGCTGGTGCTAGTTGCCGACCAGCCGTGGCGGCTCAGCGCGACCATCCGCAGCCGTTGCCAGCGGCTGGATTTCGCGGTGCCGTCGCGGGACGAAGCGCTGGCGTGGTTGTCGGCGCGTGGCGTCGAATCCGCCGAAGCGGTGCTGGCCGCGGCGGGCGGCAATCCGGGGCAGGCGTGGCTGCTGGCGGAGCAGGGCGGCATGCAGCGCCGCCAGGAAGTCGCACGCGACCTGCTGGCGCTGGCGGCCGGCCGCGCGCATGCGCGCGAGATCGGCAAGACCTGGGCCGGTGATGAACCGGGCCAGCGTCTGGACCAGGCCGCGCGCCTGCTGGAAGGCGCGCTGCAGGCGCGCGCGAAAGGTGGCAAGGCGCGCTTCGATCCCGGCTGGAGCGACGAGATGCTGGCCGAACGTTTCGCCAGCGCCAACCGTTTGCGCGCGCTGCTCAATGGGCCGCTGCGCGCCGATCTCGCATTGTTCGAGTGGCTGGACGGCGTGCCGCACGGATAAGCAAGGCCCTGCGCATGCCGGTCAGTGCGCGGTCAAGCGTGCGCGGGCACAATCGCGCTCCGGTTGCGCCATCCACCGCGGTGGCCCAAGGAAACCTCGCTTGCGCCAGGAAAAGCCTGCAGACCTGCTTGATCCCGACGCGCTGCTGAGGCGCCCGGGCGCGCGCCTGATGGTGTTGGCCCCGCATCCCGACGACGAATCGCTGGCGGCGGGCGGCCTGATCCAGCGCGCGCTGGAATGCGGAGCGCCGGTCAGCGTCGTGTTCGTCACCGATGGCGAGAACAATCCCTGGCCGCAGCGCGTGCTGGAACGGCGTGTGTGGATCGGCCCGCGTCATCGGCGCGCGTGGGGCGCGCGTCGCCGCGGCGAAGCCGATGCCGCGCTGCGCGCGCTCGGCGCGGAAGACGTGCGCGTGCATCGCCTCGGTTGGCCCGACGGCGGCGTGACGTGGAAGTTGCTGGATGACACCGACACGATGTTGTCGGCGTTGCGTGCGCTGCTCGAGCGCGAACGGCCGACCGTGCTGGTGTTGCCGGACCTCGTCGATCGCCATCCCGACCACAGTGCGATCCACCTGCTGGTGGAAATGGTCTTCCAGTCGATGCCGGGCGTGGTCAAGCCCGCCTGCCTCGGCTACCTGCTGCATGGCCGCTCGCAACCGGGCGTGCCGTGCCGCGCCGTGTTCGCGCTGGACGAGGCGGAACAGCAATCCAAGCGCGAAGCCATCGAGGCCCACGCCAGCCAGACCGCGCTCAGCCGCGCACGCATGCTGCGCTTCGCGACCGCCACCGAAATCTTCGTCGCCGGACTCGATTCGCACGATCGCGCGGGTCCCAACCTGCCGTGGCAGCCGCCGCGCGCGTTGCGCCCCTGGCTTGCGTTGCTCGCGGTGGACGCCGGCGGCGGCGAGCGCGTGCCATTGCATTCGCGCGGCGACGCCAACCTGTTCTGGCGCGACGGCAGTCCGGCCGCATGCACGACACGCGTGCTGCAGCCGCCGTACTACGTGAAGCTGTATTGCCCGTTGCCATCGCCGTGGGTGTTCGACGGCTGGGGCTGGTGCCGGTTCGGTGCGCCGCTCGCTTGACCGCGATGGGCGTCGGCGGCAAGCTGGCACTCGGGTTCACGAGGAGCGCGCGATGGCAATGGCGGGTGGTGCAGGCGGCATGGGCAGTCAGGGCATCCTGCCGGTCGTCATCAAGGACAAACACACGCTGTACCAGTCCTACATGTCGTTCG
>Ga0134126_10001444_pt1 | contig 30250 bp, 21 predicted proteins | sample KB31752_FD_96881 | JGI IMG/M metagenome (GOLD analysis project Ga0134126, IMG submission 96881) | Terrestrial soil microbial communities with excess Nitrogen fertilizer from Kellogg Biological Station, Michigan, USA - KB3-175-2 | ecosystem: Environmental > Terrestrial > Soil > Unclassified ... | reverse complement strand
GATTGCCGCAGCGCTTCTTCAGCGCGCTTGCGCTCGGTGATGTCTCGAGCGGTTCCCTGTACACAAACAGCAACGCCGTTCTCGTAGATCAAATGACTAAAAACTTCAACCGGAACACGCCGGCCATCTTTGGCAACCACCTCGATCTCATACTTGGTTTCTCCTTCATCCATTAGCTTGCGGCAAAGATTTTGACTGACAACTTCCAGGTGCTCAGGCGCAATGAAATCGCTGAACCTCTTTCCGAGAATTTCTGCTCGCGGATAACCGGATAATTTTTCTGCTGTGCGATTCACTGAAATATATCGTCCGTGGAGGTCGTGAACGTAATAAGCATCCTTCGCGTTCTCAAACAACTCGCGGTAGCGTTCCTCACTCTTGCCCAACGACTCCTCGATGCGCACCCGATTCAAAGCCTCGCCACAGTAAGCAGCAAGAGCCTGAAGGTCTCGCAGGTCTGCGTCATCGTAAGCATTCGGCGCGTAGCTGTGGATCGACAGCAGACCGATGACGGTATCAGCGTGACAAATCGGCACTCCCATCAGCGACGCGGAGGGTCTTGACGTGTCACCGAAAGGAGTCGAATCATCCTCAAATTTGACGGGCTCTTTCCGCAGGGTGAGCTCCGGTCCGAGTTCAATAACGCGTCTGCTTCGCGGCGTAGACTTTCGCTCATGAACCGTGTCCGTAACATCGACACGCTGGCCGTTGATCGTGTCAATATTCAACAAGGGGTGAATAAGGTCAGCTCCTTCGTCGTAGAGGTCGAGGTTGCACGAGTCCCACGAGAACAACTCATTAGCGGTATCGGCAATGATCTTTGCTGCATCAAGTTGAGTCATAGCGCCGCTAAGCCTTCGGGCCAGCGTGGCGAAAGCGCCGCTCCTGGCTTCGGCGAGCTTGCGCTCATTAATGTCCTGCGCAGTGCCTTCGTAATACAGAACCTTTCCCTGCCTGTCGCGAACGACCCGAGCGTTTACGGTTACCCAAATCCTCCTTCCATCTTTGCGTATGACCTGATGTTCAAACCCGCGCACCATGCCATGCTGTTCAAGTAAACTCTTGAATTCTTCGCGACGTTCGGGTTCTGCGTAAATTTCTCGGGATATATCCCTGCAGTTGCGAATCAGTTCTTCTGCAGAATCAAACCCATGGATACGAGCAAGCGCCGGATTAGCGCTCAGGTATCTACCTTCGGGCGTCGATTGAAAGATTCCTTCGCCGGCGTGTTCAAAAATATCCCGGTACTTCTCCTCGGCATGGCGTAACGCCAATTCTGCCTGTCGGTGTTCAGTGATATCCTGCGTTGCTCCAAACACCCTGATCGGATCTCCGTGCTCGTCGCAGATAACACGGCCCAGAGTATGAACAATTCTCTCTACCCCATCCGGCCGATGAACTCGATAATAAAAACTGTAGACCTCCTTCGTCTTGAGCGCAGCTTTGACCGTATTGATCACCCGCTGCCGATCGTCCGGATGAATGAGTTCTAACGCCTCTTTGCCGAGGTTCATTTTCTGTGGTTGAAGTCCGAAGATACGATAGAGTTCCTCAGACCAGGTTATAGCTCCCGTGCGTACATCCCAGTTCCAACTGCCAACGCTGGCCAGGCGCTGAGCTTCCGCCAGCTGACTCTCGCTCTCGCGGAGCGATTCCTGCGCGCGTTTTTGTTCAGTGATATCGTCTAAAACACACGCAACCCGATCGATGCCATGGGGGCCTTCAATCGGAAAGTAAGATACGAATAACTGGCGCTCACCTAGCGTGGGATAAGCGTAAGTCATCTCGTATCTAACCACTTTGCCCTGGAAACATTGATCAAGATGATTTTTGACCACGTGTTCAAATACGCCGTTGTCGAGGACCTCTGAGAGCAGGTGCCCGACGATCTGTTCTCTTTTCAAGCCGCGCGAGTCGAGGAACGCCTGATTAGCCAGCAGATAGCGATAGTTGCGGTCGATTACAACGATCATCTCCTGCAGGCCTTCAACGACCTTTTCATATTCCCGCAGCCTCTCTTGTGCCTGCTTGCGTTCCGAGATGTCGCGAACTATCGCCAGTCTGTATTCCTTTTCCAGGCGAATGGTTTTTACATTGATTTCGACCGGGAACGTCGTTCCGTCTTTGCGCCGGTGCAGACCCTCGAAAATCGCGAAGCCTGATCTTTCCATCTCCGCCAACATACCGGCGGCCACCGATTGATTGAGAGCAGGGTCGATGTCGTAAGCGCTGAGAGAAAGGAATTCTTCACGACTATAGCCAAGTCCCTGATGAGCATTCTGATTGCAGTCGAGGAAGCGCAGCGTGGTCGGATCGAGTACTTCAATCGCGTCCGTAGATCTATCGATCAGGTCGCGAAATATTTTCAACGACTCTTCGTTGCGCCGGCGATCGGTGATATCTCGGGTTATAGCGAGTTGGGAGATGACTCCGGAGACTGGATTGCGCAGGGGAGTGGCGTGAGTCTCGACCCGGCGTCGCCCGCCGTTGAAGCTTATGATTTCGAATTCGGATACTACCGATTCTCCCTGACAAACTCTTTCATGCATTGCCTTGAAGCTCTCACGCCACTCCGGAGCAACCAGGGAAAGCACGGATTGGCCAATAACTTGTTCGCGTGAGTCAGCGCCAACCATCGCCAGACCGGCCGGATTCATGTCGAGGAGCGAGTAGTCAGATCCTACCACCTTCACGCACTCCGGTTCAGATTCGACAATTGTTCGCCGGAACGCCTCACTCTCTCTCAGGGCCTGCTCGGCGCGCTCGCGTTCGCCAATGCGCTGTTCCAGTTCTGCGGCATAGCGCTGACTTTGTTGGAACGATAGTGCATTCTGAATGGCACTTGCCGCCTGAGGAGCCAGAGTCTCTGCCAGGCGAACATGTTCTGAAGTGAAAAATCCCGCTTCAGACTTATCCATCGAATACAAACCGATCACTTTCCCCGAGACTACTAACGGCACCGCGAGCCAGTTGCGGATGTGCTCAGTTCCCGCCACTTGCTGCCAGGCCGGATCGTCGCGTGTGTCGGCTACCACTACACTGCGCTGCAATGTATAGAGCCGTTTAAGTGCCGGATGCGTATTTATGGCAAAACTCAACTCATGACCGGCGGGAAAATCATGAAGGTTCTTGTAACCACGACGAGCGAAAATGACAAACTTTAGATCTCCCTCGAGCAACATTACGTTAGCGCTCTCAAATGGAACCATTTTCGCGAGATGTTCGAGCAGGGTTTCGAGGACTTTCTGCAGGCTTAGATTCCTGGTGAGCGCAAAATTTGCGTCGCGAACGACTTCAGCTTCAAACCGCGCCGCTTGTTCGCGCTGCAACAATTCGTGAATTGCTTCCTGCGCCATCTTTCGCTCAGTGATGTCAGCGATGACGTAGGCAAATCGCGGCCGCTCTCCGAATGATGTAGCGAGACAGCTTACGCAACCCGATAACCAGCGTGCTCCGTTAAGCGAACGGTGCGAGTACTCAAAACTTACTACTTCGCCGGTGCGCTGACTCTTTCGGTAATGGTCAACCCACAAGCTCACGATCTCAGGCGGCACACCCAGCTCGCTGTCGCGCTTGTTTCGCATCGACTCTGTAGTCTGTCCGAAAAACGCTGCGCTGAGAGCATTATCGAAAATGTGAAGAATGTCGTTCTGCTCGAGCTCGACGATTCCTCGCATAATTCCGGCGCTGTCAAAAAAACTATGCAGCACGGATTCGAGCTCACGCAAAGCTGGTTCGGTTTGTCTGTTTTCGGTGATGTCTGCGCGGGTGGTAACCATCAAAGAGTCTCATTTCCTGAAGTCGTGGGAGTCGGAAATGCCGCCGGTGTGTTGTTAGGTGGACGAACTCTCAGCCAGCTGGCCGAGCCAATTAGTCTAAGGGTCTGGGGAGATCCCCATAAATGTTTGCCTCCGGATCTCTGTGGGCGGGGCGGCTTGCAGAGATTAACTAAAGATTCTTCGGCGAGACAACGAGGTGTAATAATACTTGAACTGGCGTCAGTTTAATTTACATGCGTGCGCAGTTGCAATCCAAAATTTCAGTTTGCGTTCAGGAAATTTTAAGTAGCAGTGAGTCTTGCAAGGCAACCTCATCAAGGCGAAGAGGAGGGTTGAACTGTTGTCAGAATTCAAACCATCCGTGTGGAGTCTGACAGTACGAGCGAAGTTGGTTGAGGGTTAATGATCTAAGTGCGCAGCTATAAAGCCGTAGTGGATCAGTTTGAAAAGTTTGCTCCGGTTCTCGAACTTTGCCGAAGCGTAGAGCGAGTCGCTAAGACGAAATCAGAACTGGGAGCGCAGCGACCAGCCCACACTCAAGATCTCAAAGATCCAAAGATAAGTGCGGATCAACTGAAGACTATAACGTTGAGGCTTTGGCTGGTCGCTACGCTCCCAGTTCTGATTTTGTCTTTAATCGTCGGCTGGCAATCCAAACTGACCCACTATCCTAAAGCCGTCGAGTTCTGCCGGCGCTTATCGATCCGGTTTACGCTCGGTGCAGCTCACGGATTGGCGCCGGTATTCTCTCTTCCACGTCGATCGCGGCCGCGCAGCTTCTCCCGTTCCTGCTCAAACTGTTTCCACTGGTCCGGCGTCAAAACTTTTTGCAAACGCTCATCAGCTTGCCGGCGAATCTCGGCAACACGCGGCTCTGATTCTTTTCGCAGAGACTGAAGCTGAGTCCTCGTATCAGTCACTATCTGGTTGACCTGCGTCTTTTGGTCCGCGCTGAGTTTCAGGGAATCCAACATGCGCTCAAAGCGATCCTGACGCGAAGCTATGCCGGTCCGGCCCCATCTCTTGTAAACATTCAATGCGAGAGCACCGGCCGCGAATCCCAGCAGAAATATGAGTAACGCAGCGAGACGAACTTGCCATTTCCTTTTGTTAGTTATGTCCATACTTATCTCCGCAGCTGCTTCCAGCTATTTCGTCTCTTCGTCGCCGTCGTAGATGGTGGTCAACAACTGACCCTCTGAGACTTCTTCAGACTGAGCCTGGTCCAAAATTACTTCTTCCGCTGAATAGCCGTTGGCATTAAGACTCGCCTGAGAAATTGTGGCGACGTGACGGTCAGGAATGACGAAAGTTAAGAACGCCAGAGCAGCAACCGTGGCCACCATCGATGAAGCGAGTGCGCCGGCAGCCCGCCAGAGACGACCGAAAGCCCAGTTATCATTTACCGCTTGCCGTTCCCGAAGAGCTGCCAGCACCCGGGTATGAAAGAAGGGTGACGGTTCAAACTGAACCGCCGCGTGCTCTTTGAGTAAGAGCAAAGACAGCTGCGCGGCTTCGAAAGCTCGTAAGCAATTTGAACACTCGTTTGCATGCGCACGAATGACGGTTAGATCGTTGTCGCTTAGATTCCCGAGTGATGTGTTCTCAATTAAACTGATAATGTGTTCGTCTCTCATCTCAACTCCTCGCATCGCTTAAAGCCCGGCGACCTTTTCTTCCGGCCAGCAATTTTTCAACTGCTTCCCGCATCCTGCGTCGCGCCCGAAAAGCCTGGGTCTTGACCTTCGATTCAGACCATCCGGTTAGCGCTGCCACGTCCTTCACAGAAGCATCCTCGCCGTCGATCATAGTCAAGACCAATTGATCGTCAGCCGGCATGGTGTGCAAGACCCGCCCGGCCAAATCGGCAGCCACCAAACTCCTTTCGCTTGATTGATGTTGTTGGGTGGCTGCGTCGGTCAGATTTTTGTCCAACCAATCGCTCTGGTCTTCAGTCAGATCAGACACTGTCAATTCCGGCCGGCGCTTCGAACTGCGAAGCAGGTTAAGGCAAGTGTTGGTGGTGATGCGGGTCAACCATCCCTCCATTGAGCCGCGGCCTTCGTAACTTCCGAGTTCGGTGAAGGCCTTCAAGAAAACTTCCTGCGCTGCTTCTTCCACCAGGCTTCGTTGCTTAAAGAACTTGCCTGCGAATCGAAAAACTCGAGGGCTGTACCGCCGCATGATCTCTTCGAAGGCAGACTCATCGCCTTCACGCGCCGAGCGCGCCAACTCCAAGTCTGAATCCTGTTCGTGACCGTGCGACAGGAAGCGGCCCCTCGTCGAAGTTTAAGCTGGGAGCGCAGGCATCGTGCCTGCCAACCTGAGCCAGACAAGATGTCTGCGCTCCCAGCATCAGACTGCATTAACTCTGTTTACTGAACCTTCCGCTCGCCGTGATTGGCCCTTTTCGCCTTGAACTCGGCGCGCTTCTGTTCCAGCTGTGTTTTCTGTTCCGGTGTCAGCACCGAAAGCATCTGTTGACGCATTCTAAACTGTTCGCCCATTAGTTTCGCCTGCAGGCCTGCAGACTCCTGCAGCTTCTGGGTAGCCAACGACTCGTTGAACGTACCGCCCTCGCCGGCTTGACGCAACTCCTGGCGCTTGGCGCGAAGTTGCTCATGCAGCGACTTAGTGCTTTCGCGGAAGCTCTGACTGATCACTTTCATCTTGGCCTTTTGATCGTCAGTTAAATTAAGTCCTCCGAACATCATGCCGCCCCTGCGACCGCCACGTGCACCGCGTTCGCCGCCCCAGCCTCGGCCTTCACGTCCTTTATCGCCCCAACCTTTGCCATGTCCGCCATGGCGCTCGGTTGCTTGCGGGGTGTCTTGCGTTGTGGTGGTTGATTGCGCAAAGGCAATCGGCGCAGCTAGAGCAACGGCCGACAGGGAGGCAATAGTCAGCGTCTTAATCTTTCCTAATTTATTCATTTTTCTTCCTTACTCCTGGTTATTTGCATTTCTAAGTGGAGGGCCGTTATTAGCCTCCGACTCGTAAGACACCGCAATTGGGTAAACGGTTACAACGCGCCGATCTTTGGAGTGCGGTGACCTGTCACCGCTTTGGTCGGTCGCGACCAGTCACGACCACCATTGAACTGAAGTGCTGAAAGACTTTGCGCGTCAAGCCGCCCAGGACTAAAGCGGTGACAGGTCACCGCACTCCAAAGAATTGGCTCGCGGTTCGCGGTAACCTTTCCCGTTCTTCCGGTGTCTAGCTATCGTGAAGCAAATCGCGAAAAATTTTCGGAAGACGGGATCGGTTTTAGCCCTGGCGCTATTGATCGGCTGCGGCGTTGCAAAGGGACAAACCCCAGCCATTGGAACTTCAAACGAAATCACCTCGCCGCCTGCCAACCTGATTGAGGCTACCAATCAGTACAAAGCCAGCAGCAAAGAACTACTTGCAACTCAGGAAACGGAAATCGGCAAAGGTGAGACGAAACTGCAGGAGTTGCGTCAATTGGTCTCTGAAGGTTTAGTCGCCCGGGCGGAGTTGGAAGCGGAGGAGCAAAAACTTGTCGCGCTACATGGGCAGCTGCAAGCTACGCAACAGCAAATTGCTGACTCCGACAACAGGGTTGCACAAATCAAGGCAGACCAGGAGCTTGCCCAGAAACAGGCAAACGCGCCGGTGAAGTTGATCGCAAAGCAATACGGAACACTCAGCACAACGGCGATGATGCTTCGCTACAACGGTCCCATGTCATGGTCGCTTGGCAGTCTCGATACGATCCAGAACTTTTTCTCTTCAAAATTTGGGCATTCACTCCCTACTAGTGCAGTCGGACAATCGGCCACTCATGATCGCCTCGGTTACGATCACCGAAACGCCGTTGACGTGGCATTGCATCCGGACAGTACAGAAGGAAGGGCCCTGATCAATTATTTGCAGCTACAGGGAATACCATTCCTGGCTTTTCGCGGTGCGATCCCGGGCGTGGCAACGGGTCCCCATATCCATATCGGCAGCCCATCGCACCGCCTTTCTTAAGCTAATTTCGCGGTCCGAGATTTCTCTGTTTCGATTGTGTGTTTTTCTTAGCTAACTGTGTAACCGGAATGGCACTTGCTGTGTCTAGCTTATTGGTGAGTAAGGTAGTACTGAAAATCTGACCATTAGTAGAGTGCAACATGTCGAGTCAAACAATTAAACATCTTCCCGTAAGTGGCGTCGGCACGGCGAAAGCTGCCGGCTGGTTCAGCCTGATCTGGAAAAAACTTCTTAGCCACAAGACACAGCTCATGCTGGGTGGCGGCGCGCTCGCGGTACTTGCGCTCGCCGGCTATTACTTTTGGGGACGGCAGTCCGGCACGACGCAATACATGACGGCCAGGGTTGAACGCGGAAGTTTGCGGAATACAGTTACTGCGACCGGCACGCTGCAGGCGGTGACTACGGTGCAAGTGGGCAGTCAAGCTTCAGGAACAATCGCCGCGCTCAACGTTGATTTTAATTCCCCGGTCAAACAGGGCCAGGTGATCGCCCAGTTGGATCCGTCTGTTTCCAAAGCACAGGTCGATCAGGCTCGTGCGAATTTGCAACAGGCCCGCGCCAGTCTGCAGCAATCAATAGCCGGCGTTGCCGGTTCGCGCGCTGGTGTCAGCGATGCGCAGGCAAAGGCGCAGGCGGCGCAGTCTACTGTGCAAAACAATCAGTCAGGGGTGACGAGCGCCCAGGCCAACCTGGCCGTGCTTAAAGCTCAACTCGACGATGCCCTCGCGTTTCTCAATCAACAAGGCTCGTTAATGAAGAGCGGAGTAATCGCACAGCGAGATTACGATCTGGCAAACACGGCTTACAAAACTGCGCAAGCGCGCTACAACCAGGCGGAGGCGCAGGTACAACAGGCCGTCTTGAGTCAACAGTCCTCGGCAGGCTCCGGGATTGCGCAATCGAAGGCGCAGTTGCAGCAGACGCAGGCGCAGGTGCAGCAATCACAAGCGCAGGTGCAGCAAGCCCAGGCGCAGGTGCAACAGGCCCAGGCAGCGTTGCAGCTCGCGGAAGTGAACCTGGCTCACACAACAATCACTTCGCCAATCGACGGCATCGTTGTCTCGCGTGACGTGAACGTCGGACAAACAGTTGCCGCGAGCCTCTCAGCTCCCACCCTTTTTACGATCGCCAAAGACCTGACGCAAATGCAGGTGATCGCGAACATCGATCAGGCAGACATAGGGTTGGTTGAACAGGCGAAATCCGTGAAGTTTTCAGTCGATGCATTTCCCGGCAAGGAGTATGACGGTCAGATTCAACAGATGCGGCTCAATCCGGTGAACGTCCAGAACGTAGTTACCTACAACGTCGTTATAGACGTCAGTAATCCGGAACAGAAACTCAAACCAGGCATGACGGCTAATCTAACGATCACGATTGATGAGCGAAATAACGTGCTTAAGGTCCCGAACTCAGCGCTTCGTTTTACGCCGACTGATGCTTCGGGTCAGCGAATTGGCCGAGGCGGCGGAAACTCAAACGACCAAACGGGTGGCCAGGGTGGTCAAGGTCAAAGTGGCCAAAGACGACAGCGTTCGCAACCGGCTGATGGCGCCGCGAGCTCAGGCCAGCAGCAAAGCAACTTTGCTCCGGCCAGCGCACCGGTGTTGCCAGGTCAGACGCGAGTAATTTGGGTGATGGGCCAGGATGGCAAGCCACAGTCTCGTCGCATCCAGGTAGGACTAAGTGATGGCGCTTCGACTGAAGTGATTGAAGGCAGCAATTTGAAAGAGGGCGAACTGGTTATCACCGGACAAAATATAACCGGAGCCGCGAAAACCCAGGGCAACACGAACGCAGCCCCAGGATTTGGTGGCGCACCCAGGACGGGCGGCGCTCCGGGTGGCGGGCGACGAAACTAACAGGACCGGCCGCGCTAAAGGCTATCGCAAAATAATCGACTACGGAGATTTCAATGTCAGCCACGCTCATAACTGAACCCCAGGTGTTACCGGTAACTGCGGCACTCGTGCCGCAGCCGGAAGCACGTCCGGTTATTCAGTTGGATCACATACATAAGACCTACACCATGGGTGACGTTGAAGTTCACGCCTTGCGCGGTGTTTCGTTGACGATTCGTGAAGGGGAATTTGTAGCCATCATGGGCGCTTCGGGTTCAGGTAAGTCGACAACCATGAACATCCTCGGCTGTCTCGATCAGCCCACGCGCGGGCGATACATTCTTGACGGTGAGGACGTCTCAGAGATGTCGAAAGATCAACGCGCCGATATTCGTTGTCAGAAGATTGGCTTCGTTTTTCAGGGTTTCAACCTGCTATCGCGTACTTCGGCGCTGGAGAATGTAGAGCTGCCGATGCTTTATGCGGGCGTTGAAACAGGGCAGCGAGACCAACGCGCGATGGAGGCACTCGCCGCAGTGGGATTGATGGGGCGGGAACAGAATCATCCGAACCAGTTGTCAGGCGGACAGCAACAACGGGTGGCAGTGGCGCGTGCTTTGGTTAATAACCCGGCGCTGATCCTGGCGGACGAGCCGACCGGTAATCTCGACTCACGCACATCCGTGGAAGTGATGGAAATTTTTCAGCGGCTCAATCGTGAACGGGGCATAACCCTGGTCCTGGTAACGCACGAACCTGACATCGCCGAGTATGCGCAGCGTGTCATTGTTTTCAAAGACGGCAAGATCAAGAAGGATTACCAGATCGAGAACCAGCGGGATGCAGCGGAAGAGTTGAGGAACCTGCCGCCGGTGATCGAGGACGAAGAAGATGACGACTAACTATCCGCAGATTGCGCTGATTACACAGAGAGAAGAAGAAAGGGATGCGCCTGGGAGGTTGCAAGGAATAAACAGAAGGCGTGTCTCTCGAAATCTACTTTTCTGTGTAATCTGCGGAGTCAGTAGAGAGTTAAGTTAGGCAAATATTATGGACTTAGCAATGATCATCCGCGTGGCGTTTCGGGCTCTGGTGCGTAACAAGATGCGCGCTATCCTGACGATGCTGGGAATCATCATCGGGGTTTCGGCGGTGATCGCTATGGTCAGCATCGGGCAGGGCGCGCAGGCTTCCGTCCAGGCGCAGATCGAAAGTATCGGTACGAATCTTCTATTCGTCAGCGCCGGCGCGCAAAACGTCGGCGGCGTACGCAGCGGAACGGGCGATAGCGGCACCAATACGCTGACTGTCGAAGACCTTGACGCAATCAAGCGCGAAGTGCCAAGTGTTGCGATGGTAACGCCGACGGTTAACTCTCGAACGCAACTCGTGGTCGGCAACATGAACTGGAATACGTCCCTGCAAGGTGTGAGTGAACAGTATCCGGACGTGCGCAAGTGGACGATCCAGAGCGGCAGTTTTTTTACTGACGCGGACGTACGCACCGCGAGTCGGGTCATCGTCGTCGGCCAAACCATCGCCGACAATCTGTTTCCGGGAATGGATCCGGTTGGGCAAACTCTGCGAGTGGCGAACCTGCCGTTTAGAGTTACCGGAGTAATGACTCGGAAGGGTCAGGATCAACAAGGCCGTGACCAGGACGATATTGCTTTCGCTCCCTATACCACCGTACAGAAAAAAGTCCTCGGCAGCCCGCGACTGCAAATAGCGTATGCGTCCGCGATTTCTCAGGATGCAACCTACACGGCCCAGGAACAGATTACCGAGCTATTGCGCCAACGCCACAAACTTGGCGCTAACGAGCCGAACGATTTTACTGTGCGCAACATGACGGATATTGCCGAAGCTGCCAACGAGACGAACAACACCATGACGCTTTTGCTCGCCTGCATCGCCAGTGTTTCGTTGTTGGTTGGGGGCATCGGCATTATGAATATCATGCTGGTGTCAGTGACTGAACGGACCCGGGAGATTGGAATTCGGATGGCGATCGGAGCGCGCTCTTCCGCAGTGCGCAGCCAGTTCTTAATCGAGTCTATCGTGCTTAGTCTAACGGGAGGCTTCATCGGCATCGTACTTGGAGTCGCTGTTTCTTTATCAATACCGAAATTTCTGGGTTGGCCAACCTTAGTATCCAGTCTGGCGATCATTGGTTCAGTAATTTTCTCCGCCGCTGTCGGGATTTTCTTTGGTTACTACCCCGCGCGAAAAGCGGCGAGCTTGGATCCCATCGAAGCGCTGCGTTACGAATAGTACGATTGCGGATTTGGGATTGCTGATTTCGGATGTAGTCTCTCAAATGAATTCGGTGGACTCAACTTCGAAGGGCAACTGATGCAGAACCGCGAGCGGTAGCGAGCGGATGCGAGCATTCAATGTTGAATCCGCCAGAACGCTCTTTTGCTTGTTGAGTGCTCGCATCCGCTCGCTACCTCTCGATCCGCTCGCTACCGCTCGCGGTTCTGATGGCTTTCCAAAGTGAATCCACCTTCTGCAACCCCAAATCCGCAATCGGAAAAATTCATTTCACAATCAAGAACCCACGATCGACTTGTGGAACTGAAACTGCCTTAAATTTTTCATCATGGCCAGGCCCCGCAAAAAGTCACAGGGAATGCTGCCCTGGTGGCTCGACGAAGGTACAGAAGTGTGTTCGGCATGCAAACAGACGTATGCATTTCACACGGAAGTTCGGTGCGTCGACTGCGATGGGCCAATGTGTCCGTTTTGTGTGCAGGTGACAGTGACCATGGAAGTGTCGTGCCCTACGTGTTTTGATGGGAACGAGAGTGGAACAAACTAGCTGAAGGGGTAAGCAATGGCCGCGCGCGCGATTTGGAAAGGCGAGTTGAAACTGGGTACGAACAAAATCCCGGTCAAATTGTATTCAGGTGTTACTGACCGGACGGTGCGTTTTCATATTCTCGACGAAAAGCATCTGATGCGCGTCAAGCAGCACATGGTGAGTCCCGATTCGGGCGAAGAAGTTGCCGGAGAGGAAATCCAGAAAGGCTATGAGATCGAACCAGGGAGATTTGTAGTTGTTACGGATGAAGAGTTGGAAGGACTCGTGCCCAAGCCCTCTCGCGAAATCGAAATCGCAGAGTTTGTTCCGCCCGAGGCAATCAGCCAACAGTGGTATGAGAGGCCATATTACCTGGGGCCAGACGGCGACGTGCAGGGCTATTTCGCGCTTGCCGATGCTCTGACGAATCGTAACCGCGAAGGCATAGCCCACTGGGTGATGCGCAATAAAGCTTACATTGGTGCCCTGCGCGCCGAAGGCGACTACCTGCTGTTAGTCACTTTGCGTAACGCAGAAGAAGTGATCTCAGCGAAGGATCTTCCCAAGCCTGCCGGCCGTGCCCCGACGCAAAAGGAACTCAACATGGCGAAGCAGTTGGTGGAGCTACTGGAGGAAGATGAGTTCAATGCGAAGGACTACAAGGATGAATACCGCGAGCGCGTAATGGAGTTCATCGAGAAGAAGGCCCGCGGTAAAGCCCCTCGTCTGCATGCTGTGAAATCGAAGCGCAAAGTTTCGGAGCTCGACAGCGTACTCGAGAAGAGCTTGCGGTCGCTGCGAAAGGAGAAACGCGCTGCCTAAACGAGCCACAAAAGCAAAGCGAAACAGTGACGAAGAGAACGGCGAGCAGTCCGGATCGCGACCGTTCTGGTCGGGCACGCTTACGTTCGGACTGGTCAGTGTGCCGGTTAGTCTTTTTCCGGCTAACAAGAGCAGCCGCGCGCCGTTGCGCATGCTGAGTTCAGAGGGCGAGCCGCTGGCGCGCAGGTATTACTCTGAAAAAACCGAGCGCGATCTCGAGGCCGATCAGTTGGTGCGCGGTTATGAAATCAAGAAAGATAAATACGTAGTCGTTACCGATGACGAACTGGAGCGATTAGCGCCGGAGAAGACTCGTGACATTGATCTCAAGCGTTTTGTTCCAGCGGAGACCATTCCTCCCGTTTATTTCGAGCGCGGCTATTTCCTGACGCCTGACAAAGGTTCTGAGAAAGCCTATAAGCTCCTGGCCGAGACGATGGAGAAGGGCGGCAAAGCCGGAGTGGCAACCTTTGTCATGAGAGGCAAGGAATATCTGGTGGCAATATTCGCCGAGCAAAGTATCCTACGAGCAGAAACTATGCGCTTTCCTGACGAGCTGCGTTCGCCCGCTGACGTTGGCTTGCCCAAGAAGAGCAAGGTCTCGCCGGCGATGGTGCGCAAGTTTGAAAAGCTGATCAGCAGTAAGTCAAAGAAACAAATGTCCGCGCGCAAACTTGAGGACGAGCAAACTGAGCGTCTCCTCAAATTGGTCAAGAAGAAAAGCGCAAGCCGGAAGAACGTGGTTGAAGTGGAAACGGAGAAACGTTCTGAAGGAAACGTGATCGATCTTATGACGGTGTTGAAGAAAAGCCTCGCCGGGAAGGGCTAATCAGGTCTTCCAATTCGGGTTCACGAGAACATCGAATCAACATACGCAGATTCCACAACAACGTTTTCTTCAAACCCGCCAGCCGATTCAATTGAAGCCGTCAAGTCGTTTGGAAGATCTTCAGGAGCGAGCTGAGACACGATCTCGATGATCTGCGGATCAAACTGTTTTCCTGAACGTTGCGACAAGAACCTCATCACTTCTTCATGTCTCATAGAGGCCGCCGGAGGCTTCGGTTGAATCATCAAGTCGTACTCGACCGCGACCCGCAAAATCCGGCTAAGCAGAGGAATCTGCTCCGCTGCCAGTCCAGTTGGTGTGCCTGAGCCATCAAAATTTTCCCGGTGAAATCTCAATACGTCTGCCACGTTTGCAAGTTCGGGAATCGCCGCCAAAAGCCTTGCCTCGGTTTCTGCATGGGCTTGCGGCGACATCATCGAAGCATCGCTGGTCCAACGGCCGCGTGGAGAGTCCTTCTGATTAACTTCATTAAGATTGTGCAACATCGCCGCGGCCGACAACTCTTCAATGTCAAACTCGGTCAGACCCAGTCGTTGTGCAATCGTCCCGGCGTAGCTGCTAGCTCGCACCGCATGGCTGTAGGCGTAGGCATCTCTTACCTGCAACATCTCTCCCAGGGAAGTAACCACGCGCATCTTGATCTCTTGTAATCTCGCGAGCAGGCGCTCGTTTGCCGTCACCAGCGAGCTACTCTTCTTGTTGCTCTCATAGTGATCGCAGGCCCGGCTTACTTTGAGTTTGAGGGCTTCGTTATTCCAGGGCTTGGTGACGTACATATAAACCAGCCCCGAATTGATAGCTTCCTCGAGTACTTCGACGTCGGTGTAGCCGGTTAGAAGAATACGAACCATGTGCGGACGAGAGCGCGATGTGAGTCGCAGCAACTCAATGCCGGTCATCTCAGGCATGCGTTGATCGCTAAGCAGGATGGCAACGTCGTGTTGCTCGAGCATCCGAATAGCTTCGGGCCCGGAGCTAGCCGTCAGGCAATCATAATCGCGCGAGAAGAGACGTTCGAGAAGTCGCAGGTTCACCGCTTCGTCATCAACAATCAGCATCTTGTAAGTCATGTTTATCTCCCACGTAAGACAGGCATTCCTGACTGTCTAAGGTTTTAAGGGACCGACAACAACCTGTGCCACTAGTTTTTTGGCAGTTCAAGTCCCGCCGCACAGATAGGAATTTTTACCGTAACACTGGTGCCGGACCCGACCTCGCTCGTCACCGTTATTGCGCCGCCGTGGCGCACGATAATGCCGTAAGAGGTTGAGAGTCCCAGGCCCGTGCCTTCTCCGACGGGCTTGGTGGTAAAGAATGGATCAAAGATTCTGGGCAGGTCTTCGTCAGTTATGCCGGAGCCGTTATCGGTGATCACGACCGTAATCCAGTCGCCGTCGATGTTGGTTGAAACGCTCACCTCACCCTGATCGTTCAAAGCCTGCGCTGCGTTTCCCAATAAGTTCATCCACACCTGGCTGAGCTGGCCGGCGTAACAATTAACCATCGGCAAATCAGCGTATTGGCGGTGCAGAACAATTTTTCCGCCGCTGTAATAGCGAGAGAGAAGACGAATAGTGGAATCGATGCCTTCGTGAATATCAATCTTCTTGAGCTCTGCTTCATCGAGACGAGAGAACAATCGCAGGTTCTTAACTACGTCGCATATTCTTTGCGCGCCTTCGCGACAGTCGGCAAGTATTGAGCTTAGATCGTCCGACAACTTTTCATACCTAATCTCAGCCTTCAAAGCCGCAACCGTCGCCGCAACCTCGGGCGGCAAGACGATTTCGTCGTAAACCTCAAGCAGTCGTGCCAGGTCCTTGAGGTAATCGCCCAGGATATCCACGTTGCCGTAGATGAAACCGGCGGGGTTGTTTAGTTCGTGGGCAATTCCCGCGGAAAGTTGACCCAGACTGGCCATCTTCTCCGTGTGGACAAGTTGGCCTTGCAAACGCTCGAGCTCAGTCTTGCTATTCGCGAGCTGGACATTCTGATTTTCGAGATGGGCTTTGTAATTTGCAGTAGTGCGTTGCAGCAGCCGTCGCTCCAACGCGCGTTCAACCGAAAGAGTCAATACATCCAGGTCGCAAGGCTTGATCAGGTAATCAGACGCTCCCACCCGCAGGGCGTCACGAACTCGCTGTGGACGATCGATTCCGGAGATCATGATCACGGCGGTCTCGGGATAACGCGCCTTGACTTCACGTAAAAGCTCTACTCCGTTGCGCCCAGGCATCATCATGTCGGAGATCACCAGCGCAAAAGTTTTGGTGGCAAGCACAGCCAATGCTTCATCCGCAGAGGCGGCAGTTTCGCATTCGTAATTCTCACCCAGGAAACTAGTAAATAGACCTCGTACAGCCGACTCGTCGTCAACGATCAGAATGCAACGATCGGACGCCTGTTCCTGGAGCTCTACCGAATCGAGCGACACGCGCGAACTTGCCGGATTAAAGAGCACCGGCGTCGCCAGGGTCGCAGTGGAATTGAGTTCTTCAGTCATGTTGGTTCGATGAAGATTTGAACGTAGGAAATTGGGGATGGTTGTTGAGTCTAAAGATCGGAAGAAGGCAGACCCTTAAAGCCCATGAAGGGCAGATGGGCCGGGAGTTTTGCCACACGAAGGCCGCTATAGCGCCTTCAAAACTACCCTGGCTTCACGTCCGCACAGATCGTGCCATGCAGAAGGCGAGCAAAACCCACCTGACAAAACACCGGTTGAATGGTGTGAGTTCTCAGCGCGAGGCGGCACAGTGGTTGCGAACTAACTCACTGCTACCACTCAGTTGGTAGTCCTTGAAACGCCGGAATCAATCCTGGTTCCGTGGGATGGACATCCTGTCTGTCCGGCTTTCAACCCCATTTTGCGACAGGCAGAAATGCCTGTCGTACTCACCGAGCTAGCCGCTGGATCCTACGGAGCAATTTTGTGCGCATCCACAATCAAACTTTATCGTCGATCTTTCTTCGGCGCCTGCTGATTTCTGCACTCACAATTTCAGCCGTCACCTTGCTCGCAGCGATCGGTCCTGCAGCTTTCACCACGCTCATCGTGTCGGCCGCGAGCAGTAATGAAGTAGAAAGAGAAGGGCGAGCTATACAACCGTCGGGTTCCGCTTATGGTTGGAATCTGAATGATGATGGGGTGCCGCTCATGAGCCTGCCTGACCGCATCAGCGGCAGTCTTGATCAGTCTCTAACCTACTCCATGGATCAGTTTGAGTTTCCTCTTTTTCAAACACTTTATTACAACCAGCGCGCTCGCAAATACATTCTGATGGTGAGCCGTAAGGACGAAACGATTCCGCTAACAGACGGATCAGCTGGACGATTGCCGACTCGGCAAGCGGAGTTTATTGAGCTTGCTCCGGTTGGAAATAGCGCCGAGTTTGCCGCAAACGGCAAGTTGAGTTTACGGCTGGAAAACAAAGGCGGCGCCAGGGTTTTGACCACGAGTGACGCGACTGTCTTTAGCTTTGAGGTTTTGGCCGATGGCGAACTTCATTGCCGCCAGATCAACGATCGCCATGGCGCCGTTATTCATCTTCAGTACAGTCCGGACGCGCTACTCGAATCGATTAACGATGAACGTGGCAGAACGATCTCTTTCAGTTACACGAATCAATATGTTAGTTCGGTGGCCCAAACCTGGGGTGGAAACGCGAAGCGATTCAGAAAAAGCTGGGCGATTGCAACAGACGTCCGGTATGCGCATGCCGTCGCTGCTCCAATTAGATCCATGTTTGCCGCGCCCGCCGGCGTAGCGCCCGTTTCAACGTTAGCCAAACACGTTCCTTCGAATGCAATCAAAGCGAGCTACACGCAAGCAATGGCTAAGTCCGACTCAACGCTTGCGGCAATCTTTGGCGGCCCCGGGGCCATTGCCGCGGCTAACGGTTACGAGCCTGCGCGCCTTGACCATCAGTATCCAGTCTATCGAGGCGATCTGATCGCAGACGACGGACGAATATTGCGCGGGCATCTTTCCTTCGCGATGCATCTCTATGGCAGCGCCGATGGCACAGGAGACACAGATCTCTACATTCCGGCCGGCTTTAGTTCGCACAGTGAGGGACTGAGTCCGACTGACGCAGTAATGACGTTTTATTACCCGCGACTGGGTAATCTGAGCGATGTAACCCTGGCTGTGTTTCATATTCGAAACTTTCAGCTCAGTTATGAGGGTGAACGCGTTCGCATCGGCAGCATCGGGGGGCCAGGCGGTTCAGCCGCGTCATACAGGCATTCTCACCTGGAGTTTTACCATGGCAACACCGGACTGCCACCGCTTGCCGCACGCGTGCAGTTGCGAATTGACCCTGCCAATATTTTCCAACGACCGTGATGAGCTGAGAACTAAGATGGATAAACCCAGATCAATTGAAAAAGTTTCTACGCCGACGACCGGCGTGATCAGTCTTAACGTGCTCGAGGGATTGAAGAAGTTTCAGCAAGCAGGTGAGCCGGACTTTGTTACCGAGTTGATTGATTTGTTTCTCGACGACACTGCGCTGCAGCTTGCGTTTCTGAAAGTGGCGGTCGCTAAGAATGACGTAACCGAAGTTTGCCGGCTGGCCCATCTCGTAAAAGGCAGCAGCGGCAATATCGGCGCGATGGGGCTGGCGGAACTCTGTCAGGAAATGGAAAAGACAGATCTCGGCACTTTCGCAGACGACAGCTATGGCCAGACTTTGCTGCTAAAACTTGAGGAAGAATTTCGCCAGGTGAGTGAAGCGTTCAAAGCCCAGCGTCAAGAAAGTTAGTAGGCAGTAAAGGCAGAAGGCAGAAGGCCAGCCAGAAGGGCTATCAGATAGTAGCCGGTGGTCGCAGCGAAGCGGAGACCACCGGTTGGATCAAGAAGGTTTGGAGCACCCTGAAAGGGCGCAAGCTATCTCGCACCCCTTCAGGGTGCGTGAATACTCGTGAATTGGTCCGGTGGTCTTCGCTTCGCTGCGACCACCGGCTACTTTCTTCCAGCCCTTCGGGCTAAGACCTACTGTCTTTCGCTTTCCGCTTTGACATTCAATTGTGTCAGGCCCGGTGTTAGCTCACGGCTGAAGGCAAGTAACGACTTAATAATTTCTCCCGGCACCGCGAAGCTCAATTCATCGTTGCCTTCTATATGGAGTGCGGCAACGGCAACAACTTCACCCCGGTCGTTGACTATCGGAGATCCACTGTTGCCGTGACGAACTTCCGCCGTAATGCGCAGGTACTCCCCAGCGCCCTGAATGTACCAGAGGTTGCTGGTGACTCCGCTCGACACTTTCCATGAAGTGTCATCCAAAGCGCTTACAAGGGTGACCTTCTCACCTTCCGATTCGACGTTTCCCGCAAGCGACAGAGGTGCAACATTCGCGGCCCTGCTGGTTTGCAATAGGGCGAGGTCGTTGTCTTCGTTCAGAGCCAAAATGCCCTCGACATAGTAACTCTGGCCGTCAAAGGTTCGGATGACGGCGCGGCTTGCGCCTTTGAGAACATGAATACTGGTAACCAGCCGGTTGGATTGAACAAAGAAACCGCCGCCGATCAGCAATGGTTTGCCGTCCTGGTCAAACGTCGTGATGCTGACAACTCCGCGTTTGACTTGATCAATCGTTTTAGCAGAAGGCTCAGCCAGCGCGGTTGTCGTCGCAGAGAGGAAGAGAAGCAAAACAAAAGAGAGGTTAATCTTTCGGGGGCTCAATTTCATACACACTAATCCCTGCAACGTTCAGGATCTGACGTTTTTCCTGGAATCTATCTAGCTTGAGATTTAAGCAGACGCCCAATCGAGTGCCGCTTCCAGAAGGCAGGAAGCGAAAACAGAAGGCAGAAGGCAAAAGGCAGAAAGCAGAAGGCAAGAGTCTAGCGGCTTCGCCGCCGCACAGTGCGGTAAGGCTCTGCCTTACCGTCCAACGCTTCTTGATCTCTTGAGGCTCCGCCTCAGATTCCTTGCATCTTGCTGAATTAGGCTACCTCTCTCCGGCTGTTCCCCTCTGGCGCGTCGGGATTTATTCTGCCACTTGTGCATGTCATCTCTAGAGACTCGCCTTGTTACTTTCTAACATCGGTCGCCAAAGACCGTCTTGCGGTATTTCGTAAAGGATTTGATAAAGGAAATTGTCTGCAAGGCGCTTGATGAGGCACGTAAGTCAGCTAAGTTTGCGTTTTATGCCTACGTGATCATGCCGGACCATCTGCACGTGGTTACGGATTCCGCTCGTTCGTCTGAAGACACATTGCGCTTCATTAACGGAATCATCAGCCATCGTGTGATCACCTATCTGAAAGAAAAACACTACGACAGTTCCTTACAAAAGCTACGCCAGGCCACGAAGCGGAGGGGTTATAAGCATTCACTCTGGGATCATCATCCAAATGTACGTCTGCTACTCACTGAAAAAATGCTGATGGAGCGAGTGGGAGGCGTAGCCTCCGTAAAAATTAAGAAGCTCGTTTCGATAAGGCAGAGCCTTACCGCACTGTGCTGCGGCAAAGCCGCCGTTGTTGGTTGGCGAACGGGTCTCACAACACGACCCTGGAAGGATCGATTCCTCGATCACTCCAGGGTCATATTGTTTTGTCGGGAACAAAGACGTCCCGGGTTAGAAGATAAACTTCAACGCCAATTGCACGTTGCGCCGCTCTACGTTTCCGTTTGGCGTTACGCCTTTGGTGGCGCCGACGAACCCGCTGGTTACATCCTGCGTGCCGGGCACGATGTAAAGGTTCGCATGGTTAAGCGCGTTGAAGAGTTCCGCGCGAAGCTGAAGACTATACCGCTCATTCAGCTTCACGTTTCGACTCACACCAGCATCCAGATTCCACATTCCGGGTCCGCGAAACTGGTTACGCCGCGTCATATTTGCCGGATACGGACCAAAGTCAGAACAGCCGCCGCAAACAGCATTACCAAACGCTCCCACTGGTTGACCGGTCAGATCAATGTAGTTGAAGAAGTTGGCGTTGCCAGTGTCGGTAACTTTGACTTGGAGTGGTCCGGTCGCGACCAATCGTGGACTTGCAAGATTGGCGTTACTGCCGTCAAAGATCGTGAAGGGCGTGCCGGTGCGAGCGTTAAAAATTCCCGTTAACGACCAACCGTCGAGCAGGGCCTTCGTGATACCCGTAGTGTTCTTCGCGAAGGGTACTTGCCAGATCAAGCTGCCCACAAAACGATGCCTGACGTCAAAATCCGCCGGGCCATAGTCGAAACTCGGATCATATGGATTGGTCAGTCCGAGGTTGCTATTGAAGGCGCCTTCACTGAAGGTGGAACTCAGATTGTCATTCGCCTTGGCGAAGGTGTAATGCAGCGTAAACTGCATGCCCGTGTTGCGGAAGTTATTTCCGTCAAGAGCGACTATCAAGGCGTTGTAACGCGAATAGCCTTCATTGCCGCGTGAGTTAATGTTTGAGTAGACGTTGTTGAGTCGCGAATTTGGATCTGCGTCTCCCAGGTAAAAAGCTCCCGCTCCCGTGATGTTCAAAGGAGAGATCGAGTAAAGCTTTTCACCACGCGAGCCTGAATACTCAACTGACAAGACGTTCCCACGGCTCAGCTCGCGTTGGAACGCGAAGCTATAGAAGTGGGCATACGCGTTGACGATGTCTTCACGCACATGACGGAGACTGGTTGCGGGCAGGACCTTTGTCGGCGGCGATGTGCCGGCAAGCGGTCCCGCGTTGTCTGTAGTGATCTGTAGATTGGTTACGTCTACGTTGTTGAAGAGCGACATCACTGCGTAATTCGGTGGGTTCTGAATCACGTTGAAGGTGACGTTGCCGAAGTTGCGCTCGTAAGCCAGACCATAGCCACCACGAAGACTGGTTTTGCCGTCACCAAAGAGATCCCAGGCGAAACCGATTCGTGGCGCGAAGTTGTTCTTGTCTTTTTTCCATAGCCCACCGACAGGACTATCGCCGGCAATCTGAACACTGCCGTTGCGGATCCGTTCCTGCAACGTAGCGCCGGGACCAAAGTAGAAGTTGGAATCCAATTCCGGGTTCTTGTTGTGTTGTACGCCGTAGTATTCATAGCGCACCCCGAGATTCAGAACGAGGTTAGGTCTTACGCGGAACGAATCATTCACGTAAGTGGCCCACTCGTTGTAGCGGTTGCTACGAGTGAAGTCTGGCGGACCGACGGGCAGATTCACACTTTCCCCTGGAATTTTACCCTGCGGAAAAACGGCAGCTTGAAACTGATTGATGTTGCCGGTGACGAAATTACCCAGCGCCTGCGCGTAGTTGCCTTGAGCGCCGAGGCTTTCAACGGCGTTCTCATAAGCGCCAAACGTGTTCGTGTTCTGGATGTAAATGTACTGACCGCCAAACTTGAGTTGGTGCCGGCCGAGCGAGTAGCTCATGTCTTCATACACCTGGCCCAGGTTCTGCGGCCCGCCAAAGCCCGCGGGAGAATTCGCCGCGTTGTATGGCCAATAGCCGGGCATCGCAACCGCGTTGCCGCCAATGGTTCCGGTAGCGCCCGGAAACAGGAACAGGCCTGGGCCCACTGGGTTTTCTCCATAAGGCTGACTATTGTTCAGGCGATTAAACGCGATCTTACTTTCCGAAAGCAGACGCGGTGAAAACGTGTGCGTCAGCGAAACGAGAAAGTTGTTGTTTAGTGTAGTCGCCGGCGTATCAAATCCGGCATAGGGACTAAACGCCGAAGTGCCGTTAAAGAAGTTCTTGTTCTCGCGGGCGTAGCGGAAATAGATCAGAGTCTTGCTGCTTAGATTGAAATCAACGCGAGCAGCAGTTGAGTAAGTGTCTTGTGGAATTCCGCCGCCGAGGTTTGTAGGCTCGGTGAATCGGACCAGCTCGAAGGCCGGGAGATCGGCCGGCAGCGCTGCGAATGCGTTACCCGCCGGAAGATTGAAGGTGTTAACCAGTTGGCCAACCGTGAAGTTCGTTCCTGTCGGTGTGCTTTGCAACGTGTACCCGGCAAAATAGTTCCGGGTGGCAGCTGCGGAAGCATTGATCAGAGCTGCGGTCGGGATTACTGACAAGACATCGCCGGCACTGCGAACGCGGGTCCATTCAGTGCTGTTGAAGAAAAACAACTTGTCCTTGATGGCTGGACCGCCAATCGTGTAGCCAAACTGGTTGCGGGTGAAAACGCCGCGCGGAATTCCGTTGGCATTATTGTTAAAGCCGTTCGAGGCCAATCGCGAGATACGGTTGAACCCAAAGCCCGATCCGTGAAACGCATTTGATCCGCCGCGCGTCAGGACGTTAATTATGCCGCCTGAAGCGCGTCCATACTCCGCCGAAAAATTGCTGGTGACGACTCGGAATTCGCCGACCGCATCCAGCGGAATGTTCTGGCCCAGCGCCGCATAGTAGACGTTGTTGTTATCAACGCCGTCGAGCAGCACATTTGTGCTGGCTGCGCGCAGCCCGTTTATGTTGAACCCGGCGCCGCGTCCGGAAACGCCAACACCCGGCACGGCCGGTCCCGGATCATCGCTCGCAACGTTGTTGGCGAGCCCGATCAAATCGTACGGGTTTCTGGTTAACGTGGGCAGCTCGCGAATTTGGGTCCCGGTAACAATGTTCGAGACTTCAGCGGTCTGCGTGTTCACCTCGACGCCTTCACTGGCTATTACGCTGACTGTTTCGCCGGTGACTTCTGTCAGCGCGAGCTGCGTGTCGACCGATACTTTCGATCCGATCGTCACCTGCACTCTTTGATTACTCGCCTTGAAGTTACCGCCCTGTACCGTCACGTCGTAGAGCCCGGGCTGGAGCGCGGTAATAGTGTAGGTCCCGTCGTTGTCCGAAATGGCTGTGGTTTCGCGGCCGGTGTCAACCGACTTCACGGTGATATTTGCGGCGGCCACAACCGCGCCGTTGGGATCGGTTACCTTCCCATTGATTTGACCGGTCGCGCTCTGGGCAAACGTGGCGCCGGCCATCATGGCAATTGCGAACACGACTGACAGAAGACCGAGTGAGCCAGTCGCGGCCGATTGTCTTAATTTGGTCTTACTCATATCAATTCCTTTCTTAACCTTTGTCCCTTGAAAGAGAACTGCCGTGTGATCGTGAGTTCAACTTACCGACGCTCACGAAGAAGGGGAGCTTCTCGTCTGCCTGCAGTCTGCGGCTGACTCGCGATGTTTTGGGGAGAGTTTGAGCGGCGACTCAACAACCCGGGTCTCCGAGAACTCGGAAGGCCGCCTGACAGACACGCCATTCGGAAGTGCAACGATCGTGCCTCTTGACAATGGTGCTGAAAAAGCCAGTCCGTCACTCGCATGGGCCAAGTCGCAACAAGGTCTGTAACTTGTCTTGTAGAATTTGGATTCTGGTGAGGAGATAAATTGCGGTTATCGGATCGTGGGTCAGAGAGATTTTCGTTTTCCGCCAACAGTCTTCAGTTTTTCGTTCCCCGCAGACAGCAAATCACCCGGCCTTGATGGACCGGGTGACTTGGATTATTCAATTTGAAATCTCAGATCTCAAATTTGAGATCTGAAATTCAAGTCTCAAGCGTGCTGAAGTTCCTGGTGGTTGGGATCAACGAGCGGATAAACATTGCCGAGTGCTAACGGATTAATCTGGTAGTGCTTGATTTTGGAATTCAGCGTCGTCACCTTCAGGTTAAGCAGCCTCGCAGCTTGCACCTGATGGCCGCCCGTCTGAAGCAGTGCCCGGCGAATCAGATCAATCTCGAAACGACTGACTTCTTCGTAAAAGTCGAAACCGCTTTCGATGGTTAGCGCGTTGACATCGTGAATGCACTGCACCTCGCACAGAAGCCGCAGAACCAGCTCCTGCAGGGTGGCAAGGCTGTTTCGAGCCGTTGCCGAGTCGCTGTTTTCCACTGGAGGGGCTACGGTTTCCAGTTCTTCGATTCCCCAGGTTGCGGTTGAGTTCATAGTCTCCTCCTGCGTCGTTTCGGGCTTTCCAGGCCGAATTTAATAGGGCACGTTATAACCCTGAAGTTTTACGGGCGGATCGCTTTTGTGACGGAAGGGCAGTCACCTGTGACTAATGGGCTTGAGCTTGGGATAGCGGTGGTTGTGACAATTTGAAAAACTTGGGACTTTGGACTTAGGTCTTTGTACTTTGAGCTTCGTACTTTTTACTTGAATCTAACTGGGAACGTAAAAAGCTCAAAGTACAAAGGTCAAAGTAAAAAGCTCAAAGTCCAAAGTCCAAAGACCAAAGTCCAGGTCTCAAGGCAGCTTCCCCAAAGCTTCCTGGAGCTTGTCGCGATGGTTGCGGGAGAGGGTGAGCTGCGTACCGTCTTTGAGGATGACCCGATATTCTCCATGGAACCAGGGCTGCAACTCCTGAATAAAATCGAGGCGAATTATGGAGGAGCGGTGGATGCGCACAAACTTTTTGGGATCGAGCTGCGCTTCAAGACTACTGATAGTTTCCCGCATCAAGTGGGTCTTCTTAGCGCTATGCACGGACACGTAATTACCCTCGGCTTCGATCCAATCAATTTCGTTTGTTTCAAGGAAGTAGATCCGTCCGGCGGCTTTGATAACCAGGCGTTCGAGATAGTTCTTGCCGCTTTTCAACTCTTCAAGCAAGGCGAGGATGCGTTGATCCATGCCGCCGTTTAGGTCGCGCAGAAGTTGCGTCTTGGCTCGTTGCCACGAAACGTCGAACCGTTCCTGGTCAAATGGTTTTAGTAAGTAGTCAAGCGCCTGTACTTCAAAGGCACGCACGGCATATTGATCGTAAGCAGTAACGAAGATGACATAGGGGATTTTTTCTTTTCCCAGGGACGCCAGCACCTCAAAGCCCCCGACCTCGGGCATTTGCACATCAAGAAAAATCAGATCCGGCGACTGAGTACGAATTGCTGCCAAGGCCTCGCGGCCGTTGCAGGATTCACCGACGATCTGAACCTGCGGATCGCCCTGCAGCATTTCGCGCAGCATCTGACGAGCGAGCGGTTCGTCGTCGACCAGTAACACGCGGATCAAAGGAGAGTCAGTCATCGTTCCATTCGCTCGGCAACGATCTCGATCAAAAGAGTCGCGCCACTCGGGTTGCCATGAGCCAACTTACACAGCAGACGTGTAATTAGCAAAGAATTTCCTGGACTGGATCAGTCTGGACAAGCCCGGGCAGAATCCTGAATTCACGATTCACAAATACGGAACCGGGAGCAGTAGCGACCGGGGGGATGGTTGACTACTGTCGAGTTACAAATACGGGCTTGCATCTCTCTTAAGGTTCGCCCGGTCGCTACCGGCTTCCGGTTCCGTATTTGTGTAGCGCTCGTCGAGTGGAAAATGCCTAACCTCACCCGAACTGAACCAATGCCTATTTCGCTTGCTGGTTGCTGGCCGAGGGCCGGAAATGACCAAACTGCCTGGAGTCAGGCGATTTCCGATTGGCTGGGAGCGGTGCCGTCTGTATGAAAGGGTATTTCGAGAGTTACTATCAACCCACCCGCTGGATCGTTGGTTAAGTCGAAGAGATGGTCCGCTCCATATAACCTAGTCAGCCGAGTCTCGGTATTGGCCAATCCCAGACCCTTCTTAAACTGGTTCTGGGATGTCCGATGTTCCGGAAGGCCCGGGCCGTTGTCTCGAACTTGAATACGAAGCTTCCCATTCAGTTGTTTCGCCTCGATTTCGAGCAAGCCCGGCGTCGAACGGGGGGCAATTCCGTAGCGGATAGCATTCTCAACTATTGGTTGCAGAATCAGGTTCGGTACTTTGGCGTCGAGGGTCTTGTCGCCCAGGTCCATGCGGGTGACCAGGCGATTTTGGAAACGGATGCGTTCGATCTCGAGATAACAAGTGAGAAATTCCATCTCCTGTTTGAGGGTTACCTCTTGTGAGCCGGAGTTTTCCAGGGTAAGACGCAGGAAGTCTCCCAGGCGCGTGATCATTTTGCGAGCGGCTTCGACGTCTTTGGTTAGCAAAGCCGAGATGGAATGAAGCGTGTTAAAGAGAAAATGAGGATGAAGCTGCATCTTCAGAGCCTGCAGCTGGGCGTGTGATAACTGGGCTTCGAGCTGAAGAGTTTTTAGCTGGCCTTCACGATAACGGGTGTAGTAGTTGTAGGCGTAAAAAGTCAGGGCTATCAGTAAATATATGCCGATGCCTTCGCTGAAATTTGCCACGACAAAGCGGCCCAAATATGCGAATGAGAAAGGTTTGCCTGCCGGGTAACTCCAGTAAAGCCAAAGCGCGATGTGACCGAGCGCGGTAAGGAACACACTGAGAAGAATACTGATAGGAATGTGAAGCAGGGAACTACTCAACCAATTATTGCGCTCGATTGGGAGTCGGGCAGCCGCCCAAAGCACCAGCGGCGTCGCCAGTGCCCACAGGTACGACCAGGTCATCTGCAAGTAGAGCGAGTCGACAAACAACATCGGACGCTCTGAGCGATAAGAAGTGAAGTAACCCTGGAGCGTAAAGACCAGACCGATGAAGGTCCAGATTCCCCAGATAGCGGCCAGCCGAACCCAGCGCCGTGGCCGGATCCTTATTGAGCCTTTGCTCTCGAGATCTCGAAATGCGTTGTCAGTCATTTGCTGAAATCTTAACCGCCAAGGTGCTGCAACCCGGTGCGAAAAGCGATCGCCGACTGGCAGCGCCTTTTGCCCGCCCGCGTCGAAAGTCTATCCGAACAGACGATGACGGCGATTGAACAAAAGGCAATCATGTTTTCCCGTTAATAGTAGACCTTCGGAAGCAGGGGAAAGCAACCTGGACCCGCAACGTGCGAAACCGATTTAGGGGTCCCAGACGATATTCCTTGAAGTTCCTGAACCAGGCTTGAAGGATCAGTGCAAGCGTGACTGGAATCGAGTTTTGCAATCTTCACGTAACAGTTGCCCGCGCTCCCGCATCGCTAATGCACAGTAAGGGCAGATAGGAGATTGGGCGAAAGGCACTTTTAAGGCATAGCGACTACTCGCACAACCGGATTGTGATGAACTGGCCGCAAGCAACCGCCAAACGGCCTCACCGAATGGTCATAATCAGTCCGAAAAATTGAATGTCCGGGCCCCACTAAAATAGGCCGCTTAGATGGCCTTGAGTGGCTGCCGAACCGGGCATAACGGAAACCGCCGAAGGGAAGGTTCAGTCGCGGCGGGGGGAGCGAAAATGAACTAAGGTGTAGAGACTCTAACCCTTGATACTGAATTGCTGCTGCCGTTGGCGACCCAAATGTTAACCCCGTCAAACGCGATGCTCGTGGGACCTCTACCCACGGTCAAAGTCTTAATGACCTTGCCGCTCCCCGGTTCAATCAGCGATACCGAGCGGCCGCCGTAATTGGTAACCAGGATGTGGCCCCCAACAAACGTGATGCCGGTTGGCCCATCTTCCACAGCAATGCTGTCTCTTAAGGTTCCGTCAGGGTTCAGTCTGGCAACACTTTTACCGTAGAAGTTTGTCACCCAGACATCTACTCCATCGAAAGCTATACCCATTGGTTCTCTACCTGCATTGAAGGTGCCGAGACTGGCACCATCATCTGCGCGCAGCTTGGTTACATTGCCGCTGTCATTGTTCGCCACCCAAACACTGGCGCCGTCAAACGCCATGGCCACGGGACGCGCGCCGACAAAGAAAGTGCAACTGGCATGGTCGCTTTCGCGCAATTTCGTTACGGTTCCGTCATCACCATTCGCCACCCAAAGGCTGTGACCGTCGAAGAGCAGCGCTTCCGGACGACGTCCAACCTTGATGGTATCGAGCAGGGCGCCATCGCTGACTTGCAGTTTCATGACGTTGTTGCTGAATTTGTTTGCCACCCAAATGTGCTCACCGTCGAATGCGAGGGCGACGGGTCGCGTGCCGACCGGATAGGTACCAAGCGCTGTTCCGTCCCTTCCAAGTTTCATGACGTTGTCACCGAGCTGGTTTGCCACCCAGATACTGTTTCCGTCAAAGACGGTGGCGCCCGGGCTTCTGCCGACGGGGAAGTCGGTCTTTTGAGTCTCATCAGCCCTTTGCTCGCTGTTCTTACCGGGTGGCTTACCGGATTCGGTTTGCGACGAACACACACCCGCTAAGAAAAAGACCACGCAGAGAAGGGACAGAAAGAGCACCAATGTCATAACTGGAAGCCGTTTGTTGCTCATGTCTGTCCCCCTACTGCTTTGACTTAATGCTTGTGATTCATGCCCCGCATTTTCGGAGTCATCTCCTGCGGTTGTTGCTTCACCTTGCCATCGTCCATCCAGAGAATGGACTCCACAATCCAGGGGGCATTGGCCTGTCCCGGGAACATGGCCCACCATTGACGTGCCTCGTTTCCGTACCGAACCATGCCGATGTGATTCGTCAGGATCTTGTCCTGCTTGGTATTCGAAGTATAGAGGCCCATTTTGCGGCGAAGCATCTCAATCTCGTCGGGCTTGCCGGTCAAGAATGTCCAGCCCGGCTTGAGATGATGCATGTGGACATAGTGTTTCAACTTCTCAGGCGTATCTTCTTGCGGCTTGAGGGTGATTGAATACATGAAGATATCTTTCCCCACGCGGTTTCCTAAAAGTTTTTGCACTCTCTTAAGATTCTCGGTGATTGGGACGCAAATCCCTTCACACTGGGCATACATGAAGTTGATGACCACGATCTTGCCCTTAATCAGATCATCGTAGAACTTCACGCTTTTACCTTCATGAGTTGTTAGCTCGAAGTTTGGGAAATACTTCTTTCTTGTTTTTTCGCGTGATGGGTCGTCTGTCTTTTCGGGCGCTGAATCAAGACCGAGTAACAGATTATCCAAACCGGCCGCCCGCGCCACTATCCCCCCGGCAAGGGGAGTTGCCGCCAGCATCGCCAGTATCGTTCTTCTGCTTGTGCCTGGCATAGTCTTGCCTCTCCTTTCCAATTCTGAAGTTTGTAACCTCTGACGAGGTCTGCTGACCTCGTTTTTCAGGTGATTACCGGCGGAAGCCACAGTCGTCTTCGTTGTTATTGCCCACGTCGTCGATGTCAAACCGCAACATCATGGCGTGGTCTTCGTGAATTGTGTTGTGACAGTGCATCGGGTAGCGCCCCACGAAGTCGCGGAAGCGGAAGTAAATCTCGACGTCGTCATTCTCACCTAGTCTGATGACGTCCTTGCGGCCCCTCTCGATTAACGTCGGCGTCTGTCCGTTACGCTTGAGAACCTGGTGCTCTTCGAAGTGGATGTGGATCGGGTGCGACCAATTAAATCCGCCCTC
>Ga0134126_10001443_pt1 | contig 30262 bp, 26 predicted proteins | sample KB31752_FD_96881 | JGI IMG/M metagenome (GOLD analysis project Ga0134126, IMG submission 96881) | Terrestrial soil microbial communities with excess Nitrogen fertilizer from Kellogg Biological Station, Michigan, USA - KB3-175-2 | ecosystem: Environmental > Terrestrial > Soil > Unclassified ... | reverse complement strand
GGCGCTTTCAGCGGACGCAGGTATGTAGCTTCGTTTGAGGGCCGGCAAATCCTTTTTTTGGCCGAAATTGCCCAAGGCAATTTCGCCGCGTGGTTTTTGCCGGCCGAACGCGGCCACTGCGCGTGGCAGCGGCGATCAGGCATCGCTGCTACCGTATTTCCATGGTCAAGCATTGAGGTCAGGGATCAGTTCACTTTCCATTCTTGTGATCTGATCTTTCAGCATGAGCTTGCGCTTCTTCAAGCGTTTCAATTGCAGCTGATCGGAATGGATGTCGAGTGTCAGACGGGCGATCACCTCGTCCAGATCACGATGCTCAATGCGTAGCGCGCGCAACTTCTCTACGTTGCGGAACAGCTCGCGGTCGACGTTGTCTTCGATTTCCGCCATGGCAGGTAACGCCTGCGGTCTCCCAGTGACGGTTCGTAAGGTGCCCTGCGTGCGAGCTTTCAACTCGCGGGCAGATCGTCGCAGCACAGGCCAGGCCACGGACAATCCCGGCGCGGCGCTAAAGTAAGGGCGCCCGCCGCCAGCCGGTAGCTTAGCGGAAGACAGCCCCATGACGCCACGGGAGGTATCATACGCGCCCATGTTCACCCCTGCCTCAGGACCTGCTTCCACGCCCCAATCGGCGCTCACCGCGGTTGCAAAGCCCGATTGGGCCCATATAGATACCGTACTGCTGGATCTCGACGGCACGCTGCTCGATCTGGCCTTCGACAACCACTTCTGGCTCGAAATCGTCCCTGCAGCCTATGCGACGGCGCGTATGACGAGTGTCGAGGCCGCCCGGACCGAGATCGCTCCTCTCTTCCACGCCTGCGAGGGGACCTTACCGTGGTATTGCATCGACCATTGGAGCCGTCGCCTCGAGCTCGACATTGAAGCCCTGAAGCGAGCGAACACCGGGAAGATCGGCTGGTTGCCGGGTGCGCGGGAGTTCTTGCTGCACCTGCGGGCCAGTGGCAAGCGCGTCGTGATGCTGACGAACAGTCATCCCCAGGTGCTGCGCATCAAGGACGAGAAGACCGGAGTTCTCAGCTACTTCGATGCGGCGTTCACGTCGCACGAGTTCGGAGTGCCCAAGGAGGAGGCGCAATTCTGGGAGGCGGTGCGGGGCGTGGAGCCCTTCGATCCCGGCCGGAGTTTATTTGCGGACGACAACCCGGCAGTGCTCCGGGCGGCACGTGCCGCCGGCATCCGCTGGGTCTACGGCGTACGCCGGCCGGACTCTGTACAAACGATCCGCGAGCATGTCGACGTCCCTGCAGTGGACGGAGTAGGCGAGCTTACTGCCCTAAGCCGAGCCCCCTCGTCTGGCTAGCTAGGAGCTGGGCGAGGGCTTCTTCGAGCGTCTGCTATGGCGTCGGCCGCCGCCGCTACCGCCACCGCCGCCATGACCACCGCCGTGGCTGCCGCTGCCTCCGCTACCATGTCGCCGACCGCCGCCTCCACCATGAGGGCGATGAGGGCGGCGTCCCTCGGGCGCCGCGCCCTCTACGAGTTCCGTAGCGAGTATTTCCGGGGCGATCGATACCGAGGGGATCTTATGGCCCAGGTAGTCCTCGATTTCCGGAAGTGATACGGCGAACTCCTCGCAGGCGAAACTGATCGCATCGCCTTCTGCGCCGGCGCGCGCCGTGCGTCCGATGCGGTGCACATAGTCGGCCGCATCCTGTGGGAGATCGAAGTTGAACACGTGACTTACATCGGGAATGTGCAGACCGCGAGAGGCAACGTCGGTGGCGATGAGCACCGCCAGGTCGCCGTTGTGGAAGTCGCGCAGAAAGCGCAGCCGCTTGTTCTGCGGCACATCGCCGGAGAGCGCTTGCGCGTGAAAGCCGTTGGCCTTCAGCGTGCTCTCGAGTCGCTCCGCCATGCGCTTGGTGTTCACAAAGATCATGGTCCGGCGCGCTTCAGCCTGGCGCAAGAGCCCGACGAGCAGCGGGACTTTCTCTTCCATCGAAGGGTAGTACATGAGCTGGCGCACCCGATCGACCGTCATTTTGTCCGGCTCGATCCGCACCAGCTCCGGGTTGTTCATGTGCTCGTACGCGAGCTCCAGAACACGATAGGAGAGAGTGGCTGAGAACAGCATTGACTGCCGTTTTTCCGGCGGCGGTAAGCGACGCATCAGATAGCGGATGTCGGCAATGAAGCCGAGATCGAACATGCGGTCAGCTTCGTCCAGCACTAACGCTTGCGCATGCCGCAGGTCGAATACGTGCTGCTTGAAGTAGTCGATGAGGCGCCCGGGTGTGCCGATCAGCACATCGACGCCCTCCTCGAGCTGACGCCGCTGCTTCTCGTAGTCGACGCCGCCGTACACCACGGCCTGTTTCAGGCCGGTGTGGCGCCCGAGGATCTCGCCGTCGTGGTGGATCTGCACCGCAAGCTCGCGCGTTGGGGCGAGCACGAGTGCTCGAACCGAGGTGGGCGTGCGGTTGTGCGACGGTGGATGTGTGAGCAGCGATTGGTACAACGCCACCAGGAAGGCGGCAGTCTTACCCGTGCCCGTCTGCGCTTGGCCGGCGACGTCTCGGCCCGCGAGGGCGATCGGTAACGTTTGCCCTTGGATAGGCGTGCACACGGCGAAGCCCGCGTCGCGGATGCCTTCCATGACGGGTGGCGCCAGGCCAAAGGATTGGAATGTCGGGGAACCAGAGTGTGGGTCAGTCATCAAATGTACTATCAGTGTTGTTCGAAATGGGTGGGCGGCCCTTGCAAAAGCTGCCCGGAAGCGCTACAAAGTGATCAAGACAGCGGGCAATTCGTCCCCGCACCTGCCAGCCAAGTTTCCCTTTTCTCATAATCATCCCAGGCCTAAGGCTCGAACTCATACTCATTTCACGAGTTAGTGTAACCGTTTGACGGGTGTTCCTGGCATGGCTTTCGTCGCCTTTTGCCGCCCCGCATGACGTCTTTAAGTCCTATCCGAATAAAACAACGCTTTTTACGCTCTGCATTCGACGGAGGTTGAACCGCGTGAGTAGCCCGCACATTGTGCACACCACGGACGCCACTTTTGCACAGGACGTCCTGAAATCCGACAAACCCGTTCTGCTCGACTTCTGGGCGGAATGGTGCGGCCCCTGCAAGATGATCGCACCGATTCTGGACGAGATCGCCAGCGAATATCAGGACCGCGTCAAAATCGCCAAGCTAAATATCGACGAAAATCCGCAGACACCGCACAAATTCGGCATTCGGGGCATCCCGACGCTGATCCTCTTCAAGAACGGCACGCTCGAGGCCCAGAAAGTCGGCGCGGTATCTAAATCTCAACTCTCGGCATTTCTGGACAGTAATTTGTGAGAGGCTATCTAGGTAATCAGGGCCGCAACCGGCCCAACAACAACAAGGGCCCGCGCCACGGCAACCGTGACGGCAATCGGGGCAGCAACAATGGCAACGGTAACGGCGGGGGCCGTGCCGATGACATGATCCACGAGACGGAGGCTTTCGATCCGGACGACTCGGAGATCATCAGTCCCGCGGAGCTCACCCAATCGCGCAGCTCGATGAACCTCACCGAGCTGAAGTTGAAACCGATCCACGACCTGGTGAAACTCGCCGAGTCGATGGGACTGGACAACCTCGCCCGCTCCCGCAAGCAGGACATCATCTTCTCGATTCTGAAGGCGCATGCCCGGAACGGGGAGAACATCTACGGCGACGGCGTGCTGGAGATTCTGCAGGACGGCTTCGGCTTCCTGCGCTCCTCCGACGGCTCGTACCTGGCGGGTCCCGACGACATCTACGTGAGTCCGAGCCAGATCCGCCGTTTCAACCTGCGCACCGGCGACACCATCTCCGGCCTGATTCGCCCGCCGAAAGACGGCGAGCGCTACTTCGCGCTGTTGAAGGTCGGCGAGATCAACTACGACTCCCCGGACAGCTCCCGCAACAAGGTGCTGTTCGAGAACCTGACTCCCTTCCATCCGACCAAACGTCTCAAGCTGCAGCGCGGCAACGGTTCCACCGAGGACCTGACGGCACGCACCATCGATCTGGTAGCCCCGATCGGTAAGGGGCAGCGTGGCCTGATCGTCTCGCCGCCGAAAGCCGGTAAGACGATGTTGTTGCAGAACATTGCCACGGCCATCACGGCGAACCATCCGGAGGTCTACCTCATCGTGTTGCTCATCGACGAGCGGCCGGAGGAAGTCACCGAGATGCAGCGCACGGTGAAGGGCGAGGTTGTTTCGAGCACGTTCGACGAACCCGCTGCGCGTCACGTACAGGTGGCCGAGATGGTCATCGAGAAGGCCAAGCGTCTCGTCGAGCACAAGAAGGATGTGGTTATCCTTCTCGACTCCATCACCCGTCTCGCACGCGCCTACAACACCGTGGTGCCCTCGTCGGGCAAGGTACTGACCGGTGGTGTCGACGCTAACGCGTTGCAACGGCCGAAGCGCTTCTTCGGCGCTGCCCGTAACATCGAGGAAGGTGGAAGTCTCACGATTCTGGCCACCGCGCTCATCGATACCGGCTCGAAGATGGACGATGTCATCTACGAGGAATTCAAAGGTACCGGTAACAGCGAAATCCATCTCGACCGGCGCATTTCCGAAAAGCGTGTCTTCCCGGCGGTCAACATCAACCGCTCCGGCACGCGTAAGGAAGAGCTCATCACCGACCAGGGCGAGCTGGCGAAGATGTGGATTCTGCGCAAGCTCCTGCATCCCATGGACGAGCTCGCGGCCATTGAGTTCCTGCTCGACAAGATGAAGGACACCAAGTCGAACAGTGAGTTCTTCGAGGCCATGAAGCGCTGAACGCACTCCGGCGGCTCTTCTGAGAGCCGCCCGGGAGCGCAACTGACGCAGTAACAAAGCCCGCCTTCGCAAGTGAGGCGGGCTTTGTTTTATCCGCAAGCGATCGCGCGGCCATTGCCAATCCGTCTGCTGGAGCGCCCTGGCCCCCCGTACGACCTGGTTAACAGTCGCGACCCTGCGACGCTGGTACATTGACCGTGCGAGTCAGTAAGATTCGTCCCATTTGGCCGGGAGTTCCTAGTCGCATGCGAAGCTGGCTCGCGCCCGTCGCGGTAACGCTTTTTGCCTCCATTGCCGTTCCGGCGCTGGCAACCGACGCTGACCACGACCCCAACTCAGGCAGGCCATTGCCTCCGGGGACCCGCCACAAGAGCACTAGCCCGATCACCGACAAGTTCTACGTGGAGGGAATCTACTATCCCGCGCACGTAAAGACCTTCCTGCAGGTTAACCCGCATGGGTCGCCGGCAGGGGAGTTCGGCACCAGTCTCAGTGCTGAGCGCGATCTGGGGCAGGCCAGTCGGCTCAATCAGGGGCGTATGGAGTTGATGTTCCGTTTGCGGGAGCGCAATAAGATCCGCATCGACTGGCTGGAGGTCGATCGCACGGCCACCCACCAGATCAATCAGACCATCAATTTCGGTAACGAGACCTTCGCGGCGACATCGCTTCTGCAGAGTGAGATCGATTGGCGCATCTTCACGATGACGTACACCTACTCGATCTTCCACAACGACCGCTTCGAGCTCGGTACCGGCATTGGCATTCACCTGTTGCAGGCTGAAGCCCAGGCGAAGACTATCCCGCGGCGGGTGTTCGACGTTCCCCAGCGTCAGGATGTCTCAGGGGCGGGCGCGTTTCCCACCATCCCGTTGGATTTTGCGTTTCGGATCTCACAGCGTTGGTCGTTGACCTGGCGTGGGCAGTATTTCCACGCCGCCGTGGGCAAATTCGACGGTTGGCTCGCCGACATTCACGAGGACGTGCAGTATCGCTGGAAACCCAACTTCGCCCTCGGTGTTGGTTATTCGTCGATCCGCGCGAAGCTCGCGCTCAACAGCGGTAACTTTCCCGGACAGTTCCACATGAGTGTGGAAGGCCCGGAAGCGTTCTTCCGCGTGAGCTTCTAAAGAGCAGGTATAAAGAAAGTTCCAGGCTGGTACGAGCTCTAGGCGTTACCTACCAGGCCGCCGAGCACGTGCACCTGATTGGTGCACTGGCGCCAGTTCGTGAGCGCTTGCGTAAGCTGCTCCGTCGGCACCATGGCGTCCTCCAGCAGCTCGAAATACTCAGTGCGCGCCAGTAGCGCTGCGGCTACCGAGGCGCAGTATTGCGTCTCCAGCCAGTTCGAGATCCGATCAGCTTTGCGGGTGGCGATCATCATGGTTCCTTCTCCCTACGCTTCAGTTTCACCAAGATCCTTGCAACCGTCGTGCCACCCTCGCCGGAGCCCGGCGAACACAGGACCGGCCGCGCACAGATCGGCTGAAAACCAGGGCGTCGGGGACTTTTTATGACTGCAGTGTGAGCTTGCGGTGAACGTGTATCGTTTACACCTGTTGGCGTGCAGCAATCAACTCGGATGCGACGTAAGTCGCGCAAGAGATTGGGAACTTCTGTGCTACTGAGGAGTTAAGCCTTTGATTGCCAAAGGGACACTAACCTTGTAGGCGCGCTGAAAGATTTGCGGCATGCGCGCGGCTCGTCCCGAGTCGAGATTGATGCACACATAATCGATCTGTGCACGCGCTAAAGTTGTTCCGTCGGCGCTACGCACCTGAAAGCGGCGCTGCACGCGCAACTTGCTGTCTGTATCGACAATCCATGTCCCAACCCACACCGCGTCACCGAGTACTGCTGCACGCACGTAGTCGATTTCCGTCCGGTGTGCTGCCATGCCCCGTCGCAGGCTCTTCACACATTGCTCGAGGCTAATGCCCAATGCGGCAGAGTGCGACCAGGCGGCGTGATCGAGCCACGTTAGATACACTGAGTTGTTGACATGGTCGTACGCGTCGATGTCCGCGGGTAATACCTCGAGCGTCACGACGTGAGGGGAGGCGAAGTCCCAGGGCGTTGTTGGACCCTTTGCGGACATGTGAGCCGCGTCCCTCGGGTGCGCTCAGCGCGTCGACGTGTGCTCGCGCGCAATGGCGCGATATCCGATATCCCTACGGTATTGCATCCCATTCCAATGGATCGGCTCGGCGAGCGCATAGGCCTGGTGTTGCGCATCCGAAACGGTCGCACCGAGTCCCACTGCGCAAAGCACGCGCCCGCCGTTGGTGAGTACTTTGCCTGCTTCGAGTTGGGTGCCCGCGTGGAATACCTTGCCGGGCAAGCCGGCCGCCAGATCGAGTCCACTGATGGTGTCGCCCTTGCGCACCGTGTCCGGATAGCCCGCGGCAGCGAGCACCACGCCCAGTGCCGCTCGCGAGTCCCATTCGGCCGTCACGTCGTGCAATCGGCCATCCACGGCGGCTTCACACAACACCGTCAGATCCGACTTCAGTCGTGATATGACCGGCTGTGCTTCCGGATCGCCGAAGCGGCAGTTGAATTCGATCACGTTGGGTGTGCCGTCCGGCGCGACCATGATTCCTGCGTAGAGAAATCCCTTGTACGGCATACCATCGGCAGCCAGTCCGCGGATGGTAGGTTCGATCACTTCACGCATGATGCGCGCATGCACTGCGGGCGTTACGACCGGAGCCGGAGAGTAAGCTCCCATGCCACCAGTGTTAGGTCCGTGGTCCCCGTCGTCGCGACGCTTGTGGTCCTGCGAGGTGGCGAAGGGAATGATGTGGGTGCCATCGGATATCACGATGAAGCTGGCTTCCTCGCCAGCGAGGAATTCTTCAATCACGATCTCGCGGCCGGCGGCGCCGAAGCGGCCCGCAAACATAGATTCGGCGACCGCAATAGCTTCCGCGGCGCTTTCCGCGATGACCACGCCCTTGCCGGCGGCCAGGCCGCTCGCTTTCACGACGATCGGGCCCGCGGGGTGATTTCGGCTCTCAGCCTGGCTTCGACCCTCAGCTTGATGTCGAATATAGTCCGGATCGAATGTCTCGCGCGTAAAAGTAGCCGAGCGCGCAGTGGGAATGCCGTGTCGGCGAAGAAACTCCTTGGTGAATGCCTTGGAGCCCTCGAGCTGCGATGCCGCTTTGCCCGGTCCAAAACACTTCAAGCCACGTGCGGTGAACTCGTCGACCGCGCCGGCGACCAGCGGCCCTTCGGGGCCCACGATGGTGAGGTCGATTTTCTCCGCCAGCGCGAGGGCGATCAGCCCGGGGATATCTTCCGAAGACACGTTTGCATTGCGCACCTTCGGCTCGGTCGCCGTGCCGGCATTGCCGGGAGCCACAATGACTTCTGAGACTCGGGGGGAGGCAGCGCACTTCCAGGCGAGCGCGTGCTCACGGCCGCCGGAGCCGATAACGAGAACTTTCATCAGTGCCGGAAGTGGCGCATGCCCGTGAGCACCATGGCGATGCCGTGCTCATCCGCGGCCGCGATTACCTCAGCATCGTTTTTCGAGCCGCCTGGGTGGATCACTGCGCGGATGCCGTATTCCGCGGCCACATCGAGACCGTCGCGGAATGGAAAGAAGGCGTCGGAGGCCATCACCGACCCCTCCACGTCAAGTCGTTCGTCCGCGGCCTTCATCGCTGCCACGCGCGTAGAGTAAACGCGGCTCATCTGCCCGGCGCCGACGCCGATTGTGCTGCGATCCCGTGCGAACACGATTGCGTTTGACTTCACGAACTTGCACACGCGCCAGGCGAACAACAGGTCGGCGAGCTCAGCCGGTGTCGGCTTGCGCTTCGTCACTACTTTGAGGTCCGATGCCGCGACACTGCCGGTATCGCGGGTTTGTGTGAGCAAGCCACCGGTCACGCTGCGGTATTCCAACTCCCCGGCGGGAGCCCGGCTCAAGTCGCCCAGAGCCAACACGCGGACATTCGGTCTGGCAGCAAGCGCTTTCGCGGCGTCCGCGCAGATGCCTGGAGCCGCCAACACCTCGACGAACTGCCGATCAATGATGGCCGCGGCCGTGGTTGCATCCAACTCCCGGTTGAATGCAATGATGCCGCCGAACGCCGAAGTCGGGTCGGTGCGGTAAGCCCGGTCGTAGGCTTCCAACGGCGAAGCGGCCACCGCTACGCCACAAGGATTGGCGTGTTTGACGATCACACAGGCCGGCTCGTTGAACTGCCGCACACATTCGATCGCCGCGTCTGCATCGGCGATGTTGTTGAATGACAGATCCTTGCCCTGGAGGATCGTGGCGGTGGCGATGCTCGCGCCGCGTGGCGCCGGATCGCGGTAAAAAGCCGCCTTCTGGTGCGGGTTTTCGCCGTAGCGAAGATCCTGCGCCTTATCGAAAACCAGCGGCAGAGTCTTGGGAAACTGCTCAGTCTCCGCCGCTGACCCCCGCTGGCCGCTCGGTGGCCGCTCGGTCGCGACCGGATGGCGCTCAGCCAGATAGCTCGCGACCATGGTGTCATAACGCGCGGTATGGGCGAACGCCTTGGCGGCGAGCCTGGAGCGCAGCGCGAGCGTGGTGCAGCCTTCGTTCTGCGCCAATTCTTCCAACAGCAATGCATAGTCCGACGGATCAACGACTACCGACACGGACTCGTGATTCTTTGCCGCTGCGCGCAGCATCGCGGGGCCGCCTATGTCGATGTGCTCGATGGCCTCGGCATAGCCGCAGTTGGGCTTTGCGACGGTTTCCGCGAATGGATAAAGATTGACCACCAGGAGGTCTATCGGAGCGATCTGATGCAGCGCCATGACCGCATCATCAACTCCGCGGCGCCCCAGCAATCCACCGTGGATCTTTGGATGTAGGGTCTTTACCCGCCCATCCATGATCTCGGGAAACCCGGTGTAGCTGGAGACCTCGCGTACCGTCAGGCCTTTACCCGTCAACAGGCGCGCGGTGCCACCGGTCGAGAGAATCTCGACATTGTGGCTCGCAAGCCAGCTCGCCAGCTCCACGAGGCCGGTCTTGTCGGAAACAGACAGAAGTGCGCGACGAACGGGTAATAACATGACGGCGTTTGAGGAGGGCTCAGCCCCCGAGGCCGAACTGCCTGAGTTTCTTGCGCAACGTGCCGCGATTGATGCCGAGTATGCCGGCCGCGCGGCTCTGATTGCCTTCCGCGTAGTCGAGCACGACGCGAAACAGCGGCTCCTCGACTTCACGTAATACCAGGTCGTACAGGTGTGCGGGACGATGGCCGTTCAAGCTGGTGAAGTAGTCGCTCAGCGCGCGCTCGGCATGACCGCGCAATGGCAACTCGCGCCCGTTGACTCTGGCTATAGCCCCACCCTCCCGAGCTCGACTCTTCTTTTTTGCTGTCATGTGTGGAAGCCCCCGAAAAAAATCGCCTCGTCAGGCCGCTTGCGCAGCCTCGCCTGCCCATGCATCGAAAAGTTTGCCCGCCAGCGCGAACTGCGCAGCCGTGCTTGCAGCTCCCATGAGATCGCGGCGGACCTGCGCCGAATCCCGAAAGCACTGTTCGCAATACCAGCCGAGATGTTTTCGCGCGATCCGGACTCCGGTCGTCTCGCCGTAGAAGGCGTACAGGGAGTCGAGATGCGTAAGGATAATATCACGCACCTCCGTTCGCGAGAGTGCGGAGTGACTATTTCCGCCGTCGAGAAACGCGTTGACAGCGCGGAAGATCCATGGCGCGCCGTGACTCGCGCGGCCGATCATTACCCCGTCAGCACCGGTGAAATCAAGTACTTCCCGCGCCTTTTGCGGTGCGTTGATATCACCGTTGGCGAACACTGGAATCCGGATGGCGGATTTGATATCGCGGATGGTCTCGTACTCCGCTTCGCCGTCATAAAAATCCGCGCGCGTGCGGCCGTGCACGGCAAGTGCTTGAATTCCGCTGCTCTCAGCGATCTTTGCGATACGTACACCGTTGCGATGCGCGTGATCCCAACCGGTGCGGATCTTGAGCGTTACGGGCGCGCTCACCGCTCCTACAACCGTTTCGAGAATGCGTGCGACCTGGGGCTCATCTTGGAGCAAGGCCGAGCCACAGAGCTTGCCGCAAACTTTTTTCGCTGGACAGCCCATGTTCAGATCGATGATCTGCGCACCTTGGTCGACATTCAGACGCGCGGCCTCGGCAAGTGCCAGCGGGTCCGCGCCTGCGAGTTGCACTACGCGCGGCTCGGGTTCACCTTCATGGCTCATACGCAAGCGCGATTTGGGTGTGTTCCACAGGCGGACATCCGATGTCAACATCTCGGAAGCCGCAAGGCCTGCACCGAGTTTGCGGCACAGAATGCGGAACGGGCGGTCGGTGACGCCGGCCATTGGGGCCAGCACAACACGAGAGGGCAGGACGTACGGGCCGACTTTGATCATGGAGCAGGATCGTTGGCGCACGCTATCCCGCCCGCGGGCGCTGGGAGGCAGGCATCGATCTCAAAACCGACGGCGTTGGAGCCAGGATCCACGAAAGCCATTTCCGCATCAATGCGTTGGCCGGCTGAGAGAAATGAGGCCGCTGGAATCGCGTGCGGCAGGTAATTCCCCGGCGCGACGTCGCGCGCTGCGATTCGGTTGCCGAAGCGATCCTGGAGTGTCACGCGCAGCAGCGGCAGGGGCTGCGCTTGGTGCCCGCCATTCTTGATGCTCGCGCGTACCATAATCTCGCCAGCGTTCGCGGCATCGACCGAGGCGCCGAGTTGGCGTACGTCATAGGCGCGCAGATCCCAACGTGGCGTTAGCCGCACACCGAATGCCGAGTACAACGCAGTAATCGGCTTGTTGAATGTGGGGGTGGCGGCCAGGTCATTTCGGTAATGATTCACGATTTGCGCCAGGAGCAGGATTCCGAGCGCCCCTACCCCGGTTCCCCATAGCACCGGCGAGTCAGCCAACAATCTAAGACTGTGTGGCGTTGGCGACTCGATCGACCCCGGCGCCACGCGAGAGCGTGCTAGCGCGGCCAGGCGGTCAGGTGGGGGCTCGGCCGAGTCGAGCCCGAATGCACGAATGGTTTTGTGGGGCTGGGGTCGCGTAACGGCCGAAGTCTCGTCTGGCTCCGACGGCGCGCGATGGTGTGATTGCACGTCAGTAGGTGAAAGCCTCGCGCGCGTTTGGGTGTCCGCGGGAGAGGGGCGGGGTTGTGACTGCGTGTCCGCGCTGGAAGGGTGCTGCAACTGCGGTTGGGACTGTGTCCCCGACAGCGAGATGCGCAAACGAGGTTGCGACTGCGTCTCTGAGGGGGATGGGCGCCACTGCGGTTGCGACTGCGTCTCCGAGAGCGAGATGCGCAGATGCGACTGCGACGGTTGCAGGTCCGCGGGCGGATTTCGTGGTGGCGCGGATCGAGTCGGCGCCTGTCCGGCCGGGGCCGCTGCCGGCGTAGCGGCTGAAGGCGTTCGTGTTTGCGGCTGTGACGTCGCGCGCGACTGCGGTGGCGCCTCCGTGGGACGGCCAACAAGGTTGCCAGTTATGTTGTTTTCTTCGAGCGCCTCCCGCGGGATCGTGTCAGCCTCGCCCAATCCCATTTTGAGCTTGCGCATTTCGGCGGTCGAGGACAGGAAGTCCGGGTCTAGTTCGATCTCGGCGCTTTGCCCGGATGCATCGCTCTTGAGAATAATGGACTTGAAGGTCCCGGTGGCGGCGGTCCATTCGGGATTCGGCGGCGGCTCGACAAAAACCTGGTTTACATCCGCCGCAGCCGGATTGAACTCGAGCGCGTCCTCCGGAATGGAGTCATCGTCATCAGTGTCAAACGAGGCTGGCGGCGGTCGCGACGCTGATGGGGCCGGAGACGGCGGGGCGGTCGGTCGGGTGTACATGAACGACCCGGTCGCCTGCGGCTGCCGTGAAGGCGTATCTGTGGGAGCTTTTTGCGCTGGGGGCGTCGGTGACGCTTCGGGTTGTGCGGGGGTCGGATGCTCTCCAGTCGGTGAGGCAGCCGGCAGCGTCTGCGAAGCCGAGGCGGCCGCAGCCGCATTCCGATCTTCCGACAGACGCGCGAGTGCGTTGAAGACGTTGGAACAACGGCCGCAGCGAACATAACCTTGCGCCACCCGCAGATCCTGGGCGGTCACTACTAGCGTCAACGCACACTTTGGACAGACCGTAAACATTCGCTAGATATTGCTGCTGGCGTCAGTAGCGTCGCCCGCAAAGGCCGACCCAGCCCTCGCGCTGTCCGAAAGGACGTATATCAAAACATGCGTCGTAAGCGCGTGTCACCTCTGAAACCTCCTGTTCCATGAGCCCTGCCAGGACCAAGTCCCCGCCGGGCCGGACGAGCGCCGCAAACCGGGGTGCCAGCTCGCATAGGGGGCCCGATAGGATGTTCGAGAGCAGGATATCCACTCCATGGGGCAGAGTCTCGGCCGAGTTATGCAGGTGCACCTGATCGCTCGCTGCATTGGCCGCTGCGTTGTCCCGGGTGGCCAGCAGGGCCTGCGGGTCGATATCGAAACAATGGGCTTCGAGGGCGCCCAAGCGTACGCTCGCGACCGCCAGCACGCCCGACCCGCAGCCATAGTCGATGACCCGGGCGCCCGCTGCGGGTCCCCGGTCCAACCATTCCAGGCACAGCGCCGTTGTTGGATGGGTGCCGGTGCCGAAGGCGAGTCCCGGGTCCATTTGGACAATCACCGCGTTAGGATCCTCAACCCGCTCGTGCTGCGGGCAGATCCACAGCCGCTCGCCAAAGCGCATGGCGTGAAAATCCTTGAGCCATTCTCGCTCCCAGGCGCGGTCTGCAACTATCCGGACGCGTATCAACGCCGGCGGGATGCCGAGTGCTTCGCTCAACCCTTGGAGCAGACGGTCGGCCGCGATGCTGTTGTCGGCCTCGCCGGAAGCGGCGGGATGAGCGTCTGAGTCCGCGCCTGCGAACAACGCCTGCAGTCGGGTGGCCGGCCAGAGGCGAAATTCCCCCGGTAACGGCTCGAGAACGGGATCGTCGCGTGAGTCGACAAACGTGACCGCAGTCGCGCCACACGCGAAGCAGGCAGCCTCTGCTTCCTCCGGCTCGAGCGAACCCAACTCAAACGATAGCTCGATGAAAGAAGTCATTCGGATCCTTCGGGCAAGGAGCCCGCGGCCGAGGTGGGTTGCGCCTCGGCCCCGCGCTTGGTCTCAAGTCCTGCCTAGGCGGCCCCGCTATCGTAGTCCCAGGCGCCGCTCCAGGTAGTGAATGTCGGTACCGCCCTTCTGGAACGCCGCGTGGTTGAAGATCTCCTGATGGAGCGGGACGTTCGTGCGGATGCCTTCGATCACCATTTCCGCGAGCGCGTTCTTCATGCGCGCAATGGCCGTTTCCCGAGTATCGCCGTGCGCGATGATCTTGCCGATGAGCGAGTCATAGTTCGGCGGTACGTTGTAGCCCGAGTAGACATGGCTGTCGACGCGGACTCCGGGGCCACCCGGAGCATGCCAGAGGCGGATCGGACCCGGCGAGGGCATGAATGTCTTTGCGTCCTCGGCGTTGATCCGACACTCGATCGCATGGCCGCGGATCTGCACATCGCTTTGCACATAAGGCAGGCGTTCGCCACTGGCGATGAGCAACTGTGCCTTCACCAGATCAATTCCCGTGATCAACTCGGTGACCGGATGCTCCACCTGGATGCGAGTGTTCATCTCGATGAAGTAGAACTCGTTGTCCTGGTAGAGGAATTCCAACGTGCCGGCGCTGCGGTAGCCCACCGCGCGGCACGCCTCGATACACCGGTCGCCCATGATGCGCCGTTGGCGGGCGGTGATGCCGGGCGCCGGGGCTTCTTCGATCACCTTCTGATGGCGGCGTTGCATGGAGCAGTCGCGCTCGCCCAGATGGATGACGTTGCCCTGGCCGTCCGCAAGGACTTGGAACTCGATGTGGCGCGGACGCTCGAGAAACTTTTCCATGTAGACCGAATCGTTTCCGAACGCGGCTCGCGCTTCGGCACGCGTGATGCCGATGGCGTTCAACAGCGATGCTTCGCTGTGTACGACACGCATGCCGCGGCCACCGCCGCCTCCAGAGGCCTTGATGATGACCGGGTAGCCGATGTCACGCGCGACGCGCAGGTTCTCGTCTGGGTCCTCGCCTAACGGACCGTCGGAGCCGGGCACGCACGGTACGCCGTGCGACTTCATTACCCGAATCGCCGAGACCTTGTCGCCCATGGTGCGGATCGTTTCCGCCTTGGGGCCGACGAACACGAAACCGCTGTTTTCCACGCGCTCGGCGAAATCCGCGTTCTCCGATAGGAATCCATAGCCCGGGTGGATGGCGACCGAGTCGGTGACCTCCGCGGCGCTGATGATCGCCGGCATGTTGAGATAGCTCGCCGCCGAGGGTGGCGGCCCGATGCAGACCGACTCGTCGGCAAGCAACACGTGTTTGAGACTGTAATCGGCCGTGGAGTGCACGGCGACCGTCTTGATTCCCAACTCGCGGCAGGCGCGCAGAATTCGCAGCGCGATCTCGCCGCGGTTGGCGATAACGACCTTCTCCAGCATGGCCAAGGCGCTTATTCGACTACGAAGAGCGGCTGGCCGAATTCGACCGGATCGCCGTTGCGAGCCATGATGGAGGTGACCTTGCCGGCCTTGTCCGACTCGATCTGGTTCATCATCTTCATGGCCTCGATGATGCACAGGACCTGGCCCACCTTGATCTCGTCTCCGATCTCGATGAAGGCTTTCGCGCCCGGTGAGGGGGATGCGTAGAAGGTGCCGACCATCGGGGCGGTGACCACGTGCTCGTTGGGTTTGGGCTTGGCGGCTTCGGCAGCTGGCGCACTGGCGGCTTTCGCGGGCGCCTCCAGCTGCGGGCTCACCGCGACGGGCAGGCTTTGCAGGTGAGCGAACTGCGGGTAGCTGGGCATTGCACTCTGGGGCGGCATACGGCTGATGCGCACCGCTTCCTCGCCTTCTTTGATCTCGATCTCCGCTATGCCGGATTCCTCCAGCAGCTCGATGAGTTTCTTGATTTTTCGAATATCCATGCCGGGAATGCTCCCCTCAAAAGGTCGAAGTTCTAAAGGAGTTAGGCGTGTGCGAGCTGGCGCGCTGCTGCGCGCACTGCCAGCTCGTAGCCAAAGGAACCGAGGCCGGTGATCACACCGACCGCGATATCGGAGAAATACGAGTGGCGCCGGAAAGGCTCGCGCGCGTGAGTGTTTGACAGATGCACTTCAATAAACGGCAGCCTGACGGCTGCAATGGCGTCGCGCAGCGCCACGCTCGTGTGAGTAAATGCGCCGGGATTGAAAATCAGAAAGCTGATGCTGTCGGCCGGCGCCTTGTGAATGCGCTCAATGAGCTCGTGCTCCGCGTTGCTCTGGAACGCGCTCAGCTCATGCCCGGCCTCCCGAGCCACCTCAGCGGCACGCTTCTCAATGGACTCCAGGGTCTCGGCGCCATAGATGCCAGGTTCACGGCTGCCGAGCAGATTCAGATTCGGGCCGTTGAGCAACAGCACTCGAGCCATGTGAGGTGTCTTTCGCCGACCATTGGAAGGCCGCGAATGTAACCTAATTCGGGACGATTCGGGTACTTTATCGGAAAGATTTCCGAAGATCGCTCACGAACGCGGCTGTTCGCGCTCTTCTCCGGTCGAGCTTTGCCGCAAATGGGCGTTCTCGAGACGGGTCATCTCGGCAGCGACCCGCTGCCGCACGGCCGGAAGATCACTCTTTCCCGAATCGACGTCCCGCAGCCCATCCAGAATCACTTCGGCCTCATCCTGATGCAGCTCGCCGACCTTGACCGTCAGGATCCGGCCTTTGGTATCCGCAAATACGGTGAACGGGAACACCGTATCCATGCCAAGAGCCTCGATCGCCGCCATACCGTCCTTTTCGCCGATCAGTACAGGATAATCGATGCCGATCGAGTGTGCGTATTGGATGACGGCGTCCTTGAAATCGACCGCGATACCGACGATCTCCAGAGATTCGCCCTGTCGCTCGTGGCGCAGGCGCTTCAGGAGCGGTATCTCACGGCGGCACGGGTCGCACCAGGTGGCCCAGAAATTCACCATCAAGGGCCGCCCCCGCCACTCGGATAACTTGTGCTGCGTGCCATTTGCGTCCGGCATGGCGAGGTCGGGGAGCTCTTCCGGGATCTTGCGTACGGCCGGCGCGCCGGAGTCGCTCGACTCGGGGGCCGAGTGTTGCAGGCTTACCGCGCCAGTATGCGGCGTAGGGATGAGGCTCGAATGATGGGCACCGAGGGCACGGTAAGCGATGAAGCCCGCCGACCCTGCGGCCGCAAGCAACGCAATCGCTGCGGCGACCTTGGCTATTCCCGACGAATAATCAGGAGCAGTCATCCGCCGAGCGCTTCGCGGGCGTGTGTGGCGAAGTCATCGGCTTTCATGAAGCCGACCACCCGAAAATTGGCGCGCTCCGCGCCGTTGAGCCCGTAGAAGGCGATGGTCGGTGGTCCAATGATTCCCATGTGTTTCAACAATGCCTGATCGTCGGCGTCATTATCAGTGACGTCGGCGCGTAGCAGCACTGTCTTGTTCAGAGCGGTTTTAACCGTCGCGTCGGTGAAGGTGTACTTCTCCATTTCCTTACAGGACACGCACCACTTCGCCGAGAAATCAACCAGCACGGTGCGACCTTCCGAGTTGGCCAGACTGATCTGGCGCTGCAAGTCGGCAACCGATTTGATGTGACGGAAAGGCAGCTCCTGCTGGTGGGCGACGGCACTCGATGTGAGCGGAGCCAGCGGATCGGTGCTGCCGAGTGCGAAACCGGCGATGAGCGCGACCCCGTAGAGGCCGGCGACAGCGGCGCCGAGCCGCACCACCCAGACGGTGGCGGAATGGCCGCGCACCGCGGTCCAGAGCAGCCAGGCGCAAATGAGAGCCGGGATTGCCCAAAGCACCAGCGAGATGCGCTCAGGCACGACACGCGCCAGCATCCAGGCTGCGACGGCCAGCATCATGACGCCGAAGAACTGTTTCACCGTGTCCATCCAGACGCCTGCCTTGGGCAGCAGCTTGCCCGCCGAGGCACCGACAATGAGGAGCGGCGTTCCCATGCCGATGCTCATCGCGAATAAGGCCGCCGCGCCGCGGGCAATCTGTCCCGTCTGGCCGATCACGACCAGCGCGCCGACGAGCGCCGGCCCGACACAGGTGGTGACTATGAGGGCGGAGAGGACCCCCATCACGGCTGCACCGCCGAATGTCCCCGCCGCCTGGTTATTACTGATGTTGGCGACGCGCGTCTGAATGGCGGCCGGCATTTGAATGGTGAAAAGCCCGAACATGGACAGCGCCAGGGCCACGAACAACCCGGCGAACAACACCAGGATCCATGGCTGCTGGAAGACCGTCTGCACCTGATTTCCCGCGGCGGCACACAGCGCACCGGCGATGGTGTAGGTAAAGGACATTCCTAACACGTAGGTGAGTGAGAGCGCGAAGGCTCTGCCGGTCGTCACATTCTTGCCTTGCCCGGCGATGATGCCGGACAGGATCGGAACCATCGGCAGCACGCAGGGCGTGAAAGCTAACACCAGGCCGGCGAGGTAGAACCCGCCCAACATGAGGAAGAGGTTTCCGGAGGTGATGAGCGCGGCGAAACGGTCCTGCTCGGAGACAAAAGTGCCGCCGGGCGCGCCGTTCGTCGTGGTGGCCGTGCTGCTTACCGCGCTCGCTGGCGCGCTCGAAACGCTACCCGCGCTGCTGCTTCCCGCTGCATCCGTCCCCCCAGCTGCGCTCGTTGCGGCCACCGATTGGCCGATGCCTGTTGCCGCACCGCCAGCGGAGGTCCCGGACGGGAGGTTGACGGAGATCTCCTTGGTAATTGGCGGATAGCACAGTCCTGCAGTCGCGCACCCCTGATAGGTCACTTTCAGTGGCAGCTGAAATTGCGTGCCGCCCGAAGCGCGCGCGACGGGGACGCCCGCAATTAATTGATGGTGGTAAATTTCCTGTTTACCGAAGTACTCGTCAGTCTTCGTTTCACCGGTCGGCATCTCCAGGGTGCCAAGTTGTGCCTCGTTGCTGGTCGTCGCGACCCTCACGCGAGCCCGGTAGAGGTAGTACCCCTCCGCGATTTGCCAAACGAGCTTCACGTGGTCGGGCCCGTCCGACAGGGCGTCGAAACGAAACGCCTCATCGGCGGGCAGGAACTCGTCGCCGGATGACTTCAAGCCAGAAGACTTGCCGAGAACGGCTTCGATGCCTTTGGCGGTGAGGGTGGACGCTGGGGCCAATGACGTGGCTGGCGGAGACGTCGCCGCGCCGAACGCTCCCTGCGCGTGCGCGCCCGCACTGCCAAGCAGGGCTACGGCCGCGAGGATGGGGATTCCGATGAGAATATGTCTAATCATGGTCGTCCGAACCTGGCGCGACACTTCGGGCGTCGAATCTCGCGCACCACAGCAGCAGTATAGGGAAAGTGATGATTTCCGGTACCCAGTACGGATGAAGTGAGCCAGGCCGCACTTTCCGCCATCTTTGCGCACCCCGGCTCTTCCAATGACCGGCATTTTGGACGCTTTATGGCGCCCGGGGTTCGGGCCCCGAAACGTTCCCGGTCCCGGTGACTCTGGCTCGCCAGCCAAAAATAATCGTCCGCCCGGCTTGAAATCGCAGGGTCGCTGCCTATTATTAGCAGCCACGCCGGGGGAGTGCTAATAGCCTGCCTGGCGTTAGCGCAGTCCCAAAAACATCTCAATTCGTTCTGTAAGGAGCTTCTCCATGAAGATTCGTCCTCTTCATGACCGCGTCATCGTGAAACGTCTGGAGGAGGAACGCACCTCCCCGGGCGGCATCCTGATTCCCGATACCGCGGCTGAAAAGCCGGTGCAGGGAAAGATTGTCGCGGTCGGTAAAGGCAAAATTCTCGACGATGGCAACGTCCGTGCTCTGGACGTCAAAGTCGGCGACAAGATCCTGTTCGGCAAGTATAGCGGCACCGAAGTAAAGGTCGACGGCGAAGATCTGGTGGTCATGCGTGAGGAAGACGTCATGGCCGTGATCGAAAGCAAGTAAGCGAGGAATCACGACAATGGCAGCCAAAGAAGTCCGTTTCAGCGATGACGCTCGCGCCCGCATGTTCAGGGGCGTGAACATCCTCGCCAATGCCGTCAAGGCAACTCTCGGCCCCAAGGGCCGCAATGCCGTACTCGAGAAGAGCTTCGGCGCTCCCACCATTACCAAGGACGGCGTGTCCGTCGCGAAGGAAGTGGAGCTGAAGGATAAATTCGAGAACATGGGCGCCCAGATGGTGAAGGAAGTGGCGTCCAATACCTCCGACGAGGCCGGCGATGGCACCACGACCGCCACCGTGCTCGCGCAGGCTATCATCCGCGAAGGCCTGAAGGCCGTCTCCTCGGGCCGTAACCCGATGGATGTGAAGCGCGGCATCGACAAGGCCGTCATCACTTGCGTCGAGGAGCTGAAGAAGCTCTCCAAGCCGTGCAAGGACTCCAAGAACATTGCCCAGGTTGGCACGATCTCCGCCAATAGCGACGAGTCGATCGGCAAGACGATCGCGGACGCGATGGAGAAGGTCGGCAAGGAAGGCGTGATCACCGTGGAAGAGGGCTCGGGACTCGACAACGAGCTCGAGGTGGTCGAGGGCATGCAGTTCGACCGCGGCTATCTGTCCCCGTACTTCATCAACAATCAGCAGAACCAGACCGCCGAGCTCGACAAGCCGGTCATCCTGCTGTGCGACAAGAAGATCTCCAACATCCGCGAGATGCTCCCGCTGCTGGAAGGCGTGGCGAAGGCCGGCCGTCCGTTGCTGGTCATTGCCGAGGACCTCGAGGGTGAGGCGCTGGCGACTCTGGTCGTCAACAACATCCGCGGCATTCTGAAGGTTTCGGCGGTGAAGGCCCCTGGCTTCGGCGATCGCCGCAAAGCCATGCTGCAGGACATCGCGGTCCTCACCGGCGGCACTGTTATTTCCGACGAGGTCGGTCTGTCGCTCGAGAAGGCCACGTTGAATGACCTCGGCGAGGCGAAGAAGATCGTCGTGGAAAAAGAAAACACCACGATCATCGACGGCGCCGGCAAGGCCTCCGACATCAAGTCGCGTATCGACTCCATCCGCCAGCAGGCCGAGGAGGCGACCTCCGACTACGACAAGGAGAAGCTGCAGGAGCGTGTTGCGAAGCTCTCCGGCGGCGTTGCCGTGATCAAGGTCGGTGCGGCCACCGAAATTGAGATGAAGGAGAAGAAGGCTCGCGTCGAAGACGCACTGCACGCAACCCGTGCGGCGGTCGAGGAAGGCGTGGTTCCCGGTGGCGGTGTCGCTCTGGTGCGCGTGCTGAAGTCGCTCGACAAGCTCGAGACGAAGAACGAGGACCAGGCGGTCGGTGTGAAGATTCTGGCCCGTGCGATCGAGGAGCCGTTGCGTCAGATCGTCGAGAACGCCGGCGAGGATGCTGCTGTCATTCTCAACCGCGTGAAGGAAGGCAAGGGTTCGTTCGGTTACAACGCCGCTACCGGCGAGTTCGGTGACCTGATCGACCAGGGCATTCTGGATCCGACCAAGGTGACGCGTCTGGCTCTGCAGAACGCGGCCTCTGTCTCCGGCTTGCTGCTCACGACGGAAGTCATGATCGCGGAAGCTCCGAAGGATGAAGAGCACAGCCACGGCGGCGGCATGCCTCCGGGAGGCATGGGCGGAATGGACATGTAATTGAGGATTAGTCGGAAGCGTCGGGCCGTGTAGTCTGGAAGACGCTTCCGACACCTCTCGAAAGAGGTATCGAATCTGTCATAAACAATCGGTACCCTTTCGACATTGGTTTAGAGGTTCGCTACGTGCACCCTGCATGAAGCGAGTCTCGAAAGACGCGGAACAAGACCCCCTATTCCGCGCAACACCTCGAGCCCCGCAACTGCGGGGCTCTTTTTTTCCGCGGGAAAAAACGCTGTGGCGTTTTCGGCATTCACGCAACAATCCACACGTGTGCCGCGCGCCCGGACAGGATCGATCGGGCTAAGCATTCATTCAGCGACGGTTCAGTCCGGTCTGATTGCGTTGGAACACGGTTTGCAACGGTAATGTTCCCGACATGGGGTGGTCCCATGCGCCTGAGGTCCGGTGGCGGCCAATGGGAACGTGCGGACCGGCCCACTGACCGTGACCGTGATGCTCGATAACACAAACCAACACCAAACAAGTGTGGATGCGCGGGGCCGTTGGTCCAGACAGCTGCCGCGGGCCAGGTCACCACGCAGGTGACGCCGTCCACCGAACTACCAGGTGACCGGTATCGCCGCTGTGGGGATGGCCAGGGCGCTCTTCGGTGATTGACCCGAATTAAGTCGCATCCGGCGTGCGCTTCTCTTCGCAACCCGCGGGGGTTATGTTGTCGATATTGCGAAATGGAGAACCTCACCATGGCGGCTTATGTCACATACGGGCGCTCGCAGCGGCGTGCTGGGTCCTCGCGGCGATGGACACCATTTGCGCTCGTCGGCCTGGGCTGCGTCGCCTTGTTCGGCGTGGCCGCTTGCAGCAAGCTCGGGCTTGGGAATGGTGGGGACGAGATGAGCTGGGCTCGGGCCGCGCTCGAGCGCAACAACCGGCTGGAAGTCATTGCCGCCGACCCGCAGACGAACACATTTACCGTGCGCGTCAAGGACACAGGAGAGCTGCGGATGATTCGGGCGGACCAAGTGGTCGGTGGCCCTCCGGGTGGTGGAACCCAGGAAGCCCCAGCTAGCGGTGCCGCCCAGGGTGCGAGCGCGGTCTCGCAACCAGCCGCACCGGCTGAGCCGGCGCCGCCACCGACAACGACTGCTGCGAACTCACCGACTAACAATGCTGCCTCCAGCAACGCAGCCTCCTCGGAAGACAGTGACCGGGGCGGTAATCCCCCGGGCGCTGCCGCCGGACCCGCCAGCAACGCCCCGCAGGCTGCATCCCGGTCCGAGCCGGCGCCGCCGGCCGACGCTCCGAATCCCAATAGCGATGTCGCCACCACTACTCCGGGTGGTCGCACGCTCGCCTCAGGGCCGGGTTACGCCATCAAGGTAGCTTCCAAGGGCGCTACCGCGCCGGCGCGTACGGAGCGCTCGATGACGAGCGCGGCGGTCGAACGCCGTCACGAGCCGATCATTTGCCAGGGCGATCGACTGTTGCAGATCGACAATCGCAATCTCGAGTTCGATGGAGATGCGATAGCCGCCGAAGATGGCTGCGAGATTCACATCACCAACAGCCGTATCATTGCGAAGGGTGTGGGTGTGTCGGTGCGTCATGCCAACGTTCATATCGACAACAGCCAGATCGAGGGCGACACGGCTTCGATCGATTCCTCCGAGGGGGGGCAGGTCTACGCCGCCTCTTCGAAGTTCAAGGGCTTGAGTCGCCGGCTCGACAACTCGTCGTTCCATGATCTCGGTGGGAATGTCTGGAATTGACGTTGCATTCATTGCCGTCGGGCTTTGCTGCAAGCCATGACCTGAAGGAGTTGGTGCAGCGTGCTCTGGAGGCGCTGCAGTCGAATGCTGCCGCCGCGGCTGCTCTCGCTGAAGCACCACCTGAGGTGCGCGACTCGGTGCCCTTCGTCTTCGCGGGCAGCGATTTCGTCGCGCAGCTGTGTGCTCGCGACGGGAAGCTCTTGCCGGAGTTGCTTGCCCGCCAGGACTTGCACAGAACCTTAGCGCCGGCGGATTTCCCTGCGCGGGTCTTCGCGCCGCCGCCCGATGCCGGTGAAGCCGACATCCTCTCAGCGCTGCGTCGGTGGCGCCGTCACGAAATCGTGCGGATCGCCTGGCGAGATCTCGCCGGCTGGGCGGATTTGTCCGAAACACTCAGCGACCTTTCGGCATTTGCTGACGCTGCCATCGAGGCGGCCGTTCGCTACGCCCGCCGCGATCTTGTCATGCGTTACGGGGAGCCGCGATCGGCGCAGGGCGAAGTACAGCCGCTGGTGGTGCTTGCCATGGGCAAGTTGGGCGGTGGCGAGCTGAATTTCTCTTCGGACGTGGACTTGGTTTTCCTATTCCCAGAGCACGGCGAAACAGACGGCGCACGCAGCATCGCGAACGAAGAGTTTTTCACGCGCCTCGGGCAGGGCGTCATCCGCTTGTTGGGGGCGCCGACCCACGAAGGCTCGGTCTTGCGTGTCGACATGCGGTTGCGGCCGTTCGGGGACAGTGGTCCCTTGGTGGCCAGCTTTGCTTCGTTCGAGGACTATCTGCCGCGACACGGCCGCGATTGGGAGCGTTACGCGTACGTGAAGGCGAGAGCAGTCACGGCCCGGGATGCGTACGCGGAGCTGTACGCGGCTGCGGTACGCCCCTTCGTCTATCGGCGCTATCTTGACTACGGAGTGTTCGAGAGTCTGCGCGAGATGAAGGGACTGATCGGGCGTGAGGTGGAGCGTCGCGAGCTGGCGGACCACGTCAAGTTAGGTCCTGGAGGCATCCGCGAGATCGAGTTCATGGTGCAGGCATTCCAGCTCATCCGGGGCGGACGGGAGCGGCGCTTGCAAACGACCTCGCTGCTGCAGGCTCTGCAACTGATCGAGAGCTGGAAGTGGCTGCCGCAGGGCGCGGTGGAGGATTTGCGGGCCGCGTATGTCTATTTGCGCCGTCTGGAAAACCGGCTGCAGATGTTAGGTGACGCGCAGACGCACAAACTGCCGGAGGATGAGCTGTCGCGCGAGCGGATTGCTCTGGCGATGGGTGTTGCCGGCTGGAGTGACCTGCTGGCGCAGTTGAATCAACATCGCGAGCGTGTCAGCCGGCAGTTCCGGCTCGTCGTATTCGGCGGCGCGGAGCACGACAGCGCCGCCGTGCGGATCGATCTCGGGCGATTCTGGGATACGCAGGCCGAGACGGCCGCCCTTGCCGAATCGTTGGCAAACGCGGGCTTTGGGGCAAGCACTGAGGCTACGCGCCTGTTGTTGGAATTGCGCTCGTCGGCGCTGGTTCGCAAGCTCGATGAGGCTGGCCGTAAGCGGTTGCAGGCGCTTCTGCCGCCGTTGTTGGCAGACGTGGCACGCACCGGCGCCACGGCTGCCGGTTCCGAGGCGCAACTCCAGGTGTTGCGTCGCGTGTTGCGCATCGTAGAGGCCATTGGTCAACGGTCGGCATACTTTGCGTTGCTCCAGGAGAACGCTACGGCCCGCGCACGTCTGGTGGAGCTTTGCGGTCATGGCGATTTTCTGACACAGCAGATCGCCTCCCACCCCTTGCTCCTCGATGAGCTCATTGACGAGCGGCTGCTCGCCGACCTTCCGAGCCGCGCGACTCTGGAGGCAGAAGTACGCTCGCGACTCGAGCAATTTGTCGAAGATGATCCTGAGCATCAGGTCGAAGCGCTCTGTCACTTCCAACGCGCCGCGATTTTTCGAGTCGCGGTAGCCGATCTCACCGGCCGCCTGCCGCTGATGCGGGTGAGCGACCGCCTCACCGAGATCGCGGAAATCATTGTCGAGCACGCCATCGAGCTGGGCTGGCGCCAGATCACCGCGCAGTACGGCGTCCCTTACTGCGGGGAGGGCGATGCGCGCCGGCCGGTGAGCATCTGTGTCGTAGGTTACGGCAAGCTCGGTGGAATGGAGCTCGGGTATTCGTCCGATCTCGACCTGGTGTTCCTCCACGACTCACACGGTGAGCAGCAGGAGACGGATGCCGCGAAGCCGATCGACAACCAGATTTTCTTTGTGCGGCTGGCCCAGCGGATCATGCATTTGTTGACCATGCATTCGGCTGCCGGGCGTCTTTACGAGGTGGACGTGCGCCTGCGGCCGAGCGGGAAGGGCGGCCTGCTCGTAACGAGCATGGAGGCGTTCGTCGAATACCAGCGACGGGAGGCCTGGACGTGGGAGCACCAGGCGCTTCTGCACGCGCGCGCCGTCGCTGGCGCTGCGAAGTTGCGCGCGGAATTCGAGAATATCCGTCTCGAGGTCCTGGCTGATCACGTGCGCCGTGACACGCTGCGATCCGAGGTGCGTAGCATGCGGGAGCGCATGCGCAAGGAGCTGTCCAAGGGCGGCGGCCCGCGTTTCGATATCAAGCAGGACCCCGGGGGCGTCGCCGACATCGAATTCCTCGCGCAGTACTGGGCCCTGTGGTGGGCCAAAGACTATCCGCCGGTGGCGATGTTCTCCGACACCATACGCCAGCTCGAGTCGGTCGCCTCCGCGAACCTCGTGCCGCAGTCGACGGTCGATGTGCTAACCAGCGCGTATCGCGCGTTCCGCGCCCGCTCGCACCACCTGTCCCTCGCAGGAGCGGAGGCGATCGTATCGGCCACAGAGTTCGTGAGCGAACGGGCTGCGGTGAGTCGCCTCTGGAAAGAGGCGATGGGCGTATAATCCCGCCAACGATCAACCTTCCAGAAAGCTTTCTCATGGCCGCGACGACCCAGCCGCTCATTCAACCGAACGCGCAGAATCAGTACGAAGTCACGGCCGAGGATCTGCCGCTGTCGTGTCCGATGCCGCAGATGTACTTGTGGAATTCACATCCGCGGGTGTATCTGCCGATCGAAGCCAGCGGCTGGGCGAAGTGCCCTTATTGCGGCGCCGAGTACACGCTACGGCGGTGATCCGCTGAAAGCGCCGCAGTCGACGTATGAGAATGCGGTAACAGCGATGTCTGATCGCCGTTGCCACGCCGAGTGGCCGCGTTCGGCCGGCAAAAACCACGCTTTTTGCCGGCCCTCAAACGAAGCCATATGCCTTTGTCCGCTGAAAGCGCCGCAGGCGACTTTCAGCCAATAATCAAGCAGCTAGGGACAGCAGTTGCGGTCTGCCTACCGCGTATCCCTGTAGGTAATCCACGCCCATCCGTCGCGCGGTATCGAGGGTGGCGACGTCCTCGATCTGCTCCGCGATCACCTTGAAGTTGAGGGTGCGGGCGAGCTTGATCATGGCGGTCACCATCGCCTGGTTGACCGAATCGCGCTCCAGATTGCGCATGAACGAGCCGTCAATCTTCAGGTAGTCCATCGGCAGGTTCTTGAGATTCGAGAACGAGCCAACGCCCGAGCCGAAATCGTCGAGCGCGAACTGGCATCCCATGCCGTGCAGTACGCCGACGAAACGGCGCGCGTGATCGAGGTTGGCCACCACCGCGCTCTCGGTGATCTCGAAACACACCTGCGTCGGGTTGACGCCGGTGCTGTCCAGGCACTCCACCACGAACTCCAGGAACTGCACGTCGCTCAAGGTCTGCCCGGAGATGTTGATCGCGACGCTGCGGTTGGGCGGCACCGGTATCGCGCCGCGGCCCAAGGCGGCGAGTGTGGTCTGCACCACCCAGCGGTCGACCAGCGACATCAACCGATAGCGTTCGGCGGCCTTCACGAATTCAGACGGCGGTACCTCGTGTCCGGCCTCATCCTGCAGCCGGACGAGCACTTCCATGGCCGGGCCGCCGCCGTCCTGGCCGTAGGCCGGAATGATGGGTTGGTGATACAGGTGGAAGCGGTTGTCTTTGAGCGCGCTTTGCAAACGCTGTAGCCATTGGATTTCGCCTGTGTGGCGGGCGAGCGCCTCGTCGCGCGCCGAATACACGACGACACGGCCAGAACCTTGTTTCTTTGCGACATAACATGCTGAGTCCGCGGCGGCGAGCAATTCCTCGAGCGCCCCGCTTTCACGCGAGATCTCCACGAGGCCGATGGAGACCCCGATGTTGAATATCTTGTCCTTCCAGACGAAGCGGTAATCGCCGACCGCGCGGCAGACGTCATCGGCGATCTGACGGGCTTTCTCCAGCGGACAGCCCATGAGCAACATGCCGAATTCATCGCCTCCCAGGCGTCCGACCGTGTCACTGTCGCGGACGGCATCACGCAGGACCTTCGCCACCTCGCGCAGCATGCTGTCGCCCGCGAGGTGTCCGCTGGTGTCGTTCACGACCTTGAAACGATCGAGATCGAGATAACACAGGACGTGCTGGCCGTCGCCACGGTGCCCGCTCTCGATCGCCTCTTCGAGGCGGCGCTCGAATTCGCGGCGGTTGACGAGGCCGGTGAGCGCATCGTGCGTGGCTTGATACGACATCTGGCGCGCCAGCCCGCGCAACTCCGTTACATCGTGCAGCAACACCACGGCGCCGACGAGCTCGGCAGCTTCGTTGCGGACCGGCGAGGCCGACAGCTCGATGGAGCGCTCGACGCCACTGGCGCGTGAAACTAACAGTGCGCGCCGGCTCAGGTTGACCGGCGCCCCGCTCGTCAGGGCCTGTTTGACCGGATCCGACAGCAGGCGGCGGTCGTTCTCATCCACCAGGCCTACGACTTCCTCGAGCGGCTTGCCCGCGAGCTGTTCGGCGACACCGCCGGAGAGTCTCTCGGCGGCTGGATTCATGTAGGTAATCAGGCCGTTGGCATCGGTCGTGATGATTGCTTCGGCCAGCGAGTTGAGCGCCAGCAGGTGTGGTGAGGGCTCGGTGTTTGTTGCGATGCGCAGCTGGCGCACCGTCTGTGTTGGAATGATCTCCACGCCAGTGATCAGCAGCGCGTTGGCGCCTTCGTAGTCGACGACCGCGGAGGTGATCTCCAGGCGGCTGACCTGCCCCTGCAACCCGACCATCTCGATTTCGTAGCGCTCCGCGGCTTCCTCGCCCACGAGGCGCCGGCGGATGTTCTCGTTCACCAGCTCGGAGTATTCCGGCGGTACCAGATCACCCAGCCGCCGGCCGACGAGCTCGATCCGTTCCACGCCGACGAAGCTTGCGAATTGACGGTTGGCATACAAAATGACTTCGCGATGCACGAGCACCGCCTCGTGGATGCGGTCGCCGAGATCAGCAAACATTTTCGGCGAGGAGCGCGCGCCATCGCGCTCGCTCGGCGTCGCTGCACGTGTCAACAGATGGTTGATTGCAGTAACGAGGGCTGAGACTTCCGCCCTGTCGGTCTGCAGGTCAACTCGACCTTCGAGCCGGCCGCCGATGGCAATGCGCTGCAGTTGCTGCGACAGCTCTCCAACGCTTGCCAACTCGCGGCGCTGCAGCCAATACAGCACGAGAAGCAGCGTGGCGACCAGCGCGAAAAGGAGGCAGAGCAGCCCGACGATCGACATTAAATTCTTGAGCCTTCAGCTTATGGGCGTAACCCGAGACCACTCTAATTCATTTTGTTGTCTCGGACTCGAAGCTGCTACAGCATAACTGACCAGACCCGGTCGCTTTGCCTGCATTTGACCATATCTGGTCGCAACCGTGCTTGGCAGCCCGGCGGAAAACCCTTAACGTCTCGGGTGTTACCACGAGGCGCAATAAGTCCAATCGGAGTGCAATGACGATGCTGACGGCCGATGTCCGTGAACAGATGATCGAGCAGCAGGTGCGAGCCTGGGACGTGCTGAACGAACGCGTGCTGCAGATCCTGCGTGAGGTCCCCCGGGATCGGTTCACCCCTGAGCAGCAACGCTTCCGCGCCTACGCCGATGCGGAGGTTCCGCTGCCTCACGGTCAGCACATGTTGCGCCCCAGTGTGGCCGGACGCCTGTTGCAGGCTCTGGAGCTCACCGGTGCGGAACACGTTCTCGAAGTCGGAACGGGATCCGGCTTCATTACCGCCTGTCTACGCACTGCAGCCGCCAAGGTTCGTTCCGTGGAGATATTCCCGGCCCTGGCCGATATGGCGCGTCGGAATCTGGATGCGTCGGGGCTGCGGGACGTTGACATTGTAACGGCCGATGCCCTGCAGCTGGACACCGGAACGCGTTATGGCGCCATCGCTATCACCGGCTCGCTGCCCGTCTACGACGATCGTTTCGAGCGACAGCTGGAGATTGGCGGCCGACTTTTCGTGGTCGTCGGCGAGCCCCCGGTAATGGAAGCCCGGCTGATCCGCCGCACAGGAGAGGCGAGCTGGTCGTCGGAAAGTCTGTTCGAGACGGTGATCGACCCACTGGTGAACGCGCGACGGCTGCCGGAATTCAGGTTCTAGCGCCTAAAGGCCCCCCAGGCCCAGGTGTAAACCTCTCCCGCCCGCCCGCCCTCTAACAGCGTTGCGACCGTAAGGCGCGTAACGCCGAGGTCGGGTTGTGCCGATGCGCCCCGTGCCTCGAATATAACGTTCTGAATTTAAAGGGAATGGAAGATGAGACCTGCCGAACTGGCCGCTACAGGGGAGGGCGAAGCACACGAGGTTGCGCGTCCGCAGGTTGGGCGAGCGCTGTGTTTGGGCGTGTTGACCGGCCTGCTGTTGGCTGCGGCGGCCCTGCCGGCCGACGCGAAGGATCTGGTCGGCGTTTACGAGGATGCCCTGCGCAACGACCCGCAGATCCGCGCCGCGGATGCCAATCGGCTGGCCTCGCGTGAGTCGCGCCCACAGGCGCTGGCAGCATTGCTACCGCAAATTACGGGTACGGCGGCTTACACCCGTGACCATAACTCGGGGTTCCAGGATGAGCCGTTCAACGTCGGCGGCCAGTTTCCTGTGGTGCAATCCACTGCCGCTAACACCGAGAGGCAATGGGCGCTCAACCTCCGGCAGAACCTGTTTTCCTGGTCCAACTGGATGACGTTGAAGGC
>Ga0134126_10001440_pt1 | contig 30264 bp, 19 predicted proteins | sample KB31752_FD_96881 | JGI IMG/M metagenome (GOLD analysis project Ga0134126, IMG submission 96881) | Terrestrial soil microbial communities with excess Nitrogen fertilizer from Kellogg Biological Station, Michigan, USA - KB3-175-2 | ecosystem: Environmental > Terrestrial > Soil > Unclassified ... | reverse complement strand
GATTTGGGCTCATAAAAACTCCTCGCGACTCGTTACACGTATGAAATAAAAGTTAGTTCCTTTAACCAGACTGGCAAACGTTGACGTGCTCGAGCTGAATCCTAGTTTACTACAGTAGATTCCGAAACGTCATGTAGCCCGAGACCGTTCGGACAGGAATAGACAGGATTTACAGGATTGACAAGATGAAGGACGGACTGGTGCCTTAACAATCCTGTAAATCCTGTCTGGAGTCGTTTAAGGTGCGGGAGCGACTTTTAGCATGTAGAATGAGGGAAATTTGGCTTGACGAGGAAGAAGTCGTTAATGAGACGTCTCGAACCGGTAACAGGCAATCCGCCACTGGGCATCTCCGATGCGGTCGAAAAGATCGAGCGTCTGCAGTCCGCTATCGAGACGGTCATCAGGGGCAAGCGGGAAGCTGTTCGGCTGGGGATAGTTACCCTTCTGGCCGGCGGCCACTTGCTGATTGAGGACGTGCCGGGAGTTGGTAAAACAACGCTGGCACACGCGCTGGCCCGCGCGCTTCACTGCAGTTTTCAACGGATACAGTTTACTTCTGATCTCCTGCCTTCAGATGTTATCGGGCTTTCAATCTACAACCAGCACACCGGTGTCTTTGAGTGGAAACCGGGACCAATTTTCGCAAATGTAGTGCTGGCCGATGAGATTAACCGTACTACTCCCAAGACTCAGTCGGCCCTGCTGGAGGCGATGGCTGAACGCCATGTGACTGCCGAAGGCGTCACACATCCACTGCCGTCGCCCTTCGTGGTGGTGGCCACGCAGAATCCAATCGAGCACCACGGCACTTACCCGCTGCCGGAGTCGCAGCTCGACCGTTTTATGTTGCGGCTGCGCATTGGCTATCCGGCCATCGATGATGAACGACAGATTCTGCGCGATCGCGAGTACAGCGATCCGCTCGACGATCTGCGGCCGGTAATGACTGCCGAGGAAATCGTTGAGCTGCAGCAGCGGGTCGCGGATGTTTCCGTCGATGATGCCCTGATTGAATATCTTATGCGCATAGTTGCCGCCACACGTGACTCGGAAATGTTGGACCTGGGAGTTAGTCCGCGTGCAACTTTGTCTTTGTTCCGTGCAGCGCAGGCGCTGGCGCTGACTGAAGAACGTTCTTACTGCATTCCCGACGATATCAAGCGACTCGTACTCCCTGTCTTTGCCCACCGCATACTCGTCAGCACTCGTTACGCCTCGTCGATGCGCCGCAGCGAAGAAGCAGAAGCGGTGTTGACCGAGATAATGAAAACCGTAAGCGTGCCCCTGTAGGAAGGATGAGGGCGGAAGGATGAAGGATGAAGCAGGGAGCGATAAACGCGATCAGCCTTCATCCCTCATCCTTCATTCTTCATCCCTAGCCAGGTGGCGCAACGCAATCCTCGGAACTCTACTCGTAATCGGCGGACTCTCGGCCGCGGCCATCACGCTACTGGCTCGACAGAGCGACAACTACGCACTCGCAGCGATCGCCGCGGTGTTGTCGCTGGTGAGCGCGGCCCTGATGTTGATCTTTGTCGTTCCGCCGCTGGCGCGTTCGGCGCGGCTTGAGGTGCGTCGCTTCGATCTTCCCATCGAAGTAACCAGTGGGGGCGCGATATTTATTCTCATCCTGGTGGTAGTCGGTTTCGCGGCCTGGAACACCGGAAACAATCTCCTCTTCATGATCTTCTCTTTGCTTGCTTCCAGCCTGTTTGTGGGAGGCATCGCCGCGCGGGCGTCGCTGCGCGATCTGATCGTATCGGCGCGCTTTCCGGATCACATCTTTGCCGGCGAAGCGGCGCCGGTAATAGTTACTCTGCGAAACGCCAAACGGGTGTTCCCCTCGTTCTCGATTCTGGTCGAAGCTCGTGGTCCTAATGAAGTAAAAAATAATAAGAACCGCAACCGTGGTCCGCGTTTCATCAAACGACCGCTGGCTTACTTCACCTACATACCCCGCCGCGCGGCCGCGGAGCAGCGCGTTGAGCAACTGTTTCAGAGCCGCGGTCATGTGCTTATCAACGGCTTTGAGTTGTCGACACGTTTCCCGTTTGGCTTTTTTCGCTTTCGGCGACGGCTGCGAGCGCGGGATGTGGATATCGTGGTTTACCCGATGCCCGTACCGATCGGCGATGAGCTCCACTTGCTTCCTACCTATGCGGGGCACATGGCCTCGGTGAGAAGGGGCGTTGGGCAGGATCTCTTTTCGCTTCGTGATTACCAGCCGCAGGATGATCTGCGACACATCGATTGGAAAGCGACGGCGAGATCGCGCAACCTCACGGTGCGCGAATTCACGGCGGAAGACGAGCGGCGAATTACAATTGTACTCGACACTCGGGACCTGTCTGATTCAGACGAGAAAGATTTCCTGCCGAGATTTGAAGCGGGCGTGATCCAGGCTGCTTCACTCTTGAAGCACTTTGTGGACGAGCGTGCCGAGGTCAGGCTGATGCTTGGTGACGATCTGGGACGCTATGGCAGCGGTCTAAAGCATCTCCATGGATGCCTGCGCCGGCTTGCGCTGGTAAATCCGCAACCGCAAAACGGGGAAGTGAAACTTTCGAGTTCTGTTAACGATCCGGGGACTGATAAAGATGACAACGTGCTTGACGAAGACTATGCAATCGTACTGACCACCGCGCCGCTCGGTTCAATTCCGGCAAAAATCTGGCGCGCGTCGCACGTGATTCACGTGTGATTCGGTGCGACCTTGCCGCAAAAGGATAAAACTGAGATGTAGCAGCAGTATTTGCAACCCGTAGGGTTGTAAGAAAGTAGCCGGAGGTCGAAGCGAAGCGAAGACCTCCGGTGGTGGCATGAATCGGGTTTGCACCCAGAAGGGGTGCCAGGGTGTTGCGGCTGGTTGGAGCGGTAACATCTGGCACCCTTTCAGGGTGCCGGAGTCATTGGACGCTGGTCCGGTGGTCTGTGACCACCGGCTACTGTCTTGCAGCCCTTTGGGCTGCCAAAAGATTCCGGTGAAGAGATCAAAATGCTGGCTCCTTGTTCATCGGATTGGAGAAAAACTTGACAACGACGTTCGCCGCAACCAGTTCTTCTTCAACCACCACCTATTCACCAAACACCTTCAAACTCGTAGCCGCCTGTTTTTTTCTGTCGGGCGCCACCGGTCTGATTTATGAAGTGCTTTGGGCCCGCATGCTGGGTCTGGTTTTTGGAGCGACTACGCTGGCGGTGAGTACTGTGTTAGCCGCATTCATGGGCGGTCTGGCAATCGGAAGTGCGTTAGCCGGACGACGAGGTGCAGCGGTCAAACGTCCGATTCGCGCCTATGGGCTGATCGAGATCGGTATCGCCCTCTATGCCCTCACCGTGCCCTTCCTGTTTACCTTTGTCGATAATCTCTATGCCATTATCTGGCAACAATTCCATCCCGGCTTCTTTGCCTTCAGCCTTTGGCGTTTCCTGCTTTCGTGCATCATGCTACTGCTTCCCACCGCACTCATGGGCGCAACGCTGCCACTACTATCAGCTGCGTTGCTGCGCTCCAACGGATCACGCTCAACTTCGATAACCAGGCTCTACACTCGCAACCTGGCCGGCGCGATCTGCGGCAGCATCGTGGCCGGGTTTTTGTTGTTACCGACCTTCGGCGTACGCGCCACTATCTATATCGCTGCTCTCATCAACATATTGATTGGCATCGCTTCGATCCTCGCTGACCGGCGAATGGAGACTCAGTTGGGCCCTGAGGAAGGTGCCACGCAAACTACTGCCAAGGATCTGCAACCAGAAGAGACAAGCTCGGCAGCTACTGCCGCCGACGCAAGATTCTGGATGACGTGCGCTTTCATCTCGGGCTTTGTCACTATCTCAACACAGGTTGCCTGGACCCGCCTGCTCACCATGATCGTCGGCTCAAGTACATATGCCTTCAGTATTGTGGTTGCGCTTTTCCTAATGGGCTTGTCTGCGGGATCGTTTGTGATAGCGCGCGGAGCTCGTACGGCAAAACCGCGAGAAACCGTACTCCGCGTCGAACTGCTTACCGCCGTCAGTATTTTTCTTAGTCTGATAATAGCCAACAAGATCCCTGTCCTGCTGATTTCCACCGGCTTGCGTTTTCACATCAGCAGTTGGGCGGGACTACTCACGTTGCAAGTTCTTTCAGTCGCACTACTGATCCTTCTGCCGGCTTTCTTCATGGGAATGGTGATGCCATTGGTTTTGGTCTGGGCTGGATCAAACCGGAATGTTCAATCGGTACAGCTCGTGGGCCGCAGTTATGCAGTCAATACTCTCGGCGCGATAGCCGGGGCGTTTATTGCCGGATTTGTTTTAGTCCCAAGACTGACTACGCGATTCACAATAATTTTTGCGGCCGTTCTGTGCATTATCGTGGCCGGCGTGGCGTACCAACCGAAGATTGATGCTCGCGATGGCGATCTGCGGCGCGCCATGGCTGCTGGTTTGACGCTGACTTTGATCCTCTTGCTTTTCCTGGCGGCCCCGCGCCTGAATCTCGCTGATCTCTCCATCGGAGCCTACGACAGTCTCGTTCGCGTGCTCGCGAAGTCGCGCGGCACGGTCGAGGATGAAACGCTTCAGCGCGAGGGTCGGGATATTCACCAGCTACTGATGTATGAAGAGGGACCGACCGCGACGGTCTCGGTTCGCAAGGATTGGGATATTACTTCGATGGCGATCAATAGCCGCACTAATGCGTCAGACCGCGAAGACATGCCGACGCAGGTTATGTTGGGCCAGCTGCCGCTTCTTTTAGCGCCGCGTCTCAGGAATGCGCTGATCGTCGGCTACGCCACCGGGGTCACGGCCGGAGCCATCCTGCAGTCGCCGCTTGAATCGGTGGAATGCGTCGAACTTGAACCGGCCACCGTCAATGGCTCACGCTTTTTCGAACACGTAAATAACCATCCACTCAACGATCCGCGCCTGCATTTGATCATCGATGATGCCAGGACTTACTTGCGAGTGAACCCCACGCGCTATGACATGATTGTCAGCGAGCCTAGTCATCCCTGGGTTCCGGGAGTTGCTAATCTGTTTACGCGTGAGTTTTTTCAGGTTGGCCGCGACCGGCTGAATGATGACGGGATCTTTGTTCAGTGGGTCCAGATTTATCAGCTCTCAACCGATAGTCTGCGTTCTGTGCTCGCAACTTTTCACGAAACGTTTCCCTACGTGCTGGTGTTTCGAGTGCAGGGAGCCTGGAAAGGAAAAGATCTTTTGCTGGTCGGCAGCAAGAGTCCTTTAACGCTTGACCGAATCAAGGAACGAGTGGGCGACTCGCGCATTGCTGCGGAACTCGCGCGCGTAAACATCAAGAGTGAAGCTGACGTGAAGGCCTGGTACGTTTGCGATGAAAAGCAGTTAGCGCCGGCCGTTGCTGGGGCTGTCATCAACACTGATGACAACATGCATATTGAAACGACCGCGCCACGCGAGGCATTTCGACCCCTCCTGGAAACTAATGGGGCTTGGGTTGAGAAGCTGGCATGGAAGTGAGCAGGGAATTGGCCGCGCATTTACGCAGCAGCGTCGCGACAGGTCGCGACGGACGAAAGCGGTGACAGGTCACCGCACTCCACAATCGTCACCGCGTGGTGGTACTGACCTCATTTCGCTTCGTAGATAAGATCGGCAGCCCCTTCGCCACTGCGAATGCAATCCGGGATCCCGAGCCCTGAGTAAGCGTTGCCGGCCAGTGCGAGACCGGGTAGCGAAGCGACACGCGCTTCAATTCGTTGAACCCTGGCTACATGCCCAACGTGATATTGCGGCATCGAGCGCTCCCACTTTGTCACTTCAGTAAAGAGCGGCAGTTTTTCAATTCCCAGCAACTCGCGCAAGTCGCCGAGCACACGGCCCACCAGTTCAGATTCAGACAGCGCTAACAACTCTGGTTGCAATGCGCCGCCAACAAAGGCGCGCAACAGAACGTGTCCAGCCGGCGCGCGGTCCGCAAACTTCACCGAGCTAAACGTGCAGGCAATCAACGATCGTTTTTCAATAAAGGGGACGACAAAGCCGAATCCGTCCAGCGGATGAGGAATATCATCGCGCTTGAAGCCGAGGTTGATGATCGCGCTCGAGGCATAAGAAATTTCGGCCAACTCTGCAGCCAGTTGCGGATCTACTGTGCCGAGTAAACGTGAACTGATGTAAGCGGGCAGAGCCACGCAAATAGCATCGGCAAGCAAAGTTTCATTACCGCTGGTTATGAGTTTCCACTTTGGCGAACGCCCGCCGAGGCTTTCCTCCAGCGTGATTGAATCGATAGCGGTGTTAACTCGAATAGTAGTTCGACTTGACGTTGTGCCGCTTGAGAGTTGAGATCCGAGACTTGAAATTCTCTTTTCGAGCGTATCGGTGAGCACTTGCATCCCGCGATCGAAAGAAAGAAAGAGGCTGTAACGCGCGCCGCTGGTTTCCGCATTCGTTTCTGATTGCGCGACGGAACCCGTCTGCCTAATCTGCTTTCGCATTGCACGAATCAGACTGCGATGATCGCGTTCCATTTCCAGAAAGCGTGGCATCGTTGCCTGCAAGCTCAGTCGCTCCGGGTCGGCCGTATAAATCCCGCCCACCATCGGTTGGGCCATGCGTTCAAGGGCTTCGGTTCCCAGGCGACGGCGCACAAATTCAGCGAGGCTTTCCTCAGAATTGTTACCGTTTAGTCTACGACGAGGCAGGACGAGGTCGAGCGCCACTCTTGCTTTACCTGACCAACTGAAAATATCGCTCTTAACAAAAGGCCGCCAGCGTGAGGGCGCCAGCAGTTGGAAGCCTTCGGGCACGGGAAGGAGTCGCCCTTGTCTCACGATGAAGCTGCGGCGGTTGTCTTTGTTTGTTTCTATCAAGTGCGATTCGAGGCCAATACGTTTGACGAGCGCCAGCGCCGCGGGTTTTTCTGAAATGAAGGAGTCGGGTCCGCTTTCAAGCAGGAAGCCGTCGCGCTCATGAGTTCGTACTATCCCGCCAACGCGGCTGCCGGCTTCGAGGACCGTGAGATCAATCTGTTTGCCGGACTCAAGGCTGCGCTCGAGGAGCCTGTGCGCCGCGGCCAGGCCGGTGATACCACCGCCAATGATTACAACACGCTTCATTTCATTATCAGCTTTTGGAGTGCGCCGACCTGTCGCCGTTTTGGTCGCTGGCGACCTGTCGCCAGCAGCGTCGCGACAGGTCGCGACGGATGAAAGCGGTGACAGCTCACCGCACTCCAAAATAACAGCAGCCGTTATGACAGACAGACTCTCGCGGTCCCATCGTGCCGAGAGAACGTCGCGGTGTTGCCGGGTCGATGCGTTCGAGAATCAGCTCGCGAATCATCTTAATAAATGCGGGATGGGTTCCGGCAGTGGCCGCGCGGATCATATTCAAACCGAGCTCGCGACACAGCGCCATCGCTTCAGTATCCAGATCGTAGATGATCTCCATGTGATCCGAAACGAAACCAATCGGAGCGACGACCACGTCTTTGCTGCCCGCCGAGTGCAACTCCCGCAGGTAGTCGCAAACATCCGGGCCAAGCCAGGGTTGCGCAGGCGAGCCGCTGCGACTCTGAAACACGAGTTGCCATCTATCGCTGCCCAGAGCTTCCGCGATAAGCCTGCTTGTCTCGCGAAGCTGCATCTCGTAGTCACAATTTTGGGCCATCGCTTCAGGAATGCTGTGTGCCGTGAAAACAAGCTGCGCCGCAGTGCGTCTCTCGTTCGGAATTTGTGCGAGGGCGTCTCGAATATTGGCTACGTTTGCCTCGATAAAGCCAGGGTGATTGTAGAAAGCGCGCAGCTTTTCCACGCTGGGGGCGTCCATACCAATCGACCCGCGGGCACGTTCGATGTCATCAAGATACTGACGGCAACTTGAATAAGAACTGTAGGCTGAGGTGACGAAGGCCAGCGCTTTCTTTACGCCATCGTCGCGCATGTTGGCTAAAGTATCCGCGAGCAGCGGATGCCAGTTGCGATTTCCGAAGTAGATCGGCAGCTGCGGTCCCTGTGTTTCTAACAATTGCTGCAACGCGGCAATGAGTTTGCGATTCTGTCCGTTGATGGGACTGGTGCCGCCGAACAATTCGTAATGCTGCGCAACTCCAAGCATTCGTTCGCGCGGTACGTTGCGGCCGCGCAACACGTTTTCGAGGAACGGCATCACGTCGTCCATTCCTTCGGGCCCGCCAAAGGAGACAACTAAAATTGCGTCGTACGCCGTCGCCATACTTTTTTCAACTCTGTTGCGAGCCGCGAAATGAAAGGAACACTACGATCTGCTGCTCATCTCGTGCACGGCCTCAACCAAGCGGATCACGTTCTCGACCGGCGTTTCAGGTAGAATCCCATGTCCCAGGTTGAAAATATGTCCCGGCCGGCCGCCGGCCTGATCAAGTATTAATTTCGCTTGCGAGCGAAGCTGTTTTTGATTCGCAAACAGCGCCACCGGGTCGAGGTTGCCCATCACGCCAACATCATGGCCAATGCGTTGCCAGCCTTCGTCTAATCTAACGCGCCAATCGAGTCCTATAACGTCGCCCCCCGCTTCGCGCATCAATTCCAACAGAGTAGAGGTTCCGGTGCCGAAATGAATAACCGGAGTTCCGGAGTTGATTCCGTTTATGACAGTGCGTGTATGTGGCAAGACGTACTGACGATAGTCGTCAGTACTGAGTGCGCCTACCCAGGAGTCAAACAATTGTACCGCCTGTGCGCCTGCATCAATCTGCGCGTTGAGATACTTAATTAATCCCCGCGCAATCAACGACATCATTGCGTGCCAGGCGCCGCCGTCGTTGTACATCAGCGACTTCGTGTGTACATAGTTTTTGGAAGCGCCACCTTCAACAATGTACGACGCAAGCGTAAAGGGAGCTCCCGCGAATCCAATTAACGGCAGATCCTGGCGCAAGGCACTTCGGGTTTCGCGAATAGCGTCGAAAACAAAACTCAACGACCCAACATCATCAACTTCACGCAGGCGATCAACATCAACCGCCGTGCGCACCGGATTGTGGATTACCGGTCCTTCGCCTTTGCTGAATTCAAGTTGCAGGCCCATCGGCTCGATGATCAAAAGAATGTCGGCAAAGATAATAGCGGCGTCCACTCCGAGTCGTGCGGCCGCCGTCACAGTGACTTCCGCGGCCAGCGATGGCGTCTTGCACAATTCAAGAAAACTCATGCGCGCGCGTACGTCTCGATACTCCTTCATGTAGCGGCCCGCCTGGCGCATCAACCAAATCGGCGTGTAAGGAACGGCTTCGCGCCGGCACGCGCGCATGAACGCACTGTGGCGTAGTGCCCCGGAAATATTAGGTTGCTCTGCGATCAAATCGTCAACTCCAAAATCCTGGAATTAGTACAAAAACATGGACGAACATTTCTGCAACTTTCGTCTAAAAGCAGCCGTTAAATCCATTGCCGTTGCGAAGTGTTCTAAGACGTTTTTTCAAATGTCGAGCGCGTCTACGGTTCAGACTACAACAAACCAGCGATAGGCTGGTAGCGACCGCGGCTCCGGGTAACGAAAACTAAAAATGTTGCGTTACACGAATTTCGAAGCGACGGGTTAACACCTGCGCTCCCTTTAGCGTCATTGTCAACGTAATAGTTGATTTGAGTTTTGACGGCAGGGGAGACTTTCCAAAAAAATGAAGCGCCTCGTATTGGCCATTGCCGTAGTCTATTTATTTGCGCTCCCTTCATGGGCGCAGTCGAGCGCACTAACGTCGGCAACTCCAGCAACCCCATCAACTACAGAAAAAAAAGACAACGACCCAGCCACGCCCTCAACCACACCCGCAGCGACGCGCACGCCTTCAGTAGCAAAATCGAGTTCAGGAAAATCGCCCGCGACGTTGCCTCCGGAAAAGGCCGAGCCAGTCAAGGTCAGCCAGTTCGCAAAGCCACCGGTGATCGATGGCAAGCTTGACGATGAGGTTTGGAAATCGGCGGCAGTCTTCAAGGATTTTTATCAATGGCGGCCCAGCGATTCGTCTCCCGCGTCGGCGCGCACTGAAGTGCTTGCCGGATATGATTCGCGTTTTATCTACTTTGCCTTTCATGCCTACGACGATCCGGCCAGGGTCCGCGCCACAGTCGCCAAGCGCGATAGTATTTTTGACGACGACGTCGTTGGCCTGCTGCTCGACACCTTTAACGACAGGCGGCGGGCTTACGAGCTCTTCTTCAATCCCCTGGGAGTTCAGCAGGACGGATTTCTCACCGAAGGCGGCAATGATGATTTCAGCGTCGACATCGTAATGGAGTCGAAGGGAACTGTGACTGCCGACGGCTATACGGTCGAAATCGCAATTCCTTTCAAGTCGCTGCGTTATGAAGCGGGCCAGGGAAAATTGTGGGGTTTTCATGCGCTGCGCGTCGTCAAACACGCGAACGGTGAAATGGATTCCTGGATGCCGATCTCAAAGGACAACTCAGCCTTGCTGGGGCAGGCGGGCCACATCACCGGCCTGGAAGGCATCTCGACCGAACGCACGTTGGAATTAATTCCCAGTTTAACTTTGTCGGAAACCGGCAAACGCAAGAAGCCCATAACGACCGCGGAGATCGCTCAGGGCGGCAGGTTCGTCAATGAGCCGATCAAGTTTGACGTTGGGTTAACAGGTAAGTACAGCGTGACTCCGCAAGTCACGCTCGACTTCGCCATCAACCCAGATTTCGCGCAGGTCGAGTCAGACCAGTTGGTCGTCACCGCCAATCAGCGCTTCCCGATCTTCTTTGATGAGAAACGTCCGTTCTTCCTCGAAGGCATCGACATTTTTCGTACGCAGATTCAGGCTGTTCACACGCGGACCATCGTCGATCCCGATTACGCCGCGAAACTAACCGGGAAAATCGGGCGCAATACTGTTGGCTTGTTACTCGCCTCTGACAACGGTCCAGGCAACTTCGGCGAAGACGAACGTTCCGGCATCGATCCAAGAGTCCTTGATAAGAATGCGTCCGTCGGCATTCTCCGCCTGAAGCGTGACTTGGGCAAAGCAGATTCTTTCGTTGGTTTCCTGGGGACCTACCGTCAGTTTGTGGACGACAAGAATGTGGTCGGCGGTCTTGACGGAAAGTTTCGTCTTAACAAGCAAACGACGTTTAGCTGGCAGGCGCTGGCCACGAACACACGCAGTCTGTTTTTCTACCCGGATCAGGGCAAGGTCGTTGATCGAAGAGAGAAAGGCTTCATCTACGCCATCGACTACACCAACGACGGCCGGCATTTTGGCCACGAATTTTCAATGGTTGGGCGCACTCGCTACTATCGCGCCGACCTTGGTTTCAACCGCCGCGTAAATACGAACAACCCAAATTGGTTTATTCGCTACAACTCTGAGCCGAAGCCCAAGGCCCACCTGATCTCCTGGCGCGCCTACACAGACTTCTCGGCAAACTTCGATTGGCAGGGGCGCTCGCAAAACGCGAACAACGAAACGCAGCTTCAGCTTGTTTTTAGGAAAGAGACCTTTATCGGGCTTGGTGTCGAGAAGGGTTACGAGCGTGTCTTTGAGAGCGAGTTTGGACCTACACGGCAGGCGGATCCACACTGCCTGGTCACGAACACCTGCACGTTTGCCGGTAACGACGACGAGCGTTCGACCTCAAACCATGGCCTTTATTTTTACGCGAACTCGATTCCCACTAAGAAGATTAGTTTCAACTCGTTCGTTAACCGTCGTTGGGGAACATTGGATTATGACTTTGGCGCCGGACCTCGTTATCCGCGGGTGAGTGCGGTCGCGCTCGCCGCCGCCGCAGCAGTAGCCCGCGGTCTCTGCAACGATGAACATCCACCGGCAATTTGCCTGGCGCCGCTGGATCCGGGACCCGGCGACTTTCTGCACCTGGACGGCGGAATTACTTACCAGCCGACTACTGCGTTGAGCGCCACGCTCAATTTCACCAAAGAGAGGTTGCGGCGTTACGACACCGGGCTGCTGGCATTCGACGAGAACATTGTTTCAATCCGCAGCACCTACCAGTTCAGCCGTTTCCTGTTTGCGCGCGGGCGCATTGATTTCGATTCGATAGCCTCAAACGTTAAGGGGCAATTTCTGCTTGGCTACACCCCGAATCCGGGCACCGCTCTCTATGTGGGTTACAACGACGATCTCAACCGCCGTGGCTTCAATCCTTTCTCAGGAAATCTTGAGCCCGGCTTCCGCCGCAACGGCCGAACCTTCTTTATCAAGATGTCTTACCTGTTTCGCAAGAGCTTTTAGGATGTGGTGGCCTTTGGCATTACCTCGATAGTAATGGAGGGCTCCGCGGACTTGCAGTCAATCATGGATTGAGTGTCGCGGACATCGGGACCTGCATCACTATCGGGCTACTGCCCCGATAGCCTCGGAAACATTTCCACCGCGCAGGACGTGCTGATTGGTTGTTTGGATTAGCGTTGCTTTAGCCTTTTTCCCGTTACGTTTCCCCTTTTCCCCTCTTCCTCTTTTCCCCATTTTGTAGCCGCGCTACCGCCGACGTTGATGGCTGGGTTAAGATGCTGAACTGAAACATGTTGGAAACCCCCGCCCGCTACATTTCCCCGCCGAAGTTTATCCGGTTTATCGCCGGACTATTATTTTGCGTCCTCTTGTCTTTTTTGGGAGCGTGCAAAAGCAGTTACCAGGGTTCAGCTCAACAAGCCCGGCCGGGCGAAAATAAAGCGGCTCGACAAGTCAAAACGGCTCGCGTTGAAGAGACTCCTTTCGGCGAAACAGTAACCGCCAACGGCACCCTTGCTGCTTTTGATCAGTCGACTGCCAGCGTGAAGGTTGCCGGAAGACTTAATACGATTTCAGTTGATCTCGGCAGTGTCGTCCGGCGCGGACAAGTAATTGCACAGCTCGAACCAAATGACTACAAGCTTCGCGTGCAACAGTCAGAAGCGGCTCTGGGCCAGGCGCGTGCGCGCCTCGGTCTGTCGCCAGACGGCACTGACGATAGGGTCAGCCTGGAGCAGACTGGAACAGTCAGACAAGCTAAGGCGCAACTCGAGGAAGCCCGGCTCAGTCGCGAACGCGCGGTGCGTCTGGTAGAGCAGGGTATTGTGGCGAAGGCTGATTTCGATTCTGCTGATGCCACTTTCAAGGTGGCGCAAAGTCGTTATCAGGATGCTCTCGAGGAGATCAGAAATCGTCAGGCACTGCTCGCGCAACGTCGTTCCGAGCTCGCGCTGGCGCGGCAACAACTCACGGACACTACGGTGCACGCACCGATCGATGGAATTGTGCAACTTAAGCGTGCAAGCGTTGGCGAGTATCTGGCAGCGGGGGCGCCGCTGGTGGACATCGTGCGTATGAACCCGCTCCGTTTGCAGGCCCAGGTTCCTGAACGCGACGCAGCAACGGTTCGCTTCGGGCAGAATGTGCGAGTCAGCGTCGATGGCGATACGCGAGTTTACGTCGGCCAGATACGACGTCTGAGCCCGGTGATCACTCAGGAGAGTCGGATGTTGATGGTGGAAGCAGACGTGCAAAACGATGGCAACCTGCGGCCCGGTTCGTTTGCCAAAGCCGAGATAGTTACCAACGATGCGAAAATGGCGGTCACAGTTCCAAGCAACGCGATCGTTACCTTCGCCGGCATCGAAAAAGTGATCGTGATACAAAACGGTAAGGCATTGGAGAAACCGATCACGACGGGCCGGCGCAGCGGCGAGTGGACAGAGATTCTCGCCGGACTAAACGTGGGCGATCAGGTAATCGTCGATCCGGGAAATCTGCAATCGGGCATGGCCGTCGAAGTTGTGCAATAGTCATTCTGGAGTGCGCTGACCTGTCAGCGCTTTGGTCGGTCGCGACCTGTCGCGACCTCGTCAGTCGAAATTCATTTCACGATGAGGGTGGCGTCAAGCCGCCACCGACCAAAGCGGCGACAGGTCGCCGCACTCCAAAATCAGTCCGCAGTGCTTAATCATGCAAAAGCTAGCCGAAATATGTATCCGCCGTCCGGTCTTCGCCACGATGATCGTGTTATCGCTGGTTGTCGTCGGCGCGGCCAGCTTTTTCCGGCTGGGCGTCGATCGCTTTCCCTCGGTTGACCTTCCCACGGTCAGCGTGCGCACCAACCTGCCGGGCGCATCTCCGCAGGAAGTTGAATCGCTGGTCACGCAGCAGATCGAAGAAGTCGTTAACACCGTTGACGGCATCGATGAGCTGCGTTCGATCTCAGGTCAGGGCACCTCGATCATCATCGCGACCTTCAAACTGGATCGCAATCTTGAATCCGCCGCGCAGGACGTTCGCGATCGCGTCAACAGTCTCGGGCGAGATCTACCCGAGGACGCCACGCCGCCAATCATCCAGAAGTTTGATAACGACAGCACTCCGGTCGTAACCATATCGCTTTCCGCCGATCGCTCATTGCGCGAGTTGAGCGAACTCGCCGACAAGACCGTTCGCGTACAACTCGAGCGCGTGAGTGGAGTCGGCGAAGTGCGCGTAGTGGGCGGACTGGATCGGGCCATCAACATTTGGATCGACGCGGAACGGCTGGCCGCTTACCAGATTCCGGTAACCGCTGTTCGCTCGGCATTGACACGGCAGAACGCGGACGTTCCAGGTGGAAACGTGAATACCGGTCGTGAAGAGCTGGTCTTGCGGACGCTCGGCCGCTACACCGACCCGCATGCCTTTGAAGATCTGGTGATCGCTACCGTGAATGGCTCGCCGATTCGCTTGCGTGATGTTGGGCGGGTGGAAGATGGAACAAAAGAACAACGGTCGCTGGCGCGTCTTAACGGTGTGCCGACGGTCACGCTCGAAATTCGGCGTCAGTCCGGCGCCAACACTATCGACGTCATCCAGGGAATCAAGCGCGAGCTGCCGCGTGTTGCGAGTCAGTTACCAAACGATGTGAAGATGGAAGTGATTCGTGACCAGTCACGCTACATCGAAGCGGCGCTGCACGAAATTCAGAAGCACCTCATCCTCGGCAGCATACTCGCGAGTCTCGTCGTCCTGCTTTTCATGCGTTCCTGGCGTTCGACGTTGATCGCGGCAGTCGCGATTCCATGTTCGTTGATCTCCAGTTTCGGCATGATGCGGGCGCTGAACTTTACGCTGAATAGCGTGACCATGCTGGCGCTGGTGTTGATGGTCGGCGTGGTTATCGACGACGCTATTGTGGTGCTGGAAAACATCTTTCGTTTCATTGAAGAGAAACGAATTGAACCTCGCGAAGCTGCCAGAGAAGCAACGAAGGACATAGGCCTGGCTGTGCTCGCCACCACGCTTTCACTGGTGGTGATTTTCCTGCCGGTCTCTTTCATGTCGTCCATCTCCGGGCGTTTCCTCTATCAATTCGGAATTACCGCTGCCGTCGCGATCCTTGTCAGCCTGCTCGTGTCGTTTACTCTGACGCCAATGATGAGCTCGCGACTGATTCGCGTGAAAGATGCGGGCGCCGGCGGTGGACACAATTCAGCCGGATCGCGTGGCGGATTTTATAAGTGGATCGACAAGGTCTACACAAAAATGCTCGCGTTTGCGATGCGGCATCGTCTGGCCGTTTCGGTGCTGGCCCTGCTGGTCATCTCTTCCGCCGTCCCGCTCTATCGCTCAGTGAGGCAGGAGTTTATTCCAACCAATGTGGACGAAGCGGAGTTTGAGATCAGCGTTAATGGTCCGGAAGGAACCAACCTGGCGGTAATGAATGAAACGATGGCGGCGATTGAGAAGGATATACTCTCAACTCCCGGCGTGCGTTTCGTCTTATCGAGCTCGGGTGGATCGTTTCTCGGTGGTGTGAACCAGGGCGGCGCCTATGTCCGCATCGCGCCTCACGAGGAGCGTACGTTTTCTTTGGGACGGCTGTGGACCGAGACTAAGAATGGACATCCGCTCAACGCATTTAAGGGAAACTACTCACAACAGGACGTAATGCTCGAGGTCCGCCGTCGTTTGCAGAAGTATGCACCCATGCGTGTGGGCGTGCGCAATGCGCCATCATTCAATTTCGGCGCCGGCGGACGCTTTGACATCGATTTTAATTTGCGTGGTCCGGATATAGTTTCGCTGGCCGCTTATGCCGATGACCTGATGAAGCGGTCGCAGTCGCTCGGGGGAATTGTAGATGCGGACACCTCGCTCAAACTTAATAAACCGGAACTGCGAGTGGAAATTGATCGCGCGCGGGCGGCGGACCTCGGTGTGGACAGTACTGACATCGCGACCGCATTGCGGTTGATGGTGGGTGGTGAAGAGCGGGCCTCGCGTTACCGCGATGAGTCGATTAACGAAGACTACGATGTTCAATTGCGCCTCGACGAAAAGGACCGCAGCGACGTCGCGACAATCCAGCGTCTTTATGTGCCGTCGTCAAAGGGTGGCCTGGTGCGGCTCGATAACCTGGTGAATATCAAACGCGACACGAGTCCGTCGCGAATCGACCGGCTTAACCGCGAACGGCTCGTTTCGATGCGTGCTTCCGTGGCGCCGGGGTTCGCATTGGCAGACCGCATTGAAGCTCTGCGCAGCGAGGTGAAGAAGATGAATCTGCCCGCTGCTTACTCGACCACCGTCTCCGGGCGCGCGCGTGAACTGGAGCGGACATTTACCGAATTTATCTGGGCCTTCATTCTCTCGATCGTATTTATGTACATGATTCTGGCCTCACAATTCGAAAGCACGATCCACCCGGTGACCATCCTGCTGAGTTTGCCGCTTTCAATTCCTTTTGCGCTGCTCTCGCTCTGGATCACCGGCGACACGCTCAACCTCTATTCGGCGCTCGGCATTCTGGTGCTGTTTGGCGTCGTGAAGAAAAATTCGATTCTGCAGATCGACCACATGAATAGCCTTCGCTCGCGTGGCATGGAACGTTATGAAGCGATAATGCAGGGCAACCGCGATCGGCTGCGGCCGATCCTGATGACGACGCTGGCTTTGATCGCCGGCATGTTGCCGTTGGCGCTGGGCACTGGGCCAGGCGCCGAAGAGCGCCGGTCAATCGCAGTGGTAGTTATTGGCGGTCAGATGCTTTCGTTATTGCTGACCCTGATCGCTACGCCAGTAGTCTATTCATTGTTGGATGATTTGAGTCACACCGCACGCTGGCGCAAGCTGGCGAGCTTGGGTGCCGGCCTCCGAGAACGAGTATCGCGAAAACGACGACCGTCTGCCGACGCGCCTATTGAGGCTCCGGTTGAAACGCGCGGCGTGACTGAGGATGGACGCGAGCACGCGAGCGTTGTCGCCGGCGGCGAGTAAGTAGCCAGCCAGAAAGTTGTGGGCAATCCTCCAACCGAAACAGAGAATCTTGCATTTCGCGCCCTTGGCGCTGCGGCAAAAATCCCGGTCCTGTCCCATTTTGGGAAAAGTGATGAGCGAAACAGGCAAGTGAACGATTAACTGACTAAACTAAGTTCATTCTTCTTGTGTGCATGTCGCTGACTGGCATATACTTCAGAACGCAAAGGTTGGTCATCAACAGGATCAACTTCAATCCAGTGCTGGCGCTTTAATAACAAGCCACGCCCCAGAAAATCCTCAACTAGAACTTCAGTTTTTGATCGTCTTACTGCCCCGCGAAGTCGATTCTGTTTTCAAAAGTCTTCCCAGTTCTCCCATTAACGGACCGGCGAAAATGCCTGTCCAACCTGAATGGAGCAACCACTTGTCTCACGATTTCAACCCCGACGTCCCTAACGCTCCGCTAACCCCGGAGACGTTGCTGCAGAATCGCTATCGCATTGTTCGCCTACTCGGCCGTGGCGGCATGGGAGCGGTTTACGAAGCGCTTGATCAGCGACTCGAAATAACGGTAGCGCTCAAGGAGACGCTCTCGTCGGAAGAATCGATGCGCAAACAGTTCGAGCGTGAGGCGCGTATGCTCGCCGGCATGCAGCATCCCGCACTGCCGCGAGTCAGCGATCATTTTGTGGAAGGCAATCGCGCTTTTCTGGTAATGCAGTTTATTGGCGGGGTTGATCTCGCGAAAATCATAGCGCAGCAGCCCGGGCCATTTCCCCGAGATCAAGTGATCGCCTGGGCCGATCAATTGCTCGATGCATTGATCTACTTGCACTCACGCGATCGTCAGGTGATCCACCGTGATATCAAACCGCACAATTTGAAACTGACTGCAACCGGGCAGATCGCGCTGCTCGACTTTGGTCTTGCCAAGACGCAGGCCTCCGACCCATCAGTCACTGCTTCTCAGGCCTTCTTCGGTTACACGCGCCATTACGCACCGCTGGAACAGATCCAGGATCAGCGCACCGATCCGCGTAGCGACATCTACGCCCTTGGCGCCACGCTCTATCATTTATTGACTGGGATAAAGCCGCCCGACGCGATGGTGCGCGCAGCTGCCGTGGTGAATGGCGGCGCCGATCCGTTACGGCCTGCCAACCAGATTCATGAAGCGGTAGGACCTGAGATTGCTGCAATCCTGAATAAAGCGCTGGCCCAGAAACCGGAAGCAAGATATTCGAACGCAAACGAGTTTCGCGAAGCACTGCGGCGCATGGGTCGCACGAAAGCCCGGGAAGTGAAGATCGAACGCAAAGCGCCAGGCAAACCTGCGGGTGCATCGGCTAACGAGACGATACATATCAGCGAGATTGCTTCGGTGCGTGTTATCGCAGAGCCGGTTGTGAATATGGCCTTGGTGGGCTCAGCAAAACGATTTGGCCCAGCCGGGGCGACGGCGGTGCTGGCACTCATCGTCACGCTGGCCGCCGGAATTCTATACGCCTCCGAGCGATTGTTTCCTTCCGCCAATCGAGTGAGCACAACGACGTCGGCTAGTGACAGCGCTGCAGCTTTGCGCCAATCAACAAGCGTGCGCAAGTCTGAGCGAGTTCGGACTCAAGATAACGTTGGCACCGCCCCTGCGAAGTTAGTCAATTCCTCCGCCGACAATAAAGATCGAGCAGCCGACAAGACTGACGTCCAGGTCGCGACTTCTCAAGCGAAAAAGAACTCGGCAGTGGTGAATTCACCCACGGCGTTTGGCAGCGGGCAGGGCGCGCGTCGTACTCCCTCGCGTAATAGTCTCCAGCGGGTTGGCGCGCCCAGTATACGGTTTCCAAAACCTGAGTTGCGCGACAACACACCGACAGCAGGTCCCGAATCGCGTGTCCGCAGTTACAGTACATCAGGAGCCGCTGTGGCCCACGCTGACTCGCCACAATTCTTTCGTGCGGCAGATGGTACTCAGAGCGTCAAGTTTTCTGATGGCTCTACCAGATACGCCTCGAATGCAGCCCTTCCCAGTAAGTCTCCAAAATTCTTTCGTGCAGCCGATGGTACCCAGATTGTGAAATTCGCTGATGGCTCAACCAGGTTAGTGCGACCGGGCCGTTGATACGATTGCGGATTGCGGATTTCGGAATGCGGATTTGCAAAACGACTTTAGAACGTTGAACCCCTCAAATCGCCGTCTTCCGCAGTCTCGTTATCTTCGTTTGGACGACTGGTATTTAGCCCACGAACCATAATCCTTCGGGACTTCGAGCCTTTTTAGTTTCTTCCACGCCCGGATAGCCTGTTCTCGGGTGGCGCCTTTTTCGCCGGCGAGGAAGTCGGCCACAAAGTTGATGTATCTGGCTTGGGGGATGTGTGCGAAAGGCTTCGAAGTCTGATTGAGTCGAACGTATTCTTCGACCAGATCTCGATAGGTTAGCTTGATGCCCTTAACGAGTTGATCTTCCCGCCAGCGATTGAGCCGGTAGCGCGCACCCGATTTTCGCTTCAGGCCGGGCGCGAGTTTCTGAGACTCCCGCTCGAGAAAATTCTTGGTTTCCTTGTCATTGGTGTAAACCACCACCGGAAGATCGAGCCGCAGTCCGCGTTCGACGTCCTTGCTACCCGAGTTTGAGAGACTTCTCCTCGTCGGAGTTTTTATCCTGCCGGTTTCAAGGAAACGCTTGATGGCCCGTTCAAGTTCATCTTTGCGCAGCTTGTTTGCTGAGGGAATCCCGATCTCCTTCGCAAACTCTTTGAGTTCCGTTGCGTACCAATAGCCATTATCAAACTGGGCCGCGGAAATCGATCTCGATAGTCGCATACAACAATCAAGCTTTCTTGATAACCAGCATGTCCTGGAACGACAAGCCGTTCTCCCGACCTGACCAACTGCCATAGTACGCCGGTCTTGCCAACGTCAAATCGTGCTTCTGCAACAGGCCCAGGATAAAGCTCTCATCATAGGCGCACGCACTCTCCGGGCTGTGTTCATAGACATAACGCCATTGCTGGTCGCCGAAAGTGAACTTCAGAGCGCTTGCACCTCTGGCTGCGAGCACGTCTTGTTCGTGGTTTAGTAAGAAGAAGGATGCCAGACAGCGGCCGTCGGCCTTCAGCAAGCGCGAGACTTCTTTCAGATAGTTTTCAACTTCGGCAGGACGGAGGTGCGTGAATACCGATTTGAACAGGATTACGTCAAATGAACCTGAGTCATAGGGAAAGCTGAAATCATCTGCGCTGAGTTTTCCCTTTGGGTTATAAGCAAGACTCTTAACGTCAATGTGCTTGAAATGAAAGTTTGGCCGGCGGCTCGCGATATGCTTCCAGCACCAGTGGATTGAGGGAGCGTGCAGATCGACTCCAGCGTAGCTTCCTGTTTCAACCAGATAATCATTTAGACAGAGCGCAATCAGCCCGCAACCGCAACCAACATCCAAAATGCTATCGCCCGGCTGCATATCAGCCAGCAGCCGCAGGTAAGTCATGAATTCAGCGCCGGACGCCTCAAAGGTCCGCAACGGCCCGACGTAACGACGCAGGTGCAGGGGTGGGAAATCTGTTTTGTTGTTGATGAGCCGGGAAAGATAATCCAGCGGCCACAACGTCAGGTAAGCAAAATGCCGACAGGCCCTAAGCAGGTTCACTGATCGCCGGGACAAGGTCTGCTTGAGTGATCGCTTCACTTTGGTATCACTGTCGGACTCTTCCGCGTTCGTCTTCACAGCTCCTTGAGTCTGCGCTTGATTAGCACGAAGCGAGCGGTTCCTTTGCTGGGAGTGCTGGCCGGATCAGTCGCTCGATAAGAAAGGGTCTTAAAGTGAATGACATTGTTTTTGATCGACTGAAGGTCAACGTCGCGGTTCAACTTTCCGCCTACCACAGTGTGTGCAGCCGGAACCAGCTTGCCTTTGGTTCGGACGAAGACGGCCAGGTATTGAAGGTAATTATTGGTCCCATTCTGGCCTTCGATTGTATATAGGACTGCGAAGTCTGGAACCCCATCGCGGTTCAAGTCTCCGGTCAACACCTTGCGAGCGTCGGTATACTCCTCGCCACTTTCTCCTGTTGCTTGCCCGGCTATGAAGTGATCGATGACGGCCTTGTCCGGAATCTGAGAGGGCGACGCAAACAAAGGTGCGCCGGCAAGTAGGAAAGGCAGGGCGACCATGAACGCCTTTTTCATTTGTGGTTTCCTCATGATGTAACTCAAGTGATTGTCTGGGACCGCGGGCGTCCCGCCCGCAGTGAGCGCGAAGCGCGAAAAATGTTTTGAGAGGCAAGACTGCGCGACTTCGGCGCGTTGCGGGCGGGCCGCCCGCAGTCCCAGACTATCACTTGAACAATCTAGCCGGTCGAAAAGCTCGCGCTGTTATTCTGACTTCTGCTTTCGATGACGCTCGATATAACTACGAGCAAACTCATTCAGATGAGGGTTCTCCGTCAAGCCAATCTTTTTTGCCTCTTCCTCGGCCTTATCCAGGCTCCAGCCATCACGCAGCACACGGCGGATCATCCAGAACGCGCCGACGCGAATGGCGGATGCACAATGAATAAACGCCGGACGATTAGCGGGATCGTCCGTGACCTTGAGGAATTCCGTTGCCTGTTCGTCTTTGGGCTCGCCGAAGACGACGGGAATATTAAAATAGCGCAGGCCCAGCTCTTTTGCTTTGGCCTCTTCTTCGGCAGCGCGATGTTCGCCCGGCGGCCGCAGGTTAATGATGGCCTTAACGCCATCGTCCTTGAGGTGCTGTAGATGCTCCAGTCTGGGTTGGCCGCCGGTACAAAATTGGTCGTTAACGCGAAGAAAGTTCCGGATCGGAGGAACCTCCTGCTGCGCGGCGATTGGCAGTGCGAACAGAATCGCAAGAATCGCGGTCGTCACTTTTCGCATGTGTTCAATTCTCCGTTATCGTTTTTGACCAATCGCAAACAGACTCGCCGACGAGCGCACATACATTACGCCGTCAGACAATGCGGGCGTGGCCATCAATAACTCGCCCATCGAGTTCGTCGAGAGGTGCTTAAACTTTTCGCCGGCGGCAACGATCAATATTTCGCCGTCCTCGTTTGAAAGATAAATTTTGCCGTCGGCTGCGATTGGCGAAGCGCTGAAGCCGCTGCCTATGGTCGGCAGGCGCTGTCGATATAGTTCATCGCCGGTCTTCAGATTATAGGCGTCGAAGGTGCCATTGTTTGCCAGCACATAGAGAATGCCGTTGTAGACAAGCGGGGTCGGCATGTACGAACCGCGGCCCGTTTTGCTCCAAAGGATGGCCTCGCTGGCCGTTTTCCCGGTTGGCAGAGTTAGGTCACCGTGAGCGCTGGACTTCACCACAAAAATTGGACGCTCCGGTCCGCGGCCGCTGGCAACGACAAATAGACCGTCGCCATAGATCGGCGTCGGCGCAGTTATTTTCGAACTACCACCAAGTCGCCACAACTCTTTTCCGCTGCGAGGGTCGTAACCGCGAATGTAGTTAGACGCGTTGGTCACGAGCACGGGACCAGTCTCCGTGGTCACGATCGTCGGCGTACCCCACGACGGAAGTTCGTCGCGATCAGTTTTCCAAACAGTCTTTCCTGTCGACGCATCCAGAGCCAATAGGAAAGAGTCGGTTTGCGTGTCACATTGCAGAATGACCAGGTTGTTCCAGATGATCGGCGAACTTGCGGGACCCCACTCGTAAGTCGGAATGTCATAGGCGCCTAGGTCCAACCGCCCCAGGTCCACCTTCCATAAGAGTCGTCCGGCGACGTCGTACGCGTAGACTCCCTGCGAACCAAACCACGCAACCACGATGCGGCCATCGGTTGCGGGAGTTGAATTGGCATAGGTTGATTTGATGTGACGCTTATCGACCGGCTGGCCCTGGTAGGCAACGCGCTCCCAGGAAATTTTGCCGGTACGTTTGTCGATCGCATAAATCATCCAGCGGTGCTGCGAGCGATCTTTGGAGGCATCGCCGTCACCATAAAGGCCCGGTCTGAAGCTGGCTTTAGGATCGCTACTAACGGCGCTGGTAACAAAGATCTGATTGCCCCAAACGACGGGACTCGAATGCGCTAACCCTGGAATCGGTGTTCGCCAGAGAATGTTTTCGCCAGTCTTGGCGTCCCAGCGCTCGGGCAGATTTTGTTTCTCCGCGATGCCAGAAGCCTGTGGTCCGCGAAACGATGGCCAACTTCCGTTGTTGTGTTTTTGGTCAGCTCGCGAGCTTAGTTTCCCGCCCGGCGTTAGTTTGATATTCCGGACCGGCACAGCCTTGGCTTCGGACGCCGGCACCCAAATACTCCCATCGACGATAATCTGGCGAACCTTGCATTCATCTGCGATCAGCTTGAAGCTGACGCGCTTGCTGCTATCGCCGGTGACACTAAACTCGTAACGCCCGGTTCCGTCGCAACCTCCCGGCCCGCCCGACATCGTCAGCTCGACCACGGCGCCGTTTGCTTTCCAGTTGCCGTTTAGTGCCGGCCAGCCCTGGCCTTGTAGTGTGAAAGTCCCGCCTGGATCGAACTGCGCGACAAATGCACCAAATCTCAGAGGAGTCGAGGGAAGGGATGTGACGACTTCCTGTGAGAAAACGGCAGATCCCATTAATAGAAGAGCAAAGCAGAGTTTGACGTACTTTATTTTTCTCATGGGTTTAGTCCTCCGGGCGGAATGAAGAGCCAAAAGTTTTTGACCTCGCAGGCTTTCCGGTGTCTCAGAACGGCAATCCAATCGTAACATCTAACCCGCTTCCGAGTGTTATAGTTCCTGGATTAAGGAATCTTCCTTTCTCCCCGATGCGCAGCGGCAGAGGTGGTGTGGCACAATCCTAGCGCTACTTCAAAACTCAGGTACAACAGAATAGACGGAGGCGGGCAATGAGCACTCAAGCAGTTGCGAGACGCGAGGAAACTGGCCGGCGAATCAATATTCCCAAAGATAACTGGTTGGGCTTCATCGGCGACGTTACGAATTTCACCGGCGAGGTTCATTTCAAGTCGATGTTGCGCATTGACGGCCACTTTTCCGGACGCGTTACGTCCTCGGATGGCACCCTCATCGTAAGTAACGGCGCGCAACTTACCGACGCCGTAATCGAGGTTGCGGTTGCCAAGATAAATGGAACTGTCGAAGGCGACATACGCGCCACTAAAGAACTGATACTAGGCTGTACCGCTAATGTTACTGGAGAAGTGATTGCTCCCGCTTTGACCGTCGAGGAAGGTGCGCTCCTCAATGCGAACTGCCGCAGAAAGTGAGTTAGTTTCAACCAGTTATTGCTTATGGTTTAGGCACACCGGGGCGAAATGTTTATAGCCCGCCAATTTTCTTTTCAATCTAAGCTCCTGTGGGAGCGCAAGGTCATGTGCCTGCCTCACGCTTATACATTTCGCTCCTAACGGAGCGAGGCCATTCGGTCTACGCTCGCTGCTATAAACATCTCGCTCCTCTGGAGCTAAAACTGATTCCTCTGGAGCGAAAACCAATCGCGTTCATTGGAGAAAAGTCTTGAGCTCCGGGCTAAGCGGCACAAACAGCAATCGCCTTGCTGTAGCTGGTCGCCAGCTCATCCTGATTGCTGGTCGAGATATTCAAATCACGAATGATCCCATCGCTCAATCCGTAGATCCAACCATGCACCGCCAGGTCCTGCCCTCGTTCCCAGGCACCCTGCACTATCGTCGTTTGACAAACATTGGAAACCTGTTCGATCACGTTTAATTCGCACAGTTTATCGGGACGCTGTGCTTCTTCAAATCCGGCAAGCAAAGCCTCATGTTTCTGCCGCACATCCTGAACATGCCTTAACCAGTTATCAATTAGTCCCAACCTCGAGTTGTTCAAGGCCGCCTGCACGCCGCCGCATCCATAGTGTCCGCACACGATCACGTGCTTCACTCCCAGCACATCCACAGCAAACTGGATCACTGAAAGACAATTCAAGTCGGTGTGCACTACTACGTTTGCAACGTTGCGATGAACGAACAGCTCTCCAGGGTAGACACCAATGATTTGGTTTGCGGGTACACGACTATCCGAACAACCGACCCAGAGGTAATGGGGAGTCTGCTGTTGAGACAACGTTTGAAAGAAGGCTGGGTCCTGCGACTTGATTTGCTCGGCCCAGCGCCGGTTGTTTTCTAAAAGTTGATCCAGAGTTCTCATGATTTAGGTTGTAACGCAAACTGAAAATGAGGTTAGTACCACCACGCGTTAGCGGGTGGATTTCGATCTCATTTTGAGCCTCGGTGGAGAGTTCTTATACCACCACCCACCCGCTACCGCGTGGTGGTACTGACCTCATCAAACTTCGTTTACGTGAATCCGTGGCCAATTCTTCTTCCGATTATTTCTTATCGGCGGCTGCGGATCCCTGCTGCGCCAAACGGCGACCCGGTGTGCGAGCCAGGGCCTTTGCGAATTCGGGGCGGGCCTCATCCTTTCGCCCGCGACGAAGTAGAAACTCACCGAGGAGCTCATGGGTCGGTTTGTCGATGGTGGGTGGACCAAAGTCGACTGGAAGCGTTTCCTCAACAGCGACCGCCTGACGTAGCAACTTCTCGGCGCCAGGCAGATCGCCTTCGTGCTCCGCGAGTAAAGCGCGGGCCTCGAGGAGTAATACACGCGGGCGCAAGCGATAACTAGGATCAGGATTCGCTGTCTTCGTTTCGCTTTCGGCGATCTTGCTGCCGGCAGTTTCGAGTTCGTTCAACGCCTGACGAGCTTCGGCGACTCGTCCCCGTGCAATCTCGCCCAACGCTCGCGCGAAAGCAAAATTTAGCTGCGCGCCCAGACCGGCACTCTTCGGCAGCTGCCAATTCGCAACCTCGCCGGTCCATTCGCCGGTATCCAAAAGGTAGCGAAGCCGCATGCTGGCGAAGGAACTGCTCAGACTAGAGTCCGGGTCCATCGACATTCCGGGATGATCCATCGCCGCCTGCGATTCGACAGTCGCTCGACACGCCGTTAACGCAGCTTTCGCTTCACCCATCTTGCCAAGCTGCAAGTATCCGTATTCAAGCCAGGAGGGGTAATGGCCGCAGCGCGCGGGGCCTTTCCCCTGCGCTGCGCGCATCCGATCGACGTCGGCCATCGCGGCGAGATTGGCTTGAACGGTTTCCTCCCACATCCCCAGCGCAAGGAAAATGTGCGAGCACATGTGCTGCGCGTGACCGGCGTCGGGTGCGATCCTTGAATAGATTCGCGCCGCGCGCAGGCCGAGTGGGGCGTGCGCAGGGTCATCGTAGCTGTGGATCAAATAATGGACGAGTCCCGGGTGTTCCTGATGGTCTATCCACGCTTCCTCGAGCACGCGCGCGGCTCGCATATAGGTTGGGATGTCGCGGCCCGCGTGCGCTGTGCCAAGAGTTGAGAGCGCGTAAAAGGCGGCTGCATCAACGTCGTCCGGATATCGCTCGTGGAGCTTCGCCATAGCGGCTTCATAGCGGAAGTCGCGCTCTAGTTTGTTTCCTTCTCCGTAAAGTATCTCGACCGCATCGAGATATCCCTTTTCGCGATCTGTCTTTGCTTTGGCACGCCGTGCGGCAGCAGTAGGCGCAAGCTTATTCAGAGCCGCGCGCGCAGCCGCGAGATCCTGTTGCGCCCAGAGTGGATGATTGAAAGTCATGGCCTCGCCCCAGTAGGCCATCGCGAAGTCAGGGTCGGCGGACTGCGCGCGCTGAAAGGCGGTCGCTGCGGCGGGATACTCGAAGTCGTGGAGTAGCGCCATGCCCTGGATGAAATCCGCTTGCGCTGTCGGAGCACCAGAGTTGGCGAAGCTGACGCGACCATATCCTTCCGCGGGTGCCGGCGTCGTGCCCGCAAACAGTAACGAAGTAATGAGAGCGACTATGAGCATTTGAACCCTCCGACCTTTTCTTGCAACGCCTGTTTCGAACGACTAGAGTAACGGGCTATCGAATCGTAGGCAACGCCGAACCGCAAGCAACAGCTTTGCGGCCAAGATTCCTAACACTTCGATTGTTTTCGTTCCTCGACCAGACATATCAACTTCTTCACGACAGGAGACAAAAATGAACGATGTCGGACCTGATACGAATATAAAGAACGTATTCGTGCTGATGCTCGAGAACCACTCCTTCGACAATATTTTTGCCATGTCAGGTATTCAGGGGATCAGAGTCGCCACGGTCGAGGACGTGAACTCCTACTGTGGGAAGAACTATCACGTGGAGGACGATGCACCACCGTTTATGACTACCGATCCCGGTCATGAATTCAAAGACGTGCTGGAACAACTCTGCGGTGCAGACGCCGCCTGTAAATACAAGGGCGGAGCTTACCCGGCGGTAAGCAATTCAGGCTTCGCGAGTAGTTATGCCACCTCCATTAGCGAAGATACCGGGACGCCCACAAAAGATCACATCGGCGACATCATGGCTTGCTTTGATACCAGCAAAAAATTGCCTGTTATCCACCAGCTAGCCTGCGAATTTGCGATCTGCGACAACTGGTATTCCTCTTTGCCTGGACCGACCTGGCCCAACCGCTTTTTTGTCCATGGCGCTTCCTCGGCAGGCTGGACTGACAGCCCACATCTCCTTGACGAGGTCACCTGGGAAACGTTTAAAGGCTTCAGGTATTGCAATGGATCTATTTTCCAGGCTTTGCACAAGGCGGGTCATAAGTGGCGGCTATACAACGACAATCATAACCAGTATAGCGACGACCCTTCGGGGCCGGAATACGGCGGCTGGATCTCGCAGGTTGCTTCGCTGCACGGCATCAGCCAGTTGGATCTTCACTCCATCGATCGCTTCGTCTGCGATCTAAAGGAGATGACCGCTGAAGGAGTTCCTGCTTATAACTACCCCTATACATTCATTGAACCAAACTTTGGACGGAGTTTCTTTTCACCTCAACGACCTTATAAAGGACCCATCGACAAAGGACCCACCTACAAAGGCGGCTCGTCACAACATCCTGAAGATGATCCCTCCGGCGGGGAAGGTTTGATCAAAGCAGTGTATGAGGCAATCCGGAATTCGCCTGTCTGGAACAGGAGTTTGCTGGTGATCGTCTATGACGAACACGGTGGGTTTTACGATCATGTAAAACCTGGATGCGCAATTCCCCCTGGCGATGGGGTCCCCGCTGGACAAGTAACACGGAACGCCCTGGGTTTTGATTTCACTCAATACGGAGTACGCGTGCCTGCTGTCATAGTGTCGCCCTTCATCACGAAGGGTACCGTGGACCACACGCTTTATGACCACTCGTCTATCCCGGCGACGGTGGAACGATTGCTGGGAATGAATGCGCTGACGGATCGGGATGAGAACGCAAACGATCTTCGGCATTTGCTTACGAATACTGCGCCCCGGGAAGATTGTCCGCTAACGTTAGTTTCACCCGTATCCGCGCCTGCTCATCGAGGAATCCTCGAAAAAGAGTTGATTGCAGGAATAACTGCGCTCGATCATCTGGTTGACGAGGTAATTGACACAGTAGAGACGGTAGTTGATGGAGTGCTGGGAAGAACAGTTGCTGATGAACCTCTTCCCGAATCCGGAAACATCATCGGCTTTCTGCAAATTCTGCTGAAAACGGAGCTGGAATGCAGTCAGCTAAACGGCGAGAGTGAATCGGAGCAAGCGAAGATTCTTGAGAACTACAAGAACATCAATACGAAACGCAAAGCCCAGGCCTATGTCGAATACATGATAGATAAAATTGAGGTGACGCAGAAACGGAATCGCGTAGATAAACGAGGCTGAGCTGAACCCCGAAGCGGTTACGTAATTTAGCCCAGGGTTGCCGCGAGGCGCGGCTACCCTGGGTGGTCAAGTGATCTAACGGTAGAAAACCCCAACGGGGTTGCGTCTCCTGCTCAATCGCAAATGTGGAGGCAACCCCGTTGGGGTTTTACTTTTGCCACGACTCGATCCCAGGGTAGCCGCGCGACGCGGCAACCCTGGGCTAAGTTACATAACCGCTTCGCGGTTTTAGAAGACTCTGCTCCGCTAGGAGCCAAAGGTTTATAGACTTCGCAGCCGATCAATTTCTTTGCGCTCCAGCGGAGCGCAATGTAGACGTAGATGATGATTCGAACGTTACATTCGCTCCGGTGGAGCGAAGAACTTTATGGATTGGAGGAGTCTATAAACATTCGGTCCCTCCGGGACTGAGCGATTTGACCCTACTTCGCTTCAGAGACTTTATCAGGCACGTCCTCCGGCATCTTCACCACCTCCTGCCAGCCGGAATTGTCGGCGCGCATTTGCGCTGTCAGCTCGTCGCGAAGTTTGCGAAGTTTGTCGCTGAGTGAACAGGGATAGTTGTCTATATCGGCAAAACGGCGGCGCTGGTCGGTAACGAAAGACTTCTGTTTTTCGATCGAGGGAATAGAAGCGTGCTGACCATTTTCCCAGAAGGGAACCAGCAAACGTTCGACGCGCGAGGCCCCGGGAACTTCAATCTCTTCATCGTCGAGCGCGGTGACGTCGCCGACGTAGTTGCCACTTGCATCGCTGCCACGGAAAAGTTGAAGCCGGCCAGGCAAGGTTGTTTTTTCTTCTGAGTTAGACGCTTTGAGAGTTGGCCGGCCTTCAATCAAACATTGCTTGAAAATGACACCGGCAACGGCGGGCACTTCGCTTGAAAGCTTGGTGCCGATGCCAAATCCCTTCGCGCGTGGGAAGTCGCGGACAATGCGGCGCACTTTTTCCACGTCCAGGTCGCCAGTAAGATTCGGTCTCAACTCATAAATTCCATTCGCTTCGAAGAATCGCAGGCACCACTCACCAAGTTCGGCGAGGTCGCCCGAGTCAACCCGAAATCCCTTGAAGGCCCGACGCCGCGCTTCGGTAGAAGTTGCGGCCATCGCCGCATGCACTGCGCCCATGTAAACATCAATCGTGTCGAGCAACAGCGTGGTACCGTTTGGATTTGCATCGAGCCAGCGCTCAAAGGCGACTTGCTCGAAATGTTTCGGCTTGCCCGTGCGCGGTTCTATCTCAGGCTCGGTCATGTACTCGATGTACGACTGTTGCCAGTAATGCGCTTCCGTACCCACGGCCGGAATGTCCAGTCGATGTGCGGCTTCCATATTCGAGGTGTC
>Ga0134126_10001439_pt1 | contig 30274 bp, 24 predicted proteins | sample KB31752_FD_96881 | JGI IMG/M metagenome (GOLD analysis project Ga0134126, IMG submission 96881) | Terrestrial soil microbial communities with excess Nitrogen fertilizer from Kellogg Biological Station, Michigan, USA - KB3-175-2 | ecosystem: Environmental > Terrestrial > Soil > Unclassified ... | reverse complement strand
GCGGGGCTGGATTTCAGCTTCATCGACCTGAACGACATGGCGGCGCTGAAGGCCGCGCTGAAGCCGAACACGCGGATGATCTGGGCCGAGACGCCCACCAACCCGATGCTGAAGCTGGTCGACTTGGCCAAGGTCGCTGCGTTTGCGAAGAAACACGGCCTGATCCTGGTAGTGGACAACACGTTCTGCTCGCCGATGGTGCAGCGGCCGCTGGAGTTCGGCGCGGACCTGGTGCTGCACTCGGCCACCAAGTACTTGAACGGCCACTCCGACATGGTGGGCGGCATCGTCGTCGCCAACAGCAAGGAGCTGGCCGAGCAGATGGGTTTCCTGCAGAACTCGGTGGGCGCCGTGGCCGGCCCGTTCGATGCCTTCCTCGCCATGCGCGGCCTGAAGACCCTGCACCTGCGCATGCGCCAACACTGCGCCAGCGCGCTGGAACTGGCGGGCTGGTTGCAGAGGCACCCGGCGGTCGATCGGGTGATCTATCCGGGTCTGAAGAGCCATCCGCAGCATGCGCTGGCGAAGCGCCAGATGCACGGCTTCGGCGGCATCGTCACTATCGAGGTGAAGGGCGGTCTGAAGAAGGCACGCCGCATGCTGGAGCGCTGCGAGCTGTTCGCGCTGGCCGAGTCGCTCGGCGGCGTGGAAAGCCTGATCGAGCACCCGGCGATCATGACCCACGCCTCGGTGCCGCTGGCGAATCGCAAGCGGCTGGGGATCAATGATGGGCTGGTGCGGTTGTCGGTGGGCGTGGAGGACGTCGCCGATCTTCGCTCAGAGTTGGAATTTGCTCTGAGCAATTGAGCAGTGCCATGGGAGGAGATCGCTCGAGGAATTGGTGTAGGAGATTAAGGTGCTCGTTTCGAACAGGCTAAAGATGAGTGCCAGCCTCGCATTGCTGAATCTGTCTGCGTGGGTTCGCCGGCAGTCATGGTTGAGGGCAGCGTACAGACACTTGCCCATCGCTTGGCGTAACCGTTTTTCTGAAGCCACAGTATCGCATGTAAGCCAACAGGTCAGGTTCCAGCGATCCTCGAATTGGAGGCCTGCTGTTGCTTCCGCGCCCCTGCAGCAAGGTGGCGCTGCTGCAACCCAGTCGTTTGGAAGGAATGCTGGTGTCAACGTATATGCCAATATCCGCGGACAATTCGGAATCGCCGAAAGCGCCCGGGCCTATATACGCGCGCTCCTGGCCGAGGGGTACCCCGTCGCTGTGCTCGATGTTCCACTCGATATACCGCATAGTATGGGGGATGCCAGTCTTGAGCCGTACGTGGGTAAAGGCGCGCCTTACGGCACAAATCTGATATTCATTAACCCAGATTATCTGGATGAGGCCGTCAAGAATATCGGACATGAACGGTTGGTCGACGGCTACACAATTGCATGTTGGTTCTGGGAACTGGAGTCTTTCCCGAGTGAGTGGTTGCCGGCAATCCAAAAAGTTGACGAGATCATGGTTTCGTCCGGCTTTATTCGGGGAGTAATCGAATCAGTCACGGACAAGCCCGTGCTGAGTGTGCCACTGCCAGTAGGCGAGGCTGAGGATAGTGGCCTGACACGGTCAGATTTTGGTTTGAGGAGCGATGCATTTGTCTTTCTGAATAGTTTTGATTTCAACTCGTCATTGGCAAGAAAGAATCCATATGCCGCGATCGATGCATTTTGCCGTGCTTTTCCTGATAAACGAACGAATGTATGTCTTCTGATCAAATCGAGTAACGGTCATCGCTACCCGGAGATGTTGCGCGCGCTGTTGAATGCCGCGGCTTCCGATCAACGGATTTTTATACGTGATGACATAATTGGTCGTGGTGATATGCAGGCCTTGCAGCGTTGCGTGGATGCTTACGTATCGTTACATCGTTCGGAAGGATTCGGGCTCGGGCTTGCAGAATGCATGCGGCTAGGCAAGCCGGTGATCGCGACTGCATGGTCCGGGAACATGGAATACATGACTCGCGACAACAGTTGCCTGGTTGATTATCAGTTGATATCGGTGAATGAGGGTGAGTATGTGCATCATGTAGGTCAGCGCTGGGCCGATCCGTTTGTTGATCAAGCGGCTGCTTACATGAGCCGGTTGGTCGAGGATCGAGAATTTGCTGCGTGCATTGGTGCGCGGGCGGCTGCCGATATTAGTGAAAAGCTTTCTCCCCACATTGCGGCACAACGAATCATTCAGCGGTTGAATGCGCTTGCCTGATATCAGATGCGGTCTGGTGCGTTCGTCGATACCAAGCAGTGATGGATAACGATAAAGGCCTTATTTAATGAAAGAGATGTTTCTTGCCATTTGGCGCTACCGACATTTCGTTCTTTCATCCATAGAAAATGATCTGCGTTCGCGTTTCGCGCGCAGCAAACTGGGTGCTACCTGGATGATCCTGCAGCCATTGGCACAGGTCGCCATATATTCCTTGGTGCTTTCCCGCATCATGACTGCGAAGTTGCCGGGGATCGACAGTCCGTATGCCTATTCGATCTATTTGCTTGCTGGCATGGCTGGCTGGTCGCTTTTCAACGAAATCGTGACGCGCTCGCTCACCGTCTTTGTCGAAAACGGAAACATGCTCAAGAAAATCATGTTTCCGCGTACGTGCCTCCCGGCCATAACGCTTGGCTCGGCATTCGTCAACAATGTGCTCCTGTTCTTGGTCATGATTGTTGTCTTCGTTCTGCTTGGACATAAGCCGACAATTGCGCTGTTGTGGGTTCCGCTGCTCATGCTCGTGACGGCTGCTTTTTCCATGGGGCTGGGGCTTCTGCTCGGGATCCTCAATGTATTCGTCCGCGATGTCGCGCAATTCATGAATGTCGTGCTGCAGTTGTGGTTCTGGGTGACGCCAATTGTTTACATGCCGTCGATCATCCCGCCGAACATACATGCTGTCATGGCGGCAAATCCCATGTACTGGATAGTCACGGATTATCAGAGTGTGCTTGTTTACGGGAGCAGCCCGAATTCATCGGCCTTGCTGGTGCTTGTACTGGTTTCATTGATGCTGCTTACCCTGTCGTTCTTCCTATTCAGAAAGGCGGCTCCGGACATGGCGGATGTGCTATGACAAAGGTTGCTTTGCGTGTCGACAATGTCGGCAAATCGTTCAGGGAGTATGGCACCGAGTGGCGCCGGTTTGGCAGTTGGTTTGGCTGGCGCTCCCGAAGGATCAAGGATCATTGGGTTCTCAGGAATATCAGCTTCGCTGTTCGAAAGGGCGAGGCAGTCGGTATTGTCGGGCAAAATGGTGCAGGCAAAAGTACCCTTCTCAAGCTGATTACGGGCACCTTGAGGGCAACCGAAGGAGCGGTGCATGTCAGTGGCAGGATTGCAGCAATTCTTGAACTGGGAATGGGTTTCAACCCGGATTTGACCGGGCGGCAAAATGCCACGCACATCGCTGGGTTACTCGGTTTCTCGCGTTCGGATATCCAGTCATTGATGCCGGAAATAGAAGAATTTGCTGAGATTGGCAGCTATTTTGACGAGCCAGTGAGGACTTATTCAAGCGGCATGCAAATGCGCGTGGCATTTAGTCTGGCAACCGCTATCCGCCCCGAGATCCTTATTGTTGACGAAGCGCTCGCAGTGGGTGACGCCTATTTCGTCCACAAATGCTTCAAACGCATTCGCGAGTTTCGCGATGCCGGCACCACATTGCTGATCGTTTCCCATGACAAGAGTGCCGTACAGTCGCTGTGTGACCGAGCGGTGATGCTGGACAAGGGGAAAATGGTTGCCGATGGCACTCCTCAGGAAGTCCTCGACCTCTACAACGCGATGATCGCGGAGAAGGAGAACGCCACGGTGCGGCAGCTTCGCACTGAGGGCGGGGCGGCCGTGACAGTGTCCGGTACGGGAGAGGCGACTATAGAGCGCATCTGGCTGGAGGATCGCCACGGCAATCCCGTCCAGTTCATTGGCGTCGGTGACCAGGCCGATCTGGTCATCCGGGTGTGCGCCAAGTCCGGATTGAGCCGACTGGTCATCGGCTACATGATACGGGACCGGCTCGGCCAGTCTATCTATGGCACCAATACGTTCCATTCCGAGCAGGTGATCAGGAATGTATCCAGTGGGGATGTGTTCGAATTGCGTGCGTGCTTCCCGATGAATCTTGGTGTCGGAAGCTATTCTGTATCAGTTGCGTTGACGGGTACGGAAACTCATCTTGTCGACAATTACGAGTGGCGTGATCTGGCCCTTGTCTTCACGGTGGCGAACACCCAGCGCTCGGCATTCGTCGGCACCGCATGGTTGCCGCCGAAGTTGACGCTGTCCTCTGACGGCAGGCCATTTGAGCTGGATAGGGATGGTTTCTGCAACACCACGTCGGACTCGGTACTTATGCAGAATTGACAGGCCCGATTCCTAGGGATACTCATATCCATTTGGAGATCTGTGGCATTGCATTTGTGCGGATCACTCAATGTAGGCGCGGGAAACAAAGATGAGTTCGAAGAAGCACGTCAATCAACAAGCTGAATCGTCACAAAATCCAAGACTCCTCCCTCTGCAGGAAGGGTTGAGCCTGGGAGAAATCATGGACAGGGTCCGGGGCGAAGTTCGAAGGAGCGGCTTGTCAGATGACCATACGGCATCTGATGCTCGACCAGTGGTCGATGTGGGCCGGACTGATGAGGCAAGGCCTGCGCCCGGCAGAAAGTCCGGGCAAGGATCTGCCCTTGGCCTGGCGGAGATCATGCGGCGTTTGCATGACGAGCTCGAGAGGCGTCGTCGTGCAGTGAATTCCGCGGAGCAGCCTCGTCCGGCGCCGGCCGCTCGTTCCAGGCATGTCGGCAAACTCCCTCGCTGGATTTCACCGACCGCGCGACTCAACAAGCGGGAATATGTCTTGCACGAATTGCTGCAGTATTCCGATGCGGATTTCGTGGACACAGCTTACCTCACCTTGCTTCGACGCCCGGCGGACGTTGCGGAAAGGGAGCGTTTTCTCACGGCCCTGCGGAGTAGCCAGCTCGACAAGGTCGAGGTTCTGGGGAAGATTCGTTTTTCAGAGGAGGGGCGACGTCAATCCGTCCATGTGGACGGATTGCTACTTCCGTACAAGCTGCACCAATGGCGCCGAGTGCGCGGAATCGGTAGGGTGCTGGCGTTCGCGATGGCCATCGTGAAGCTGCCGAGGATGGTGATGCATCTGCAAGTGCTGGACAACGCTGTCGCGATGCACTCCCAGAATCACGGACAATTGATAAACCGAATCGATGACGCTCTGGAGGCTCAATTTTCTGAGATCGACAAGGAATTCGGCTCCGTTCGTGCGGAGTTGTTGCAGACGACGGAGGTGAGAGCCGCGACGCTGAACAAAATTGCGGACGAACTGCAGATGCATCGCGCGGAGCTTGCGGCCTACAGAGCGGACAACGTGCGCAATGCCGAGGCCATAGCAAAACTGATCGAGGCGCAGGCGACGGCGGTGTCGATGGTGGAGCGTGAGCTGCATGCCTATCAGGCCGATCGTGCTACCTACGAGGGAAGCTTGCAGCAACGACTGAGCACTCACGAAACGTCAGTCTCCAGACTGAACGACGAACTCCAGCTGCACAAGTCGGAGCAGGATCAGCACAATCATGCTTCAAGGCAACGGATGGATGTGCTGGATTCAGTGAGGGCGAATCTGGAGGGCGAAATCACCCACAATCGGCGCAGTATTCTGGATATCCAGCGTCGACTAATGATGTTCCTAGATCGGGCTGCGGCGATGACACCGGAAGTCGGCCAGCGCTTTCCGACGGATGGTGACCAAGAGGTGAACTCGATCCTCAACGCAAGTTATGTGTCGTTCGAGGACCGATTTCGCGGTGAGCGGGAGGACATCAAGGCGCGCGCCGCCCCTTATCTGGACGCCTTGAGTTCCGCCGGCATCGACCCGGCGAAGGGTATCGTGCTGGATCTCGGGTGCGGCCGGGGTGAGTGGCTCGAGTTGCTCGCCGAGCATGGCTATCCATGCTGCGGCGTGGATCAGAACAGTGCGATGCTTGAGGAGTCGCGTGCCAGCGGACTTGATGTGGTTGAAGCCGATGTCATCGATTACCTGCGCGGATTGAAGGATGACTCGTTAGCAGCGATCACTTCCATGCACTTGGTGGAGCACTTGCCGCACAACGTTCTTATCAAGCTGCTTGACGAAGCGATGCGTGTGTTGCAGCCGGGTGGCATGTTGATTCTGGAAACGCCGAATCCGGAAAACCTGACCGTTGGCGCCTGCTGGTTCTATCTCGATCCGACGCATCGCAATCCGATTCCGCCGGATCTGCTGCAGTGGACCGTGCAGGAGCGTGGTTTCTCCCAGGCAGTCGTCCGGCGGCTTGCCGAACACAGACGCGTATCCGACATCCAACCGGTTTCGGAAAGCGTGCCTGGCGCCGAGCAGATCAATCTGATGGCCGCCTGGTTCACCGCGGCGCCGGATTATGCGGTCATTGCGAGAAAGCCATGAGTGCCGAAGACCTGAGGACTGGCAAAAGCAGTCCGGTCCGGCGTTTGTATGTCACCGGGGCGTCCGGTTTCGTCGGTCATCATCTGACACACGTCGTGGCGGAGGGCGGGTTCGGCGAATGTGAGTTCCATCCGTTGCCCCATGGCGTAGATGTGCGGGATGCCGAGGGACTGCGTGCTTCTCTCGCCGAGGCCAAGCCGGACTGGGTGATCCATCTGGCGGCGAAAAGCTTCGTGCCCGATTCGTTCGCGAATCCGCGCGAGACGTTCGACATCAACCTGTTCGGTACGCTCAACCTGCTGCAGGCGTTGCGTACCACCAGGTTTTCCGGACGGTTGCTTTACGTCAGCTCCGGCGATGTCTATGGAACTGTGCCGGAAAGCGCCTTGCCGGTGTCCGAGTCGCAGGAGCCTGCCCCCAGAAATCCCTACGCAGTCAGCAAGCTGTCTGCCGAGCATTTGTGCCGGCAATGGCACTTCAGCGAAGGGTTGGACGTGGTGATCGCCAGGCCTTTCAATCATATCGGACCCGGACAGGCCCCCCGATTCGTGGTGTCGGGTTTTGCCAGCCAGGTGACACGCATCGCGGCAGGCAGCCAGCCGCCACGCATGGTGGTCGGCGACATCGATGTGAGCCGGGATTTCTCGGATGTGCGTGATGTCGTGCGGGCCTATGCCGCGCTGCTGCGCCAGGGCAAGGCTGGCCTGACCTATAATGTCAGTTCCGGGCGGGAAGTAACGGTGCGGTCGATCCTGCACCGGCTTTGCCAGTTGGCCGGAGTGGAGCCGACCATCGAAACCGATCAATCCAGATTCCGGCCGAACGAGCAGCGGCGCATGATGGCCAGCAGCGATCGCTTGCGGCGGGATACTGGCTGGGAACCGCAGGTTTCGCTTGAAACCTCGCTTGGACAGATACTCGATTATTTTAGGACGAAAGAGACACCATGAAGAAAAACGCATTGATCACGGGGATCACCGGGCAGGACGGCGCCTACCTTGCCAAGCTGCTGCTCGAAAAGGGGTATCAGGTTTCCGGCCTGGTCGCTAGGCGCGGATCGGACATGCGCTGGCGTCTGCGCGAAGTTGGTGTCGAGCATGAGATAACTTATATCGAAGGCGACCTGCTGGACCTTTCGTCGCTGGCGCGGGCGCTCGAAAGCTCGAAGGCGGATGAGATTTACAATCTGGCGGCGCAGAGTTTCGTCGGCACATCCTGGCAACAGCCTGTGCTGACTGCCCAGGTCAGCGGGGTCGGTGCGATCAACGTGCTCGAGGCCGTACGTCTGGTCAACCCAGCAGCGCATTTCTACCAGGCTTCCACCAGCGAGATGTTCGGTCTGATCCAGGCCGAACAGCAGGACGAGACCACGCCGTTCTATCCGCGCAGCCCGTACGGCGTGGCCAAGCTCATGGCGCACTGGGCAACCGTGAACTACCGCGAAAGCCACGGGCTGCATGCATCAAGCGGCATCCTTTTCAATCATGAGTCGCCATTGCGCGGAATCGAATTCGTGACCCGCAAGGTCACGCATGCCGCTGCCTCGATCAAGCTCGGCGTCCAGAAGGAATTGCGCCTTGGCAATATCGACGCAAAGCGCGACTGGGGTTTCGCGGGCGATTATGTCGAGGCCATGTGGCTGATGTTGCAACAGGCGCAGGCCGACGATTATGTGGTCGCCACCGGTATCACCACGACCGTGCGTGACATGTGCAAGATCGCGTTTCACCATCTGGACATGAACTACGAGGACCATGTGGCAATCGATCCACAGTACTTCCGGCCTGCCGAAGTGGACGTACTGCTGGGCAATCCGGCCAAGGCCAAGGCGCGGCTGGGCTGGGCACCCAAGACCACCCTGGAGGAACTGGTGGTCATGATGGTCGAGGCCGACATGCGCCGAATCAGGGATTCGCTTTGAAAGTAGCCGTTGTCACGGTACGTTCGGCGAGCGGAGAAGCGGGTGGGGCTGAGCGTTTCTACGATGCGCTGGTCGACGCTTTCCGTCAGGCCGGTCACGATGCTCGGGAAGTGCCGGTGGTCGCCGACGAGTCGACATTCGGGCACATCCTGCAGAACTACCTTGCCTGCTACGACCTCGACCTTGCCGCGTACGACATGGTTGTTTCGACCAAGGCTCCGACTTGGCTGGTCAGGCACCCGCGTCACGTCTGCTATCTGGTGCACACGATCCGTGTCTTCTACGACATGTTCGACACGGTGTTCCCCGATGCAGGTACCGGGCTGCGTGAGCAGCGGGACATGATCCATCGCGTCGACAGCCTGGCGTTGGCCCCGCCGCATTGCCGGAAGGTGTTTTCCATCGGCAACGAGGTCTCTCGTCGCCTGCGCGAGTGGAATGGACTGGATGCGCAAGTCCTCCATCCGCCGTTGTGGAGCGATACGTTCCGCTCCGGTGTCTCCGGGGATTACCTGCTGCTGCCTGGTCGCCTGCACCCGTGGAAACGGGTTGATTTGGTGATACGTGCCATGCGCCATGTCACTGCACCGTTGCGTCTTGTGATAACAGGGACCGGCGAAGCCGAAACCGAGTTGCGGACTTTGGCGGGCGAGGACGACCGCATCGAATTCCGCGGCCGTGTTACGGATGCGGAACTTGTTGAGTTGTACACGGGAGCGTTCGCTGTGCCCTTCACGCCGAACCGCGAGGACTATGGGTACGTCACCCTGGAAGCTTTCGCCAGTGGCAAGCCCGTGATCACCTGTCGGGATTCGGGCGAGGCCGCCGCCATCGTGCAGCACGGTCGATCCGGATATGTCTGTGCGCCGGATCCGAAAGTGATCGGTGCGCACATTGACCTGTTATGGGGGGATCACGCCCAGGCCGAAGCGTTTGGCCGCGCGGGAAATGCTTGGGTACGGAGCCTGTCCTGGTCCGATATCGTCGATAGCCTGGTAATCGCTGCGGAGGGCTGAACAGTGGATTTTCAGGGAGCAGTGGGGGCATGAAACGGAATCTGCTACGCGTCACCGTCATCGACATGCAGCCGATCACGCCAGCAGTAGGCGGTGGTCGCCAGCGTCTGCTAGGGCTCTATCATGCGCTGGGTCCGGATATCGAATGCACCTACGTCGGGAGCTACGATTGGCCCGGCGAGCCGTTTCGCGACCAGCAGTTGACGTCGGGTCTGCGTGAAATTGAGGTGCCGCTTTCGGCCGCCCATCACAAGGCCGCTGCCGCCCTTGCGAAGAAGATGGGCGGGCGCACGATGATCGACATCGCCTTCGCGGATCAGGTGCACCTGTCGGAAGATTACCTGGCCAAGGCGCGCGCGCAGATCGCATCGGCGGACGTGGTCGTGTTCTCCCATCCGTGGTGCTATCCGGCATTGCGCGGCGACCTCAAGACGCACCAGCTGGTCGTCTACGACTCTCAGAATGTAGAGGCACTCCTCAGGCTGTCGCTGCATAGCGATCTGCCGCAGGCCACTTCGCTGCTGGCACGCGTTGCAGAGGTCGAATACCAGATCTGCCGGGAGGCCGATCTGGTACTGGCATGCTCGCACGAGGACAGGGAGATCTTCGCCCGTGTATACGGCCTTGACTGGTCCAGGCTCAGGGTGGTGCCCAATGGGATTTTCGCGTTTGCCCATGCCTTGCAGACCCCGACGGAGCGCTTGGCAGCCAAGCATGCCCTCGGCGTGAACCAGCAGGCCTTGGTGATCTTCGTCGGGTCAGACTACGGTCCCAACAACGATGCAGCCCGTTACGTAGGCCATCATCTCGCTCCCATCCTGCCAGAGGTGGCGTTCGGACTGATTGGTGGGTGCAGCAGCAAGCTCACATCCGGTGCCTTGCCGCCGAATGTCATGGCGCTTGGGCAACTGGATGAAGAGCAGAAACTGCGCTGGATGCAGGCCGCCGACCTGGCGGTGAATCCGCTGGCGGCCGGTTCCGGCACGAGCATCAAGATGTTCGACTTCATGGCTGCCGGACTGCCGGTCGTGACCACCGAAATCGGTGCGCGCGGCATTGCCCATGTCGGGGCGGCGCCGTTCGTCGCGGCCACGCTGGACGGTTTTGCCGGTGCCGTCACGAGGCTGCTGTGCAACGAATCGGAGCGGGAGAAATACGTGCAGCAGGCACGCCAGACCGTCGAACAGTTCTATGCTTGGGAGCGCATTTCGCCGGCGCTCGGCAGCCTGCTTTCCGAACATTTGCGCAACAAGGAGTGGTCACGGCCTGGTTTCACGGTCGTCATTCCCACCTATGAAAGACATCCATTGCTCGATCGGTTGATGCAGCGCCTGGAGGCCCAGGAAGAACGCGACTTCGAGGTCATCGTGATCGACCAGTCCAACGAACGCTGGCCGAACGCGGATGCGAAGCGGGGCTTTCCCCTGCATTACGTGCACAGCGAAGTGAAGGGAGCTGTTCCCGCGCGCAATCTCGGTGGTCATCTGGCCGCCGGGCACGTCATTGCCTTCACTGACGACGACTGTGAGCCGATGCCCGGCTGGCTGATGAATGCGAGGCGCTGGTTTGACGACCGTGCGAATGTCGGCATCGAAGGCCTGATTCGCTCGGATCACCTTGACGATCCCGCTTGGCGGCCGGTCACCAATATCGGCTTCGAGGGAATCGGTTTCATGACGGCCAACCTGATGGTGCGCAACGAAGCGTTCCAGCAGTTGGATGGCTTCGACGTCGCTTTCGACAGGCCGCATTTCCGCGAGGACACCGATTTTGGCTGGCGCCTGCAGGAGCTTGGCGCGGTACCATATGCGGCCGACGTAGAGGTGTTTCACCCCGCGCAGCGTCGCGACACTCAGCGAGAGTCGCTGGACGAACGTAACAGGTTCTTCGAGAAGGACGCCCTGCTTCTCAAGAAGCACCCAGACAAGTACCGCCAATTGTTCTTCATGGAAGGGCATTACTGCGAGACAGCGGGATTCTGGGCACATTTCCAGCGGGGAATGGACATGCACGACGTTCCGCCACCCGAGTGGGTGAACGATGTCCAGAGGCTGCTGCACCCCGATTCATAAAAGCCTGCTCACGATTCCCGCATAACTCGCGTTGCCAAGCCGAGGCAGTCAGATGACGCCGCACTGCGCCTGCCGGGCAGCTGCGCATCGCCGCATGACGGCCAAGTGCTGTGCCGTGCGTGTGATGAACGGTGCGTCCGGATACCGGAGGCATGGTCATCCTCCCTTGATGACTGTCGCTCGTGTCGGCATGTCGCTATTGCAGTCGAGCCTCGCCGATGACAAGTACCCGGCTGAGATGTTTGGTTCTGTACTGCGCCCGGTCATCAGACGATGGATCCTCTTGCGGCCCTTCGGCCGCGGCATCCGTAGTGCCGTAAGCGTCCGCCCATCTCATCTTCCCCGAGCGTCCCGTAGCCGATTCACTGCGCGCCAGTCCAAGCGGGAGCATGGTGATGGGTACGAAGGCGAGCGCCGTGGTTGGCATGGCACAACCGAGCGCATGATGGCTGGTGAGCGCCCCGGTGGATTTCCGTTGCGGCGCGGATCGGCTGCTGGTGCATGTCCGTGAGGTGCTGGCGCGGGAGCCGCTGGATGGCTCGGCGTACCTCTTCCGCAATCGCCGTGCCACCCGCCTGAAGGTGCTGGTGGTGGATGCGCAAGGTGTCTGGCTGTCGGTGCGGCGTTTGCACCAGGGGCGCTTCGTCTGGCCTTCGGCCGGCGAGACGCTGTGGTCGCTGGGGCGCGCAGGTCGCCTGGCTGTTCGCGGGCGTGGATTGGCGGCGCTTGAGCGCACCGATGCCGCTTGAAAAGCGCGTGTGAACCATTACGTCGCGTGGCCATGGATCGCGCAGCGCTCAACGACATCACGGACGTCCAGACGCGCGCGATGGTGCTTGATTGCGGCAAAGTGATTGCGGCGCACGAGCAGACGATCGCCCAACGCGACCACGCGATCGCGTACAAGGACGCGAAGATCGCCACGCTCACGCACGAGATCGCGCGGCTGCGCCGCGTGCAGTTTGCCGCCAAGTCCGAGCGCATGGATCCGGCGCAGCGCGAGCTGTTCGACGAGGCGATGGCGGCGGACATCGCCGCGCTGGAAGCGGAGCTGGCCTCGATCAAGACGCCGTCGGCCCCGCCCGCCGATGCGCGTCGCACCCCCGCCCGCCGTACGCTGCCGCCCGAGCTGCCGCGGATCGAGACGATCCACGAGCCGGCCTCGTGCGACTGCGCCACCTGCGGTGCCGCGCTGGTGAAGATCGGCGAGCACGTCAGCGAAAAGCTGGACGTCGAGCCCATGACGTTTTTCGTGCGCCGCGACGTGCACCCGCAATACACCTGTCGCGCCTGCGAGACCATCGTCGCCGAGCCGGTCGCACCGGCCCTCCTTGACCGTGGCCTGGCCGCCCCGGGCCTGCTGGCCCAAGTCGCGATCCAGAAATACACCGATCACCTGCCGCTGTACCGGCAGGAGGCGATCTTCGCGCGGCACGGCATCGAACTGTCGCGCACCACGCTGGCCGAGTGGATGGGCGTGATCGGCCTGCGGCTGCAGCCCCTGGTCGATGCGCTGCGCACCCGGCTGCTGCAAGCGCCCGTCCTGCACGCCGACGAAACCCCGGTGGCGCAGCTCGATCCGGGCGCCGGCAAGACCAAGCGCGCCTACCTCTTCGCCTATCGCACCGCCGATGGCCCACCCATCATCCTGTTCGACTACCGCGCCAGCCGTGCCGGCAAGCACGCCGCCGCCTTCCTCGGCGACTGGAACGGCGCGTTGATGGTCGACGACTACGGCGGCTACAAGGCGCTGTTTGCCGACGGCATCACCGAACTGGGCTGCTGGGCACATGCGCGGCGCAAGTTCGTCGACGTGCACAAGGCCAGTGCCAGCCCGCTCGCCCAGGAAGCCGTGCGTCGCATCGGCGAGCTCTACGCCATCGAAGCGAAGCTGCGCGACCGCGACGCCGCGGCGCGGCATCGCGAGCGACAACGACACCTCGCCCCCAAACTCGACGAGCTCAAACGCTGGCTGGACGAGCTCAGCACCCCAGTGCTCGGCAACAGCGGCTTGGCTGGTGCCGTGGGCTACACGCTCAAACGCTGGAGCGCGCTCGCGCGCGTCCTCGCCGATGGCCGCCACCCCATCGACAACAACCCCATCGAGAACGCCATCCGGCCCATCGCCATCGGCCGCAAGAACTGGCACTTCGCCGGTTCCGAAACGGCTGGTCAGCGCGCCGCTGCCATCATGAGCCTGCTCGCCACCGCCAAGGCCAACGGCCTCGAACCCCATGCCTGGCTCACCGGCACGCTCACCCGCCTGCCCACCACCAAAGACCGCGACATCGATTCGTTGCTGCCGCTCTCATAGCGCGCCATCGCTCTCAAGATGAGGCCGGCGGACGCTTACGTAGTGCCGGCTGGTCTGCCCGGCACAAACCATATCGACGCACGTGAGCTCCGATGGCGCTTGGCCATCGGCCGTGGCGTTTCGCGCCTCGCATTGCAGTCAACGTCGTGCCTCGCATGTGCGTTAGGCATTCGTGATTCCTAGCGGTGCGGACATGTCGTCGTGCGATCCCGCGGGCAATCGACGGTTCCGGCTGATGTTTCGTATACGGCCGTGGCGTGTGTCAGGAAGCAATCTATTTGCATAAAATTGCGAAAAAATCAATATCGTAATATCATGCAGGCCTTGGCAAATCGTGACATCAAGCATCAGAAGTGTACAGAAACGACTATAAATGATGGGGATAGATGAACTGACACGACTTGATCTTGAAAGCGAAGCTTGGTCGACAGGATGGTGTGAGAAGTGGTGCGCAAGATATTTCATTTCCATCTGCCGAAAACCGGCGGCATGGCATTACAAGCGTTTCTCGTCGAACAATTGGGGGCGGCCCAGGTTTCGCCCCCACTGGGGGGAGTAAGGCTGGCGGATGCCCTGCTGCAATGGCAGGACATCCAGGCCATCAGCGGGCACTTCGCCGCTCGGCAGGGCGACAGCCTGCCACGGGATCGGCTGTGCTTGACGGTATTGCGTGATCCGATCGAGCGCTTCGTCTCCGAGTTCAGCTACAACAAGCACGACGTCGACGATCTCCTGCTTGACGCCAAGCGCTTTACGCACAATCTGGACGAATACTGCGAGAGCCTTGCTCACGCACCCGTTGAATCTTCGTCGGTGCAATTGGGCATGCTCTATCCGCTTGGTACGGATGTGCAGACACGCTTGACGACGGACGAAAAGCTGTCCGCCGCGCGCAGGGCGCTGGACCAGTTCGAGCTGGTAGGCGTAACGGAAGAACTGGACGATTTTGCCGCCATGCTCACGGCCGCCATGGACTGGCCACACAGGCCCTTGAGCCTGGTGAACGCCACGTCAAAGCGTGTGGCGGTGGAAAGCCTTTCAACGGCCCAGCGGGCAGCGATCCAGCACTTGATCGAACCAGAGATCGAGTTGTACCACTATGCGCTTTCTCGATTCCGTCTAAATCGGCGTGGATGGATCGGTCGTGGCCAAGCCGTGGTGGTCGCGAGTTCAAATATCGGCGAAGGCGATGGAGTGGCGCCTGCCAAGGTCGCCGAATCTGCCGAGCCGAAAAACTTTGGCGACCTGCGCTGCGAAATTGTTGGCGCCAGTGTCAGCGGAAGCATCAGCGGATACCAGCAGGTAATGGCTGGTGAGCTGATGAACGTCACCGTAGAGTTCGTCGCCCACCAGCCTGTCGAGCAACTCAATGTCGGCATTGCCATCAAGGAAGAGCGAGGCATGCTCATGTACGGCAGCAGTACTCTGCTGCATGGCTCACTGTACACACTGACTCCCGGGCGTTATGCGGCCACCTTCACGATGATCAATCGTCTCGGCCCCGGGCGTTATCGGCTCGATGCGGCCCTGATTCCCGGCGAGTCGCATTATGACGGCTGCTATCACTGGCTGGAGCCGGCGGCAGGCTTTGTCGTGGACGCCTATGCCCTCCAGTACTACGAAGGGAGGGTGCTGATGGATGCCGAAATCTGGTTCGATGGCACATCGCCCGATGCCGCATGGCAGCAGCAGTCAGTCCAGCCATCCGGGGTGGCAGTACGCTCATTCGGACGATTGAATGAGCCGCTGCGGGATTTCACGGCAACCATCGAGCCAATGGTCCATGTCGACGTCATGCCAAGCGCGGTCGACAGCCTGCTGCAAGTCAGACTGACGAATAACGGGTCGGAAACATGGCCTTCAAGCGGCCGGAACCCGGTGCACCTCTCGTACCGCTGGCGCTTGCCGGAAAGTGGCGAGATCGTGGTGGCGGACGGATTGCGCACGGTATTGCGGGAAGATGTGCAACCGGGAGCAAGCCAAGTGTCTGCTCTCCAGGTCCGGGCGCCGAAAGAAGCGGGGTCCTATCTGCTGGAAATTTCCCTTCTGCAAGAGCAGGTGGCGTGGTTCTGCGATCGGCAGACTGGGTCTGCAAGTTTGCTCCCCATCGAGATACGTTGAGGTCACAGGCGACAGTCTGGCCGGCGGCTGATCGCACCGAACCATCAACGTAATCGACGACAGTGCGCGACAGACTGACATGAGCCAGGCCGCCTCACGTGTGGTGTGTATCTTGAACGATTGTGCGAATGGCATCGGATTTTGGGAAAGCCATCATCTGTAGCGGCAACTGCCGGAAGTTCCGCTCAGATCTCCTGCGTGCGTGGGCAATGGGGAAGCATCCGAAGGGACTTGATTCAATCCGGCTGTCCGGTACGGAACGTTTATATCGAGAACTTCAGCGGCACCAATCATCTAGAAGTACTCGACGCGAACTGGTTCCGCTGACTGGGCGAAACACAGGCCGCCATAGACATGTAGCTGGCAATCTATAACGAACAACGCACTTACAGAACCATGGGTCACCTGCCGCCGCTGGTATTCAAACAACGATGGTATTAGCGAAATTCCCAGAGATTATTGAACTCGGTTAAGGGGGGGGGTCCCTTTCCTTTCCTTTGCCCCCAACCGACTTGTTCTGCGCTAGACGGCAAGCGCCCGCTGTTCTTCGACGCTGACCATATTAGTGGATATGGTGATGCACTCCTCGTGCCGCTCTTCACCAGTTTTGTGCGCGAGTTAGCTAATCGGCCCCAAACGGCGACGAGCGCGTCTGCCGCCCCTGCTGCTGGTCAAGCCCCATCGGACGCCCCACACGCAGAGCCGTAACGTGAGTGTCGCGGGGGCGGTGTGCCGCGCGCTGCAGTCAAGCTGCCGCAGCGGGCGAAGAGGTCACCGCCGTGTCGTGAACGTGGTTTGTTGAAGTCATTGCGCTGCAATGGGGAGTGGCTTGCCGTTGCTGTCGCAGACCTTGCTGGTGGCAGCATCGCCGCAGGTTTCGAATGGGCCCACCTGGATAGGCTTGGTTCCCCATTTGTCGAACCATGCAACGTTCTCCTGAACGGGCAGGATTTCGGCGCCTTTGCCGAGAACCCTGTCGACGGGAAGGAGAATGATGGCAGTGGCTGTGGCACCGGCTGTTACTTGCGGTAGATGCCCGCGGGCGAGGTCCTGATCAACGATCTTTCCCGTGGCGTCAACACCATGGGCAGCAAGATTCACATTGTTCGGCGTAGTGGTGGACCCGAAAGTACCAGAGCCGGTATTCGTGACATTGACAGTTACGACAATGCTTTGGCCATTGGCCGATATCAGAGGTGCGCCGTTCAGAGCCAACGATGCCTGGTAGTGACTTGCGCTAGTGGCGTCTGCAGGCGAAGACGCCTGCTGGTTTTCGGCTTGGTTGCTTGAGTTGCAGCCAGAAAGTGCAACGAGGCACGCCAGGGCGATTGAAGAAAACGCAATGAAAATAGATTTCATGTCCAATTTCCAATGAGTGAGTTGTTGATGAGTGGGATGATGACTGTCCCATTGCTGATGAATTCATGTGTCTAGCAGAGTCACCTGTTGCGCCTCAGTTGGTTTTGCGTGTGATCGCAAAGCCAATTCACCCCTTCTTGCAACAGGCATAAACGATAAGCTGAAACTCTCGGATCCCTTGATACTGGCACGGTAAACTCAATAAGGGCAGAGTCACCGGGTTTAAGCGCTGCGGGGAAGTCCGCTCTGCCAACATCCTGAATGATAACAGCTCCGCTCTTGTCTACGCCCGTGATGCCCAGGCGCATAGGGCGAAAGCCAACACTGCTCAAGACATGGTGGCCAATATTGGCTGCGTCGATCTGATAACGGCAACCATCGTCGGAATGGCAAGACGCAAGATTCGTCTCGGAAAGGCCGACTTTTAGCTGGTCAGGTGGAATTGGAGAGTCAATTTCGCTGCCGGTCTGCAGGACTGCTTCAGTGATGTCTCTGTCGTAAATCCAGGCTGTAAAGGGACCAACAGAAATCTTTTCGTATGGTTTCCCGAGCTGGTATTCGATGGTGCTCCATGCATTTGTGTTGGAATCTGCCCCATTCAGGACAACTGCCTGTTTCGTTCCCGCGGACCCGTAAAAGATGTGCCTTGGCATATGGTGCGCAAAAGGCGTCAGTTGAGACCCTATGCCGACTGGATAAGCATCAACTGTGCCATCGGAAAGAACTGTCAGTACATGCGAATTCCAATATGTGGTGAGTATTGTGCCGACGTTGTTGGCTTCCAGAAGCTTGATTAGCGATGTGCGTTGCCTATAGCTCACATCTCCTGACGATACTGCGTCGGGATTATATTCGCTGCGCCATAGCTGCGCAGACGAAATCCCCACAACTATCACACATGCAAGCATGACTTTCCCGTACGCACTATGGCGAGATGCGAATTCATCGACATAGATCGCTAACATGCAGACCGCACCGTACATGGGGAAGGTCGCATATCTCATGTCCAGTGCGCTGGAAAACAACGTTGGTGATACGGCCATTGCCGAAAAACTGATGGCATAGCTGGCCAAAAGCAACCATGCAAGGCAGGTGAGTGATTGACTGTGCCTCTTGGAGCTGAAAATTGTATATAAGGGCAGAAGAATCAACGCTAATGCAATTAGCCAAACAGAAAACTGCAGTACCCGAAGAGACGCCGAGAGTGACGTCCAGCTTCCCCATAGCTGGAAATACTCAAACCACGCCGATGGCATTTTTGATAGATGCTCGAAAATTTCAGATTTGGGCGCTATGCCGATTTTGGCCGCGGCATCAAAATTCAAGATTTTTGGATAGATCTCATATTTGTATAGAAGATACCCCGTGACCGATCCGGCAAAAATCGAGATGATTACCTTGTAATGCGGCGCGCAAAGCGCTTTCCAGTCGTTTTTTCGCGCCGAAAAAAGCATGAATGCCGCCCATCCAAGCATGACGGGAAGCGTAATCGTGACAACACCTCGCGTGGGGTTGCTGATACTCGCCCACAGTGCAGCAATAAACCCGCACAACAACAGGATCGCTATCGATTTCGCTTTGTTACTGCCGTTGACTGGCGGTTTAGGAGGTGTTGCCAAGGCGTAAATGCAAACCGCTACAGCGGCATACATTGAGTATGCCCCTTGCGCGATGACAAATTCAAAATTGGCGGCGGAAATTCCGGCCGCCGATATGATCGCTGCAATGAGCGCGGCTCGCGAGCTTCCGGCGGCCATTTTTCGAGTTGCGAAATAAACCGCTAAAGTCAAGCATAGATAAGCCAGCCATGATGCTACCGCGTTTGATAGATAAGATATTCCAAATATTGGATAGATCAAAATAGAGAAAATGTATGGGCTAAGCAGAAAAGTATCGCCATTTGCGTATACCCAGTTCTTTGGTACCAGGCTGCTATCAAAAAGGGCTAGCCTACTCAGTACTGTTTTGATGGCATCGTCGCTATGGAACACATATCTGTATTGTTCATACAGGGTCGCGCTTACGCATAACAGGACAATAAAAAGTGCAAACAAAAGTATAGGATGTTTGCGAATAGCACTCCTTTTTATTAAGTCCATTTTGTCGTCCAGATGCATTTTGTGTTTTAAAATTGTTGTGGGGTGATGAATTTACTTTCGTGCTTCAATAATTACCTGGGTGTAGGGAATGCGTAGTAACCCGGTGACTATATGAGTGTCGAAGTTGTCAAACACAGATGAGACAAGTCGCTTCCACTCTTGTTCGCTGCGAACGTTTTGCCCTCGATCCTGCTTTAGGATCCATCGTGCCAATGGCGCCTGACTGATAAGGAAGCACCCTTCTAGGCAGACCAGGCGGCCATTGGGGGCGAGCGCCGCTCGTGCGAGCCGTAGGGCGGTGAGCGCCTGGTCATCATCAAGATGATGCAAGAGGCCATTCATGATGACAAGGTCGGCATTCTGCATCTGACCAGGTGGGGCGGCAGCGAAGTCTTCCGCTACGCCGACGATGAACGATTTGCTTGAGTCGCCGTTAAATTTTTTTCGTGCATCTCCGATGTAGCGTTCGCTTACATCAAAACCTACGTATTGCACATTCTTGGGCAGGAGATGCGCGGTGTTTCCCGGCCCGCAGCCGATGTCGACAACTTTCTGGCCCTCTTGCGCTCGCCAGAAGTTTTTCGCAACCCATTTTGCCCCGCGTGTTGCTCCTACCAGGCTCTGAAAGCTGGCATAGACCCATGAAAATCCAAGGAGTCGCTTGAGGCCGCTGTCGTCTTGCATGGCGCACTATCCTCGTGATCGTAGTTGCTCAACGTGCCCCACTAGATCGAACAATGGAGCGTGACAAGAAAAATGTTACGGGAATTGTAAAAACACTTACTAGGAGTGGGGCTATCCAGGCGGGCATTCGGAGAAGCTCAACAAGAATGCGCAGCAAGGCGTAGCTCAGCAGAAATTGCGCGAGATAGACCAGTGGATAGTAGAGCGCCGCACGGGCTCGCAAGGGTTGCCGGAAAACGAACCAAGCACTGAACAGGTAAGAGGTGAGGATGCTGAAAACGTAGGAGATGGTGTACGCCGCCACGTAATGCAGCCAGTGCAATAAAAGCAGATAGCCCCCGTAACTTATGCCGAGGTTCAGCACGCCGCCAACGAGAAAACGGAAGGCCTCGCCTGTCCAGGAGCGAAGTCTCGATGCCAAGCGTGGATTGATGGATGCAACGCGCGATACAAATGACTGCATGTTTTTAAGGATCGGTTGTACTGGATATGTTGGGTATGGCGTCTTTAATCGGTGGTGTTTCCTACCATGCAGTCGACCACATACATCGGCCGCCGAAACGTCGCTCCCATGAGCCTTCCCACGTATTCGCCGACCACCCCAAGGATCAGCAACTGGATGCCGCAGGCAAACAGCACCACGGACATCAGCGAGGCGTAGCCGGGATTGGTGATATGGCCGCTCAGCCTGCCATAGATCACGTAGAGCAGGTACAGGAAGCTGATGGCAGCCAGGCCGGCGCCGCCAAACGTGGCGATGCGCAGGGGCAGGTAGGAAAAGGTGACGAAGATGTTGGCCGCGTGCGAAAGCAGCTTGCGCATGGTGTAGGTGCTTTCGCCATGCTGCCGCTGCTCGTGGGGGACGCTGACGCTGCGGCTCGATGACGTCAGCCAGGACAGCATGCCGTCGATGTAGGGCCGGTTGAGGCCGAAGCCGGCGAGTTGTTTTGCCAGCGGGGCATGTATGGCACGGAACGAACAGTAGTCCTCGTTGAGATCTGGGAATGCGCGCTTGAGCATGCGGCGCATCAGTTCCGAGCTGAGGTTTCGGTATGCGGCGTGGGTGCGCTTTTCGAACACGCCATAGACCAATGGATGGTCGACATCGCCCGCCGCCAGCAAGGCAAGCACGGATTCGGGAGGGTGTTCGAGATCGTCGTCCATGGTTACGATCCACTCCCCGCGTGCATGTGCCATGCCGCAGATGGTGGCCGCATGCTGGCCAAAATTGCGTACGAGACGCAGGCCGCGCACGCGCGGATATTGCGCTGCAACTGAGCGGATTACTGTCCATGCATCGCTTTGACCACGGTCGTCGACCAGGATCACCTCGTAGCTCAATCCGGTGGGCTGCAAGGTCGTTTCAAGCCGGCGACAAAGGTCAGGTAGTGCCGCGCTTCCTCCGTATACCGGCACCACGATGGAAACATTCAGCTCGGAACTGCTAGGTGAATCCGCGATAGATTCAATGCTGTTCACGTTGAAGCATCCAGAGCTGGTTGTGATCGGGAAGTATGGCTGGCGTGGCGGTCTGCATCGGCAGCATAGTATTTGGCGATGACGCGTTCGACGTAGTCGCCGCCCAGATCGATCCCCAGGCTGGCGCTCGTCTCCTGAACCTGAACAGTATCGACGGGCATCGGTGCTCCCTTGTCGACGTATGTGCAATTGGCCGTCTTTCCCAGCACATGTTCGAAGATTCGGATGATTCTCGGCATGGGTAGGGACTCGAGTGCGGCGATGGATATTGCGGCAGGCACGGCAGGGAGTTCGTCGACCAGCTTGTTGCCGATCCTGGCGATGTCATCGATGTCGATCAGGTTCCGCTCGGCATGCGCCCATACCGTGAAATGCTCACCAGACGTGATGTGGTTGTACAGGAAGTTGGTCAGGGTGTGCGAGTTGCCCGTCTTGCCGACCACCTGTGGCAAGCGAAGAACCAACCCATTCGACTTGGCCAGCACCAGCGATTCCATGCACCGCTTGTGCCGCATGTAGGGGGTGAGCTCCGCTTCGGGGGCGATAGCTCCGCAGCTGCTGAAATAAACGAATCGCCGCGCGTCGTGATCCAGCGTCTGGCGGAGCAGTGTGTGTTCCCGCTCGAATTCGCTCTCGCGGGTTTCGAGAGAGTTGGAAACTCCCGAGGCGAAGATGATGACACCGGCATTTGTCTCGAAGTGTGACGCAAAGGCATGCGCAAGTAGTCCCCTGCCTACGATCATGGCTGGAGCTCGTGGTCAGCCGTCAGGACCGCCGCGGCCACCGTCGGGCCGCTTCGCCACGGTCTGGCGATGTAGTCGGCAACGATGGACGATGTGGCGGGGTGCTTCGATTGCATGGTGCATCCTTTGCGAGTTCGGCTTGCCGGCTCTGTCGAATCCATTGCAGTGACGTCGGGAGTATGTGGGTTTCGGACGGGCTATCGAAAGGCGGATTCAGCGTGTTGGGGCGTGAATGATGGTGGAAGGCTTACTGCAACTGAGACGAGAGTTCGGCGGTCTTCTCCTGCATCAGCCCCGCATCAGCTCGTGACTCCACGTTCAGCCGCAGCAGCGGCTCGGTGTTGGAACTGCGCAGGTTGAAGCGCCAATTGCCGAAGTCGGCGCTGATGCCGTCGGTGTGATCGAGCACCGGCTCGAACCGCGCGTAATGGGCCATGACGCGATCGACGGCCGTGCGCGCGTCGTCAACCTTGAAGTTGATCTCGCCGCTGCATGGGAAGGCTTGCATGCGATCCGCGACCATTTCTGCCAGCGACATTCCCGTGCTGGAAACGAGGTCGGCGATCAGCAGCCAGGGGATCATCCCCGAATCGCAGTAGTTGAAGTCGCGGAAGTAGTGGTGCGCACTCATTTCACCCCCGTATACGGCGTTCTCGGCACGCATGCGTTCCTTGATGAAGGCGTGGCCGGTCTTGCTCATCACCGGCACGCCGCCGGCGGCGTGCACCATGTCCACGGTATTCCACAGCAGCCTTGGGTCATGAATGATTCGCCCGCCCGGATGTCGCGCCAGCAAAGCTTTGGCTAGCAGGCCCACGAGGTAGTAGCCCTCGATGAAGCGTCCGTCGGCATCGAAGAAGAAGCATCGGTCGAAGTCACCGTCCCAAGCCACGCCGAAATCCGCGTCGTGCGCACGCACGGCCTCTGCCGTGGCAGCGCGGCATTCGGGCAGCAGGGGGTTTGGGATGCCGTTGGGGAAGCGGCCATCAGGTTCGTGCTGCAGGCGGATGAACTGGAACGGGAGGTGCGGCGCAAGTTGATCCACGATCAGGCCTGCCCCCCCGTTTCCCGCGTTGACCACGATTTTCAAGGGTTTGAGCTGGACGCGATCGATGTGGCCCAGCAGGTGCGCGATGTAGGCGGATTTGTCCGTCATTGCACGAGGCACCGCAAGGGACGCCGGGACCGGGGCCTGCTCGCTGGCGGCGAAGTCGCGGATCGCAAATAGCCCGCTGTCACCGCTGATCGGCCGCGCGCCTTCGCGCACCAGCTTCATGCCGTTGTAATCCATGGGATTGTGGCTGGCCGTGACCATGATGCCGCCGGCTGCGCCAAGATGGGCGGTCTGGAAATAAACTTCTTCGGTGCCGCCGAGTCCGATGTCGATGACATCGCGACCGGCATGGCTGAAGCCGTCCGCAAGCGCGGTTTGGAGCGCAGGACTGGACAGGCGGACGTCGCGCCCCAGTACGACCGGTCCGGGACCAAGTTTGGCCGCCATGGCCACACCTATCCGGCGGGCCAGCGCCTCATCGAGTTCGTCTGGCACCCGGCCACGGATGTCATAGGCCTTGAAGCAATTGAGGTTCATGTGGTTTTCGTGCACTCGGGTGCCGTTTCCTTGCAGGTTTCAGAGTGCCTGTTCGAGCTCCGGAATGAGCTTGAACAAATCCCCCACCAGCCCGAAATCGGCCACCTCGAAGATCGGCGCCTCTCCATCCTTGTTGATCGCCACGATGGTGCCGGCGTCCTTGATGCCGGTGAGGTGCTGGATGGCGCCGGAGATGCCGATGGCCATGTACAGCTCGGGCGCGATGATCTTGCCGGTCTGGCCGACCTGGAGGTCGCTGGGCACGTAGCCGGCGTCGACGGCAGCGCGCGACGCGCCCACCGCGGCGCCGATCTTGTCGGCGAACTTGAAGATGATGTCGAAGTTCTCCTTCGAGCCCACGCCGCGGCCACCAGAGACCACCTTGCTGGCGCTCTGCAGGTCGGGGCGATCGCTCTTGCCCGACTGCAGTTCCACGAAGCTGGTGTGCGAGGGCAGGGTGACGTCGACGCTCAGTGCTTCCACCGGCGAGTTGTTCGCGTCACTGGCTGCTGCGGCCCACGAGGCCGTGCGGATAGTGGCAACCACCGTGCTGCCAGCATCGGCTTCAACGGTGATGATGGCGTTGCCGGCGTAGATCGGGCGCTTGAAGGTGTGGCTGCCTTCCACACTCATCACGTCACTGACCTGTGCCACGCCCAGCAGCGCGGCGACGCGCGGCAGTACGTCCTTGCCAAACGTGGTGGACGGCGCGAACACGTGGCTGTAGCCGGCAGCAGCCTTGGCGATCTGCGGGGCCAGCACGGCGGCGAGCGGATGCGCGTTCTCGGCGCGGACGATGGTGAGCACGCGGCTCACGCCGTCGATCTTGGCGGCTTCAGCGGCGACGGCGTCGATGTTGTCGGCCAGCACCAGCACATCGATGGCTTCGGGCTTGACGGCTGCGGCAGCGCTCACGGCGCGCGCGGTGGAGGAGTTCAGCTTGCCGCCCAAGTGTTCGGCGATGACGAGGATCTTGCTCATATCGGTCTCCGTGAGGCTGCTTAGAGCAGACCCTTCTGCTTCAGCGCCGCAACCAGTTCGGCCGCATTCTTCACCATCACGCCCTTGCTGCGCTTGGCCGGTGCGGCGTAGTGCGTGGTCTTGAGATGATCGCTGGCTTCCACGCCCAGCGTAGCGAATTCGATGGTGTCGATCGGCTTGGACTTGGCCTTCATGATGTCCGGCAACTTGATGAAGCGCGGCTCGTTGAGGCGCAGGTCGGTGGTGATGACGGCAGGCAGTTCTGCCTCGATCACTTCCAGGCCGGCATCGACTTCGCGGGTCACCGTGACCTTACTGTTGGCGATCTCGACCTTGCTGGCGAAGGTGGCCTGCGGGCGGTCCCACAGCGCGGCCAGCATCTGGCCAGTCTGGTTGGCGTCGTCGTCGATGGCCTGCTTGCCAAGGATGACCAGGCCGGGTTGTTCCTTCTCGATCAGCTTCTGGAACACGCGCGCCGCGGTCAGCGGCTGCACGGCATCGCCGGTCACCACGTGGATGGCACGGTTCGCACCCATGGCCAGACCATTGCGCAGGTGAGCGGTCAGGTCCGCCGGACCGATGCCCACCACTACGACTTCTTCCGCCATGCCCTTCTCGCGAAGGCGCAGGGCTTCCTCCAGCGCGATGTCGTCGAACGGGTTGGCGGAAAGCTTCACGCCATCGGTCACCACACCAGTACCGTCGGGTTTCACCTGAATGCGGACGTTGTAGTCCACGACGCGCTTGTAGCCGACCAGAATTTTCATCAGCAATTCCTTGACTCACGGAGCAGGCCCCTGCCGGGGCGCTGAAACGCCCATTCTACCCTGCCTGAACATTCGCAAGAACGGGGCGCTCAGAGTGGCGCGGCGTAAGCCACTCAGCCACTGCGACGCGCATAAGGATAGGGACGGACTTCGGTCTCGGCGAGGCCGATCAGTGAGGCTGCGGTCGCCGTGTGGAAGCCGCCAGCGGCGGCGGCGAGAGTGAATACGCGTTCGACGGCGTGTGCCAATGTACCGTCGAGCTGACCGGCCTCGGGCTCGAACTCCTCTGTGCCGAGATGTGCGTCCAGCAGGGGGCGCAATGCGGCCGGACGTAGCCAGAGCATGCTGCCGGCGATGAAGCTGTCGCGCTGCACGTCGGGCGCCGGTATGCCGAGGCGGCGGGTCAGGTATTCGACGTTGGTTTGGTTGGCGCCCCAGTAGTAGTCCAGTGGCTGCAAGTGCCCCTCGGCGCATACAAGGCCCAGCGCGGCGTCGTCGCGGAAGGCGGCTGCGATGCGGGTGGCTCGCTCGGGCGCGAGCAGCTTGTCGAGCAGTTCGCGGCGCCAGGTTTCGCCGTCCTCGCGATGGGTGGAGCGCTTGCCGTGCAGTTTCAGCACGGTGGTCGCACCCTCATCGAGCAGGCGGTTGACCACGTGCAGGAATGGCAGGATGTCACGGCCACGGTTCTCGAAGGCCTCGACCTCGGCGTCGAGGCCAAGTCGAGCGGCGCGCTTGCGCACGTCCTGTTCGCGCTCGAAAGCAGTTGTGATGAGAATGCGCCAGTCGAGGCCACTGGCACGTAGCGCCGCGACGAGTTCATCCAGCAGTTCCGGGTACCAGACGTGGAGCACGGCGTAGGGGCGGTCATCAACAGCCGGTACGGGCCGCAGCGCGGTGCGGGTCGCCTCCAGCCAGGCGTGGCCGAGGCGGCTGTCCGGTTCCAGCACCGCGCCTTCGGCCCATTCGTTCCAGGCATTGACGAACACCAGTGGCTGCGCTGGAAAACGACGCCGCGCAACACCGATGGCATGCCGCAGCCAGTCGCGATAACCGCGGGGCGATGCATGCGCGAACACGCGGCCGCCGCCGCTGCGCCGCGGCTCGTTGTCCCAGCCCGGGTTGACGCCGGGGTAGCGCGGGTACGCCGGATCGGGCTGTGCCATCGACTCGCGGGCCAGCTCGCGCCAGTCGTGCACGTCGCCGCGGTAGTCCGGGTTGAGTAGGCGCTGCCGCGCGGTGACCGGCGCGGGCGTGGTGTTGTTCGGCGGGAATTCCACCGCGGCGTCGAAGCCGATCGCGCGCGGATCGACCCGGTCGAAGCTCTGCACGTAGGCGAGATGGATCTCGCCGAGGCCGTTCGCGAGGCACCATGCACGCCAGCGCGCGGCGGTCGCCTTCGGGTCCGGCAGCAGGCCGGGGCGGTAGACCAGCAGCAGCGGTTTGCCGTCGACGCGCAGGTAGCGCGGGTCGGCGAGATAGCGCGCGACATGTTCGATGAAGGCGAGGTCGTCGGTGGGGCTGTGCTGCTGGCCAATCAGGATGTCGTCGGCGCGGCCGTCCCAGCGCCGCGACCAGTTCTCGTTGGCCCAGCACAGGCACAGCGGCAGGTCGAGCGTGGGGTCGGCCAGCCATTGCCGCAGAGGTGCTTCCAGCAGGGTCTTGCCGGCGAACCAGTAGAAGTAGCTGCAGAACGCGCCGATGCCATACTCGCGGGCCAGCAGCATCTGTCGGCGCATCGTGTCCGCCAGGCGCAGGTCGTAGAAGCCCAGCTCACCGGGCAGGCGCGGCTGCGCATGCCCTTCGAACTGCGGCAGCGCGCGTGTCACGTTGTGCCACTCGGTGAAACCCTCGCCCCACCACGCGTCGTTCTCCGGGATCGGGTGGAACTGCGGCAGGTAGAACGCCACCACGGTGGTGGGCAGCGGCGTCGGCAGTGTGCCGCTGCGCCGGGGGACGAAACCGATCGCGCGCCCGGCGGCCTGACTGCGTGGCCGATGTTCGGCTTGTGTCGCCTCGGACGACTGGCCGCGCGGTCCCGCCGGCAGCACGCCGGCGTGCCGGTCCAGGAAGCGCTGGCGCAGCCGGTCGCGCGTGCTGCCTGGCATCGGGGTCAGCCGAAAGCCGGTGCGCAGCACGGTGAACAGACAGCGTTTGGCGAAGTCGCGAGCGGACATGGTGGGCTATCGGTGGCGATGCCGAAGCATCGGCGCTGGCGCGTGCGTGGTCAATCCAGCACGCGATGCAGGACGGCAGCGGCGGTGGCGGCGGAGAAATGCTGCTGCACGTTGTCGAGGCCGCGGGCGGAGAGTTGCTGCCAGAGTGTTTCGTCGCGCTGCAGCCGCCGCATCGCCGCGACGATGGCGGCCGCATCGTCGGCCACCAGCACGTTCACGCCGTCGGCGAGCTGCATGCCTTCCACCGCGACGGTGGTGGCAATCACCGGCACGCCGTGGCTCATCGACATGTTGATCTTGCCCTTCACACCGGCGCCGAAACGCAGCGGCGCCAGCGTGGCGAGGCAGTTGTCCAGCCAGGGCGCAAGCTCGGCCACGCGGCCGTGGAATTCGAGTCCTGGCGCGGCCAGTTCGTGCCGTGCCGTGCACGGCATGTCGCCGAGCACGTGCACGCGGATGTCGAGCAGCGCCTCGCGCAGCTTCGGCAGGATCTCGCCGGCGATCCAGCGGATCGCGTCGCTGTTCGGCGGGTGGCCATAGCCGCCAATGAAGACCAGGTCGCGGCGCCCCGCGTGCGGGTGCCGGCAGCCATGCACGTCGTGGATGTTGGACAGCAGCTCCACCCGTGCCTGTGGCAACAGCCGCGCCAGCAGTGATTGTTCGTGCGGGCTGACCACGAAGCTGACGTCGGCCTGTTCGATCAGGGCCAGCTCGCTGCGGCGGGCGGCTTCGGCTTGGCGGGCCATGATCGTGCTGCCGCCGAGTTCGGCGGCGCGCCGCTCGCGCAGGAAGTGCAGGTCCACCGTGTCGAAGAGCAGCTTTGCCTGCGGCGCGTGCCGGCGCACCAGTCCGGCGTACTGGCCGGCGACGGTGTGCCGGCACAGGATCACCGCGTGCAGTTCGCTGCCGTGCTCGCGCAGCCAGCGCAGCAGGTCCGCCACCCACGGCTTGCTCAACACTTCGCAGCCCAGCGCGCCGAGCGCGTCGATCTCCGCCGGGCTGGCGCGGCCGTCGTCGGGCAGGAAGGCGGTGCTCCAGCCCTGTTCGTCGAGCAGGCGCAGGATCGCGCACAGGCGCAGCGAACCGGAGTCGCGCGCAGGCTCCGGCGTCATCGCATCCACCACCAGCACGCGGCCGCGCCGGCGCCAGTGGATCGCGCGTTCGAGTGGCGTGCCGGCGGGCGGTTGGGCGGCGAGTTCGGCCGCCCATTTGTCGACGAACTTCGCCTGGTTGGGCCGCTGGTGGCGCTTCATGCCGCGGTCGAGGTCGGTGCCGGCGCTGATGCCCTCGCAATGGATCGCCGTGCTCGCAGGTTCGTAGTAGACGCGCAGGCCGAGCCGACGCACCGCAAACGCGAGGTCGGCATCCTCGTAGTAGGCCGGCGCGTAGCGCGCGTCGAAGCCGCCGGCGCGGTCGAACACTTCACGGCGGATCAGCAGCGAGGCGCCTGAGACGTAGTCCACCTCGCGGCGACAACGGAACAGCGGCACGTCGCGTGGTTCGAAACGGCCGGTGGTCCAGCAGCTTCCGTCGGCGAACACCAGGCCGCCAGCTTCCTGCAGGCGGCCGTCCGGATAGACCAGCCGGCTGCCAGCGATGCCGCAGTCGGCGCGCTCGGCGAAGCAGTCGAGCAGTGCGTCCAGCCAGCCGGGCGTGATCTGGGTGTCGTTGTTGAGGAACAGCAGGAATTCGCCGCGTGCCGCGGCGGCGCCGGCGTTGCAGCTGCCGATGAAGCCGAGGTTGGCGGCGTTGCGCAGCAGGCGCAGGCCGCCGATCTGCACCAGTGTGGCGGCGCTGGCATCCGGTGAGGCGTCGTCCACCACGATCACCTCGAACGGCGCCTGCGCACCGTGTTTCGCCAGTGAGCGCAGGCAGGCGAGGGTATGGGCGAGTTCGCCGTGAACCGGGATGATCACCGATACCTGCGGCTCATCGCCGACCGGCAGTGCGAACGGCGCGAACGGTTCGTCCAGCGGCAGCAGCGCCAAGGCCTCGTCCAGCTCGGGTCGCGACTGGAACTCCTGCCGCATGCGCGCCAGCGTGCCGCGCCAGCCGCGCAGCGCAAGGCTGCCGCGCGTACGCTGCCACAGGTAGCCGAGGCGCTTGAGTCGCCAGTGCAGGTTGCCGATCAGCGGACTGCCCTCAACCACTCACAGATTCTGGTAATTCGGCCCCGAACCACCCTCCGGCGTCACCCAGGTGATGATCTCGTACGGGTCCTTGATGTCGCAGGTCTTGCAGTGCACGCAGTTGGCGGCGTTGATCTGCAGGCGCTTGCCGTGCGGGGCGCTTTCGTCGGCCACCATCTCGTAGACATTTGCCGGGCAGAAGCGGGTGCAGGGGTTGTCGTATTCCTCGACGCACTTGGTGGCGCAGATGTCGGTGTCGGCCACGTGCAGGTGGATGGGCTGGTCCTCGTCGTGCTCGGTGGCGGCGAAGTAGACGCCGGCGAGGCGGTCGCGCGGCGGCAGTTCGCGCTGCACGTAGTC
>Ga0134126_10001438_pt1 | contig 30276 bp, 26 predicted proteins | sample KB31752_FD_96881 | JGI IMG/M metagenome (GOLD analysis project Ga0134126, IMG submission 96881) | Terrestrial soil microbial communities with excess Nitrogen fertilizer from Kellogg Biological Station, Michigan, USA - KB3-175-2 | ecosystem: Environmental > Terrestrial > Soil > Unclassified ... | reverse complement strand
CATGCTCGAAGAAACCGACCCGGTAATCCGTAAGCAGCGGTTGGACGAGATGCGGCGGGCCTCCCAAGTTCCGGCCTTGGCGAAAGAAGTGGTTATGAAATCGTCGATGATCGCGAGCATGCGTCGGGCGAATTCGATCGCGTAGAGCCGGCAAACGTGGTCGCAGATAACAACTAGAAGCAAAGGGAGGATAATAAGATGAAGTCCCATGGTATTGCCGCGGGCCTTTTGTTCGCACTGGCGGGATTGTGCATGGGCCAGCTTCCGGCCAGTGCGCAATCGGATTATCCGAATAAGGCGATAACGATGATTGTGCCGTTCCCGGCTGGCGGCCGGACCGATGTGGTCGGTCGGATCGTGGCTCAGGAACTCGCCAAGAAGCTCGGCAAACCGGTCGCCGTCGTCAATAAGCCTGGCGCGAGCAGCGTCCTAGGAGCGCGTGAATTGGCCGAGTCGCCACCCGATGGTTACACGCTTGGCTTTTTCTCAACGTCGGCAGTGACATCGCAATACACGGTTCCAACGCCGATCGCACTTTCCAATTTCCAGCTCGTCGCAATCGTCAATACCGATCCGGCCGCGCTGGCCGTCCAATGGTCGGCGCCGTGGCAATCGCTCAAGGAACTAGTAGCCGATGCACGCAAGCAGCCGGGGAAACTACGGATTGGCATGATTCCCGGAGCGTCCGCGCAGATATTCGCGTCCGGCTTTACCGATGCCGCTGGCGTTAAAATGATCATGGTTCCGTTCAAAGGTGATTCTGACGGCGCCATCGCGCTCGCGGGCAACCATATCGAGGTCCACGTAGCCGTTCCAGTATCTTACAAGAGCTTGGTGGAAGCGAAGAAAGTAAGGATCTTGGCGGTTGCCGACCCCGCGCGCTCGCCGCTCTACGGCAATTTGCCGACCTTTCAAGAGAACGGTGTCGATTTCATTATCAGTGCATTCCATGGCGTCTACGTGCCCAAGGGAACGCCGCAGGGTGTGGTCAATAAACTTGCTGACGCGATCGAACAGACGATGAAAAGCGAAGAAGTCACCGCCAACATGGATCGCATGGGCGCCGGGGTCGTATTTATGCGCGATCAGGCCGCGAAGGATTTTCTTGCCAAGCAAGACACCACCTATCGCGGCATTATTGAAAAGTTGGACCTTAGCGTCTCTCCGGCAAAGTAATCTTCGCGCGATCGCCGCCGTCAGAAAATGCGGCGCCTTTGAAAAACAACGGGCCGGAATGTTCGCCGAACCATTACTTATTCCGCGAAAAGACTACTGCTGCGATGGCAGCGGCGTACTGGGCTGATGACGGCCGCCGCGGGAGGACGGACCCTCGTGCCAAGGATCAAGCTGTGCATAGTGTCCCCAGACGTGGCTATAAAACTCTTCCTTACGCGCGCCTGTCAGTACACTGCGGACTTCGCCCGTAGAAATCTTTTGCACTGGCCCAACCTGAGCCGCTATCCAGTGCAGCTGGGCTGTCTCTTCCAACGCAAACGCGGCAATTGTCGCATTCTCAATGGAATCACCACACACGGCGACGCCGTGGTTCTTCAACACCAGCGCCATATTGTCGCCAATGGCATCACGAGCCATCTGACCTCTTTCCTGAGTATCAATCTGCCGATCGAAATCGAGGATCGGCACCTGCGGCGCGAAGATCGCACCGCGGTTTCCAACCGGAAGAATATTGACGCCAGCAATCCCGAATGCGGTGGCATAGGTAGGATGGGCGTGGACGATCGAAGTTACGTCCGGCCGCGCCTTCATGATTTCAAGATGCAGAAAACGCTCGTCGACTGGCTCAATGCGGCCTTCGAGCCACTTGCCTTCGATATCGACGGTTACGATGTCATCCACGTCGGTGTCGATTAATGAACGGCCCTCGGAGTGGATATGACCAAGAATAAGCACTTTGTCGGTGCCGGGAATGCGCGCGCTGACATGGCCCTTGGTGATTGGCCAGATTCCGCCGGCGGTGAGAATGCGATGCGCTTTCGCGAGACGCCGGCGCAAAGCCAGAATTTCCGTCTCCATAGTCATCTTGGCGTTGGCATGGACGGGATTGTGCATGGTCATGGATGTCTCTCCAACAATTCGCCTATTTTGAAGGGTTGGGCGGCGAAACCAGAAGCCCAAGTTTGCGGATCAGAGCAAGGTTGATCTTGTCCGCCTCGGCAAAGAACGTGCGAAATTGCACCGTATCCAGATATTCAACGCCAAGGAGCAGATTGCGCATGCGTTCTTGGAACTCTGAATTGACTGCCACACGTCCCAAAGCCGCACTAACCTTGGCGACGACTGACGGTGGTGTTCCGCGCGGCGCGAATACGCCGTGCCAGGAAGAAATTGACAGATCGACACCACCCTCGGCCATCGTCGGAATGTCAGCATAGTCTTTTACCCGCTTATCCGAGGCAACACCGAGCACGCGGATCTTCTCCGCTTCGCGCATCGTCTTCAATGGCGCAACAATATCGAAATCGACATCAATATGGCCGCCAGCGAGAGCGACAGTGCGTTCGCCGCCGCCCCGAAACGGAACGTAGATCACGTTCAGGCCCGCCTTTTCGACAAAGGCAGCGGCGAAAATCTGTGCCGAGCTTCCGGCATCAATTCCCACCTTGAGCTTTCCGGGATTTGCCCGGGCATATTTGATGAAGTCCGGCAGCGTCCGCCAACCTCGTGCCTCCGGTACCGCGATCGCAGCGGGGTCTAGATTGACCATTGCAATCATTTCATAATCGGCAGCATTGGTTGGTGTTGGCACCGTATATTGTGCCGTGAGAAATCCAGTGGAAAAAATTCCGAGCGTGTATCCGTCCGGAGCGGCGGCAGCGACTTCTTTCGCGCCGAGCACGCCACCGGCACCTGGCTTGTTGACCACCACCACCGGCTGACCCAACTCGGTCTTTAGATATTGCGCGACCGCTCGCCCAGTGAGATCCGTGCGGCCCCCAGGCGGGTACGGCACAATCAAATTGATCGGCCTCTTCGGATAATCCTGCGCCCGCGCCTCGATTGCAGGCGCCAAAAGCGTCAGTAGTACCAGACAAGGCACAATGACCGAGGTCAGCGACTTTTCAGCCGCCGACTTGTGCATTGATCGTCGGTAGAGCGCGATCAAGCTCCGTGCGATAGGCACGACGATAACGAGTGTGAGAACCGACATGAGAACCGCCGCCACTGGACTAGCCCAGAAAATAAGAAAATCTCCACTCGACATAATTAGCGATTGTCGCAATGAGGTTTCCATAATTGGCCCGAGCACGAACGCGAGCACCATAGGCGCATGTGGAAAGCCGAATTTCGTCATCAGGTAACCGAGTAATCCAAACACCGTCATAGTGACGATGTCGGTCGTATTGTTGTTCACACCATATGCGCCGGCGAGACAGGCCAGAACGATAATGGGAACCAGGACATTGTTTGGGATCAGCGTAATTTTTGACAGAAAGCCGATCATTGGCAACATCGATAAAATTAGGATGCAGTTGCCGATGAACATACTGGTAACGATGGCCCAGAATATTTGTGGATGCTGCATCATCAGCGTGGGGCCAGGAGTCACCCCGTGCAGCATGAATGCGCCCAAGATCAGCGCCATCACGACATTATCGGGGAGTCCCAGCGTCAAAAGCGGAATGAACCCACTGCAAGTTGCAGCGTTCGCCGCAGATTCTGGGGCCGCAACGCCTGCGATCGCCCCTTGGCCAAACCTCTGCGAGGGCTTCGAAAAGCGCTTGGCTACCGCATAGGCAACATAGGAAGAGATCGTCGCACCCCCGCCAGGTAGCAGGCCTACCAAGAAGCCAACGAGGCTACCCTGCGCAATAGCTCGTCGCGCATCTCGCCAATCTTGACGCGTGGGCAGGACTGCAATCAGTCCTTTTGGTACATCAACGGGCTTAGTCGAGCTGGACGTAATTTTCGATTCCATCAAATGAAAAACTTCGGAAATTCCGAACAAGCCCATAACCATGGGGACGAGGTCGATGCCGGATTGCAAGGTCAATGAGCCGAAAGTGAACCGCGCTGCGCTCCGTACCGGGTCGAGCCCAACTGTTCCGAGCAACAGTCCAAGCAGCGTGACCGCAACCGCTTTCCACATCGAATCTGTCGCGAGATAACTGACGAGCGTGAGCCCGAGCAACGTGAGAGCAAAATATTCCGGTGGACCGAAGTCCAGCGCAAATTCTGCGAGCGTTGGCGCTACGAGGCCAAGGCCAAGCAAACCTAGCATCCCCGCGATAAACGCGCTGAACATTGACATGCCCAAGGCTGCGCCGGCGCGGCCCTGCTTTGTCAGCTCATAACCGTCGATCGCGACCATGACCGATGCGGATTCGCCGGGAACGCGTAGCAGAATCGAAGTTATCGACCCGCCGTACATCGAGCCGTACCAAATTCCCGCCAACATGATGACGGCGGTCGTCGTGTCGAGGAAATAAGTGATAGGCAACAACAGCGCGATAGTTGCTGCGGATCCCAAACCGGGAAGGATTCCGATGACAACACCGAGTACGACGCCGACAAAACATAACAGGAGGTTTACCGGTTGTAGCGAAACCGAGAATCCGAGAGCGAGATTTGAAAGGATCTCCATAGGCACGGCTCCCTAGACAACCCAGCGCATGACTGGCGAGATTGTTGTTTTTGCACCGGCTCGTCGTGACTGCATTAACCTCTTGTTCTATTTCGGTTCTGGCCCGTCCTTCTGGCCTCAGCCCGACAATTCAAGTACCGCCGCCAAAGGCCATTTCACCGTCAGTTCTGTATTCAGAATACATCTGACCCGGACGCAGTCAAATCGTATTAATTACGCGGCTGCTCGATCGGAATTGCGCCTCTAGACTTCAAAGGCGCTCGGCCTCGCTATCCCGCCCAATTGCTCACTTTCGCCGACGAGGTGGCGCAGACGAGTTGGCGCGGCTGGTGCCGGGCACGTGGACCGACGAACGCAATTTCCATAACGTTTCACTATCCGAATCCGATTGTGTCGTCGGCTTGCCTCGACTGAATTCGAAAAATGGGTTGCTACTATTGCGGTGAGACATTCGGCCTTGCTCACCTCGCTAAAAACGATCTTTCTATTTTTTCTAACAAACTATTTATCAAAGAGAGTAAGAATTCTCGACGCTGCGGCAAACATTGAAGCATCCTCGTTGGCAAAGCCAATCAGTTGAAGCCCGAGCGGCAATCCGCCAATTTGTAATACTGGTAACGATAACGATGGGACGCCCAGCAGTGAAGCGGGCACCGCAAAAATGGGGTCACCGGTCGACTCAAGGCCGACTGGGGCCTCAGCAATTGCCGAAAGCGTTACACAGACATCGCAACGATCGTTGAGCGCGGCATAAGCGTCTCGGACGTGCTGACGCTCGCGGACTAGCCCCCTGTAGACATCGATGGTCATCGCGTTTCCCTCCGCCAAGCGATCTTGTGCATGCTTACTTAAGTTCGATCGTCCCATATCATGGGAGTAGGTGTTCAATGGCCAACGACCTTCCCAGGCATTAATATTCATTGTCAGCGCATACGCATTTGAGATCGCGGATTCCACCGCAGCCACAACTTTGTCTGCCGTTCTATCGACGACCTCAATTCCCGCTTTCTTCATCCGTCCGACTGCATCGTGCAATGCTTGCCTCGCTTCGTCGGTTGCCTTGGTCCAACCGGCCGTTTCAAGCATTGCGACCCGTCGCGGTTTGTGCGTGGCGGGCAACGCGGGCGGACCCAAAATACCAAGATAGCCAGGGTCACCACCAGCGCGGGCGGAAACCTCTTTTGCCACGCTCCAAGTTTCGGAAAGGCTAGCCGCGAGGACGGCGGTGCAGCTCTGACTGAACTCATCGAAACTGCCGCCGCGATTGATTCCACCGACGCTCGGCTTGTAACCGAAACATCCGCAGAAACTTGCCGGACGGATGGTTGACCCTACGACCTGGGTGCCAAGTGCTGCCGGGACCATTCCTGCGCCAACTGCGGCTGCCGAACCGCTGCTTGAACCGCCAGGGGTCCGTGTCAAATCCCATGGGTTTCGCGTGCCACGTGCTTGCGCCGCGGCAAATTCAGTCGTGACCGCCTTGCCGATTATCACGGCGCCAGCTTCGCGAAGCGCCGCGACCGCCGCAGCATCCCGGGCCCCACGCCAACCCGCAAAGAGCGGCGAGCCCTGCTCGGTCGGCATGTCGGCAGTTTCCATGATATCTTTAATGGCGACCGGCATGCCGTCGATCATCGACCACGGCTTATTGGAAGCCCAACGCGCGCTCGACAGATCGGCCGCAGTACGAGCAGCGGGCAGATTGGTCGTCACGAAGGCACCAATTTCCGATTCGCGAGCATCGATTGTCTCGATGCAGCGCTCTAGAAATAGACGTGGGGTATCCGTGCCATCCTTGAACGCCGCTACGGAGGCAAAAAACGACCGTAGCTGCGGTCTGAAGGTTTCGGTCATTACGCCCTCACCTTAATCGTTGAAGGTAGAAAAAGCGCCAAGATTTCTGCCGCGGTAACCTACGAGGCCATGGCCCGATCGACATCTTCTTCGCGCGCGACCTCCACGTTCAAAACCGTGCCGAGCTTACGCTTGAGTTCATTGAATTCGACGCTCGTCACGTCACGGGGCCGCGCCAAATTCACGAACTCCGTTACCCCTACCCGTCCTGGCCGGCTTCGCAACAGTTTGATTTCATCACCAAGATATATTGCTTCTTCTAGGCTGTGCGTAACGAAGACGATGGTCTGACGCGTCTCTTGCCACAGACGCATGAGTTCGCTCTGCATTAAAGTACGTTGCTGCGCGTCCAACGCCGCAAAGGGCTCATCCATCAGCAGCACTTTCGGCCGCAACACCAATGCACGAGCGAGCGCGACGCGCTGCCTCATCCCACCTGAAAGACGATAGATCGGCCGGTTGGCAAACTCGGCGAGGCCGACCAACTCCAGTACTTCCCTTGCGCGCCGACGTCGTTCTGCGGATGAAACCCGCTGGGCACGGAGCACGAATTCGATATTGCCAATGGTGCTGAGCCACGGCAGTAGCGCGTAGTCCTGAAACACCATCATACGGTCTGGGCCAGGCGCAGTGACCGGTGCACCGCCAACCTCGATCGTCCCTTGTGAGGGTTGATCAAAGCCGGCGATGAGATTTAGCAAGGTTGTCTTCCCGCATCCTGAGGCGCCGATGATGCAGAGGAATTGTCCATGCCCGACCTCAAGATTAATATTCTCCAAGGCGCGCCAGGATTTGCCGCTACTCTGATCGAAGAAATCCTTAGTTACATTGCGAACAACAATCGCCTTTTGGCCGAAGCCGTTGTCAACAGGCAAATTCATCGTTGCAATCCATCAAGCGCCTGCGCGACCAGCCGTGTCCAAATGCCATCGTATCAGGGGTCTGGTAGCGTACATAATTAGACGATCGAAGATGAACCCCATAAGACCGACGGAGATCATTGCGGCCATCACAAAGTCGATGCGAATGAACCCGTAGGCGTCGAGAAGCACAAATCCCAATCCAGTACGAACGGCGGTCCACTCAGCGACGATCACAAGCACCCAAGCAATGCCGATACCAACACGTAGACCGGTGACGATATTAGGCATGGCCCCCGGCAAGATAATCCAGCGCAGTATTTGAAAAGTGCTGGCTCCGGACATTTGTCCAACGCGGAGCATTGTTCGGTCCACTCCACGGACGCCCGCCATGGTGTTAATGACCACAGGAAAAAAGACACCAACGCCGACAAGGACGATCGCCGAGGTAATGCCGAAACCGAAGAATACGAAGGCAAGGGGTAACCAGCTGATTACTGGAATCGAACGCAGCAAATGGATCGAAGGTTCGACAAAATGGGCGGCACGCGGGAAATAGCCGAGCAGAATGCCGAGCACAACGCCGGCCGCTGACCCAAAAACGAAGCCGGTCATAACCCGCTGGCTGCTGCCCTCCACCGCTTCAACCCAAGTTCCGGAATAGAGTCTGTTCTCGATATTAAATATCCAGTCCGCCAGAGCGTGTAGCACGGCGAAGGGCCCTGGTATTAAGCCAGCGTCGAACAAGCGTAGCCAGTCGGTAAGCGTCCACCAGATAACGACGAACACGAACGGCAAAGCCAAAGCAGTTGCCAACTGGGCCAACGTCTGAATGCCACGCGCCCTGAACGACCCGTTCGGCCGTTTTGAAGAAGCAACGATGTCCGCCTCCTCTACCAACCCGTGCGGCAGTGACCCGACCCTCCATCAGGGTAAGTACGCACGCTCAGCTTTCAAACCACTGCCAGCTACTTAGCCAAAAAAGTTGTGAAGGTCGGGTCAACATAATCCTTCACGCAACACGACCAGTCCTTTTTCGTTTGGCCAAGCGGTGCGTAGGTGAATTTGGCAAGCGCTGCAACTTCCTTCATATCGACATGAAGGTCCCAATAGGTGTGCTCTAACGTCCGGTCGGCCGCCTCTGCCGTCATGCCAAACCGCTTCATGATGTCCTCACGCGCGATCGTCGGGTCCGCCTTGATCTTTCGTGCCACGAAATCGAACAGCCGCACGTAGCGTTGAAGGGCTTCGCGCTTGTGCGGATCCTGCAGGACCTTCTCAGAAGTGTTTATCGCCCCGAGTTGATCGCCAAGCTCGCTATCATAGGGATTGACGAAGAAGCTTCCGGTGCCATTCTGGCTGGCGATCGTCGCGAAAGGTTCGGATGTACACAGCATACTGATGTCACCTTTACCCAGTGCGCTGCCGTGAGAGGGAAAATCCTGCATCGGGATGATTTCCAGATCGGCCTTCGGGTCTATGCCGTTCGTCAGCAGCGACGCATAGCAAGTTGCGTAATTGGTCGAGCCGGCAATCGGACTGCCGAACCGAAACTTTGCTCCGGAAGCCTTGGCGCTGCTGACCAGCGCGCGAAGTGCTGCCCAATCGCCTGGCTGAATGTTTAAGCTCTTCTTGAGAAGCAATTGGGTGCTCGCGCGCACTGATCCGGAAATCATGACGAGCGGCAACCCGACATCGCGCGCCTGGATGACCTGCGTCGGCACACCGGTGAAAAGGTCCACGTCGCCGCGCAGAACTGCTGTGACCGCTTCTTGCGGCGTGCGAGCCGGAACAATCTCGATTTTCAGTCCGAACTGATCTGCGTAACTCGGAGCGAGTAGCGCCGGCAAGTTGGTCACCGCCGTCACGACCGTTTGCCGTAGCGGGACCGTGTCGGCCGGTTGCGATAACGCGATTCCGTACCAGGCCAAGAGCAAAAATCCCGCACAAAAACTCGTGAGAACCCTCTTGCTCTGATCCATCGTCCCGCTCCCTGATCTGCGAAAACATCCGCACCCTGTATACAAACTGTAACTGACATGTTTCGGCCCTGTCAAACGGTGCGCCACCATGGAACCGCGTATGATATTGGTGTTACGTGAAATTCGTCATCGTGATTTGCCGCGGCTCTACCCTGCATGCTTGCAGAAAACGATCGTCCGGTTCATTATATGTATACAATATCGGGAAGCGCGCCTTCTTTGATGATTAAGTCTCGCAGACGTGATGACCGGCTTGAACGCCGCGACATGGGAATGCCTTCCAATCGACGTTAAGGACAGTGTATGGCGCGATACCGCATTGGCGTAGACATCGGAGGGACTTTTACCGATTTTGTGCTCGAGGATACCATCGAGGGAACACTGAAACTCGGCAAGATTCTCACCACCCCCGATGATCCCGCAAATGCGGTAATGGAGGGACTCGAACGTCTGCTGAAGGAGTCGCGCATTTCCGCGGCTGACATCAGCGTTATCGTGCACGGCACGACACTCGCTACCAACGCGGTCATTGAGCGGACCGGGGCAAAGACCGGACTCTTGACCACTGCCGGATTTAGCGACGTGCTCGCGATTGGCCGCGAGTCGCGCTACGACTACTATAATCTTCAGATCGAACTTCCAGAGCCCCTTGTGGTGCGCTCACTCCGTCGCGATGTCACCGAACGGGTCGATCGCGATGGCAATGTCCTCACTCCGCTCGATCGAGAGAGTTTGAGGCGCGAGGTTGATGCGCTTTTATCGGCCGGTGTCGAGAGCATTGCCGTCTGCTACCTGCATTCTTACCGCAATCCGCGCCATGAGCACGAAACTGCGGATTACATCGCTGCAATAGCGCCGCATATTCTTGTGAGCTGTTCGTGCGACATCTCACCCGAGATTAGAGAATACGAGCGTACTTCAACCACTGTGATCAACGCCTATCTACAACCGATCGTCGAACGCTATGTGCTGCGCCTGGCTGAACGACTCGCCACGCTCGGGTTTCGCGGTTCGTTCCAGCTCATGCTTTCGTCGGGACTGTTGACCACGGCGCGGCAGGCGCGGCGGTTCCCAGCACGGCTGATCGAATCTGGTCCGGCCGGCGGAACGATGCTAGGCGCTTTCTACGCGCGTCTCACGGGTTTCCCGAATCTCATCGCGTTTGATATGGGCGGCACGACTGCCAAGGCTTCCTTGATCCATGACGGACACACCACTATTGGTCGCGAGTTCGAGGTTGGCCGTATCGAACGCTTTAAGCGCGGTAGCGGCTATCCGGTGCGCACGCCGTGCGTCGACATCGTGGAAATTGGCACTGGCGGCGGCTCGATCGCCTCGATCGACCGGCTGGGACAACTACAGGTGGGGCCGCGTAGCGCGAGTTCGGTGCCAGGACCTGCTTGTTATGGCCGAGGCGGCGAAGAACCCACCGTCACCGATGCCGACCTCATTCTCGGTTATCTCGACCCGGAATATTTCCTAGGCGGCGAAATGAAACTCGATCGCAACGCCGCAATGGAAGCGATCGACCGCAAGATCGCGCGCCCGCTAGGGCTCACGACTGTGCAGGCAGCGTTGGCTATTCATCGCGTTGTCAACGAAGAGATGGCAAACGCCTTCCGCATTCATACGATGGAGCAAGGCCGTGACCCTTCACGCTATGGCCTGCTGGCCTTTGGTGGTGCTGGCCCGGCGCACTCGTGGGGCGTGGCAAGAATTCTTCGCTCGCCGCAGATTATCGCTCCCGCTTCGGCCGGAGTCGCCTCAGCGCTCGGGTTCCTAGTTGCTCCAATTGCCGCCGAGGGGTCGCAGTCGTACATCGCGCGGCTCGATCGCATCGATTGGAGCCAAGTCAACGAGATACTAACCCAGCTTGAAAATTCTGGCCGCCAGTTCCTTGCCGAGTCGGGCGTCGGCGGGAGCGATGTCACGGTAAAACGTTCCGCCGACATGCAATACCTCGGTCAAATGCACGATATCCCTGTGCCGATCCCGTTGGGCAAACTCGGGCCCGACAACGAAATCCACCTGCGCGAAGCCTTTTATGCCCAGTATAAGGAATTGTTTCATCGCGTGGTGACACGGATTCCCATAGAGGCATTGACCTGGCGCGTTACGGTCAGCGCGGCGGCCCCACATATTAACCTGCGCCACGTTGCCGGTGCGGCGAGAAGAGATGCGCGCAAAAGTGCGCGACGAGCCTATTTCGTCGAGCGGCAGGAAGGCGTCATGACTCCTGTGTATGACCGTTACGCGCTTCTTCCCGGTGATGAGCTCAAAGGTCCCGCCATCATTGAGGAACGCGAATCGACCTTTGTTGTAGGTCCGGGGGCTCAGGTCGAAGTTGATGAATACGGCAGCCTCGTCGTACAGCCGAAAGGTGCGCGCCTCACTGCAGACACGGACGAAATCACGGAGGAGGTATGAATAAAATGCTCGCCCGTGAGCGCGATGGGATTGTCTCCCAAGTTCTCTGGGCCCGCCTGCGCGCCCTCATGAATGAGGCCGGCGCGACGCTCAAGCGTACCGCATTCTCTTTTCCGACACGCGAATCAAACGACTTTGCTACCGTGTTGATGGATATGCATGGTGACGCGATTGCGCAGTCAGATCAGAGCATTCCCTCGTTCCTCGCTACGCTGCCACTCACTACTCAGGCCATGCTGGAGCGGCGCCCATGTGGCGCATGGCATGAGGGCGATGTGATGTTGACGAACGACCCGTGGCTCGGCGCCGGTCATCTCCCCGATGTTAGCATCGTGCAACCTATCTTTTGGCTTGGCCGTCTGGTCGGCTTTGTTGGCAGCATCACCCACGTCTCCGACATCGGCGGAACGCTGTTCGGTGGGTACACTCGCGAAATATTCGAGGAGGGTCTTCGTTTTCCGCCGATGCTGATCCAAACTGCCGCTGGTACGAACGAGACGTTTTTTGAAATCATCCGCGCGAATACTCGCGTGCCCGAAGAAGTGCTGGGCGACCTCTATGCCATGATGGCGGCGAACGACACGGCCATTCGCAATTTGCAGCAACTGCTCGATGAAGGTGAACTTGGAGATCTCACTGAGTTCAGCAAATTCGTTCAATCGCGATCTGAAACGGCGATGCGCGAGGCCATCCGAAAGATACCGAACGGCACCTATCGCGGCCAAGTCTTCGCCGATGGCTATGACGATCCGATCCGTATCGAGTGCAAGATCGACGTGAGCGACGAAAAAATCCTAGTTGACTATGACGGAACATCGCCGCAGGTCACGCATCCGTTAAACGGGGTTCATAACTTCACTTTTGCCTATACGGTCTATCCGATCAAATGCGCAATTGCTCCGGACGTCCCGAGCAATTCCGGCGCGTTACGTCCATTCACGGTGAAAGCGCCGGTTGGCAGCGTCCTCAACAGCAAATTTCCAGCCCCAGTTGGACTTCGACACATCTGCGGTCAGCTTCTGCAGGCGGCGATATTCAATGCCTTGTCGGACGTCATTCCGGAACGAGTCATCGCCGAGAGCGGATCTCCATCAGCAATCGCTGTAATTTCGGGCAAGACGCGCGCAGGCGACAGCTTCATCGTGTATCTGTATTTGTCGGGCGGCATGGGCGCGCGATATCACCGCGACGGACTGTCGACTGTGAGTTTCCCCGCTACAGTTACGAATGTGCCGTGCGAGATCGCTGAGCAAGGCGCGCCGATCCTGATCGAGCGCAAGGAGTACAGGCCGAATTCCGCAGGTCGAGGGCGCCACCGGGGCGGCTTCGGGCAGGAAGTATGGGTAAAAAACATCTCGTCAGATCCGATAACGGTGTCGATGCTCACCGATCGGCTGAAGTACGCGCCACGCGGTCTTTCCGGTGGGGGCGAAAGCGCTAAAGGCTGCGTCTTTCTCCAGTCAGGCAAACCAATTAAAGGCAAAGGGCTCACCATTGTGGACCCGGGCGATTGCATCGTAATCCAGACTTCGGGCGGTGGTGGCTTTGGCCCCGAGACCGACCGCGATCCGGATTTATCGGCTCGGGATCGATCCAATGACCTATAGATAGTCGCGATCGGCTCGGTTTGGCGACCAGCCCTTTGTTTAAGGAACGCGCGCTGTGGCAAAAGCGACAGTCAAGGCCTACGAGGCCATCCGAAATCGTATCCTCAGGGGCGAATTCCGCCCGAAATTCCATCTGCGGGAGGAGGAGGTTTCGGAGCAGATCGGCGTGAGTCGTACGCCGGTTCGAGAAGCATTGCGAAAGTTGGCAGCTGATGGATACGTGCAGTTTTTGCCCAACCGAGGCGCATTTGTCGCAGAATGGTCGGAACGATCGATATCAGATCTCATTGAGGTACGAGCGGAGCTGGCAGCGATGGCCGGCGGCATGGCGGCAAGTCGCATCCGCCAGGAGGATCTAGATGCGCTTACACGGCTCAACCGCACCATGGCCGATTTCGCAAAACGAAAGCCTGCTGGGTATTTGACTGAAGTGTCCCGGCTCAATCTGGAATTTCATAACATCATCTTCAAGGCGGCTGACAATGAGTGGCTGTACACCCTGTTGCAGCAGACCGCGTACCTACCGATGGTGCAGCGCGCACAATACAGCTTTAAGACACTGGATTGGCGCAGGGTGTTCGATCGCTATGACGAACTGATCGGCGCGTTAGGAATAGGCGACAGCAAATGGGCTGCGGCTGCGCTCCGTTCGCAATTTCATGCTTCGATGAGCGCCGTACACCGTGCCGCACAGATCGGGAGCGATTCGCCGCGCGGATCTTCAACAGTGCAGACCCGTCGTCGCCCTGGCGACAAACGCAAGCCGAAAACCACTGTCGTCCGCCGAGTGTAAATCCTAGTCAGTCGAAACAGCAGGCACCATTACGCCAACAACCTCGGCGCTCGATTTCCCCGCTCGAATCGCATCGAGCATTTGCGTTTCGCGTGATTCGATGCGTTGGACTTCCTTCAATACCGCATCGATTGACGCCAGCGGAACAACCGCCACGCCGTCGTCGTCTCCGATCAGGAGATCGCCTGGATAAACCGTTACACCGCCCACCGATACCGGTCCGTCGATGGTGCCGCCGAATCCCTTATGTGGTCCACGGGGCACGACGCCGCACGCAAAAATCGTAAAATTCATCTCGCGCATTTTTGCTGCATCGCGCACCGCGCCATCGAGCACAACCGCGGCAACGCCCCGAGACTGCGCGGCGACAGTCATGACCTCTCCCCATATCGCTGTATCGACATGTCCACCGGCGTCGATTGCCAACACCTCGCCCGGCCGCAACAACGCGATAGCGGCGTGCACAGCGCTATTATCTCCGACGGCAGTTTGCACTGTGCGAGCCTGCCCATAGAAGCACAGTCCTCGCTTAAGTGGTTTGATATCGGCGGACATGCACTGGCTGCGATTCTGCGCATCGCCGACCACTGCTGTCGCAACACCTTTCCAAGACTGTAATTCCGCCTCGCTGAGAATACGAAAATCCGCTTTGCGCCGAATAACAGCCATGCTTCGCTCCACCAATCGGTTGACTGCTTACAAAGGTCGGTAAAAATAGTCGCGTTCGGCCGCTGCGCGCGTCAGAAAGCCATGGCTGATATCTGATTCGATGCTCAACCTGTCGCGTTTCATCACGTCGCCGTAACCGCCGCCGCCGGCCTCCAATAACTCCAAGACATCCCCTGGCGCCATTTCGTAGCATCCCTTTGGATGGATCTCCTTGCCGTTGATAAAATATCTTCGCAGCGCGCCGGCAAGACCGCCACAAACACCCTGAGCTGGAAATTCAGTCCTGGTACCCATCGTAAAGACGGTAGCTGGGTTTCCTGTTTCATTGGCCAGCACAATGCGTTGGCCAAGACCGCCGCGGAATTGTCCAGGACCGCCCGAGTCAGCGCGAAGCGATCGCGAAATGATACGAAGCCCGGTCATCGTCTCCCAGGTTTCCGTGGGCATCACCATCATGTTGGACGGAGCGGGCGTCGCAGCGGTGCCGTCAAGACCTTTCAAAGCGCCAAAACCACCGGCCGAAAAAAACAACGTAGTGAAATCGCGTCCCTGTCTGTCCTTCCCCACGAAGTTGCACACACTCATCATCCCTGGATCACCTTGCACAAGATCCGGCAACGCCGTGGCTAGCGCTCCGAATATGAGTGGCATAACGAAATGCCCCACAAGCAGACGTGCGCCAGTTGCTGCAGGTGGCAGCGCGTCCAAAATGCATCCTTTCGGGGCGGTAACCTCGATCGGCGTAACCGAGCCTTCGTTATTCGGGATGTTCGGAAGCACCATCGCCTTGATGGCATAAGTCGCCACCGCGCGCGTATAGCAAAGTGGAACGTTGATCGCTGCCGGCAATACCGGACCAGTACCGTCAAAGTCGATCGTCAGGCGGTCGCCCCGCACGCTGATCGCGCATGCGAGCGTTATCGGTTCGTCGAATGCCTCCACCTTGATTTTATTTCGGTAGACGCCGTCCGGAATCGACTCAATGCTTTTACGCATCGCTGTTTCGGACTGTCCGACAATCAGGTCGGACAGCGTGTCGAGCTGGCTGAGGCCGTACTCATCCATAAATTCGAGCAGGTGGCGGCAGCCGACCTCGGTTGCCGCTACATTTGCCATGATGTCGCCAATGACCTGATCGGCGACCCGCACGTTCTTTCGGATTAACTCGACCAATTCATCGTTCAATTTTCCGGCGCGCACTATCTTAGTGATCGGAATTTGCAGTCCTTCCTCGTACATGTCGGTGTTGACCGCAGAAAATCCGCGGCCCCCAATATCAGGAAGATGACTAATGCTCATCGCATAACCGACGATGCGCCCATCGCGGAACGCGGGCCGCATCACATTGACGTCCCAGAGATGTCCGGTGCCCATCCAGATATCATTGGTTAGAACAACATCTCCCGGCTCCAGCGACTCTGGCGGGAAGCGCTCAAGCATGTAGCGCATGGTTTGCGGGGCGGTACCAATGAAGACCGGAACGCTCATCGTCCCCTGCGCAAGACTGCGTCCCCGGCCATCGAAAAGAACGCAGGAAAGATCGTAATTTTCCCGCGCGATCGACGAAAACGACGTCCGCACCAGTGTCTGTACAATCTCATTGGTAATGGAAATAAGGCGATCCCATAAGATGCCAAGACTTACAGAGTCGATCTCACGGGCGGCAGATTGATTCATGCGCGCCCTCCGATGTCCGCGAGTAAGTTTCCAAAGGCGTCTATGTGGCCGCGGTCATCTACGCCAAGGACACAGGTGGATTCGCGCTCCTCGATGATTGCGGGGCCTTCGATCACAACTCCGACCGCCAGCGCGTACCGGTCATAAATGGGACAATCGATGTATCCGCCTGCTTCCGGAAAGTAGGCCTTGCGCGTTCCCTTCAGCGGCACTCTGTTGGGGTCGCGCATACGCGCGCTCCAATGACTATCAAAGACAGGAGCGGGTCCGCTCACATCAACCTTCCAGTGAAGGATCTCAATCGGTTCATTCAAGTAACTGAGCGAGAAGACCCGCTCATATGACTCGGCAAAAAGCGCGGGCAGACGTTCAAACTGTTCTCCGACGTCTTGAGATGCCGGAAGGGCAACCTCGATCTCATAACCTTGCCCTTTGTAGCGCATATCCAGATGGCGCTCGACTGTGATGTTTTTTTTGTCGATGCCAGCGGCGACCAAGACGCTCTCGGCTTCTTGCTGGATCGCGCGGAAATACTCCACAAATTGCTGACAACTGAGCTCACGCGCGTAAACTGGGTTGGTCTTTGCAAGTTGATATGAGAGTGGCGAAACCAGCATTCCGATTGCCGACATCACGCCGGAACCCGACGGGAATACGACCCGCGGTATTCGGAGTTTACGGGCAATCCGTGCGGCATGGGCGGGACCCGATCCTCCGAAGGTGACCATACTGGAATTGCGATAGTCGAATCCAATATCCGAGGCATGCACGCGGAAGGCGCGCGCAACGTCTTCGTTAGTGGTCTCATGAATACCCCAGGCGGCACGTTCAGTATCAACGCCGAGATGATGCGAAAGGCTTGAGTTAATTGCCGTCACGCTCGCGGTACGGTCGAGCTCCATCGCTCCGCCCAGAAAATATTTTGGATCAAGATAGCCCAAGGTAAGATTGGCGTCGGTCAATGTCGCCGATTCACCGCTTCGGCCATAACAGGCGGGTCCCGGAACCGCCCCCGCACTGCGCGGCCCGACACGGATAACGCCGCGATCGTCCAATTCCGCAATGCTGCCACCACCCGCACCTATCTCGATCATGTCGACCGTCGGGATACGCACAGGCAGCCCACTTCCAGTTTTGAACTCGTGAATCCGAGCCACTTCCAGTTCGTACTTCTTATGTAGATTGCCGCCGCGCACGATTGCGCCTTTTGCGGTGGTCCCCCCCATATCGAAAGACAACAAGTCTCGGATACCCAGAGTGCTACCATGATGGGCGGCCATAAAAACGCCAGCTGCTGGGCCTGATTCAAGCATGCGCACGGGATAACGGCGCGCCATATCGGCCGTAAACGTGCCCCCGCTTGAGGTCATTATGTAGAAACCACCTTTAAAGCCGAGCCGCGAAAGTCCATTTTCAATTCGCGAGAGATACGAATCCACGCTCGGCTGAACGAAGGCATTGATGATGGTCGTAGTCCAACGTTCGTATTCGCGAATGAAAGGTAAGATCTCTGCGGAGCTGGAAACGAATAGTTCCGGAAACCGACGCCGCACAAAATTCGTGACGATTCGTTCGTGTTCAGGATTGCAGTATGAATGAAGAAAACAGACGGCAACCGCCCTGATACTGTGGACGCGCACAAGTTCCCGAACAATTTGCTCGACTTGAGTGAGATTGGGTTCCTGAATCGGCGTCCCATCGTCGCGCATGCGCTCGTCGATTTCCATCCGACAAGATCGAGGCACAAGCGGATCGGGAAACCGCAGCCGTAGGTCATAGAGGTCATACCGCCGCTCAAGCGCGATATCGAGGACGTCACCAAACCCCTTGGTGACAAGCATTCCAGTCGGCGCCCCTTTCCGCTCGATCACCGCATTGGTTACAAGCGTGGAACCATGAATGATCGACTCGACCTGTGTAATCGAGACCTTGCCGCGGCCCAGCAGCCTGCTGACACCTTCAAGGACGGCCACAGATGGATCGTGCGGGGTCGTAAGTATCTTCTCGAGCGTAACGTCTCCCGAGTCGTCATCGACCATCGCAAAATCGGTAAACGTGCCGCCGATATCGATTCCAATACGGTAACTCACCAAGTCTTGCACGCTGGCGCCTTAACCTCGATCTGGGAACTGTCTTCGAGCGCCTCGCTACTATGCGGAACGCCTTGCGGATGCAGCCATACGTCGCCGGGTTCAGCGACATAGGTCTCGTTACCGATATTCAACCGGAGTTTTCCGGAGAGAAGACAGCAGATGGTGGAATGGTCATCATGCGAATGCGTCGGATCTACAAACCCCTTTTTTCGGGACACCTTGAGGCAATGCATGTCGGCCGTGACCATTAGAAGCTTGACAGTCAGAGGGCTTTTGAACTTCTCCCCCTCGACTCCGGCCACCTCAATCTCTGGAATTTCTTCGTCACGCCGAAAAAGCTCCTTCATCGGCGTGAGAGTGCGATCGGGCACAGCCATGATCAACTCTCCTTACGGCACTACCAGGTTTTCGAAGCGGGCGATTTGATCTCAATCACGTGACCTTCCTCAATCACTTCGTGATAATGAGGGATCCCACGCGGGTGCTGCCAAACGTCTCCGGGCGAGGCGAGAAACGTCTCGCCGTTGATATGCACGCGCAGTTTTCCGGTCTGGAGCCAGCAGATGGTCGAGTGATCTGGATGCATGTGCTCAGGAATAATCGAACCCTTCTTAAAGTACACCTTCAGCATATGCATGCGGTCAGCGACCATGAGTAGTTTAATCGCCACATCGGCCTGATCGAATTTTACGCCTTCAGCGCTGCGGATAGGGATTTTGGGAATTTCCGAATCCTTCAAAAACACTCTGTCAAACTCAGACAGTAAGTTTGTGCCTGAACGTACTGCTTGAATGTCGCTGATATCGCGCATTCGCACCTCCTTAGTTGCCATTTTGTATACTTTATTCGCCAGCAGACCTAAGTTTTACAGCAAATTTCCACAAAATGTATACAATCGGACGAAGCTGTCAATGTGCGCAGTTCCCATAATGTGCGATCTCTGCAGTCCCGGCGAGCGTCGGCCGCCGATTTAGCCCTGGCTGGCAGAGGGGGCTAACCGAAAGGCGGATTCGCAGAACCAAGAATTACAGAAATCATTCGCGTAGCGCGGAAGTAAGGTTTGCAGGCGTGGCGTGCTCTAACTTTTGGTTCGGCGCGAGCAACTTCCTTTTTCAATGTTGCGTATGGGCTTTTCGTTCACGTGGATTTGCGTGGGAGACGACAGCCCCATTTACTCGATAACTCCGTCGGCGCGCTGTTGTAGTTGCAGCGAGATGTTGAGACCCAATGCTTTCGCTGTCTTGAGGTTGATCACGAGGGCATAGTTGGTCGGCGCCTGTACAGGCAGGTTACCTGGCTTTTCACCCTTGAGGATGCGGTCCACATATGCGGCGGCACCCCGGTGTTGCTCGACAATGTTGAATCCGTAGGAAGCAAGGCCTCCGTTCTCGGCAAAGTAACGGAACGGATAGATCGCCGGCAGACGCAATTCGGACGCCATGGCAATGATTAGCTCCTGGTTTGTTGTGTTGAATGGGCTTGGGGCCACGATGAGGCCGCCATCCGGTCCCTTAGCGAACTCACGCAGCGCAGGTTCAATCTCTGCAGCAGTGCGTAAACCCACCGGTTTTACGATCATCCCGAGCGAGCTAGAGGCAACTTCCGCCGTGCGCATGAACGCGACATGGGCGGAGATGTCCGGACTGTGCACGAAAGCCACGCGGTTCACTCCCGGCGCTATCTCCTTGAGCACCTGCAGCCATTTTCCGCCGATGGGCGTTTCGAAATTCTGGAAGCCGGTGATATTTCCGCCCGGATGCGCAAGGTTCGCAACGAAACCGCCTCCAACCGGATCGGAAACGCTGACGAACACGATCGGGATTGTCTGCGTCGCTTTTCGCGCAATCGCAGCCGCCGGGTTCGCCCAGACGACAATAATGTCGGGCGCGAGCGCGATCAGCTCCTCTGTACCAGCACGCATGCGTTCGGACACCTGGCCGGTGAAACGGTAGTCAAACCGGATATTGCGCGCTTCGTCCCAACCCAGTTCCTGAAGACGCTGCTTGAATGCCGACAAATAGTCCTTCGCCGGAGGCTCGCGGCCGTTAGGGAAGGGTATCAATACACCGACCCGTCGCACGTGCGGCGTCTGTTGTGCTCGGGCTGCGAGCGGCCAAGTGACTGCAACACCGCCCAGAACCGTAATGAACTCGCGCCGTTTCATTGTCGGCTCCGAGGTTCAGAGCCGACATCGTATCGGTTCAAGACAACCGTTTAAAGAGGACGCACCTCTGCGGTGTATGGCTTATCTAAAAACGCAAAATTCTCAACAAAAAGGGCCTGCATTTCGTCTGTTATACCTTGGCCCGTAGTATACGGCGAGATTCGCTTTACAGCCTCATCACCGGGCAAAACTAGATCAACGAAAAGCGCATCGACCTTTTGGCCGCCGTCAAGGCAGGTGACCGTGTGCTTGGAGAATGTTTTCGGCAAGGAGACGGACCTGATCCTCATCCTCGACAACAAGAATCAGTGACATTCCTCGTGACCATCCTCTGAGATGTCTACCGCCGGCTTGTTTCGCCTTTGTCATCGGTCGATTGGCTTTTGCAATTGGGAATGAGGCATCCCTCCTCGGGACATTGACAGAGTTAAAAGGTCGAACAAAAATTCGAGTCTGTGATGCGCGACGCCTCAGGAAGGGAAAGTGTGATGAACGAAGCCAAACACGAGTTCGAATTGAACGAAGAAAAGTTATTCTTTAACGATGTACAGGACGAAGCACTTGAAGCCGTGGGAGACTCGGCGGGCAACGCGATGGCATACACACTTGCCATGTGCACTGGGAACGCGGAGTGTCCATTCTAAAGCGGCCCACGTGCTTGTGGCGCTAGCGGTGCTTTCATTTCAGGGGCGACGATTTGTCGGGCCGCGTGCGGCCCTCACTGGAGTTGCCCATGACACATCGTCTCTTTGTATTAGCTGTCGCGTTTTTGGCTTGGGCGGCCGCGACATCATCATCGGTCGCATCCGAGCAGAAGTTTGAGGTTAAGTCAGTAGCCGAGAAAAAAATCTCACAGTTGCCATCGGGGCCACTATTCTGGCGCATCGACAACTTTCCCACACTTGCCCAAGCGCAGGCCGTAGCAGGCCCAACTGGCCTTGCGGCCGCAGTTGACGGGAAGGTCTGGCTCTTCACACTTGGTTCGAAAGGTGGATCCTCGCCAGGTGGCATTAAGGTCGCCGAAATTGGTCCGGTGCCGCCCATCTCCGCGCCCGAGTACCTGTTGCGAATTAACAGCACGGGTGGACCACCCGGAGTCAAAACGCCAGTCCATACGCATCCGGGGTCCGAAACTTTTTACGTGTTGACTGGTGAGCTAAGCCAAAAGTCACCGCACGGCGTGAGCCATGTTGAAGCGGGTCAGTCGATGCCCGGACACGGACCTGGCATGCCAATGGAGGTATCCAGCACGGGCACTACGGACCTGCATGCTCTGGTGATGTTTGTCATGGATGCCACCAAGCCGTTCTCGTCGGCGGCGACGATGCCGTGAAACCATGAATGTCCGCTTTACTCTCGAAAGCGGACATGGGCGGTGCATCTAGCGATGTCTGCTAAGGGCCAATAGCGAACATTGCCCGCTATTCGACGATCGCGTCTGCGCGGGCAAGCAGCGAAGGCGGCACGGTCAGATCTAGCGCCTTCGCTGTTTTAAGATTGATGACCAGCTCGTACTTCGTCGGCGCCTGCACCGGCAGATCGGCGGGTTTCTCGCCATTGAGGATGCGGTGAACGTAGCCTCCTGCGCGTCGGTATTGGTCGACAAAATCAGCCCCATAGGAGATCAAGCCGCCATCGACGACGAAAAATCGCTCGAAGTAGACCGCGGGCAGTTTGTGACGGGCCGCGAGTGTGATGATCAAATTGCGATGGAGTTGTGCAAGCGGGGTGCCCGAGACGATCAATCCACCGTTCGGGGATTGCGCGAACGCGGTGAGCGCCCGCCCAAGCTCGGACGCGTCGCGCATGTTGACCGGGCTTATTTCCATCCTGAGAGAGGGCGCCGCGGTTTGTATCGCACCGAACTGGCCGGGTCCGGTCGCAACCGACGGATCTCGAAGAACCGCAACACGGGTTGTCCGTGGCGAAATTTCCCTTAGCAACTCCAGCCATTTCGCTCCGATGGCATATTCGAAGATCGCAAACCCGGTAATGTTCCCGCCTGGCCGCGCCAGGCTTTCGACAAAGCCGGCGCCGACTGGATCGCCAACGGTCGCAAAGACAATCGGCACCGTACGGGTCGACTGTTGCAGCGCCCCGACTGTTGCGCTCCCGGCGGCCACGAGCACGTCCGGCGCGAGCGCAACCAGGTCCGCCGCGTGTTTGCGAATGTCGTCGGAGTTGCCTCCGGCCCAGCGATAGTCCAGCTGCAGGTTGCGGCCTTCGGTCCAGCCGAACTGCTCCAATCCCTTAACAAACGCCTTGATGCGTATTTGGGATTCCGGATCGCTCTTTACGGCCTGCAGCAGCACGCCGATGCGCCGCACACGCTCGCTTTGCTGTGCGCGCGTTGCCAATGGCCAAATTTGCGGGGCCGCCACCGCACTGCCTGCGTAAACGATAAATTCGCGTCGCCTCATTGTCCCCACCGTTCGACCAGGAGGCATCGTATCTTTTCTTACAAACCAGCCGAAAGGGGCTCACAGCCGCTTTTTACAACCTTTATGTCCGCTTGGGTCGAAAGTGGAAGTAAAAATCCTTCACTTCGATGTCTGCTTTACCCCCGAAAGCGGACATTGAACGCGTCCTTGCTCATGTCCGCTAAGTGCCAATAGCGGACATCAACATGGCTGGTTGGATTAAAAAATCTACCGTGGCGGTGGTGCCATCTGCCTTTCTCTTTTCCCAGATCGCAGATCGACTAACGCCGTTACAGCATCTTTTTGCGCATCGAGGACCGCTATATTTGCCGCGGGAGCAACCGTACTTCTATCGACATCAGGCTGTAGCAGAACGATATAATTAGACAGTGAAGTGAAAAAGCCATTCCGCTCCTCGGGGCAAGCTCGTTTCACGAGTACAGAAAATTCTTGTACTGACATGCTTGTCGGTACCACTCTGACAATTTCAGTGGCGAGGCACTTCCAATACGCGTCTTTGAAGAACTCCTTCGTGTTTTTAGCTTTTTCTAGCTCAGCCTGAGTAAAGCCGGAGAACAAGAGCAGGGTCGCTGCAGGTATTACAAAACGTATGGTCATGCCGAGTACCCCAATCGTTGGCATTGGCACTTGCGCCTAAACCGGCCGCGCCACAGCATCCGCGTTATACATTCGCGCCGTCTCACTGGCCTTCCTGAGGCTCAGGACCAAGCGTTGTACCCACTCGAAATAGCACATCGGTCGTTGCCTGTCCGATGTCCGCTTTGGGTCACTAGCGGACATTGGCTGGATCATGAGCATTCAGGAAAGGGCGCCCGAGGCGCGCGGCAAAATCACCGTGATTTCCGCAAACTCGCCCGGCTCTGTATCGACCTCGATCGATCCGCCATGTTGTTTGACGATGATGTCGTGACTGATCGAGAGCCCAAGCCCCGTGCCCTCTCCGGCAGGCTTCGTCGTGAAGAATGGATCGAACATCTTGTCCTTTACGGCAGCCGGGATGCCTGTGCCGTTGTCGCGGATCCGGATTTCAACACGGTCGCCGAGATTTTTGGTCGCGGCAGCCAAAGTGGGTTCGTGGTCGGCGCCCTTCGCCTCTGCTTTGCGCATCGTCGCCGCGTAAAAGCCGTTTGAAATGAGGTTGAGAAGCGCCCGTGTAATTTCGCGCGGGAAAAGGTCGGCCTCGCCGGCGGCCGGGTCAAATGACCTCTCCAGCTTGATCGCGAAGCCCCGCTGTTCGGCCCGTGCATTGTAGTAGGCACGATTGAGACTTTCCTCGACGAGAGCATTGATATCGGTGGGCTGGTGTTGCCCTGAACCCTCGCCCGAATGCATCAACATGCTCTTGACGATCGCGTCGGCGCGTCTGCCGTGCTGCACGACCTTTTCGAGATTGCCGCTCAGCGTATCGGTAAGCTCCTTGATTTCGGCTTGCGCTTCCGGGCCAATCGATAGGCGGCTCAAGATATGCCGCAACTCATCCATCAGTTCAGCAGAAATGCCGGAAAAATTGTTGACGAAATTGAGCGGGTTCTTGATCTCGTGTGCAATACCGGCGGTGAGTTGGCCGAGCGAGGCCAGTTTCTGTGTCTGGACGAGGCGATCTTGAGTATTCCGCAAATTATCTAGCGACGCGCTCAGTTCGTGCGTGCGCGAGCGTAGCTCTTTGAACAGACGCACGTTTTCGATTGCGATTACGGCTTGCGCGGCAAAGTTCTTGAGCAGTTCGATCTGTCTTTCGGTAAAAGGACGCACCTCCTGACGGTAGATGACGATTGCGCCGGCGAGCTTGTCCTCCTTGAGCATCGGCACCCCGACAAACGAACGTGCTCCTGCCTGCTCGACGGTGATGACGCGCAACGGGTCGCGCGCGGCATAGGCGACATCCGCCATGAGATCCGGGATATGGAACATTTTTTTTTCGCGCGCGATGCGACCGAGACCAGTATTCGGACCGGGGCGTATAGGCCCGTGCTTTTGCCAGTATTCGCGATAGGCCACGGGAACATCGTGCAAATGCGTGCCGTGAAAGCATCCTCCGTCATACAGGAGAAGGTGACCGAACTTGGCCTCGCAGATGCGCAAGGCGTTCGCGAGCATCGCCTCAAAGACCGGCTTCATATCGCCAGGCGATGAGCTGATGATCTTGAGCACCTCAGAAGTCGCTGTCTGCTGCTCACGTGCTTCTTTCAGTTCGCGCCTCAGCCGCGTGACATCAGTTTCTTTGCCGGCAGCGACCGGATTACGAGCGCGTGTTGCCTTTGGCGCTTTGGGGCGCGCCGACATCTTACGCCGTTGCCGCTTGGCCACATTGCGGCTCGGTTTAACGCGCCGTCTCATTCGCTTCCCCCGAGGGCTTGGGGGGTATCGTATCGGCCTAGGTCAGGCTCGTTAAGTCCGATGTCCGCTTTGGGTCAAAAGCAGACATTGGCAGTGCAACAAGGCGTGTCCGCTCCTACCCCAAAAGCGGACGTTCTTCGCGGCGGGCGTGATGTCCGCTCAGGGCCAAAAGCGGACTTCGTGCAATCGCCACCAATGTTCCAACGCAGACACGGCAGAAGCCCCAGCTTTGCAGCCACGGCTCCCCTATCTAAAAGACATCACCTCAGAGAAATTTTTCAGCCCCTCGTTTGAACAACCGGAGCTTTGCCCTTGCCGACTGGCGCCTTGCCTTTGCCGATGCAACCAGTAAGGCCGAAGGCGAGAATTACGGAACACATCGCGAGCAACAATTTTCTCATAGAGGATCCCCACGTACGAAATGCATGAATTGGTATCGTCAACATTCTTGTTTCTTTGACTAGTGCAGGTAGGCCACACCTCCCCAACAACCTGAGCCCTCTTCAGTAGAGGTATTTTGGTACGCGCCACTCGCGACTGGCTATCGCCTACGTTGTCTGTTTCAGTAATGGTAAGGTTGTTTGGAGGAGTCGGGGGATTAGAGTGCGTCAACTGCTGGTGGCCGCACTGTCTTTTTTTTCCATGGCTTCAGGTGCATATGCCGAAGTCACGCTGACGTTCTATTCGCACCATTTTGGCACTTATGGATTCATGGTTACATTTCCCCACGCCTATGTTGCGCTGAGCGGCACGACTGAAGCGGACGCTAAACCAGTCAAGGCCAATTTCGGTTTCACCGCTCAGACGATCTCACCTTCCATAGCTTGGCAGTCGGTAGAAGGTTTTGTCATCTCGATGCCAGACGATTACGTCGCGATGAGCCAGCCCCATCTTTCGCTTCCAATCACCGACAAACAATATCGAACTGTGCTTGCTATCGCGGACCGTTGGCGGAAATACCCTCAGCCATCTTACAATCTTGATACCCACAATTGCGTGACGTTCGTAAAGGAAATTGCTATCGCGCTTCGGCTTCCAGCGAGCACCGACGTGAAATTCATCCGCAGCCCGAAGGAGTTTTTGGAAGATATGCAGTTGAAGACTTCCAAAACCAATCGAATCGTCGCGGCAGGGAGAACTCAAAGGCCGATTCCGAGCCGGAATACTAAAACGCAGACCGTAGGAACGGGTGTTGATAGGCCGACACCGTAGCGACGCTCTCCAGGCCGCTGATGACTCAAAAACCGACATTGTTCTTCTAGTCGCGATGTCAGTTTTGCCCTCAAAGCCGGACATTTTGGTTCCACGGTTGCTAAATACCGAGCGCCCATCGGTATCCGGCCACACCGCTTTCCAGATTCCAAGACGGCTGTCAGTAAGCGTTCAAGATTTGTCCACGAAAGCGGTTTATAGTCTGTTAGGCCTAACAACTCTGGCCGAATGTGCAGTAAAGTACAGCCTTGCGTCAGTCGGAGTGCGGAGAATGTTGCGTTGTATTGTTGTGACGGTTGGTCTGCTGGCCGCGCTGCCGGCGGCAGTAGCCGGCGAAATGACCGCCGACGAGGCCCGTCAGTTTGTCATCGGCAAGATGTTCAACTACGCCTGTTTCGAAGGCACGCGCGGGCAGGGCCGCGTCAATTCCGACGGCTCGGTGACCGGCTCCATTCAATTCCAAGGGTCGGGCCCGGTGCGCTACGCGCAACTACCGGCCAACACGCTGCAAGTCAGAGGTGGGTCCGTTTGTGCCTCCCTACGCGGCCTGCCCCTCCAACCTTGTTTTAACCTCGAGCGCACAAGCGACGTCGCCTTCCGCGGATCGATTTCAGGATTGGGCTTCGCCTACTGCGAGTTTACCCGGCATGGCGCACAGACGATCCTGGCCCACAGCGCGCACCGTTCGAACAGCGCCCAGCCGCTCGGCTTGCGCCCATCGCTCGCCGCCGACAAAGACTGACGGTAGGCCCACTCGATGAGACAGCGCGACTACATTGCAACGATGGTCAGTACCGAGCGGTTGCGCTGAATGTTACGGGCTGCCACTGCAGATTTTCTTGCGTAAGGTGGCGCGATCAACCTTCCCGGTAGGGCCTGTCGGAAGTTCCGGTCCGAAATGGTAGGTGTCCGGCTGCTTGAACCGGTCGATCCGGCTGGCGACCCAAGTACGTAACTCGGCCTCATCGATTTGTTCGCCGCCACGCGGCACTACGAGCACGTGGATACACTCGCCCATCACCCGGTCGGGCACTCCAACGGTCAGCGCCGCTGCCACGGCCGGATGCTGTGCTAGCAGGCCGTCGAGTTCGAGCGGCGCGATCTTCGCACCGCCGCGCATGATCAGTTCCTTCGCTCGGCCGGTCAGCTCCATTAACCCGTCGTCGCGGATACGTGCGAGATCACCGGTGCGGAAGAAATCGTCTGCAAAGGCGGCGCGGGTGAGATCCGGCTCGTCGAGGTAACCGTTCATGATGAAAGGTGTTTTGATCTGCAGTTCGCCCACTTCACCGACCGGCAGCTCGTTGCCTTCATCGTCGGCGATGCGGAACCTCACTCCGGGGGAACAGCGGCCAATGGCCCCGGCGAACCTGTCCTGTTCGTCCGGCATCAAAAAAAAATCCGAACTGCAGGTCTCGGTCAGGCCGTAGATGTCGGCGAGGCCGGTCTTTGGCAAGAAGTCGCGCATTTGTCGGCTCAATGCACGGCCGAGGGGCTCGCCGCCGGTCAGGATCCGGTCGAGCTTGATGCAGGCGGCCAGCGGCTCGGAGACGGCGCGATCGAGCGACAGAAATTTGCGCAGCATTGTTGGCACGAAGGCCGCGTCTGTGATGCCTTGCTCGGCGAGCATTTCAAGGACGGGCAGCGCTTCAAAGCGCGGCTGCATCAGCACGCGGCCGCCCTTCAGCAAGCCAAGCAGCGTGACCCAGACCCCGAAAACGAAAGTGATCTGCAATACCAGCAGCGCCCGGGTTTTGGTCGAGAAGCTGAGCTTGCTGTCGATTGCCTCGAGCTTGCGGGCAAAGGCGCCGTGGCTCAGCACAACGCCCTTGGGACGGCCGGTCGACCCCGAGGTGAAGATGATGATGGCCGCACCGGCGAGCATGGCGCGATGACGCGGGGCCTCATGACCGTTGTGCCGCACCATCTCATCCGAGCCCATCGCAAAAAATCTTGCGCCGCACACCGCGCGAGTCGCCTCGATCACTATCGCCGGTGAATGCCGAGCGACCGGCACGACTACGCCGCCGGCAAGCCAAACGCCGATAAATGCCGCGAGGTCGCGCGCCTCGTTTCCGACCGGAACCAGCACCGGCTCATCCCGTGTCAGACCGTGGCCGCGCAATACGCTTGCTACCATGCTAGACCAGGCCGAAAGCTGGCTATAGCTAAGTGTGCCGTTCTCTTCCTCGAGCGCGGGCTGCGCGGCGAACTTGCGACAAGCGTCCGCCAGCAGAGTTCCGAGGTTGTCAGCCATTGCCGCCCTTTCCGAAGCGGGCATCACGCCACGAGATCGCCGCCCGCAATCCATCTTTGCGGGCGATCTGCATAAACTCGATTTTATCCGCGCTACCCGCCCCTTCGATTGCGAGATCAATGTCGAGCGCGGCCTCTAGCGCATCGACCAAACCCATGATCTGGAAAGTCCGGTTGATCGCGCGCTTAGTCTGCTGGACGAGGTGAGGATCAATCACGGCGATGTCGCGGGCGAGCGCCAACGCTGCGGAGTCGAGTTCACCGACCGACACGATGCGATTGATCAAGCCAATCCGCAGAGCCTCTTGCGCGGGAATGCGGTCCATCCCCCGCAAGATGATTTCCTTGGCGTGTTTGGGCCCGACCAGCCACGGCAGGATCATGACGACGATTCCAGCTCCGAATTTCAATTCGGGTTCGCCAAATATAGCGTCTTCACTCGCGAGCGTGATGTCACAGCAAAGCGCCAGTTCGCAGCCTCCAGCGAGGCAATAACCGCTGACGGCCGCGATGGTTGGCTTGCTGAAATGCCAGAAGCGCGTGATGGTACCGAAGTCGCGCTCAAGGATTTCGCGCCAGATCTCAACGCCCGTCGGGCGTGCTTCCATTTGTTCACTAAGATCGAAGCCAGACGAGAAATTCCCTCCCGCACCGTTGACTACGAGCGCGCGCAACTCCGGATCACCTTCGACCGTATCGAGGGCGTGCTGCAGTTCCAAAAGCATCTGTTTGTTGATCGCATTTAGTCGCCGCGGGCGATCAAGCGTCAGCGTCGCGACCGCTCCGGAGCGTTCGAGGCGAATGGCATGGTAACCATCAGCCATAGGTCACACCCGCGATTCGTCGAACACAGCGGGATTGGGGTCATGAGACATAGATGTAAACTGAAATGCCGGCTTAGATTGTGAGACTAGTCTATCGTGACATTTGTACACAGGTTCGCCTTTATCGCGAAAAGCGGACGTCTCAATATCTGGACTTTCGGTCCGGTCGATCATGACCGATAATCGCGCCTATCGGAACCAAGGCCAGCCATGGCCGATGCACAGCAGTTCTTCACCCGAGCCGCTAGCGGAAGTCGACAGGAAAAAAGCCCTGCCGACGCCCGATATCTGTGGGTAGTAGGCTGCGCGCGCTTTCGAAAACATGGCAACTAACAATCACTTAGTGCCGCTTATGGCGGAGGCTGTCTCCGAATAGCGTTCTCGGTAGTTGGCGGAGGGAGTGGGATTCGAACCCACGTTACGGTTTCCCGTAAACACGCTTTCCAAGCGTGCGCCTTCAGCCACTCGGCCACCCCT